>Ga0208693_1001442_pt1 | contig 17064 bp, 15 predicted proteins | sample AD_UKC071_MetaG_FD_184438 | JGI IMG/M metagenome (GOLD analysis project Ga0208693, IMG submission 184438) | Active sludge microbial communities of municipal wastewater-treating anaerobic digesters from USA - AD_UKC071_MetaG (SPAdes) (version 2) | ecosystem: Engineered > Bioreactor > Anaerobic >... | reverse complement strand
AACGCTTGCAGGAGGGCCGCGAGGCGGGCTCGGCGGTTGTCCGAGGCGACGTCGTAGGCGGCAATCACGGTCAGGGTCGCCACGCCAAACCCGTCCATGGCGTCGTCGGGTTCATGATCGTGGCAGCCAGCCGCTGCGCCTGCCGATAGAGATGCCGACGCCACGTGCCCGTGAAGTCGGGCAGCGCTCCCCGGGTCCGGCGCAGCATCCGGCGTTCGTAACCATCCAGCAACGCTGCTCGGCCGGCCTTCGTCAGCAGGACTCCACCGCCCTCCGTTCGCGCGTGTTCGACGCGAAGGCGCCCCTGTCGTGCGGCCTCGGCCACCACTTGGTCAACGATGAGCGGCCGGAACTCCTCCTGCAAGTCCAACGCCAGGCTCGGGCGGCGGTCCTTGTCCGAGTGCAGGAGGCCGAAGGCGGGATCCAGGCCCGCGGCATACAACGCGGTGACGCACTCGCCGAGAAGGACGGTGTAGAGGAACGAGAGGCCGGAGTTGACCAGGTCCTGAGGTGGCTGACGGCTGCGGGTCGTGAAGCGCAAGTCGGGCGGCATCAACTCGCCCAACGCAGGAAAGTATGCCGCAGCCGCCGCTCCCTCGAGTCCCATCACTTCGCTCGTGCCACTGCAGTCAGGCAGCATCCGAGCAAGTGCCTCCATGGACGACACGGCCGTCGAGGCCGTGTCGGCTGTGGACGGATCGCACAGGCGCCGAAGGAGGATCACCTGTTTGCTGATCTTGGCGTCCACGATGGCGATAGCAATCGCGAGGGCTTCAGGAGAGCCGGACTCCGAGGCGGCGACCTGCCGTCGAATGCGTGAGACGCGAGGCCCTGAGGCTGCGCCGACGAGGGACGCCTCATACGACCCGCGACGCGAGGCGAAGACGATGTCGACGTCGGCCTTGACCGCCCATGAGCGAGCCCCCGCGCTCACGCCGACGGCTCCGAACGTCACGATTCGTCCGACCTGGCTCACCGGCACGCTGAGCAACTCGACGTCGTCGGGTGACTCCACGACCAGGCGCCCTTTGGCGACGCGGACACCCGAGCCCTGCGCCGCGGCATACACCACTTTGCGATCTGGCTCCTCGACGCGTGCCTCAGTGAGCGGAGGCGGATACCGCGGTCCGAAGTCTTCACCGAGGAACGTGAATCCTTCGGCGAACGACATGACCTGGGTCTTGTCGGCTCCGAGCGTCATTCCCAACTCCTCCACTGCCGCGCTGGCGCAGCGCGCGGCCTCCTGGGCTTCCTCGCGGGTGGCGGTGCCGACGCAGAAGTCATCGGCGTAGCGCACGACCGAGTAGCCGCGGTCAAGCAGGGCGTCGTCAAGGTCGGCGAGCACGAGGTTGCTCAGCATCGGGGACAGGGCGCACCCTTGCGCGAGCCCTCGGATGGAACGCTGCCCGCGGGTTGCGGTGGCAGCCGGCCTGGCCAAGAGCAGGTCAAGGACGGCGAGGAGGTCTTGGTCGGCGATGAGCGCACCCACGCGGCGTCGGGCCAGGGGGACGGGGATCGTCGGGAAGCACTCGTCGACATCGGCGCGCAGCACCCAGTGGCTTCCGCTTTCACGCAGGTCCACGACAGCTTCGACGGCATCGGCCACTCCCAGGCCAGGTCGGTAGGCGTAGGCGGCGCACCCCAAATGCGGGTCGATCACCGGGTGGACGGCGCCAAGGATGGCGCGGGCTACCACGCGATCGCGAACCGCAGGCACGTGAAGGAGCCGGGTGCCGCCATCCGGTTTCGGAATCGGCACCTCGGTGAGGGGCTGGGGGTGATACGTGCCGCCGGCGAGTTGGCGCTCCAGTCGCGCGAGTTGCCAGTCCACGCGCTCGCGAAAGCGGGACACTCCGGGTGCCGCGACGCCGTCGGCGAGGTCATTGGCGAGGACTTCGAGCCACGCTTGCCGGAGGCTGGCCAGCGAGAACACGTCGGACATCGGCCCTCCACCGAGTCATCCGAGGGTGGGCACGTCAGGCGGTCGCTCGGGCACGGTCGGCTCGTGAGCCGCGGAGCTCCGCGACCCCGAGTCCTTTGGCGCGCATGGACCCGACGCCCGCGTATGCCGCGTAGTTCAGCAGGGGCCCGGCCCAGCGAGCGGTCTCGGCGTCGTCCGCGCGGAACGTGATCGTGCCAAGGGCACCGCGGAAGAGCACCGCGCGCCCCTTGATCGTCACCTCAACCCGCTCGGACGTGAGGTCGAGATCAGAGATCCACAGGGCCCGGGCGCCGCTCGACGTCGGCAACGGCACGAGGGTGGGGTCGTCGCACCATGACTGCCACGACCTGGCCAGTCCCGAGACGATGGTCTCGACCGCGGGCAGGGGCGACGAGCGATTCCCGGACCGGAATGTCGTCGGTGTCACCAGGTCGAGAGTCCATTGACGCTCGGTGACCTCGCGGGCCAACTCGGTCCACGATGCTCGACGCAGCAGCTTCGGCCGCCCGATCTCCCGGATCTGATTGCCGAGCCGCACGGAGGCCGGCTCGCCAGTCACCTCCGAAAAGCGTTGGTGGGCAACGTCGTCCAGCAGCCCGATCTGCACACCGACCTGGCCGCGGAAGCTGGTGAGCGGCGACACGGCATACGGCTTATCTCCGGCCGTGTGCTCCGCAGTGGTGCGGTCGAACCAGCCGGAGAAGGCGCCGTGGACGAATTCAAGGCGCACCCGGTGCGGGTCGAGACCGTGGATCGGCACAAACCATCGGCTAGGCATCGTCGGCCTCCATCGAGTGGTGGTGATCGAACTGTCCGAGGGCGCGGCAGCCGATGATCCGGCCCGTCACGTCGCGCACCTCACCGAGCGGGAAGTAGAGGTCGTCGCGCGGCACCGCTGCGGCAAGCACCCGAGACACCAGGTATGCCGTGCCGCTCACCTGCTGCGGCAAACCGTCGACGGTTTCGGCGTAGCGCACCTGGCTGACCGGGATGAAACCCTGGTCGGTTTCAAGGGGGACTGGTGCGGAGACATCCTCGTCGAGGCGAGCAAACACTCCGGTCGTCGGCCAACTCGCGAATGCCGTGCCGTTTGCCATGACCGTCACCTCATGCGGCGTCAGGTTTTCCAACTCTGCGTGCCCGGCGATGGAATCGCGCTCAGTCAGTTCGCGTATCTGATCCGCACTCGGCTGAACGTCCATGACTCGGGCCCAGTGGTAGTCGCCGTCCGTGCCCTCCTGGTTATGGTTGGCAAGGACGAGACGGCTCCACGGGTGCAGGCAGGATTGCTGCAGGCACCCAGCGATGCCGCAACGACTGGGGCGCGGATCTCTCGGGGGACGGGAGTCGTTAGCCAGGGCCCAACCGATTCCGAGGGCGACGGTCTTAGGGACGCGCAGCGCGAGCACCACCAGGCAGTCTGGGTTGTCGTGCAAAGCGAGGCGGATGGCCCGGCGGGCCGTTTCAACTGCAGCAAGCGGGTGAACGAATGCATCGACAGAGGTTTTCGTGTCACCGACGATGGGCTCGTATGTTGGCGGCCTCGTGGTCACCGTGACGCGTCGGGGACTGCTGTTGGCCGCAGTGCCGACACGGTCGGCAAACACCGCTACGCCGTAGTGGCTCCGGAAGGTTCCGGGGGGCAAGGTGGCGGCGCCTCCGGTGAGGTCAACCTTCACCAAGACGGCTTGCGCATCGAGATTCGCGAGGTGATCGCATCGAATGCTGGGAGTATTGAAGCGCCAGTAGTCATAGGTGTCGTCCAACCGCCACGACAGTGTCTGTTTGGGAGAGAACAGCTCTTCGAGAGTGAGGTCGTCCCACTGATAGAGGTGCTGGCCGACCGCGAGGGACACCGGCAGGAGCAGGTTGGGTGCCAAGTTGAAGGCGGTGTCCGCTCGATCATCGTTCATCGACCTCTGCAACTCATCGCACATGCTGGTGACGTCGTTGACGAGCTCGAGCACCCCGTCGACGGGGGTGACTCGCGACCACCGCGCAATGACACGGCGATCCACATACTTGCGCTTCACGATCTCCAGGTCGCCGACTCGCCAGTCGGACATCCATTCCTGCAGATAGCGCAGGTAATAGAGGGTGCCCGCGGTTCGGGTGCGACGTTGCCGGAGGAACACCAACACGACCAAGAAGGCCACGCTGACTCCGAGCCACCAGAGGCGCTCGCCGGAAAAGACTCGCGCCTCTTCGCCTGGCGGCAATGCATCCTCTAGCACCAGGGACGCCGAGGCCGTGCTCACGGTCGCGGCGATGATGATCAACGGATCGAACCAGCGCCCCTGGCTGGTGCGGACGAAGATCTTGACTCGCTGCCACAACCCAGCCGCTCGGTCCTTGACGCTCTGGTGCGGGGGAAGTCTCCCTGGCGTCCATCGTGGGTCGCTATAGATGGTCATGGGGCCGACCCTGACCGGGTCGCCAACCCCTCTTCCAACCGCACGAATTCCAGGGGCATCATCGACGTGCGGCCCGACTCCGTGACCGTCGTCCGAGTCACGTCGTAAAGGGTCAAACCTCGGGCTCGATCCTTCAGAGCCTCCGGATAGCTCACCCGAACGCGCCCGTCACCGGGTGCCCATCGACGCCCGTCGGCCTGTCGAACATCCACGAGTTCTCCGCCCTGCTCGGTGTCCAGCCGCAGGATTGCCCCAACGACCCCGCCGGGCAGGTCCAGGTCGACGCGGGCACGGACGAGTGACTCGGCGGACCAACCCCACACATGCGAAGTCTGCGCCGGCGCACGCTCGGGGAGCGTCGTGGCCAGATGTATGCCGGGTGCCTCCATGTCGAGCCAGAGCCACTCGTCCACATCGAGAGATCGAAGGGCCTCCCAGCCGCCGGCAGGCAGCGGCTCAAGCGTCGGCATGGTGCCCTCCTTCGTTGGAGCCCTTGGTGATTGCTTCAAGGAGCCGCGAAATAGACACGGGCCGGAGCTCCCCGAGGTGACCACTTGTCGTCACCTGCACCCGGCCGTACCCGCGCGTCCCCATCCCTCCGACCGAGATCAAGCCGTCGTGCAGGTCCCGCAAAACGTGCCGAACGAGGTTGGCCACCTCCGCAGACACCGTGGCGCCACTCACCGTCAGGGTGAGCGCTTCTCCCACATCCAGTGCCTTGACCCGATAGAGACCTCCGTCGATGACCCCGCCAGTGAAGCGGTCGATCGCAACGTGGGTGCGGGTGATCTCCTTGGCACCCACGGCTGCCAGCGAGTCGCTGAAGCCGAGCATCCCGCGGCCATTCTTCGTCGACCCGAAGAGGGCCGTGACGATCTGATCCACGGCTGCGCTCTCGGTCGGCGCAGCAACCAACGTCAGAATGGTGGCAACGCGGTTGCGGAACAGACCCTTCCAGGTCGACCCTGGGATGAGGACACGGCTGCGTTGCCGCAGCACCTCAAGAGCCCTGCGGCCGTCCTTCTGGACTTCGTTCCCGCCCGTGCCAACTCGCACCGGCTCGGAGACCCGCAGCGACACCGACATCTGGTGAGCCTCAGTCGAGCGTGCTCGGTCGGTTTCCGACGATTCAACAACGGACACCTCGGTGGGCGTCTCGGTGTCGGCGGCATACCAGTCGTAACGCCGGGTGAGCCACCACGTGAGGTGACTGGCATCGTCGAGGTTGAGCTCCAGGGTCTCGACCTTCTCGACGACGCCCTGCCCGAGCCCGGTTGACCGACCCCGTCCGAGGGTGGGACGCCAGGTGGCCAACTGTCGAGCCATTGTCGCGGGCGCCGCACTGTCCAGATCCATCGCGATGACGAAGCGTCCGGGGGCAACCCACTGCTCCGCGCGAAGCGTGTGGTTATCCGCTGCCCCCGAATGACGATTGACGCTGGTCGATTGGCGATCGACGATCTCCAGGCCATCTAGGACGATCGTGCCGCGCACCGCCAACGGGCTCGCCATGCGCCCCGCCGGAGATGACTGTTCCCACTCGGGTGGCTCCGGACCGAGCACGCCCACTGCGTCGTCGCCCAAATGGGCCCGCAGCGACCCGGCCAGGCTGCCGCCCGGCACGAAGGGACGGTGCCCGATGGCAGTGGGGGAGCGGGGGTCCACCATGACGGGGAGATCTATCTCTGACCCCGGAAGGGGGATCGTCCCCACGGCCCATCGGCCGGTCATCCGAACCGTGACCTTCACCAGGGTGACTGCGCGACTCATGATCCGCTCCCCACGATGGCCTCAAGTGACTCGACGTGAGCGGCGAGCTCCTCGCTGGCGAGCAGGTCCAACACCAAGCGCTGGACCGGGCCGGAGAGATCCCGCATCCACGCCAGGCTGGAAATCTCGTCGACCTTCCCCCGAATGAACGAGGACGGGAAGCCGTTGTCTCTCATTCGCTTGAGGTTGCGGCCTTGCGCGAGCATCCCCTTCGCGGTCTTTGCCCTCGTCTGTGGGTCGAGGATGTCGTCAAGAAGCAGGTCGATCGGACCGCGGGCGGGTGTGGGCGCTTCGGCGCTCGCCGGTGGCTCAGAGGGCGCAGTCGGTGCCGCACCCTTGTCGGGTGACACCCGCGGTGACTCGGTATGCCGTGGGGCTGGCGACCCCGTTCCCCCGGGCGGGAGCGTCTCGGAGACGTCAACAGGCGGCCGAGGAGGAGTCGTCAAGAGGGCGGCCTCAGGTGCCTCGTCGCGCTGAAGTGCCTCGACGGGGACCAGACTCACCGTCCCGTAGCCCTCAAGTCGGCGGATGCCCACGCCTTGGCTGAGAGCCTGAAGACCGACGTGGTCGATGCTGCACAACTGCACGACCGACCCGGCCTCGACGGCCCAGTCCTCAGGCTTGGGCAACCCAGCCACTCCATGCCAAGTGGACACGGAGGTCGGTCTGGTTCTGACGAGGCCAAGCTGCACGTGCCCCCCGGCGGTCCGGACGTGACGTTCCACTGCGGCGGCGAGGTCCAAGGTCGGCGCGCCGAGGTCGTCCACGAGGACGGCTGGCGACAGCAGTCGGAGTGCGTACGCGCCGGGCAGGCCGACCTCGGCTGGCTCGTCAACCTTGGTGCAGGTCCACGAACACCGACCCATCGTGCTCAGTTGCCCGCCCACGCTGATCTCCTTGGGAGCCAGCAGCCACTCAAGGGCCTCCTTGGGTGCGAGATCATCACGAACCCGCACCGAACCAACGAGTCGGATCCCGTTGTGACGCAGCGCCCTTCGCGAATACAGCCGTTGATCGACGGCGACCCCGCCGGCCAACTCGGTGCGCGTGGTCGACACGCTCCACTGCTGCGGAACATTCCACCCCCGTCCGGCCTTGAGGGGGCCTCGGCACACTGGGCACTCACGACGGGTGCTCACAACCTCGTCGTGCCACGTGGTGGGGCACGACGAGGTGGGGTACTTGCAGCGGACCCAGGACAGGGGCTCCAGGCGAGCGAGTTGGTCTGTAGCCATCAACGGCACCGGAATGGCTTGGCGCACCTGCATGGCTGCTCCGAAGAGGGTGGCGAAGGCTTCTTGCGGGACCGGGCCGGAGTATCGATCGTTCGGGCTGCGCCACCACGCCGATCCGAGGGCACCTCGGATGGTGGTGCCGGGGATGACGGAGTGGATCTCCCGGCTGTTCAGGACCTGTGCGGACCGTCCCGCCGAGACTCGAGCCAAGGGGTTCAGTTCGTAGCGCAACAAGGTCGTCATGATGCGGCCTTCATCTCAAGGAGGGCCCGGCTCTCGTCCGCGCCCCACGGTGCCTGGTCCGTGATCGTCACCCAGCCCTCGCCGCGCCGCCGGGCGCCGCCAACGGCAACGACAGCCCTGGCCGCAGCGCGGAGGATGAGTTCGTGCCGGGCGATGGTGGCCTCGTCGCGGTCGTCGCTCAGGGTGACGTTGAAGTCGGCCTGAGAGCTCCAGACCACCTCACCCATCATCAAGAACCCGCGCTGCACCGTCCCGGTGGTCTCGTCGACCCGGATCCGGGCAAGCCGGTCAATCGAGGTCTCCTGAGGGATGAAACGGGCATCGCTCCACCACCACGGGCAGGCCGCCCCGCCAGGGCCTCCAAAGACTTCCGTGACCAAACCCGTTGGAAGGTCAAGCGTCTCAGCGGCAGCAGCGCGCATGACGCCTTTGAGCCCAGTCGCTGGCAGCGGGTTCTCGCGGTCGATGACTCGATCCAAACCCCGGCTGGCGACGCCTGACCCCACGTGGAATGGCGCGTGGAACGTGACGACGAAGCTCAGGGCGCCGAGTCGATGAGTGGTGGCGGTAGGCATCACTGGTCGGACTCCTCTGTGTTTGTCGCCGGCCACCAACGCGCTCGAGACAGTGCTGCTGGGAGCTCGTCCAGAGACGTGGAGAGAGTGACGTCGGTTCGCTTCGCCCAGCGGTCGACCATTGACTGCCGGCCCACGCGGTCCGTCACGGTGGAGTCGCGCAGGATGCTGCCTAGTTGCGATCGTGCGGACGGACTGAGCGAGAAGACGTCTGTTCCGACGCCAGTCGCCCCCGGGTTGAGCTGATGGAGGACGTCGGACACCTCAATCGTCGCGAGCGCGTCGGGCCCGCCCACGCCGCCCGACTCTGCCGTGAGATCCGCCCAACCGATGCGAGCACTCCGGCCTTGCGCGTCCACCTTGGCCCTATTCAGGGCCTGGTGGGCAACCGCAGATGTCTCCGCGAACGGGTGCGAAGTGCCGGCGAAAACCATGCCAACCCCGAGGGACAAAGCGCCGATCCTCTCGCGGACATCCGCAACATCCTCTGCCGCAGTCGGCGTTTCGGCTGACGCCTTCGCGACGTCAGAGTCGAGGCAGCCAAGCAGCCTGACGCGGGCCTGGTCGAAGTGCTCTGCCAACCGGGCCGCGAACACCCACGCCGCCGCGGCGGGGACGGTCACCAGGCAGTCGTCACCTCCGGCGTAGTGCGGGATCGCGCCCTTGACAGTCGACGCCGGGTCACTGGCGTGCTGGGCCGCGGTGATCACCGAACAGAGCAGCACCTCGTTGACGACGCTCACGGTGTTCTCGTAGAGCTCGCCCAGATGAACGGGGCACTTGGCTATTGCGCTCACCAAGCCCCCGAGGCCGTTGCCGTCAGCAGCAATCGTCGCCAGGTGGCTGCGCGAGTCGCGCCGACCCACAGCCTCCGGTCCAGCAGTGTGAGGCGCGAGCCCCCCTCTGGCTGCGAGCTCATCGAAGTCCTTTGGCCAGGCGCCAGGTATGCCGTCCCACCTCCCTCCCGTCCGCTTGGCCGCTTCAATCTCCTCCTGTTGGGCGAGGTCGCGAGCGAGACAGTCAGTGCCTGTATCGGCTGAGGAAGCAGCCGAAAGCGTCAGGGGTTCGCGTCGACATTGCGGACAGGACTCGGCAAGAGGGTTGTCCTGCAGCGCAGGGAGGAAGTCCAACCGTGGCATGAGGTCATCCGGGTCGGTCGAACGCCACATGGCCTTGAGGTAGTTGACGTCCTCGCACCACCAAGCTGCCCACTGAACCCCGGGGAGGCTGTTGTGCAAGTCCGCTACGAGTCGGGTTGCTACCGACCCGGCCGCCACGTCGGGCAACAGTTCAAGGGCGATCACGCCGTCGACGTCGCCGGCCGCGCCGACCAGACGGGCACCTGGGACACCGGTGTCCAACCAATGCTGAATCCGAGCATTGCTGGTGTGCTGCTGCAGTGCTTGTGAGGCCCCGCGCAGGTGCGTGAGTTTCGGAGTGTGCGCCAGCCAGGTCTGGATGCGGACGGCACCAACGCCCAGGTACGTGGTCATCGTGCCCCGCCTGACCGTCGGGTAATCGGCAACTCCACGTTGGTATCGGGCAAGGGGCGAGGCAAGGGCCGCCAGGGCCGGTGTCGTCCGCCGGCGAGTTGCTGGCCGTTGGTCTCTTGGAAGAACTCGAAGCTCTCGCGGAACTCCTTGCTCCCCATGCGATCCCAGGTGTCGCCGGGTGGGTAGCTGAGGTATGGCTCTGAGTCGCCCAAGCCCTTCCTGTCCAGCAACCTGGCTAGATAGGGCAAGTTCGCAGCGAACCGGCCGACTCGTTCGTGCAACTGCGGCGCGCGTGACCGAGCGTCAGAGGACGACCACGTCCCAGCACCGGCGGCTGGCGCGGCATACCTCTCGCGTGCGCTGCGGACATCGATCGAGAGGATTCGAGGAGTCGCTGCTCCCAAACCGAATGGTTTGCCGCCACCCAGCCGAACCGCGATCTGACGATCGGCACCTGGGTAGAGCGTGAGGATGCGGATGGGGTCTAGTGCGTCGAGCAGGGACTCAAGCGCGAGGCGATTGAGTTGGTCGACGGCGATCTTCGTCCGGAACACCGTGCCGACCGGAACGAGTTGGGCCGGTCGCGAAAGCTTGCCGCGCCGCTGGTCTTCAGTGGCCTGATAGCGAGGGAGTTGCGGCCGTCCGGTCGCTTGCCGCCAGTGGGCGGCTTGGTCATCCGGGTTCCCGTGCCAGTAGAACTTGCGACCGGCCACGACCGATGGGGGAGTGTCTGTGCTGCTCCCCCAATGGCTGGCGATCTCGTTCTGCTCGCCGGGTTTCGGGTCGCCCGGCATCCGCACGTAGAACATTCCGCTGCCGGGGTTGGGGGTTCCGAGCGGTGCCAGGTCGACGGTCTTGAGGGCGACCCCCGAGGCGCTGGCGGCAGAGCCGAAAAGGACGTGCCCGGCATACGAGATCTGCTCCCCCCGTCCGCCGCGTTCGCCACCCGTGTCAGCGGCGCCGAAGGTCGAGCAGGTGAGACAAAGCCCGTCCTCCTGGGTATGCCGCCCGCTCAGGCAAGGACCGCTGCCGCCGATGCGCTTGCCGACGGCTACGCGTCCTGCCCGGCGCCAGAGCTGCGCGAGCCGAACGCCGGTGACCTTGCCGTTGTCGACTCGGACCCACACGACGTCCCCGCGGAAGAGGAAGCCACTCTGAGCGATTCGCCGGGCGACGGTGTCCTTGGTGCCTAGGTGGGTCCACCAGGTCACTGGCTTCAGCTCGGCGCGGCGCTGCCACGGCGGGTCTGCGCCGTCGTCCTTGCGGGCGCCTTCGAGAAGGCGGCGGTCGTTCGATCCCGTACACGCCTGCGCATACTCTTCGCGACCGGCGACGCAGGCCTCGTCACCTCGATCGTAGGAAGCCGTCTCGTCAGTGAGCATCGACATCGCCCAGAATGCCCGTCCCTTCGAACGGTCACGACGGAACTGGCGTCGCGCTGCGGTGTCAGTGGGGAGGAAGATCTGGCCGATCGGAAACGGCGAGTTGTCGTTCACGGGAGCGTCGTCGGGGCGAAGTCGCACGACGTCAACACGTCGAACTTGGCGGATCTCCTTGCGGTCAAGCTTGGGCGGCTCGATCGGTCCGTCGACAATGACGATGTCACCGTTAGTGGGTGTGCGGCCCTTCGGCCAGGCAGCGGCGAGCTCCGTGGCGTCCACCCAGTGCTCGGAGGGTTTCGAGGTCATCTGAATGAGAGTGGGGTAGCCATCGGACTGATCGAGAACGATGCCTAGTCGCCAGCGATCAGCGTCCTCCAGCTTGCCTGCCGGGTCGCGGTAGCTGGGGACAAACGCCTCGTCAACCACGCGCATACAGCCGTTGAACAAGGCCTCGTGGAGGGAGCGGACGGCTCCCTTGATCGATGAGCCGGGGATGCTGATCGCACCGTCGTCACGGATCCACTTCTCAGGGCTGGCGGTGGCCGGCAGCAGGAGGGGCGTCTCCAGACGCCACTCAACCTCAACGACCCCCGAGTAGGCGTCCTGCCCTGAGGTCCCGCCGTGGCCGCTCGCTGATCGGCGGACGACTTCCGACGGCAACGGAACGAATGCGTAGGGATTGACGAAAACGTCCTTCGCCATGGCGCCTCCCTCGGGAAGTTGCGGAGCACCCGAGCGGATCCGCCCGGTCGTCCCCACCTGACGGACAGAGCCTCTTGCGAGGCCACGAGTTCACCTCTGAGGAGGTGCGCCATGCGATGTGTTGTGACGCTCGATTCGCTAGCGCGCCACCCGCTCCAAGCTCACCGCAGTGCTTCGACTGTCGATCAGAAGGTCGTCGAGCTCGCCCACGAAACGCACCTGCGTGACGGGGCCAGTGGAACCTTCAGTTGGTACTCCCGGCCGGGTGGCGCTCACTTGGAGCGTGCCGTGTCCCTTGCCATCCACCGCCACCACCCCCGGGATCGGCATCCCGGCGTCCGGCGCTGACCCAGGTCCCCGGACGACGATGTGGCCACCCTTCAGGTCGAGTTCTCTCACCCGGACGGACTCGCCGCCGAACGTCTCTGTCCCAGTGAAGACCAACTCAAAGCAGGGATGGTTGGAAGAGCCTGCGGAGTCGAGCTCGATCCGAGAGACGGTCACCTCCCCTGACGCGAGGCCCGGGGGGAAGCGCACATGGCTAGTGAAGCAGCCGGACCCCTTCACGACGATCCCTCCGTATGCCGCCCCGGCAGCCGAGAGCTGGTGATCGATGACCACGCTGGAGGCATCGTCGACCCGGAGCGACTCGACCACCAAGGCGGCCGTGTCTTCAGTGGCGTCCCCGCCCAGCTCAGTGACGTCAAGTGTGACTGCCGAGCCTTCGCAAACGGACCCCTGAACGGCGAGCGAGCCGCCTTCGTCCCTATCGAGACTCGCGAGTAGCGAGAGACGGCTTGCGGCTCCGGCCTCAAGGCCAACCAGGCAGCGTCCACGGACGGTCCCCGCTCGAATCTCCCAGGCTCCCCGGCAGCCGAGACTCCTCAGATTGAGTTGCCCTTCCTTGCCAACTCCTGCGACATCAAGGATCACGTAGTCAACGGTCCCCGCCGGATCATTCGCCCAGGGCGCGAACTCCACGGTGCCCTCGACGGATACGCCAACGAGGTGGACGCTGCCCGAGACCTCAACGTGGAGAGTCGCGCCGAGTGGAACCTGTGGCAAATCGACTCGCGCTCCTGGCGCGCCGGCGACTCTAAGTCGCAGCTCCCGACCCGCCACGGCGATCAACCGACTGAGATCGAGGCGATGCCCTGGACCCATTTGGAACTCAAAGGCCTCCGGTAGGCGCACGGGGATCAAGTCGCCCGAAATATCGAGCCGTCGCGGCATTCGGCTGATATCTGGTAACGCGAGGAGCGACTGAAGAGAATCAACGGGCGCAGCAAGAATCCAAGGGCCAATGTCGTGGATGTGAAATGTCTTGTCCTCGCAGCCCAAAGGGCAACCTTCCCGTAGGAGTGCGATAACCCGTTCCCAGGCAAGCTCGACCGCTTGTCCTGCAACTTCTGGTGCTGTGCCAGCCAGGGAAACGATCATCCGCCACGCAACCCGCGTGTGGTTCGGGTCCAATGTCATCAGAGCCCATTGATGGAAGTCGCCAAGGGCTTGATTAATCCCGTCGCGGTCGATTCCCCGCCGCAGGCTTAGGTTCTCGTCATCCTTTTGAGCCATCTCGCGCTCTTTGGACATCCGCTCACTCAGTTTGAAGACAAGAGTGGCCAGCGCCCCGGCTGGCGTCAAGATTGCGAAGAGCAAATGACCCAAAGGAACGCCTAGGACGTATCCGGTGACCGGATCTCGAATGGGTATGTCAAGTCGCCATGCGAGACCTAACGGCAAAAGGGCGGAGGCAAGAGCGCCGACGCTGATGGCCGTCCAAATGGGCCGGTTCCGACGGCCGAAGATCTCCGCCCATGTGGAAGCCCGAGCCGTCGTCTCCCCGTTCTCCTCGACAATCACAGGCTACCTTCCCAGAAGTCGTCGCTGATGCGCTCGACGTTTCAAGCGACTGGCGATGCCATTACGGCGCCCAGTGGAACGTAGACGACTCAGTGGGCTGCTTTCCGTCGTCTTGAGCGCTTCTACTCGCTGTCGCGAGATGCACCCAAATGGAACGCCATGACCGAGTCCGACAGGCTGCCTGTGGGCGGTGAGGTTTCTATTCGCTGTCGCTAGACGCGTACAGCGGAACCATCGAGAAGACTGGTGTTGGCGCACGATCGATCCGGTTTCTATTCGCTGTCGCTAGACGCGTACAGCGGAACAAGGCCTCATGCCCATCATGGACTCGCGGTCACAGGTGTTTCTATTCGCTGTCGCTAGACGCGTACAGCGGAACAGGCTCCGCACAAGTGGCGCCGTGGGGCCCGCTCCCGCGTGTTTCTATTCGCTGTCGCTAGACGCGTACAGCGGAACCCGCAAATAGCCACGGATGCCGCTGCTCGGCGAGCGTTTCTATTCGCTGTCGCTAGACGCGTACAGCGGAACGCCTCTGGCCATTCCGTGGCACCGCAGCCCGCGGCACCCGGTTTCTATTCGCTGTCGCTAGACGCGTACAGCGGAACGGTTCGGTGGTGTTGCCGGGACTCCCGCTCACCAACAAAGTTTCTATTCGCTGTCGCTAGACGCGTACAGCGGAACTGTCCCGACCGGGACGACGGGCCGGGTCACGATGTTTCTATTCGCTGTCGTTAGACGCGTACAGCGGAACCTGCCATGGGTGCGCGATGGCGCTACCTGCGGGACCACGTTTCTATTCGCTGTCGCTAGACGCGTACAGCGGAACTGGGTCAAGGATGGCGCGACCTGCGGGACGACCGGGTTTCTATTCGCTGTCGCTAGACGCGTACAGCGGAACCGCCTGTGTCGAAAAGAACAATGCAGGGTGGTACGTCGACGTTTCTATTCGCTGTCGCTAGACGCGTACAGCGGAACACTCCGACGAAGTCCACTCGACCCGTGTGCGACGTTTCTATTCGCTGTCGCTAGACGCGTACAGCGGAACGCGCAGCTAGGGCTCGCGTTGCTTCAGGCCGACTTGTTTCTATTCGCTGTCGCTAGACGCGTACAGCGGAACAAGAAGGGCAAGACCAACATCACCCCCAAGGACGGGTTTCTATTCGCTGTCGCTAGACGCGTACAGCGGAACGTGTTCCTAATCGCCGCTGGGCGAGCGGTGACCTGTTTCTATTCGCTGTCGCTAGACGCGTACAGCGGAACGGCTGCGCACAGCTGGCCCCGAGCGGCCAGTCGTGTTTCTATTCGCTGTCGCTAGACGCGTACAGCGGAACCGGCAGTCTGGACCGAGGTCGCGGAGGTCGTCCGCGTTTCTATTCGCTGTCGCTAGACGCGTACAGCGGAACTAGGGCGGACCGCCGGATTTGAGGTGGAGCTTCGGCGTTTCTATTCGCTGTCGCTAGACGCGTACAGCGGAACGCGGCGGAGATTGGCGACGACCGGGCCCGGGCGATCGCGTTTCTATTCGCTGTCGCTAGACGCGTACAGCGGAACCGGGATCTCGTCATCACCCACAAGGTGCAGGTCGCTGCCGTTTCTATTCGCTGTCGCTAGACGCGTACAGCGGAACAATGATGGCCATCTCGAGAGAGGAAAACACCATGACGCGCGTTTCTATTCGCTGTCGCTAGACGCGTACAGCGGAACGCCTGCGTCGAGAGCAACCACGCAGAGTGGTATGTTTCTATTCGCTGTCGCTAGACGCGTACAGCGGAACGGGGTTATGTGGCTTAACGACGTGTTCCGGTTCGACAACGGTTCAACGTTTCTATTCGCTGTCGCTAGACGCGTACAGCGGAACCGACCCGTCGGACCTACTGCCTGATGGTGCGGTTTCTATTCGCTGTCGCTAGACGCGTACAGCGGAACTTGGCGACCCGTCAATCGGATCGGCTACAAGGTGAACGTTTCTATTCGCTGTCGCTAGACGCGTACAGCGGAACCCTACCCTCCTCGGCGAGCCTCTGACCAGCGCAAACGATGTCCGTTTTCACACCCGACGCTTCGACTGTCTGGACGAGACCGTCGTGGAAGCGCTTCGATATGCATTTGTGCTGGTCAGAGGCTTGCACACCCGAGGCCCTCCCCGACCTTCCAGCCGCCAACCCCTTGTGGTCCGGATCACGGGGTCTGCGAAGGAAGGACGGTCCAAGGACGGGCTCGGGCATCGTCCAACTCACCAGTCGCCGTCGGGCGGTGGGAAGTCGCGATACATGACGGCATACCTGAGCTCGCGGAGTCGTTCAGAGACGCGACGTTCGGTGATCGCCGGTGGTCTGCCGAGGTTGATGCTGTAGTAGTCCTCGTACCAGTTGTGGATCGCCTCGTCCAGGGGAGCCGAACGGGTCGAGCGGACCTTGTGGGCGACGAACCTGTGGGCGTCAAGGACGGTCTCAGGGACTCCCTGCCGCTCACCCGCGGTCACCAGTGCGTCGAGAGTCTCAGCGACCTCATCCCGCGCCGTGCGTGCCAGAGTCTCGCCAAGAGCGTGGCCAGGTGCCTCCCCATACCCCGACTGGCTATCAATGATCGGTGCGTGGTCATCCGTCACCCCGGTATCGGCGATGAGCTCGAAGTCCTCGCCCTTTGGCACGAAGACCGTGGGCATGCGGCGCCGTTTGTCGATGTGGTCCAGGGTCAACGTCCTCACCATCGCAGTGAGGTACGCCAGGTTGGCTTGGCCGGGGCCGAACGAGGGCAGGGTCAGGATCTTCTTCCCGGTCTCTTGAAGCACATCCTCGGCGTCGTAGCCCTTCAGCTGGCCCGTCCGCCACATGACGCCGAAGAACCGCTGTTTGTGTTCGAAGAGAAGCTTGATGGCAGCTTCACGAATGGCCCGGTTGGCGGGGTCAGCGGCGCCGTCAACCACGCCACGTCCCGCGAAGTCGGGATGTTCCGCCCACAACTGCTCAACCGTGAGGGATCGGAGGGCGGCTTCGAGCTCGCCGATCTTGGCAACGTCGACGTGCCCGTCGGCGATGAGGTTGAGCGCGGTCAGGCGAACCGCCGTCAACCACTTCCCGGCAACGGACCGCCTCTGGTTGTCGCTGACGAACAGGCCCTTGTGGCTCGCGTAAGAAATCAGGGCTTCGCGTCGTAGCGAGACATAGACGCGATAGGCCGAGACTGCAATCTGCGCTGCCCACTCGGCTATCTCGATGGCTGGCTGGACTTGGGCGGGTTGAAGGACGACGTCGTCCTCAAGCGTCGCCAGCGCCACCAGGAAGGGCTCGTCCACCTTCAAGACCCTCGTCAGGTGATCGGTCGAAGGCCTGCTCAGGTGCGGTTGCCGATTCACCACAGGCAGCAGCCCTTTCACACACGACTGCGTCTGGGACACGAGCGATTCCAGGGTGGCCCGCCGCAACAGCGGGTCTCGTGAGGCGGT
>Ga0208693_1001441_pt1 | contig 17065 bp, 16 predicted proteins | sample AD_UKC071_MetaG_FD_184438 | JGI IMG/M metagenome (GOLD analysis project Ga0208693, IMG submission 184438) | Active sludge microbial communities of municipal wastewater-treating anaerobic digesters from USA - AD_UKC071_MetaG (SPAdes) (version 2) | ecosystem: Engineered > Bioreactor > Anaerobic >... | reverse complement strand
TAGACCTTCGCCTGGCCACCGGTCGGTAGGGGCCGCGACGCGCCTCCCGTACGGTTGAGCCGTGACCGAATCGACGCTCGACTCACTGTTCCGCCCCGACAACGCCGCGTGGCGGTCTCTTTCGCCGCGGTACGTGGTCGTGAAGCGGCTGTCCGCGCTGATTACGAGCCTTGTGTTCTGGTGCGTGGCCGCGGCGGCGTCCTGGATCGCGCTGCAGCTCACCTGGCTGACCGCCGTCATTGCCGGGGTCGGCCTGGCCTGGACCGCGTGGCGGGTCGTCCGGGCGGGGCGCTGGGTCCGCTCGTGGGGCTGGGCCGAACGTGACAGCGACCTGTGCATCACACACGGGCTCTGGACGCGGGAACTCACGGTCATCCCGTTCGGCCGTCTGCAGATGGTCGAGGTCAGCTCGGGTCCGCTGCTGCGGTCGCAGGGCCTCGCCAACGTGCAGCTGATCACCGCCGCCGTCCAGTCGCGCGCCACCATCCCCGGCCTCCCCCACGCGGACGCCGTCGCCCTGCGCGATCGGATGATCGAGCTGTCAGAAGCGGGCGGAGCCGGGCTGTGACCCCGTCCGATTCGATGCCCGAGTTCCTACCACCGGACGCCGCCGGCGTCCGTTCGCCCGCCGAGCAGGTGCACGGCGCCGTCCCGGAGCAGCGGCCCACGGACGCCGGCCGACCCGACTTCGCGGCGGATGGGGCGTCCGCGTGGCCGGCCGAAAAGCCGACCGAGGACGGGGCCGCGCCCGCGGCGTCCGGATCGGTGCTCACCGAAGAACGACCGCACCCGCTGACCCCGATCGTGCAGGTCTGGGTCTGGCTCGTGGCGATGGCGATCTTCTTCGGACGCCAGTTCATCGAGAATAGGGGCGAGATCATTCCGGCCGACCTCGGACGGTTCCCCTGGTGGCTGCTGATCGTCGGGGCCGTGGGGCTGGTGTCAGTCGCATGGAACCTGTGGACCTGGTGGACGACCCGCTTCATCGCGACGGCGTCCGAGTTCCGGGTGGAACACAAGGGCGTGGAGCACGAGAGCAAGCGGATCGCTTACCAACGCATCCAGTCGGTCGACGTCACGCAGCGCTTCGCGGCGCGGCTGCTCGGCATGGCGGAAGTGACGATCGACGTCGGCGGGGACGCGCCGGTCCGCCTGCAGTACCTCTCCCGGACGCGGGCCGTGGAACTGCGTGACTTCCTGATGAGGAGGGCGCACGGGCTCACCCCCTCGACGGCTGCGGCGGCGGCCGGGACGAGCGCCTGGGACGACCGCGGCGTCCACGATCGGGTCCTGCTGACCGTGCCCGCGGGCGAACTCGTGCTGGGCGCGGCGCTGTCGCACGAGCTGCTGTTGCTGGTGCTGGCGGCTGCGATCCCCCTGGTCATCGGCGTGGTGACCGCAACGCCGCTGCTCATCGGCGGAGGCATCCTGCCGATCGCGATCTCCATCGCCAGCTTCCTGTCGAGTCGGGTGCTCGGCCAGTTCCGGTACACGCTGGCCCAGACGCCGGCTGGGCTGCGCATCACCCGGGGTCTCACCTCGCTGACATCGGAGACGGTGCCCGTGCACCGCGTGCAGGCGATCCGGATCCACGAGCCCGTCCTGTGGCGCCTGATCGGACGCGCCCGCGTGGACCTCTCCTTCCTCGGCCTGCGCGGCATCACCACCAACGAGGACGGCGCGGGGGCGTCCTCGATCATGCTGCCCATCGGCAACCGGCAGGCGGTCGACGTGGCGCTTCGGGCGCTGTGGCCTGACGTCGACCTGGACGCCATCGCGTTGCGTCCGGGCCCGCGGGCGGCCCGGTGGATCTCGCCGTTGGGCTGGCGGTTCATCGCCTGCGGCTGGGACGCCCGCGTCTTGGTCGTCCGGTCGGGCTGGCTCACGCGGACGACCTGGGTGGTGCCCCACGCGCGCGTCCAGTCGGTGCGGACGACCACGGGTCCGGTCCGCCGAAAGCTGGGGATCGCGACCATCGAAGTGCACACCTCGGACGTGTTCCGTGCCGCGACCACCGTCATGGCCGAGCCGGCGGCGTCCGAGTTCGCGTTCGCGGAACTGGACCGCGCCCGGCAGTCCCGACAAAGGGCGATGCCGACCCTCGACACCCCTGCCGAGGGTGCGAGCGAGTCGCTAGGGTTCAGCCATGGCTAAGCGTCACGTTCTCGGCATCGACATCGGCGGATCAGGCATCAAGGGGGCGCTCGTCGACCTCAAGAAGGGCGAGTTCGCGACGGACCGGCTGCGCATCCCGACGCCCGCCGAGTCGACCCCGCAGAACGTGGCGGCCGTCGTGAAGCAGCTCGTCGACCACTTCGCGGAGGGTCTGGACGACGGACCCATCGGCATCACCATCCCGGCCGTGGTCACCCACGGCGTCACCCGGACGGCCGCCAACATCGACAAGTCCTGGATCAACGCCCCCGCCGAGCGGATCTTCGAGGATGCCTTGGGTCGCGACATCTTCCTCGTCAACGACGCGGACGCCGCTGGCGTCGCCGAGGTGCACTACGGGGCGGCCAAGGGCCACCCGGGACTCGTCGTGCTCACCACGCTCGGCACCGGCATCGGCACGGCCGTGATCAACAAGGGCGTCCTGGTGCCCAACGTCGAGCTCGGCCACATCGAGATCAACGGCGCCGACTGCGAGCCCTCGACCGCGGCCAGCGCGCGCGAGCGCGAGGGGCTCACGTTCGAGCAGTGGGCGCCGCGGCTGCAGGAGTACTACAGCCGCCTCGAGTTCTACCTCTGGCCCGACCTGATCGTGGTCGGCGGCGGTGTCAGCAAGAACTCCGACAAGTTCCTGCCGCTGCTGAAGCTGAATACCCCGATCGTCCCGGCCGAGCTGCGGAACGCCGCCGGGATCGTCGGCGCCGCCTGGCTCGCCGCTGATCGGCTGAAGCATCCGGACGTGCTGAAGACGTAATCGGTTCAGTGCGGCCGAAGTCACGCTGAGCGCGCAGGTCTCGCCGCCTTGAAGGCAGTCCGCTGCCGCGTGGTGGCGGCGACGGCGTCCAGGAACTCGAACGGTCGATCGCGCAGCGTGATCGGCGCCACCGGGCACCGACCACGCGCCAGCTTCGACATCGCGGAGGCCTTCACGGACGCCACGAGTGCTGTTGTGCCGTCCCGAGGTGAGCTCGGCATGCACACGGATCGCAAGGGTCAGTCCCTCTTCGAGCGCGTGGATCGTGAGGCCACGTGCGCGCGCCGCCCGCACCTCGCCGAACCGCTCCGCGTCTCAGGAAGGATCTGGCGTCCAGATCGGGTCAGGTGATGGACCGCTGAGGCGCTCCACCCCGCAGCGGCCAGTTGGCGTCCTGTCGCGAGGCCGCGCTGGCCAGGGTGGGTCGGAAACGGCGGGGCCATGGGGATCCCTCTCGGGTAGGAAGGTCCCCTCCACAGGGGGCGCCGACCGCTGTTTGGTGTCACCCAGGGCGAATCTGTGGATAGCCCGGCCCACACGCGTGCTTCATTGCTGCACGATTCACGCGTCGAGCGCTAACTGCGCAGCAATGAACCCCTCACATGGCGTCCGGCGCCTCGATGCCTAACAGGCCCAGGCCCACCGCGAGCACCTTCTTGGTCGTCGCGCACAGCGCCAACCTGGACGCGCGCACCTCGCCGTCCGACTTCAGCACCGGGCACTGCTCGTAGAAGACGCTCATCGCCGTGGCGAGGTCGTACAGGTAGGCGCACAGCTTGTGCGGCTGCAGGTTCTCGCCGACCTCGGCCACCACCTCGCCGAACCGCGACAGCAGCAGCGCCAGCGCCTGCTCCTCGGGGGCGTCCAGCACCGTGACCGCCGCGGGCACCGTGAGCCCCAACTCCGCCGCGTTGCGCAGAATCCGGGACGCCCGAGCGTGCGCGTACTGCAGGTACGGCCCCGTGTTGCCCGTGGTCGCTGTCATCCGGTCGAGGTCGAAGACGTAGTCCTTGTGGAGCGAGTTCGACAGATCCGAGTACTTGATCGCCGCCATCGCCACCGGACGCGCCGCGACCTCCTCCGCCTGGTCGAGCAGGTAGGTGAGCGTGACGGTGCCACCTTCACGGGTCCGCAGCATCTTGCCGTCCGCGCCCAGCACCGATCCGAAGCCGACATGCTCAGCCCGGACGCCGTCCGGCAGGTAGCCCGCCTTCCGGGCCACCCCGAACACCTGCTCGAAGTGGAACGCCTGCGGCATGCCGACGACGTAGATGAGCCGATCGGCGTGCAGCGTGCCCATGCGGTAACGGATCGCCGCTAGGTCCGTCGCGCCGTAGCCGAAGCCGCCGTCGCTCTTGCGGACGATCATGGGGGCGTCCATGCCGTCGACGTAGACGCACAGCGCGCCGTCGTCGATGACGCCGATGCCGCGCGCCTCCAGGTCGGCAGCGACGGCCGGTAGATCGGCGTTGTAGATGGACTCCCCCGCCAGGTGCTCGTCGGTCAGCAGGACGCCGAGCCGGTCGTACGCCTCGTTGAAGCCCAACTTGCTGACCTCGATCAACTGCTGCCAGATCTCGCGGGTCTGCGGGTCGCCCGACTGCAGCGCGACCACCCGGCGGCGGGCGGCGTCCGCCCAGTCGGCGTCGTCCTTGAAGTGCGCCTGCGCACGCCGGTAGAGCGCGACGGAGTCGTCCAGGGTCATCGCGGAGGCGTCCGCGCCCTCGAACAAGATCTGCTCGACCAGCATTCCGAACTGGGTGCCCCAGTCGCCGATGTGGTTCTGCGGGATCACCCGGTGGCCCTGCGCGGTCAGCACCCGGTTGAAGCAGTCGCCGATAATCGTCGAGCGCAGGTTGCCCACGTGCATCGGCTTGGCCACGTTCGGCGCCGAATAGTCGATCACGACGACCTCGGGGCGTTCGGCCTTGTCAATGCCCGTGTTCGGGTCGTTCATCAGCTCGGACGCCACCTGCGCCAGCACGGACGCCTTGATCCGGACGTTGATGAAGCCCGGCCCCGCGATCTCCAACGGCTCGCACAGGTCGGCGACGTCGATCTCGGCCACGAGCCGCGCCGCGACCTCGCGCGGAGGGCGTCCCTCGGACTTCGCCAGGCGCAGCGCCACGTTGCTCTGAAAGTGGCCGAACTGCGGCTTGGTCGCCGGACGCATCTCCGGATCGATCCCGGCGGCGGCTTCGACACGCGAGGTGAGCAACGAGGGCAGTGACAACATGGTCGGCATTCTCTCACGCTCAGCGCCGCGGCTAAGTTGGGGACCGACCCCAAGGAGGACGCGTGCGCACGTTCGGAGCCGCCCTGATCGACGTCGACGGAACGCTGCGCGACGAGTCCGGTTTCAAGCCGGGCGCGCTCGCCCTGCTGGACGCCCTCGCCGCGGCCCGCGTCCCGGTGGCGCTGTGCTCCGGACGCACGGTTGGCTCCCTGCGGCGGACGGCGTCCGATCTGCCGATGGTGACGCACGTGGCCGGCGGCAGCGGGTCGGCGGCCCAACGCCGGACGCCGCACGGCTGGGTCGACATCGGCGAACGTCACCTCTCGGACGCCGTCGTCGCGTCCGTCCTGGCCCGCGGCCGGGCCGCCGGCATGGAGGTCTGGCTGTACACGGCGTCCGACTGGTTCGTCGAAGACGATGCGACGCCGATGGTCCGTCAGGACTCGTCCATGACGCTCGTCCACCCCACCGTGCTGCCGCTCGACCAGGTCGCCGGGGTCATCAAAATGCTGATCTTCGAAACGAGCCCCGCCCAGCGCGCCGTGATCGAGGGCCTCAGGTCCGATCCGAGCCTGACGGTGGTCTCGTCCTACCCGGGCTACTACGACGTCGTCCACGCCGAGTCGGCGGCCACGAAGGGCGGCGATTTCGTCCTCGGGGACCTCGGCGTCGACTGGGCCGACGCCATCGCGATCGGCGACGGCGAGAACGATCTCGGCATGCTGTCGCGGGCCGGAGTTGCGCTGTGCATGCCCCCGCTGACGCCGTACGCCCTCACCCACGCCGCCCTCGGCCAGGCGCGGTTCGCCTGCCCCGATCTGGACGCGGCGCTCGGCCACCTCCGAGCGTTGGGATTACCGGCCTAGAGCGTCAGCCACGGCCCTGGACGGCGGCTCGGCAACCTCGGGACCCGCGCCTCTCAGCACGTCGAGTGCCAGCTTCACGTTGGCCGGATACTCGCGCAGGACGCCCGTCCGCCAGAAGCGCAGCTTCGCGACCGACGAATCACCGACGCCGACGGCGTCCACCCCGAGGCTGCGGCAGGCAGTGATGGCGCGGGGTAGGTGGTACGTCTGCGAGACCAGGATGGCCGACGTGATCCCGAACGTGTCGCGAGCCCGGATGCAGGTGTCGTAGGTGTCGTTGCCGGCGGCGTCCTCGACGATCTTCGCGGACGGGACGCCGCGCGCGACCAGGTAGCGGCGCATGTTCGTGGTCTCGCGGTGATGCTCCGCGGAGTTATTTCCGCTGACCACGAGCACTTTCGCCTTGCCCGCCTTGTACAGCTTGATCGCGACGTCGAGGCGGGCGGCGGTGAACTTGGCCGGCGTCCCGTCCGACAGCACCTCGGCGCCGAGGACGATCGCGACGTCGTGGGGCTCGACGCCGGCGACGGTCTGCAGGCGTCCTTCGGACGAGTGGGACGCCCACGCCGCGGCTCCCCCGACGCTCGCGGCGATGCTCAGCGCACCGAGGACGCAGAGCCCGAGGGCAACGCGGACCGGTCTGGGGAGGGGCATGGCGACCAGGCTACCCAGCCGGCGGCGTCCCCCCATCCGACCTCGGGACGCACGCCCTATGACCGAGGTCGACGGTTGGCGGCCTCGTTGCGCGCCTCAACGACGCCAAACAGTGCCCGGCGACTGACTACTCGACGGGCGGCGTTGGCCTCCTGAGGCGGTGGGCGCGGGGCAGACCCATGCTCCGAGACGCACCTGTGAGAACGAGCGCCTCCTTGGCCAGGGTCCCGTGATGACCACCCCCGGACCACACGCCGACTACGGCAATCCCAAGCTCGGACGCCGCCGCCTCGTCGCGGGCGCGGCCTGGACCCCTCCTGCGGTGCTCGCCGTGCACGAGGCACCCTCCTCCGCCGCGTCGCCCACGTGCCCCACCAACACCGGCTTCGTCGGGCGGGGGGCGCCGCCACGGGGAAGCTCTCGATCCTGCTCAACAACAACGGGGCGAAGCCAGTGCCGGCAGGCGGACTGCTGTACGCGACGGTGAAGTCGGAGGTCGGCCAAACGGTCACGCTCTCCACTACGGGCCAGTTCGCGGTGGACGTCAGCCAGGCGCCGACGTTCAACCCCGGTCCGACGGCCACCTTCCCCTCGACAGGCGGAAACATGCGCTGGCTGTTCACCCCGACGTCGGAGATCGCCGCCAACAGCTACGCGTCGTTGATCGTCATCCCCGGGGTCACGACCAACTGGATCGTCCAGCTCACCTCCGTCGTGCAGGACTGTCCCCTCATCGAGGCGTGCTTCAGCAGCCTGGGGCTGCAGGGCATGTCGCCGGGAACTACTGCACCTTCATGGTCGGGTCCTGACCCGGACGGGTCAGCGACCCCGGTTCGCCCGGTAGAACTCGATCAGCCCACGGGTCGAGCCGTCCTGGGCGGCGAGCGCCGAGTCGTCCGACGAGATGGCCGGCGCGATCTGGTTCGCGAGCACCTTGCCGAGCTCGACGCCCCACTGATCGAAGCTGTCGATCCCCCAGACCACGCCCTGCACGAACGTGATGTGTTCGTACAGCGCGATCAGCTGGCCGACCACCGACGGCGTCAGCGCCGCAGCCATGATCGACGTCGTGGGCCGGTTGCCCTTGAACACCTTCGCGCTGACCAGGGCCTCGGCGACCCCTTCGGCCCGCACCTCGTCGGCGGTCTTGCCGAAGGCCAGCGCCTTCGTCTGGGCCAGGAAGTTGGCGAGGAAGAGCTCGTGGACGTCACGTCCGTCGGCCGAGATCGGATGCGCCGGCGTCGCGACCGCGATGAAGTCAGCCGGGATCAGGCGGGTGCCCTGGTGGATCAGCTGGTAGAAGGCGTGCTGGCCGTTGGTGCCCGGCTCGCCCCAGAAGATCTCGCCGGTGGCGGTCGTAACGGGCGTCCCGTCGGCCCGGACGCCCTTGCCGTTGGACTCCATCGTCAGCTGCTGCAGGTAGGCCGCGAACCGGTGCAGGTACTGCGCATACGGCAGCACCGCGTGCGACTCGGCGCCGAAGAAGTTCACGTACCAGACGTTGAGCAGGCCCATCAGGGCAGGCACGTTCTGCGCCCAAGGCGTCTCCGCGAAGTGGCGGTCGATCGCGTTGAAGCCTGCCAGGAAGTCGGCGAAGTTCTGAGGGCCGATCGCGATGCAGACCGGCAGGCCCACGGCCGAGTCGACCGAGTAGCGTCCGCCGACCCAGTCCCAGAAGCCGAACGCGTTGGCCGGATCGATCCCGAACGCCTCGACCTTGTCGAGCGCCGTGGACACCGCCACGAAGTGCTTGGCGATGGCCTGCGCTTGCGAGGCGGCGTCGGTGACGATGTCGCGTCCGCGGAGCGAGTTCAACAGCCACCAACGGGCCATCTTCGCGTTCGTGATGGTCTCGAGCGTGGTGAACGTCTTCGAGGCGACGATGAACAGCGTGGTTTCAGGGTCGGCGTCCGCCGTCTTCTCGTAGACGTCGCTCGGGTCGATGTTGGAGATGAAGCGGCACCGCAGGCCGTCCTGCACAGACGGCTTGAGGGCCTCGTAGACCATGACCGGGCCAAGGTCCGAGCCGCCGATACCGATGTTGATGATCGTGTCGATCGGCTTGCCGGTGATGCCCCTCCACTCGCCCGAGCGCACCTTGTCGGCGAAGGCGTACATGCGATCCAGCACCTCGTGGACGTCGGCGATCACGTCTTGTCCCTCGACCACGAGTTCGTCGGTCTTCGGACGCCGCAGCGCCGTGTGCAGGACCGATCGATTCTCGGTGACGTTGATGCGATCGCCGCGGTACATGGCGTCGCGGCGTCCGGCCAGGTCGACCTCGTCGGCGAGGGCAACCAGGGCGTCCAGCACCTCGTCGGTGAGGAAGTTCTTGGACAGGTCGACGTGGAGGTCGCCCGCCGTGCGGGTGAAGCGGGCGGCGCGGTCGGCGTCCTCGGCGAACCAGCCGCGCAGGTCGGGGGTGAAGGAAGCGTGGAGGGCGGCCAGATCTGCCCAGGCTGCGGTCTTCGTCACGTCAACAGTCATGAGCGCAGCCTAACGACGTGCATCCACGACCAGCAGCAGCGGTCAGATGTTGCAACGTATTCGTCGGGTGGTTCGGCCAAATCGGGTCCAGCGGGGTTGGCGATGGCCAAAACGGTCGCAGCGGGGGCGTGTTCGGCAACGAGAACCACGCGGAACCGAGAACCCGCTCAGGCGCTGGCAAACTCCCGAGCCCGGCGCCTGAGCGCATCCAGGTCAGGCGTCGCGCCCTTGGCCGCCTCCGGGAAGAGGACGCCGGGCGCGAGTCCGACGGCGATCGCCCCCGCGTCGTGCCACATCTCGCACTGGAAGGGCTCGAGTCGTCCGGACGCGATGAGCTCGGCACCCGAGAAGAGGTCGCCCAGGGCCCGCGCGTAGGCCATGCCCAGGGCGTCGGCCGGGATCACCTGGACCGTCGTCGCCCCTAGTCCCAGCGCGTCATGCACCTCGTTCGGCGTCAGCCCGCCCAGCGCCAACGGACGCCCCCCGGCGGCCTCGAGCAGCTCAGGGGACGCCACCGGCGACGTGACGAAGTGGGCCCCGGCGGCGAAGGCGTCCGAGACCTCCTGAGGCGTCCGGACGCCCCGGACTCCGATGCGCGCGCGGCGTCCGAAGATCCGGAGCGAGTCGGCCAAGGCGCCGTCGCCGACCGGGAACGCCCAGGCACGGACGCGCTCCTGCAGCAGGACCTCGCAGGCACCCATCCAGCCGGACAGGCCCCTCGGCAGCTCCGCGAACAAGGTCCTGCCCTCGAGGGCCTCCACCACGCCTGACATGGCGCCCATCATGCCGGACGCCATGGGGTTGAATGGCACCTGTGGGCGACATCCCGGCCGCCGAGTGGCCGATCGACGAGCACCTGGTCCGGCGGCTGATCGGGCAGCAGCGTCCGGAGTGGGCTGAGTTGCCGATCGCCGAACTGGGGCATGGCTGGGACAACGTGCTGTACCGCCTCGGCGACGACCTGCTGGTGCGCCTGCCGCGGCGCGCGCTGGCGGTCCCGCTCATCGCCCACGAGCGCGACTGGCTGCCGGTCCTCGCGCCGCGCCTGAACACGTTCGTTCCCGCCGCCGTGCACGCCGGGACGCCGTCGGCCGACTTCCCGCACCCGTGGCTCATCTCCCCTTATCGCGACGGGATCCGCTGTGCGGACGTCGGAATCGCCCAGCGGACGCCGTCGGCCACGGACCTCGCGGAGACGCTGGTCGCGCTGCACACCACCGCGCCAGCGGACGCCCCCGTGAACCCTTGGCGGGGTGGCCCCATCGGCGGCGACGTGATGAGTCAGCGCGTCGCCACCCGACTGGCCTCCTACAACCGCGCGAGCGAGGACCTGGCCGCCCGTTGGGCGGCGTGGTCGGCCGCGCCCGCCTGGGACGGCCCGCCGGTGTGGCTGCACGGCGACCTGCATCCGCTGAACCTGCTGCTCGCTGACTCCGGACGCCTCGCCGGCGTCCTCGACTGGGGCGACGTCGGCTGCGGCGACCCCGCTACCGACCTCGCGACCGCGTGGCTCAGCTACGACCAAGCCGGACGCCGCCGCTTCGTTGCCGCCGCGTCCGCCGGCCCCTACGACCCGCACGTCTGGACTCGAGCGCGCGCCTGGGCGCTGTACCTGGCTTTGGCGTTCGTCACGAACTCCGACGACAGCCCGCCGCTGCTGGCCGTCGCCCACCAGGCCCTGGACTCCCTGGCGGCAGAGCCCCTCGACGTCGGCGAGCCGCCGCGTCGGCGTCCGAATATCCTCTCCTCATGACCACGACGCCGACGCCGGACCCGACCGCCGCCCAGGCGGTCGCGGCCGAGGTCGTCGCGGTGGTCGTGGCCATGGTGGACGGCACGCCCTGCGTCCTGGAGGTGAACGACGCGACGCGCCTGCCCTCCGGACCGCTCCTCGAGGGCCACCGGTCGCTGCAGGCCGCAGTGCGGGCGTGGGCGGAGAGCCAGACCGGACGCCAGCTCGGCTACCTCGAGCAGCTGTACACGTTCGCCGACTCCGACCGCGACCGGGCGGCGCGGCGCATCTCGATCTGCTACCTGGGCCTCACCGCGAACTCTGGCACGGGGCCGCGCAGCGGCGTGTGGCGTCCGTGGTACGAGCTGTTCCCCTCCGAGGACCTGCGCGACGGCACGTCCGCGCTGGACGCCGTCGTCGGCGGCGTCCGGACCTGGGTCGAGGACGCCGACGCGACCGCCCGCGAGCGGCGGGCCGCGCGGGCGGCGTCCCTGTTCGGGCTGGACTCCCAGCCCTGGGAGCCCGACCTGGCCCTGCAGCGCTACGAACTGCTCTACGAGGCCGGGCTGATCGCGGAGGCTCCCGGCGGCGTCTCGGCACCGTTCACCGGCGTCAGGATGGACGCCGACCATCGCCGCATCGTCGCCACGGCGGTGGCCCGGCTGCGCGCCAAGATCACCTACCGGCCGGTCGTGTTCGAACTGATGCCCGACGAGTTCACGCTCGGCCAGCTTCAGTCGTGCGTTGAGGCCCTGGCCGGACGAGCCGTCCACACGCAGAACTTCCGCCGCCTCATCGAACAGCAAGCGCTGGTGGAGGACACCGGCGCCTCCGCGGCGACGGGAGGGCGTCCGGCACGGCTCTACCGCTTCCGGCGCGACGTCGTTCAGCAGCGCTCGGCGGCTGGCACCAAGCTGCCCACGACGCGCTCGCGCTGAGGCAGGTTGCCGCCCGATGCAACTTGGTTTTCCATAGGCATCCGGCGCGCGCTCAGGTACGTTTCGCGGATAGCCCGGCCCCGGGTGAGCAGGTTTCGCCAGCGTCTAAGGAGGCTGCCATGCCACGAGTTTCGGCCTATCACCGCCCGTCCAGCCTGGAGGAGGCGCTCGCCCTCCTGGAGCGGGACGGAGCCCACGTTCTCGGCGGCGGCGCCGACCTGGTCGGACGCCTCAACACCGGCGAGTTGGGCGACATCGAGGTCGTCGACTTGCAGTCGCTGGGGCTGTCGTCGATCGTCTCGGACGCCGCGGGTCGCGTCCGGCTGGGCGCGATGGCGTCGCTGCAGGCCGTGGCCGACACCGAATCGCTGCCGGGCGCGCTGAGGGATCTCGCGCGCGCCGAAGAGCCGTCCACGCTGCGCGGCCGGGCGACCATCGGCGGTGTCGTGGCAGGCCGGGACCCCGAGAGCGTCCTGCTCGCGGGGCTGTTGGCCGCGGACGCCTCCGTCGTGCTGGCGGACGCGTCCGGGGAGCGGACGGTCGCGCTGGCGACCGTGCTGGCCGAGGGCGTAGGCCGCGGCGTGATCACGGCGGTCGTCGTGGCGACCGACGGCACCTGGGCTACGTCGGCGACCCGGCGCACCCCGGCCGACGTCCCCATCGTCGCCGTCGTCGGACGCCGCCGTCCCGACCGCTCGGTCGCGCGCGCAGTCACCGGCGTCGCCGCGACGCCGATCGTGGTGGACGCCGACGCCGCCGATCCGGCGTCCGGGCTGGAACCCTCGGCCGACTTCCGCGGCAGCGCCGACTACCGGCGACACCTGGCCGCCGTCCATCTGGCACGCGTCCTCGACGCGCTGGCGTCCAACTGAAAGGGCTGGCGATGAACCTCACTTTCACCCTGAACGGCACGCTGATCACCCGCGACGTCTCGCCAGGCGCGACCCTGATGGACGTCCTGCGCGCGGAGGGGCTCAAGTCGGTCCGGTTCGCGTCCGAGACGGGCGAGACGGGCGCCGCTGCGGTGCTGCTGGACGGCGAGTTGGCCAGCGCCGACGTGATGCTGGCACTGCAGGCCGACGGCCATGAGGTCACCACGGTCGAGGCGCTCAACACCGCGCGGGAGTTGCATCCGATTCAGCAGGCATTCGCCGATGTCGGCGCGCTGCAGTCGGGCTACTCGTCCGGAGCGATGGTGCTCGGCACGCTGGCGCTGCTGCGGCGGAGTCCGTCGCCGAGCGAAGGTGAGGTTCGCGACATGCTGAGTGGCATCCTCGACCGCGAGTCGGGGTACGTGAAGCCCGTCGAGGCGGTGCTGCGCGCGGCGTCCGTGCTGCGCGGCGAGCCGGTCGAGCCGTTCGCGGTCCACGTCGTCGAGGCGTTGACCGACGGCGTCCACGCGTCGGCCTACGACCCGTCGGCCACGCCGCCGGACGTGCGCCCGGCCGTGCCGAAGGTGATCCCGTCGCGCGACGTGCCGGACCTGGCCGTCGTCGGCCACCCGGAGCTGAAGGTCGACATCGTCAAGCTCGCCAAGGGCAATCCCGCGTTCACCGACGACATCGAGCTGCGGGGCACCCTCACCGCGAAGGTGCTGCGCTCGCCGCATGCCCACGCCCGGATCCTCGACATCGACGACTCGGCCGCGCGCGCCTTGCCCGGCGTCCACGAAGTGCTGCATTACAAGAACACGAAGCGCATCAAGTACGCCTCGGGCGGGCAGAGCTACCCGAACCCGCATCCGTACGACCAGGTCAGCTTCGACAACAAGGTCCGGCACGTGGGCGACCGCGTGGCCGCCGTCGCCGCCGACACCGAGGAGATCGCCGCCGAGGCCTGCCGCTTGATCAGGGTGACCTACGACGTGCTGCCGGCGGTCTTCGACGAGCGCGAGGCACTGAAGCCGGGCGCTCCTGTCATCCACGACGAGGACGACACCGAGCACATTCGGGACGCGTCCCTCAACAAGGTGCACTGGATCTTCGCCGAGCGCGGCGACGTCGAGAAGGCGCTGGCCGAGGCGCCGCACTACTTCGAGCAGACGTTCCGCGTCCACCAGGTGCAGCAGTGCCCGATGGAGCCGCACGTCGCCGTGGCCTGGCTGGATGAGGACGAGCGCATGGTGATCCGTACGGCCACCCAGGTGCCGTTCCATGTCCGGCGGATGATCGCGCCGCTGATCGAGATGCCCGTCCGCGACATTCGGGTCATCAAGCCGCGCATCGGCGGCGGCTTCGGCGCCAAGCAGGAGATGCTGATCGAAGACATCGTCGCGTTGCTGGCCATCCGGACGAGGCGTCCGGTGCGGCTGGTCCTGACGCGCGAAGAGGAGTTCATCTCGGCTCGGACGCGCCACCCGCAGACGCTGACCTACCGCACCGGCGTCGCCGAGGACGGCACCCTCCTCGCCCAGGACCTGTACGTCATCGGCAATACCGGTGCCTACGGCTCGCACGGCTACACCGTCCAGACGATCACCGGCATGCGCGGGCTGTCGCAGTACAACGCCAAGAACAAGCGGTTCCGCTGCGACGTGGTCTACACGAACATTCCGGTGCCGGGCGCCTATCGCGGTTACGGGGCTCCGCAGTCGGAGTTCGCGCTCGAGGCGCACCTGGAGGACATCGCCCACGAGTTGGGCATGGACGTCTTGGAGTTCAAGCGCAAGAACTGGGTCAAGGTCGGCGACGAGCTCGACATCGCGCCGCACCTGGGTGAGACCGCCGTTCAGGGCGAGTTGGACGAGTACCCCAAGGTGATGACCTGCGGCACCGAGGAGTGCGTCGCGCAGGCCCAGCGGGCGATCGGCTGGCATCGCCGGAACGACCCCGACTGGGTCTCCCCGAAGGATCGGCCGAACATCCGCCGCGGCATCGGCTTCGCGCTCGCCATGCACGGCTCGGGAATTCCGTTCCTCGACATGGGCGGCGCATCCATCAAGATCAACGACGACGGCTCGTTCAACCTGCTGATCGGGGCCACCGACATCGGCACGGGCGCCGACACGGTGCTCGGCCAGATCGCCGCCGAAACGCTGGGCGTCCCGCTGGACCGCATCTTGGTCTACTCCTCCGACACCGACATGACCCCGTTCGACGTCGGCGCCTACGCCAGCTCGACGACCTACATCTCCGGCACGGCGGTCAAGCGGGCGGCCGAGAAGGTCGCTCAGCGGATCCGCGAGCGGGCGGCCATGCTCCTCGAGGTGGACGCCGACGGCGTCACCCTGCGCGACGGCGAGGCGTGGGCGTCCGACGGCCGTTCGGTGACGCTCGAACGGGTGGCGCTGCACTCACTCCACCAGAAGGACCAGGAGCAGATCATGGCCGTCGAGTCCTTCATGGCCGTCGACTGCCCGCCGCCGTTCGCGGCCAAGATGGCCGAGGTCGAGGTCGACATCACGACCGGCCAGGTGACCGTCAAGAAGCTGGTCATGGCCGTCGACTGCGGCGTCGCGATCAACCCGGTCACGGCGTCCGGTCAGGTCGAGGGCGGCCTGATCCAGGCGCTCGGCTACGCGCACTGCGAGGAGTACGCCTTCGACGAGGGCGGCCGCATGCTGAACGCCCAGTTCGGTCCGTACAAGATCTACCGCGCCGACGAGATGCCGGACGTGGAGGTCTACCTGGTCCAGACCTGGGAGAAGACGGGTCCATTCGGCGCCAAGGCGGTCGCGGAGATCCCGAAGGACGCCGTCGCGCCGGCCGTCCGGAACGCGATCCTCAACGCCACCGGCGTCGCGATCGACAACCTGCCCTTCACCCCGGAGCGGGTTTGGAACGCCCTGCAGACCCCCACGGTCGGCCTGCAGCACCGCTGAACCGCGGACCCAGGCACGCCTCTCGGCGGCCTAGGGACCTGGAGGACGCCGAAGGCGACCGTTGCCCGCCACCCGGCCTCGGCTCAGCCGAGCAGGGGAAGGTCGAGGTCGTAGGCCAGCACGATCGCCCGCGCGAGCCGGGCTTCTTGGTCGGCCGAAAGGAAACCGAGGGTGCGCCCCACCATGGAAGCGGGCACGGTCAGAACGTTGTCCAGCGACACCACGCACTCATGATCGAGCCCGTTGGCCCGGCCGACTGGCACCTCGCTCGACAAGCCCTTCACGGTGCTGGTGATCGGGGCGATGGTCACCTTGGTCATCGCAGGTCGCGCCAGTTCGCGGGTGAGGATGAGCGCCGGCCGAGTCTTGTCCAGCCGAACCAGGCAGATCTCGCGCACGTCGTCAGTCTTGGACGCGCGCGTGCTCGGCGGTCCAGTCAACGAGGTCGTCGAGGTCGTCCGCAGCGCCATGCTGGCGCAGCAGCGCGGCGTCCTGGTCGGCTGCCTGGCGACGCATCTCGCGCTCTACGGCGCTGGTCACCAGGGCGGCCCGGCTGGGCACGCGCCCGGATGCCACTGCCGCGTCCAGGAACTTCACCACATCGTCCGGCAGGCGGACGGCAATCTGAGTGCTCATAGCAACGATCTTACCCCGCGTATCCCATAGCGGGATGCAGGCGTAGCTCCGTTTTGGCGCTATTGGCGCCATAATGGAGGCATGCCGACCATTCAGATCAAAGACGTCCCGACCGAGACGCACGCCGTGCTGCGTCAGCGTGCGGCCTCCGCGCACCAGTCATTACAGGAGTACTTGCGCTCGCAGTTGATTCGGCAGGCCGCGAAGCCGACCGTCGACGACGTCCTCGCCCGGGCGTCCGAACGCGACGGTGGACGGCTCAGCCTGGCCGACGCCGCCGCGACGATCGCAGCCGACCGTGCTGGTCGTTGACGCCAGCGTGCTGGCCGTCGCGCTGGTGGACGACGGTCCCGACGGTGACTTGGCCCGGAGTCGCCTCGCCAGCGAGGAGCTGGCCGCGCCAGCGCTGGTCGACCTCGAGGTGACGTCCGCCTGGCGGGGGCTGTCGCGCGGCGGCCACCTCACTCCCCGGCGCGCAGCCTTGGCCCTCACCGATCTTCGCGACCTACCCCTGCAACGGGTCGATCACGTCGGCCTCCTGTCACGCTGCTGGGAACTGCGCAACAACCTCACCCTCTACGACGCCGCCTATGTCGCACTTGCCGAGGCGATGGACGCCAGCCTGCTGACCGCGGATGCCCGGCTGGCTCGGGCGTCCGGGCTGCGTTGCCGCGTCGAGGTGCTCGCGCGCTAGCCGACTTTTCACAGGGGCGTCCGCCGTTGTACAGTGCTTGTGCTCAAGTTGAGCAAATGTCACAGGAGGCACGATG
>Ga0208693_1001436_pt1 | contig 17078 bp, 16 predicted proteins | sample AD_UKC071_MetaG_FD_184438 | JGI IMG/M metagenome (GOLD analysis project Ga0208693, IMG submission 184438) | Active sludge microbial communities of municipal wastewater-treating anaerobic digesters from USA - AD_UKC071_MetaG (SPAdes) (version 2) | ecosystem: Engineered > Bioreactor > Anaerobic >... | reverse complement strand
GGCAAAATATCGATATCCAACGCTCGGTAAGCAATAATATCAAAGAGTACGGCGATTTAGAGAAAAAACTCCTGGATATCAACGACGGGAAAAGCATCATCGAGACGAAGAAAAAGATAAAAAAGATTCGGATCGCCGGTCTCAAAGAGCAAATGAACATTAAAAACAAATACGCGCAGTTGCTGTATCAAAATTCTCTCGAGTACGCGAAATTCTATGAAAAAATGATGCTGAACCACGAGCTCATCAACGAGGAATTCGGCTTGAAGATAAAGGCATTGGAAGCGGAAAAACAAGAGATTGAGTTGCTGGAAAAAAGCGACGCCGCGGTCGCGGAATTGGAATGGAAGAAAAGGCTGCTTGACTGGGAGAAAGAAAACGAGTTATCGCGCCTTAAAGCTTTAAGCAAAATCTCCGAGCAAATAATTGACTTAAAAAAACAGATCGCCGCGAACGACGCCGAGAAAATCAAATATGTCAGCGAAAAAATAATCGCGACGGAAAAGGAAATATACGATTTTGACTGGGACCAGTTAAGAATATATCTCAAGGAAAAATATTTCTCGGAACAACTAAACGCCGTTACCGCGCTGTTTTTCGAACAATTGCTTTTACTTCTCGAGGCCGCTTTCCGGCAACTTAAGAACATCATCGAAGAGAGTTACCGGCAACGTTACCGGTTGTTGATGAAGATAAGCGAATATTTTCTCACCGGGAATAAAGAAAAATCGCTCCATTCGGGGCGCGAGTACCGCGGGATAATCGAAAAGGGCGAGCGCCTGATTTCGGAAGCCCGGGCGCGTCAGGAAAAAGCGCGGGACAAGTTTTTTAACGGTTTGCATCAGCATTTCGCGGCGGCGGCGGCCGCGATAAACGAGATTATGAAAGCCGCGGCGGAATGGTTGGCCGCCGAGGAAACGGCTTTTGCCGAGTTGGGCGCGAGTTGCGACGGGATACTCGCGGAAGAGTATCGGAAAAGCGTCGCCGCGAACGAAGAAATCGCCCGGGGGAAATTGGATAAATTCGCGCGGGTTTTCGAAAGCATCGAAGCCGAGGCCGAGGCGAATAACCGACATTACGAAGAAGCCGCCCGCAAAATCGAAGCGGAGTTTCTCATTCGCTGCGAAACTATTGACGAACAGATCAAGAAACTGCGCGCCGAAACCAAAGAAAAAATCGCGCGGATTCAAAAAGAGTATGTTTTGTTTAAAAAGAAAAGCCGGCAACGCCAAAACGTTCACAGAAACAATTATAATCAAAATATTCTCCAGCATGAAAAAACGCTGTACAAGCAATACCGCGAGCAGCTCGCTGAAAACGAGCTGGAACGGGAGCGCAAGATTAAGACTCTATAAAAAAAGATTCCGAAACCCGGAATCAAATGATGTTTTTTAACGCCGTTTTTAATAATTCCTCGACCGGCAGATTGATATTTTGCGTCAGAACGGGAATGACTCTCTTTATCTCGCTTTGACTGTAACCCATCGCTTTCAGCGCCGCTTTCACGTCCTTTATTTTCGGGTCGTCGACATCGGCGCCGGCGCCGGCGAAATCTAGCTTACCGTGCAAATCGATAATGATTTGTTGGCTGGTTTTTAAGCCGACCCCGGGGAAACGGCGTAAATACGAGGCGTCGCTGTTGTTAATCGCTTCGATGACTTTTTCGACGGAATCGCTTGCGATTATCGCCATCGCCCCTTTGGGGCCGATACCCCGCACAGAGATCAGTTTTAAGAATAGATCCCGTTCCTCGGGGGTTTTAAACCCGTAGAGTTCGATGGCGTCGTCCCGCACGTACATGTGGGTATAAACGGTCGCCTCGGTATTCAAGGCGAAAGCGAAGGGGTTGCCGGTCTTGATCGCGTAGCCCACGCCCCGGCATTCGAGCACGATATATTCTCCCCTTACAACCTTCACTGTTCCTTTCAGGTAATTAATCAATTTCTTCACCGCCTTGTTGTAATCATTATATCACAGGGGCTGCGGTTTGTAAATTGCGAGAATAGAAATGAGGAAAGTATGGAAAATAACAACGATATAAGCTTACGTGAATATGATTTGAGCCTGCGGCCGAAGCGTCTTGAGGAGTATATCGGTCAGGAAGCGATCAAAGAGATGCTTAACGTATTTATCACTTCCGCCCTGACGCGCGAGGAAACGCTCGATCATGTGTTGCTATACGGGCCTCCCGGTTTAGGAAAGACGACGCTCGCCCACATTATCGCGAACGAAATGAGCGCGCAAATCTATAGCGTCGCGGCGCCGTCTTTGGACCGCGTCGGCGATTTGGTCGCCATTCTTTCCAAACTCAACGCCGGCGATTTCCTTTTTATCGACGAAATCCACCGCCTGCCGCGGGTCGTCGAGGAAGTATTGTATTCGGCGATGGAAGACTATGTCGTCAATGTCATCGTCGGAAAGGACGCGACCGCCAACACGATTAAGATAGTTTTACCGCCGTTTACATTGGTCGGGGCGACGACCCGTTGCGGGGATATCACCGCGCCGCTGCGCGACCGTTTCGGCATCGTTCACCAGATAAATTATTACCCGCCAGCGGAAATCATGGAAATCGTCAAGCGGACCTCGCGGGTCTTCGCTTTCGCAATCGATGAAGACGCCGCCTGGGAAATCGCCAAGAGATCGCGCGGCACGCCGCGGATCGCCAACCGGCTTTTCCGCCGCGTCCGTGATTTCGCCCAATTTGAGGACCCGGATTGCGAGAAAATCAGCCTGCCCGTCACGATGACGGCCCTAACAAAACTCAACATCGACGAGGCGGGGCTGAACGAGACGGATTACCGTTACCTTTTGGCGATTATCGAGATGTTCGGCGGCGGCCCGGTCGGACTCAACGCCTTGGGCTCGGCGATTTCCGAGGATCTGACGACTCTTGAGGACGTGTACGAGCCGTATTTGTTGCAGGAGGGGTTTATCGTCAGGACGCCGCGGGGACGGATCGCGACGCAAAAAGCATACGATCATTTGGGAATAAAACATGAAAACAGATTATTTTGATTATGATTTGCCGGAAGAATTAATCGCGCAAACGCCGCCGGATAAAAGGACGAATTCTCGGCTGATGATTCTTGACCGCCAAAGCGGGCAAATAATAGACGACCATTTTTATAACCTTCCCGCCTATTTGACCGCGAACGATATCCTCGTTTTCAATGATACTTTGGTTATCCCGGCCCGGCTGTTCGGCGTTAAAACGGATACCGGCGCTCGGATTGAGATTTTGCTTTTGAAAGAGGAAGCCGGCGGGTGGGAAGTTCTCGCGCGCCCGGCGCGGCGACTCAAGCCGGGAACGGTTATTGATTTTAACGGGATAATGACCGGCGAGATCGTCGAAAAACGCGACGAAGGACGATGTCTTGTCCGTTTCGATTACGAGGGAATCTTTTTGGAAGTTCTCGAGCGGTTGGGAAAAATACCGCTCCCCCCGTATATCCGCGGAGAAATCGACGATCCCGGCCGTTACCAGACGGTATATGCCGCTCGCGCCGGCAGCGCGGCTGCGCCGACGGCCGGTCTTCATTTTGATTGCGGTCTTTTGGAGAAAATAAAATTGGCGGGCGTCGGCGTTTGCTTCGTGACGCTTCATATCGGTCTTGCGACTTTTCGGCCCGTCACCGAAACCGACGTTCGCGAACATAAGATGCACAGCGAGTTTTATTGCCTGCCGGAGGAGACGGCGTCCATGCTTAGACGCGCCCGGAAACTGGGAAAACGGATTATCGCCGTTGGAACGACATCGGCCAGGACCTTGGAGGCGGTCTATTCCCGGCACGGTTTTTTCCGCGCCGAAAGCGCGGAAACCGATATCTTTATCTATCCCGGTTATCGTTTTAAAGCCGTCGACGCGCTTATCACCAATTTTCATTTGCCGCGCTCTACCCTGTTGATGATGGTAAGCGCCTTTTACGACCGGGAAAAAATCCTCGCGGCTTATCGCCACGCGATCGAGATGGGTTACCGGTTTTTCTCGTTCGGCGACGCGATGTTTATCGTTTGAAAGGTGAATTATGGTTATCGAATATCGTTTGATTAAAGAAAGCAATGAATGCATGGCCCGCCTCGGGGAAATTAAAACCCCGCACGGTACGTTCCCGACGCCAATGTTTATGGCCGTCGGCACCCAGGCGACGGTCAAAACCCTGACGCGAGAAGAGTTGGAGGACGCCGGGGCTCGGATTATCCTCGGCAACGCCTATCATTTGTGGACGCAACCCGGGCATTTGCTCATCAAGGAAGCCGGCGGTTTGCATAAATTCATGAACTGGCCGCGCCCGATCTTGACGGATTCCGGCGGGTTTCAAGTCTTCAGTCTCGCTCAGCTGCGCGATATCGGCGAGGACGGCGTTACTTTTCGTCATCATAAAAGCGGCGAGAAACTGCATTTGACGCCGGAGTTGTCGATCGAGATTCAAAACGCTCTCGGGTCCGACATTATGATGGCTTTCGACGAATGCCCGCCTTACCCGGCGAGTTATGATTATCTTAAAAATTCGGTCGAGCGAACAATCCGTTGGGCGAGGCGATGCAAAAAGGCTCACCGCAATCCCGACAGCCAAGGTCTTTTCGGCATCGTCCAGGGCGGGGAATACCGCGATTTACGCGCCCATTGCGCGCGGGAATTGATTAATATCGGGTTTGACGGTTACGCCGTCGGCGGCCTGAGCGTCGGCGAGCCGAAAGAAATCCAAAACCGCGTTTTGGAAGAAACGACGCCGCTTCTTCCCAAGGACAAGCCGCGCTACTTAATGGGCGTCGGCTCGCCCGGGATGATTTTGGACGCGGTCGAAAGGGGAATCGATATTTTCGATTGCGTTCTCCCGACCCGAATCGCCCGCCACGGCACGGCGATGACAAGTCGCGGCCGGCTCATCGTCCGAAACAAGGAGTTTGAACACGACCACACGCCCCTTGATCCGGCGTGCGACTGCTATACTTGCCGGCGTTATACGAAAGCCTACCTGCGTCATTTATTTAAAGCGCGGGAAATGCTTGGCCACCGCCTGCTTTCGCTTCATAACGTAAGGTTTTTGATTAAGCTCACGGAAAGGATCCGCGCGGCGATTGCCGGGGACAGTTTTTACCGGTTGAAAGAAGAGATATATCGGGAATACGGGTTGTATGAAAATGAAAAGGATTTTTAAAATGAAACGAATATTTATAATGATAATATTTGTTATTGTTCTCTCCGTTTTGGGCGGCTGTAAATTGGAAAACCGGGTCATTGAAAACGAGAACGCGATCGCATTCCGTTTTCCCGCCGCGTACCGGCAATACCTTCCTTACGAAGAGATTCCGGAATTCACGCTTAATTTTGACGGCGTGATTTACACCAACATTGACGCCAGCACGGAAAACAGAATCGTCTTTTCCAAAAACGATGATTTTTACTTAAGCGAGGTCATCGCTTCCCTGCTCGCCGAGTACGAAGGACGAACGTATTTCCGGGTTCTCGCAACGGCGAAAAAAACGGAAACGAAAATGAACAATCTCGTTCCCGGAAAAGACGGCAAGTTGAAGCACGAAACCGTGGTTCTCCCCGTCTCCGGCGGCGAGATCTGCGACGAGCTCGCTTATATCCGCTTGGATAACGGTCTTGTTTTGTCTCTTGAGTACCGGCGCTTTAATTCCGATTATTTCGGGACGGACAAAACTTACTATGCCTGGCCCGTAACCCGGCCGCTTAACGCCGTTCTCCACTTCCCGCTTTTGTTGCGGGAAAAAGACGGCGGGGAGAAGGAGTTGCTTATCGTTCCCCTTCCCGACAAGGTCATTTACCGGCTTGGCGTCGGCGAGAAAGTCCCGCTAGCCAATATTCTGAAAAAGAAAGACTTTCTTGACGTTTTCTATAAAACATACACATATCCCGATCACAGCATGGACCCGCGCGCGGGCGAGGAGTTTAATCTTGAGGAAAACATCAAGAAAGTCAAGGATTATTATATTGACAATCACCAGGGAAGGCATGAGAACGAAAAGTTTGTTTTCACTTATTTGGGAAAGAATTTTTTCGTCACCTTTCACAGCGAATATTTCGTTATCGATTATTTATCGTAAAACCGGGTTAATTCCGGTTTTTTTTATGTCCCGGGCGGTTCTTATCATAAAATACAAAGTAGGCAAATAAAATTAAGTGGTGATGGTCTTGCATCGACGGAGGATAGATATCTGGTTATTGGCCGCGATTATCGCGTTGTCATTAATCGGATTATTAATGGTATACAGCGCGAGCAACGTCATCGCCCTGGCGGAACATAACGACCGGTTATATTATTTCAAAAGACAATTAATTTTTTTAATTCTTGGGTATCTATTGATGTACTTTATTGCGCAAATGAATATAATAAAGTATCAGAAGTACGCGGCCGCGGTATTTTTGTTCTGCCTGGTCCTGCTTTTGATAGTCTTGATCCCGGGAATCGGCATCGTCCGCGGCGGGGCGCGCAGCTGGATCGGTTTTAAGGGCTTTTCAATCCAACCTTCGGAATTTATCAAGCTCGGACTGATAGGGATTTACGCGAAATATTTGAGCGATAATTACCCGGACATGAAAAAGTTCAAGAATTTTTTAATGCTTTTTTCCCTGGCCGTGGTAATATTTTTAATCGTGATGCTCCAGCCTGATTTCGGGACGGGACTGATTATTATCGCCGCGGCGGCGGTCATGATTTATATCGGCGGCGTGCCGCTGAGATATTTCGTTTTGATTCTCAGTATCGGTCTCTGCGGCGTCGCCCTCCTGATCATCAGCGCACCTTACCGAATCGCGAGAATCGCGGCTTTTATCAACCCCTGGCAGGATCCCTTGGGGAGCGGGTTTCAGGGCATCCAATCCCTGTTCGCGATTACGCCGGGCGGGTTGTTCGGTCACGGGTTCAATAAAAGCATGCAAAAGCATTTTTTTCTCCCCGAGCCGCAAAACGATTTTATTTTCGCGATATTATTGGAGGAGTTCGGCCTGCTCGGCGGCGTTATCGTCATGGCGCTTTATTTTATCGTGATCTACCGTTCCATTCGCATCGGCCTTTCCGCAAACAACAATTTTCTCTTGTTTTTGTGCGTCGGGATCGCCGCGGCGCTGGCGGTTCAGGTGATAATCAACGTCGCCGTCGTCGTCGGCCTGCTTCCCGTGACGGGCATCACCCTGCCGCTTTTCAGTTACGGCGGTTCCTCGCTTGTCCTAACTTTGGTAAGCCTGGGGGTTATCCTGAGCGCGAGCAAGTACCGTAATTATGATTACGGGTAGGAGGGGAGAATATCGGGAAAAAAATCGAGCGCATTTTGTTTGCCGGCGGCGGAACGCTCGGGCATATATTGCCGGTGGCGCCGGTCGCGCGGGCGTTAAGGGAGGCTAACCCGGGCATAAAGATTTATTTCGTCGGCACGATGAAGGGGCTGGAAAGGGATTACGCGGAAAGAGAAGGTCTTTTCACGCGCGCTTATTATTTCGATTCCCGAGGTTTTCGGCGCGGGTTCTCCCCGGCAAATATCGTCGCGCTGTATAAACATTTCAAAAACTATTTTAAAAGCCGGCGGCTTCTCCGAAAAATTGCCCCCGATATCGTCGTCGGGATGGGAGGATACGTCTCGGGCGCAGTCGTCGCGGCGGCGGTCGCCCGGAAAATAAAGACCGCGATCCACGAGCAAAACAGCGTCTACGGTTTTACGAATCGCGTTTTACGAAAGAAAGTAGACAAAGTGCTTTTATCCTACGACATAGAAAAGAACGAAAAAACCTTTCTCGTCGGCAACCCCCGCTTAAGCGAGATTTACCGCCGCTATCGCGACCAAATTAGGCAGGTTGACGAGAAAACCCTTCTCGTCGTCGGCGGGAGCCGCGGCGCCGGCGGAATCAACGACTTGATTATCGGGCTGAAGGATGAATTGCGGGAAAAAGGGATTAAGGTCACGCTGATTACCGGAAACAATTATTATCGGAAAAATATTAAAAAAATTGAGAACTTGGGAGATGATTTTTTCTCGGTAAGACCTTTCGTTGATAATTTGCCGGCGATAATGATTTCCGCCGGGGCTGTCGTTAGCCGCGCCGGGGCGACGACGCTCGCGGAAATAACGGCTCTAAAAAAAGTAAGTCTTTTAATCCCCTCTCCTTATGTCGCGGGGAATCACCAGGAGAAGAACGCGGCGACGCTCGCCGAAAGAGGGGCGGCGTTGATGCTTAAAGAAACGGAAATGAACCGGGAAAACATGCTGGCGATGATAACGGAACTGTTGGAAAACAAAACGTTGCGAAAAAGCATCATCAATAACCTGAATTTTATCGCCGATATTGACGCCTGCGATAAATTCGTAAATCAATTAAACGAGATGATTGATAAATGACGGAAATAAAAAAATTTATTCTAGATAATCGCCTAGGCAAGGTTTTTGAAAACAAAACTTTCCGCGATTACACGACTATAAAAGTCGGGGGGAAGATCCGGCTCGTTTATATGCCGAACACGATCGATAATTTTCTCCGCTTTTATGAGCATTTTCGAAAATACGATTACCCGCTTTTTATAATCGGTTTCGGAAGCAATGTCCTCGCCAGCGATCGCGATTTTCCCGGCGTCGTCGTTTCTTTTCGCGATTTGGACGTCTTGTATTTCCGAATCGGCGGAAAAGTGAAAGCCTATCCCGGCTGTCCCGTCGTCCGTCTCGCTTATGACCTCGCCAAGGCGGGTTACGGCGGCGGCGAGTTCTTGTCGGGGATACCCGCGACGGTCGGCGGCGCCGTTTACATGAACGCCGGCGCCAACGGTAGCGAGATTAAGGATATCTTGATCAAGGCGCGGCTTTTGGGAAACGGGGGAGCGACGGTTTACGAGACGAAAGACTTGGATTTTTCTTATCGCAAATCCAGGCTGCAGGCGGAGAATCTCGTCTGCCTTGAGGCAGATTTTGTTTTCGAAAAAGAAGCGGAACCGGGCGCCGCCTTAAAACGGATCGCCGAGCTAAAAAAAACGCGGCGGAAAACCCAGCCGATTGAGAAACTTTGCGCCGGATGCACATTTCATAACCCGCCCGGGATGTATGCCTGGCAGTTAATCGACCGCATCGGCTTTCGCGGTTACCAAATAAACAAGGCGCAGGTATCGAATAAGCACGCGAATTTTCTTATTAACAACGGCGGCGCGACGAGCGATGACATGATCAAACTGATCGAGCTGATTAAAGAAAAAGTAAAGGAACGGTTCGATATTGACTTGGAATGCGAATGGGTCTTGGTGAATTTCTAATTAATTCTAAATATTTTATAAATATTGTTTATTTTTGATTACATATATGTTATAATTAAATATATTAATGGACTTATACCAGCATAAAGAGCATTATTTGGGAGGGCTTCTATGTTCAGTCAAGATGCATTCAATGAAAAACCGATATTGAAAGTGGTCGGCATCGGCGGCGGCGGCGGTAACGCCGTTAACCGAATGATTGAAAACGACGTGAAAGGCGTCGAATTTGTCGTTATTAACACCGATGCCCAAGTTTTGCGTCTTGCGAAAGCGGAAACCCGTTTACAGATTGGGAAACAGCTGACCAAAGGTCTTGGCGCCGGCGCAGATCCGGAAATTGGGCGGAAAGCGGCCGAGGAATCGATCGACGAGATCCGCGAAATATTGCGCGGCAGCGATATGGTATTTATCACCGCCGGCATGGGCGGCGGCACCGGAACCGGCGCGGCTCCGATTGTCGCGCAGATTGCGCAAGATCTTGGCGCCCTGACGGTCGCTATCGTCACCAAGCCGTTTTCCTTCGAAGGCCGTAAGCGGATGGCGCAGGCGATTAATGGTTTGGAAAATCTTAAGCCGCATGTCGACACGTTAATCGTCGTGCCGAACGATAAGCTTTTATACTTGACTGACAAAAACACCCCGATGCTCGAAGCCTTCCGCGAGGTAGACAACGTTCTTCGCCGCGGCGTGCAGGGGATTGCGGAAATCGTCGCTATTCCCGGCCTGATTAACGTTGATTTTGCTGACGTCCGTAACGTTATGAAAAACAAGGGAACCGCCCTGATGGGCATCGGCATCGCCTCCGGCCCCAACCGGGCGATCGAGGCCGCCCGCAAGGCGATTCGCAGCCCGCTTTTGGAAATCGACATCAACGGAGCCACCGACGCCATCGTCTTTATTACGAGCGACGTCGATATCTCGATGCACGAGGTGGTCGAGGTTATGACGGAAATCCAAAACGCCTCGACTTCGGAGATTGACATTGTTTGCGGGACCGGCTTTAATATTGACTTGCAGGGCGAGTTGATCGTCACGGTTATAGCCACCGGGTTTGACACCGGCGCCACGAGCGAGGTGGAAAGCACCCTCGGATTCCCGGTATACAAGCCGGAAGAACAACCGTTAAAGCCGACGCTTATTCCCGAGCCCGACGAGGAAATAAAAACCGGGCAATCCTCGACGAAAGACAAAAAAGAGCGGCCGAAAGGCGATCCTAATATACCTTCTTGGCTTAAAAACCGCTTTAAGTAAAAGCCGGCGACGCCGGTTTTTTTTTATGCAACTAATATCCGACAAATTCTTAAGTCCATGTTCGGGTATAATCACAATGAGGGTGAAGTATGACGGTCTATCTTGATTTGCTGTTTTTGTTTAATTTTTTCGTAAACGCGTTTTTTCTTTATATCCTCGAACTGATTTATCGCGAGCGCGCGTCCCGGCTACGAATCGTCGCCGGGGGCTTCGCCGGCGGTTTGTTGGTTTTTGTGTTTCTGCTTGATTATTTTGTTTATTTTCTCTGCAAGCTCGCGGGCGGTCTTTTGATCGCGGGAATCGGTCTTAAAAAGGGAAACCTCGCTCGCTTCGCGGTTAAATCCTCCTCGTTTTATCTTGTTAACCTCGCCTCCGTTGGGCTCGTCGAAAGTTTCCGCGTTGATAAATGGTATTTTCTTATCCCGGCGGCGCTCGTTTTCACGGTTTTGCTTTTTATTGAAAACAATAAAAAAACGGACATATTTATTAATTCACTGAAATATAATATTAGTGTTACCTTCAACAAAAAGGTCATCAAGACAGAAGGTTATCTCGACACCGGCAATTTCTCCGCTTGCGACGGTCTGCCAATCGTATACATGGCGGAGAAATACCGTCCCCAAGACTCTTATTATAAAACCGCGCCAGTCTCGACCGTGAGCGGACCGGCCTTGACCAAAACCTATAAACCGTCGTCTTTCATCATCCGCCGGAAAAATAAAAACATCGAGTGCGATGTTTTGGTCGCGTTTACCGATTTGCGGGGCTTTGATTGCTTATTAAACGTTGAATTGTTTATCACGGAGGGAGGAAAAAATGTTTAAAAGGTTGTTTAACTTTATTCGACGCCTATTTGCCAGAAAACAGCTTTATTACATCAATTCGAATAATATCCTACCCGCGCCTCTCGACGAAAAAACGGAAATGGAGTTGTTGATGAAAGTGCGGGAGGGCGACATGGAAGCGCGCAACACCCTGATCGTTCATAATTTGCGTCTGGTCGTCTATATCGCGAAAAAATTCGAGTCCACGAGGGTGAATATCGAGGATTTGATCAGCATCGGCTCGATGGGGCTGATCAAGGGCGTGCAAACCTTCAAAATCGAGAAAAACATCAAGCTCGCGACTTACGCGTCGCGCTGCATCGAAAACGAGATTTTGATGTATTTACGAAAGACGCACAAGATGCGCCAGGAGATTTCCCTGGACGAAGTCTTAAACGTCGACAGCGAGGGAAACGAGATGGTTCTCGCCGATATCCTCGCCGCGGTTGAAGAGGAGACCTTGGAAGAGATGACGAAGGCCGAGGACAGGAAGGAAATTTACCGCGCGCTTGGGAATTTGCCGAAAAGGGAAAGGGAAATCATCGTCATGCGGTTCGGCCTTTTTGGCCAGGAGCCCCTGACGCAAAAAGAAGTCGCCGATCTTCTCGGGATATCACAATCCTACATATCCAGATTGGAAAAAAGAATAATCGATAAGATGCGACATGAAATCGAAAGCCGGGCGATAGTGTAAATAATTAGTTTGCGATTGCATGCATAAAAGCGGAAAAAATTCACCACTATATAATAGGAGGTGGATTTTTTAAATGCGCAATCGCGTGGAAATCACGGGTGTCAACACTTCGGAATTAAAAACCCTCACCAACGAAAGGATGATGGAGCTAATCGTCGAAAGTCAAAACGGCAACGAGGAAGCGCGGGACGAGTTGGTTTACGGGAACTTAAAACTTATTTTGAGCGTGATAAAAAAATTTTCTCACCGGGGCGAGAATTTGGACGATTTATTCCAGGTCGGGTGCTTGGGGCTCTTAAAGGCGATTGACAATTTTGACATGAGTCACGGCGTCCGCTTTTCCACATACGCCGTCCCGATGATAATCGGGGAAATCAGGAGATACCTGCGCGATAATTCTTCGATACGCGTGTCGCGATCGCTAAAGGATTTGGCGTATAAATCGCTCAATTTCAAAGAACAATTTTTAAAAGAACATCACCGGGAGCCCAGCGCCGAAGAGATCGCGAAAGCGCTGGGGGTGGAGGAAATCGACGTCGTCATCAGCCTCGAAGCCATCCAAGACCCGATATCGATCTACACGCCGATCTATAATAACAGCGGCGACGAGATTTATTTAATCGACCAGATCAGGGACGAGGGAAACTCCGAGGAAAAAAAGATTTTGGAGCTCACGATAAAAAACGGGATGAAGCGACTTTCCAAAAGGGAAAAAAACATCATCAAGGAACGCTATTATTTGGGTAAGACGCAAATGGAGATCGCCAACGAAATTGGTATCTCGCAAGCCCAGGTGTCGCGCCTGGAAAAAAACGCTTTAAAAACGATATTTGATTATAAAGATTGATCCAAGCCGGCGACTGCGGCTTGGATTTTTAAATTTCTCTTAACAAAACAAAAAATACGTGATATAATAGCGTAGATATTAAAGGGGGCAGGAATATGAACAACAAAACACGCAATCTTACGCTCGCGGCGGTGTTTGCCGCGCTGTCCATAGCGTTCAAACTATTATCAATGAATTTCAATGATTTCCGCCTGCTTAATTTTTCCCCGATCACGCTGCTTTTGGCCGGATACTTTCTCGGCCTAAAACAGGGGTTATTGATCGCTTTCTTGACCGATACCGTTTACGCGTTTTTCTTGTCCGGCAATATTGCGCTTTTAAAGCAGGCCGATAGCTTTTGGGGAATCATTTTGATCGTCGCGACAAAATTCTGGAACTTGTTTACCGTCTCGACCATGCTCTGGGGAGCTTCCGGCGCGTTTATAAGAATGCTTGGCCTTAAACGCCCGCTTGTGGCGCTAATAATCGTTGCGCCGCTAACCGGAATAACGGAAACCGCGCTCAACACAATTCAGATGCTTTGGGGGCACCCGAGCCCAGAGGTGGTTATCTCGGGGTTACCGCTGCGGATTTTCAATCAGTTATTCCGAGTCCCGCTAATCATCATGGTCACAAACACCTTGATGGTACAATTGGAACAAAAAGAATTAAAATTATATTTGAACTTGTGAATACATTTTCAGGGTCGTTAAACTTGCAATGACCGGCGGGGAGTAGTATAATCAAATAAGATAGAAAAGGAGTAGTTGTGAAGAATATGACACGCAAAAGACCGGTAATGCTGGTGGTTATGGACGGGTTCGGCTTGCGCGATAATAACCCGGGTAACGCGATTGTCGCGGCCCGGAAGCCCAATCTGGACTATTTATTTAATAATTATCCCCACACGACCCTGAACGCTAGCGGCGAGGCCGTTGGCCTTCCCGACGGACAGATGGGCAACAGCGAAGTCGGACACCTTAACCTGGGCGCGGGACGCGTCGTTTATCAATCGCTAACCAGGGTTTCGATTTCCGTGCGCAACGGGGAATTGGATAAGGTCCCGGCTATCGACAACGCCATCAATCAAGCCGTAACTAAGAATTCAAAACTGCATATAATGGGATTGCTTTCCGACGGGGGAGTGCATTCTCATATCGACCATATTATTTATTTGCTTCGCAAGGCCGTTGAACGCGGGGTAAAGGAAACGTGCGTTCACGCCTTCTTGGACGGACGCGACGTCCCGCCGAAATCGGCGAAAAAATACCTGCGCATGTTGGATGAAGTCATAAAAAGCGTCGGTAAAAGTAAAATCGGCGTAATAAGCGGTCGTTATTACGCGATGGACCGCGATAAAAACTGGAATAGGTTAAAACTCGCGTATGACGCTCTGGTCTATAACGAAGCCCCGGTAAAAGACGTTTTTGCCGGCATTGACGAGAGCTACGCCAAGGGCGTGACCGACGAATTCGTCGAGCCGTTTCTCGCGTCGGGCGAGTCGACAATTAACGACGGCGACAGCGTCATTTTCGCTAATTTCCGCCCCGACCGCGCGATACAGCTTTCGACCGCCCTTACCAATCCGGATTTGGTGCCTTTGGAGAATTTAAAACGGTTCGCCGACCTTACTTTCGTTTCGATGATGCTTTATAGCGAAAACGTTAAGGGCGACATCGCCTTTGACCTCCAGGAGCTGAAAAACACTTTCGGCGACGTTATCGCCGCGAACGGGTTAACGCAACTTCGGATCGCGGAGACGGAAAAATACGCCCACGTCACTTACTTTTTTGACGGCGGCGAAGAAAAAGACCTTCCCGGGGCGACGAGAATACTTATTCCTTCCCCCAAGGTCGCGACATACGACATGCAGCCGGAAATGAGCGCCCGCCCCGTTACCGAAAGAGTTTTGGCGGAAATCGATTCCGGCAAATATGACGCGATTATCCTTAATTACGCCAATTGCGATATGGTAGGCCACACGACCGTGTTTGACGCGACCGTTAAGGCGGTCGAGGCCGTCGACGAAGGCATCGGCAAAATCTACCGCAAAATCAAAGAGGTTGGCGGCACCCTGATTGTGACCGCCGATCACGGGAACGCCGAGAAACTGCTGGACGAGGACGGCCGGCCGTTTTCTGCCCATACGACGAGTCCCGTTCCCTTCGTAATTACGGAAAAAGGATTGAAGCTGCGCGAGGGCGGCACATTGGGCGACGTCGCGCCGACGATGCTCGAATTATTGGGAGTTAAGCAACCGGAAGAAATGACCGGCAGAAGCATAATAAAAAAATAGAAAGGATTGAAAATATATGCCATTTATTAAGGAAGTTTATGCCCGCGAAGTACTCGATTCACGCGGCAACCCCACCGTTGAAGTCGAAATATGGACGGAAAGCGACGCTTTCGGCCGGGCGTTAGTGCCTAGCGGCGCATCGACCGGCGAGCACGAGGCCGTCGAATTGCGCGACGGAGACGCAAGCCGTTATCTCGGCAAAGGCGTTTTGAACGCCGTCGACAACGTAAACAACGTTATCGCCCCGGAAATTATCGGGATGAACGTTTTCGATCAGGTCGGGATCGACCAGTTAATGATCGAGCTTGACGGCACGGAAAACAAGGGTAAACTCGGCGCCAACGCCATTCTCGGCGTTTCCATGGCCGTCGCCCGCGCCGCCGCCGATTACGCGGGGCTCTCCCTTTATAATTACCTGGGCGGGTTTAACGCTAAGGAATTGCCGACGCCGATGATGAACATCTTAAACGGCGGCTCGCATGCCGACAATAACGTCGATTTCCAGGAATTCATGATCATGCCCGTCGGCGCGCCGACGTTTAAGGAAGCGATCAGGATGGGCGCCGAAGTCTTCCATAACCTGAAGAAAGTTTTGAAGAGCAAAGGCCTTAATACCGCCGTCGGCGACGAAGGCGGGTTCGCCCCCAACCTGGGAAGCAACGAAGAGGCGATTACCGTTATTTTGGAGGCGATTAAAAAAGCCGGTTACGTTCCCGGCAAAGACGTGCTTTTGGCCTTGGACGTCGCCGCAAGCGAGTTTTACGATAAGAAGACCAAGAAATATGTGTTGGCCGGCGAAGGCGGAAAAACTTACGATTCGAAAGGACTCGCCGAGCTTTACGTCGACCTATGCGACAGATACCCCATTATCTCGATCGAAGACGGACTCGCCGAGGACGATTGGGACGGCTGGGCGTATTTAACGGAAAGGCTGGGTAAGAAGGTCCAGCTCGTCGGCGACGACCTTTTTGTGACCAATACCAAGCGCCTGGCGCAAGGAATCGAAAAAGGCATCGCCAACTCGATCTTAATCAAGGTCAACCAGATCGGCACTTTGACGGAAACGTTCGAAGCGATCGAAATGGCGAAGAAAGCGGGTTATACCGCCGTCGTCAGCCACCGCTCCGGCGAGACCGAAGACACGATTATCGCCGATATCGCCGTGGCGCTCAATACGGGACAAATCAAGACCGGCTCGATGAGCCGGACCGACCGGGTCGCGAAGTACAATCAATTGCTCCGCATTGAGGACGAGCTTGGCACCACAGCCGTCTATAACGGCGTAAAATCCTTCTACAACTTGAAAAAATAAAATGAAGTAAATAACATTTCAAAAAAGCCAAGGAATAATCAGGCCTACTGATTTCCTTGGCTTTTATTTACTAGTAAAAACAGCGATGATCTTTTTCAAATTCAAAAAATCTATAATACTATACCAACTTTTCGATCTTCATTGTCGCGACCGCAGAGACCTCCCCTTCCCCAGTTTTCAGATCAATAGGCGAATGGATGTTAAACATGAAACCTTCGGGGCCGTATTTTTTATCCGCCCTGTGGGCGTGGCTGTCCTCTAAGACCGCGCGCTTCGCCTTACCTAAAATAAGGACTGTCCGGCTGCCGAGAAAAAGATCCCGCGCCTCGGCTAATTCGCATTCCAGGGTTAAAAAACTTTCTTCGATTACCGGAGCATTGACCGTTTCCGCTTTCCCGGCGGTAAAACCCCCGGCCAAAAACTCATTGTCCTCGTCTTTATTATGAAAGATTGTCTTTATCAGCGCGTCGTAATAATCTTTCGAAAGACGAGTATGACGTAATATCCGTCTCCCTCGCCCTGAAAAGCGCTCCAAGCATGAAAGCAGACATTCGGTTTTCCGTTCTTTTTATACGTTCCGATAGCAAATAGCGCGGAAGGGATTCCACAGACAAA
>Ga0208693_1001435_pt1 | contig 17079 bp, 11 predicted proteins | sample AD_UKC071_MetaG_FD_184438 | JGI IMG/M metagenome (GOLD analysis project Ga0208693, IMG submission 184438) | Active sludge microbial communities of municipal wastewater-treating anaerobic digesters from USA - AD_UKC071_MetaG (SPAdes) (version 2) | ecosystem: Engineered > Bioreactor > Anaerobic >... | reverse complement strand
TATGTGCAATTATTGTATCAATTATATCTATCGACTTTAGCAGGCACGCCAATCATCGTAGCCTCAAACTACAAGAAGAACAAATCAAAATGCAGGAACGCGTTACGCAAATTGAGGAGCTACGCGAACGCGACCGAGTTATTCAAAGTCAGAAAGCTCATTTGAAGGCTAAACTATCGAAAAATGAAAGAAACAGCTATCGCTTGATCGTCGAAAATACGGGCAAGGAATATGCCCCTTTTCCCCTGACATAATGGTCAAGCACTCTTGCAATGTCATATTTGAAGAGGGATGCTTGCCTTTCGTCCGATCTCTATGGCAACTCTAATTGCCTCGAAAAGGGTGTGGTTTTTCCTTCGTATGTGTGTGACATGTGGCGTTGCAGGATACAGCCACTTGAGCAAGGGGAATTAGTTCATCAGTTGAAGCATGGTATCCCGGCACATATCAAGTCTACCAATGTTACAGATATTATCGCCTCTAATCCCTATGTCTCCTCAAAACCATGGGTTTCCGCTGCCATCGATGATTCTGCCGTTTATGATGGCTATATCGTACATTAGAAAAAGCAATGGTACACCTGGGCTTCATAGAATACTAGGCCGTTTTGGAAAACTACCGTTTGTCTCCATCGTCTTCGATAATTGACGGAGGTAATCCTTTCAGATACCTTTCGAGTTCAGTCCATATGGTTGGGTGAAATGGGTTTAGAAGCAGCATTGTGTGGTTTTTAGATGTTCAGATATCGCTTCATTGCCCAGCATCCTTTTAAGCTCCTCGAAGTTTGCTGTCTTATCTGACTTGTTTGTAAACATGTTTGTTTAGGTCTTTTTAGTTCCTACACGCCACAAAAAGACAACTAGCAGCAGTTGTTATTACTCGATGCGCAGCAAGAGATCTTACTAGCGCAGGTATACAAGTTAGAAGCGAATTCAACTACACTGCACGTCCTTTCTTAGGTATAGTTTTGTTGAGGCTCAAAGATCGACCTAGGGTCAGAAATGTATGGAGGTGAAGGAATGAGTAATCATGTTCTAGATGGGGTTATGGGCTTATGTGTTGGTGATGCCCTAGGGGTTCCGGTTGAATTCATGAGCAGAGAAACCCTTAGAAAGAATCCGGTAACTGGTATGAGGGGATATGGTACCCATGCCCAACCTGCCGGTACCTGGTCAGATGACACAAGCATGACCTTATGCCTTGTAGATAGCCTTTCAAGAGGCTTAGACTATGAAGACATAATGTCCAACTTCATCAAATGGTTTGAAAAGGGTGAATACACGCCCTATGGTGAAGTTTTTGATATTGGGGTAACAACCAAAAGAGCGTTGATCCGTTTTAAGCAGGGGATTCCTGCCATTGAATGTGGCGGAAAGAATGAACGCGACAACGGCAACGGTTCCCTTATGAGGATACTTCCAGTCGTGTTCTATCTGCAGTCCATCTATGGCACGGATTTTACAGGCATTGATGAAGCCTATGAAATTGTTCATGCTGTTTCTTCCCTGTCACATGCCCATAGAAGAAGTCAAATTGCGTGCGGTATCTATATTTCAGTTGCTTCTAAGCTTATGAACAATGCGACACTGGAAACTGCCGTAAGATCGGGTATCTCTGGTGCAATGGAGTATTATCAAGGTACGAAAGACTATGTACTCGAGCTAAAGCACTTTGAACGGTTAAACAGGCGGGATTTTGCAGCCATGCCTGAAGAGGAAATAAGAAGCAGTGGATATGTTGTCGATACACTCGAATCTGCAATTTGGTGCTTACTAAACACACATAATTACAGGGATTGCGTATTGAGAGCTGTTAATCTGGGAGATGACACTGATACAGTAGCTGCAGTTGCTGGAGGACTTGCAGGTTTGGCATATGGGTACAAAGGGATACCTGAAGAATGGGTCAATGAGATAGCAAGAAAACAATATATAGAGGACCTGTGTAACCAACTATATCTGAGCCTAACCTGAAGGTTCATAGAGGGGTTGCCTAAGAAATCAGTAGAAATCGTGCTGTCGCCTGGAAATATCCCTTGGCGAATGATGGTTCAAATCCTTATGCACATATCTTTCATGCTCGCACCTTTCTATTTAAGTTCCTTCACCGCATCTGTGTTTTCTGAAACAGTTCGATAGTGCTGACAGGTGTCGATTAGTATTGAGTTTCGCGTGCTATTCGAGGTAATCCCGATGTCCATGACTTTCATGATGTCTCTCAGTTTGAAATAGTTGGCTCCGTGAATTTTGTAGGCAGTGCAGTGGATGTTCACGTTGTTGCAGAAGAGGGTTTCAGATGTTGGCTTGGCAGTTACACCTACCCATGCCTGGGAAATGGGGTGATAGGGGACCCAATGCAGAACAGTCTCTCCCAAGGCCAGTGACTATCTGGATTACTATTGTGCAAAGGCTACCGCCAATAGCGGTAACAAGGTTGTCATCAGGTTCCACGTTGATGCTACAAGAGTCGTGGATCTTGTTCGAGCAATCTTCGTTATTGTTCAAGAAAATAGCAACGGCGTTTGGAAGGGCATATCATCATATTTCGGCTCCACAAACAATGGAACGCTTCCTGCCAATAAGAGTGCTCACGCTGGCTCCACTACATATATTGGAACAGCGGGAAGCTACATCGTGCATTTGTTACTGTTTATGCCGGAAATAGTGTGGGAGAAGATTTACGGACAGCAACAAGAAATGCAATGATTGCTTAGTAATTGTATGAGATCACGGAATCTCTGTTGGAGCACCGTATTCTTTTATTCGCTTTTGTCATATTTAGGGGAGATACCACCGTCAAAATCATTAATTACGTTTCTTTAAGAAAAGATAAATGATCAAACTTATCACTGCAACTACAACAACTCCTATAATGATATATAAAGTCATATTCGAGGAGGATTCGGAGTCTTTACCACCGTATGCTTCGTACGCTTCAATAAACATGTTTAGTGTATCTAGATACTTTTGGTCTGCCAAAGTCTCCTTTAACCCGTACATTGCCTGCTCAAAACGTTCAATCTCCTCCTCATCACCTGTATACGGATATGCCGTAATATAAAAGATGAGTTCTTCCCGATCATCGGGTTCAACTTCAGAAAGCAGTCTTATTATCTGTTCCGGGTTATCCATAAAAGCAAAAGTCAGATTGCAAATAATCGTTTCTGATCCTGCTCCGTCTGAGTGTTTAAAGCTGCTCATCAGATTTTTTACATCATCATCAGTATATTCCCGGTTTGCTCCCAGTGCATTGCCAGGTACAGTAAATAGCAATGCGCTTACTAAGATTGAGGCCATCATTAGAAGATGCCTTCTTTTGATAATTAACCTCCTTGATTTTATGCGATCTTCCAAATCCAATAATGGCACGAACCTTATTCGCAGCATCATTGGATTAAAGCTGTGTTTCCAGCCCTATACTCATAAAATATTGTTTATGACTCCCAAATATTAACATTGCCTTGGGAATAGTGCCCATTCCCCGATGATGTCATTGTTATTATTGTATCAGTAATACCTTTGACATCAAGATCGAAAACGCGAACACATCCGTATGTTGGCTGAAGTGTGGTTTGGCTTCGACCGCCGTGAATCATGATTTCTGAACGTGGAGGTACGTATAAATTTCCGGGGGCCCCCGGCAGGTCAACACGTCTATATGGGCCTTGTGCGGCAGTATCCGAAGCCGGACCTACAACATTACCATAATAAGGTCCAGTTGGCGTTATACCGTTTGTCACGTTCATAGCAGCTCCGCTAACGGAATTGCCCAAACTGCAGGAGTCTTTTAATGCCCCGCCAGCATCATATAAGGATAATGTCCCATATACTGTGCGATCCGTATCTAACGTCACAGAAATACTCCAGTATCCCCAGGAGACGTCAGGATAGGCTCCTGTGCGGCTCGTAAGGAGTGTTCCGTTTTTAGCAGTATATACCTTTACCTTTGTATAGAATGTTCCGGCACTATACTGCGTAAACGTAAATTGACCAGTGACAGAAGTGGCGTTTACAGGAATCGTGACTGTACCAGTCGATTTGATATACTCGACGTTGTCTCTGATACAAATGATCTCAACATAATAACTTCTGGCTACTGTTCTTTGAGTTGTTTCGCTCAAGACAACGCTCAGTGTTGTTGGAGTGTTTACCTCTATGGTTCCTGAATAGGACATTGTTCCGATGGTCGGCGTTGGAACTGCCGCCATGACATTTTCGCCTTTCACAGATGGGCTTTGAGTATGTATTGATCGTATCTGAGATTCCAGATCAGCCAGTATTTGTTCCTCTTCTTCTGTAAGTACTGTGCCAGAGGAACCAGCAGGTTGCTTTTCAACGTTGAGATCTTTGGAGCTTTCATTGGCAATTGCTATGTTAGCTGCAATGATTTGAATTTCATCGCTATTTAAGTTCTTAAGAGTTTTTACAAAGAGTCTAGGGTCAAGGCGATAGCATTCTGCCAACTTTGCGTTAAACTCTTCGTCAAATGGGAAACCCGCCTCTTTATTTGTTCCAATGAAGCCTTTTATTATCTCAACATCAAATACCGGTGCCGGTTTGGTAGACTCAACAACTACCGCTTGAGAATCGTAATACTCAACAAAGAAGCTCTCAATCTGCCCAACAAGAGTTGCTCGGACTTTATCCAGTTCACTTGCCTTAAGAGTTGAAAGCGCAGCATTAAACTGTTCAATCTCGCTTATGTAGCCACCTGCAACAAATGCCGAGAGCTGTTGTGCTATAAATATCTGAGTCTCAGCATCGTGCTTTGACAAATCTGTTACGAACGCTACAGGGTCGGCAAAAAATAAGTTTTCAAGTTCAGCAACTGCATCCTCAGAAGCCGCACCGTCTGAATTCTTGAAAGTCTTAATAGCTTGATCTACAGGGGTAGGATTAGTGCTTGTGTTAGATGCATAGACAATCGTAAAGGAGAACAATAAACATATCACAAGGGCAGAAAGGAATATTCGTTTCATAATTCTCTTCCTTTCTTCTTAAAATCTAATGCGGCCAGCTACTCCAAGTAAAACAGCCCATAAGCGCCACCTCTTTCTGTAATGGTATAAGATGGATGTATCCTACCTCCATATTGATTGTCATGCCCATAATATCACAATGAATTACAAATTATTGAAATGCAAGAAAGTAACATGTACATCTAAAAAGGCATGGGCATTGAAAGTTGCTTAAGAGCACCCTTGTTGGACGGTCATTCGGAATTCAAACATGGTGGTTAAAGGAACTTATTAAGGAGTATCTCAAAAGCGGCGCCATGGAAAACGGTCTGCTTGTGAAAACAGAAGAAGGCTCGCCCCAAGGCGATCCGCTTAATCCGCCGCTTGCCAACATTTATCTGAATAAACTAGATCAGGAGATGGGCGGCAGAGGCGTTCCGATTATTTGCAATGCGGACGACATCGTGATACTGGCCAAAAGTGAACGAGCGGCAGAACGACTGCCTGAAATCAGCCTGCAAACTGAAGTTAGTAGAGAATACACAAAAGCAGGTATTGGAAAATGAGCAACACAAAAAGGACACCGCTGACGCGCTGACCCGAAGTAAATTGGTGCCGAATTACCTGGGAAGGCCTCCCTCAACCGTTTCTTGTCTAAAAACTGAAACGCAGAGTCATTGGTTGGTGCTTTTTGGTCACCAGAAAGAGCGTTTTCGGCAGTTCCGGCGAGCTAACCTCCGATGCACTGGTGCTGATAGCCTTTATTTGTAGGACTGGCTTGCGCCTGGATCAACACCGGCAAACGCTGTCAGAGAGCCCTTGTTAGCAAAGAGGCGCACATCGCCAATCTCCGCCATCAGCTGCGGGCCGAGGGATTCTCATACGCCGTACAGTTCTATCACAACATGGTATTCAGGAAGCTGTTGTGCAAGGCGATTCAGCTTTGGCAACAAGATGGAAAAAGACATAGCTGGTTGCCATATCCTCAACCAAATACTATTGTAACAGCGGGAAATACCGTAAGGGGAAACTAAAGCTCAGGATGAATGCGGAGAAACGCAAGGTCGTATCTGCAGTGGCAATCGGAGATTTAAGTCTCCGGGGCTTTTAGTTGGGAAGGAGCAAGAATGGTTATTTCACTAGTGCTCTGCGAAGGCCTTAAAGAAAGCAAAGCGGAAGCTGAAAGAACTGCTTCACGCAGTCAGAGCAAAAACGTCCCAACGGCAATGTAGAATGTAAAGGTCTACATCCGGGACGGCTTGGCTATTTTGGAATTGCAAGCACGAAAGGTACGATGGAGGAATGGGATGGTTGGTTGCGCCGCCGTTTGAGGAGTCCAAGATTTTGTCCGCATGCCCGACCTGTGTAACCAACTATATCTGAGCCTAACCTGAAGGTTTACAGAGGGGTTGCCTAAGAAATCAGTAGAAATCGTGGTGTCGCCTGGAAATGTCCCTTGGCGAATGATGGTTCAAGTCCTTACGTACATATCTTTTATGCTCGCACCTTTCTATTTAAGTTCCTTCACCGCATCTGTGTTCTCTGAAACAGTTCGATAGTGCTGACAGGTGTCGATTAGTATTGAGTTTCGCGTGCTGTCCGAGGTAACCTCGATGTCCATGACTTTCATGATGTCTCTCAGTTTGGAATAGTTGGCTCCGTGAATTTTGTAGGCAGCGCAGCGGATGTTTACTTTGTTGCAGAAGAGGGTTTCAGATGTTGGCTTGGCAGTTACACCTACCCATGCCTGGGAAATGGGGTGATAGGGGACCCAATGCAGAAAGCGAGCAGCAGTACAGAGCATAGCTTGCGTAGTCTAATTGCTATTCCTCCTTGTTGTGCCAATTTAATTACCTTATCTCTTTAGTGGGGGCTGAATGGAAGTGCAGTTGCCCTTAAAGCTTCTCCCAAGGCCAGTGACTATCTGGATTACCATTTTGCAAAGGCTACCGCCAATACGGTAACAAAGTTGTCATCAGGTTCTACGTTGATGCTACAAGAGTCGTGGATCTTGTTCGAGCAATCTTCGTTATTGTTCAAGAAAATAGCAACGCGTTTGGAAGGGCATACCTTAATCTACATATGTTTTCAAATCATGATTTGGGGACAAGTATTCATGTTTTTTTATAAAAATATCTCCTTATAACCTGTTAATAGCATATATCAGATAATCCTGCATCAGATGTAACAGTAGGTTATCTTATATCAGACGGAGAAGTCGAATCCCAAATTGTCCAATCGGTGTTTAAGTCTGCCCTGGTTAAGTAAAAATACTGTTCGAGCTCACCCTCGCTGTAGGGAACCTTTGTGTTGTCATAATCCACGGTGTATTTTGCGTACACGGCAATCATATTGTTAGCAATGTAGTCGTCCGTCCAGCCGTTTGTCTTTGCCAATTCGCTACCCGAATACATCGCCCTGATCTTGGCCGTTTCATCGTCGGAAATTTCCACTTTTTCAATAGTTAGGCTGATAACATAATCCTTTCCCTTTTCAGCTTCAAGATATTCTGTAACTACTCTGTCAGGATAACCGTCTTCAGAGGCTGTTGTGCTGTGGATATCTTTAAGTTGCGTGCAGGTCCAATATCCTTCGTCGTCCCGCACAAGCGTATAACTTCTATTCAAGATTAACCAGCCTTCATATTCGCCCGTTCCTCTTTGTGTGTTAAGACCAACATAGTAAACCTCCTGAATTGGTTTGACCGCAAAGGAAAACTTACCAGATACAGCGTTATTAGTAGTTTCCCACAAAGAATGATCCAGCATTTCATAGCTGGTAACAGCAAAACGGTTGTTTTCCGGTAAATTTATTAGAAGCGCACCATATTCCTCGCTGACAAAAGCAAGCGCCGCATCTTCGGCATTGTCCATATAAAATCTTATATTTCTGTAACTCGCCGCTGCCGAATCTGCTTGTGTTGAGAGGGTTTCCATATCTGCATCACTGATTACATCCAGATCGCCGTAGGAAATGATAATCGAATCACGAATTTTCTCGTATTCGTCGGCTTCCTCCGGCAAATTCCACTGTGCATCCGTGGGCTCACAATACAGGTAATAGTTTTCTCCGTCTGTCGCTTTGAGATATATTCCGTCACTGGCTTCGCTGAGTATTTCAAGCATTTGTTCATAGCTACAACGCTTGATAGAGAACATCAAGCCAAGCCCATTATGTGCGTCGTAGGCGGGCCTATAGTACAATGCAACGATCTGGTGCAAATATTCGTCGTTTGACTTGGCGTCTACTACCACCAGATCCGCATACTCCTTGGGAACTGATATTGATACACCTTCTGCTGTATAAGTATCATACTCCTCGTCGCCTGTTTCTTTCGTTGAGTTATTCTGGGGATTGGCTATAAGGCAGATAGCCAATACTATGCAAGCGACCACAGCCGTAGCCACTATCCAAAAAGCCGGTTGTTTGTAATTCAGCACGTTCTTTAGCTCCTTTCCTTGTATCTCCCTCTCCAAAGGCCAAAGGCGCACCGGCGAGAATTTTTCTACCAGTAGCAAAGCTTAGAAGAGAAGAGGAGTATTCTGCGCGAATGTCATCACCCATTTTCTTCATAACAGCTTCGTCACAGGACATTTCCATGTCCTTCATACAGCAGACAAAGGCAATCCACACAAGCGAATTGAACCAATGAGACGAGAAACAGCACCACATTATTATTCTGGAATATTTTCTGCTTGCTCTCAGTTTATACTCTTCCAAAAAGATCAGCCATCCGCCTTTCGGTTTAGCAGCAGTAGACCTTCATCTCTCGGACCATCATTAGACTGATTTGTCAACGTTAATTGGAAGTTTATGTCTATAGTTACACTTCTATTATCAGTAAGGGAGCGCCACCCCATAAAAGTGACGCTCCCTTTTACAGGGTGCGGGGTTGGATGATGTGATTTTGAAGTCCCTGTGTTTGTCCGACATATTAACTTTGCATATTTGAAGTAATGCTTCCTCAGAGTCAGGGCTATATGTTGCTGTAACATACGAAAAACTATTGTTGAAAATCCTGGTGACATGATTCGAGTACCAGAATCAAGTTGTTATCGCAATGTGTGGTACCTTTTTTCCCGGAGAATATCGATTTGATTGAAGAACTTGCAAGTTTGTATCTCGAGGAAGGAAAACCCAAAGAAGCGTATAAACTGCTCGGGGACTTGGATGTTGTAACCCTAAGCAGTGATGGTGTGATGACGTTGTTTGAGGCAGCCGCTGACATCAATGCTAACTATCCGTATGAAGAAGCGCTGGATCATTTGGATCTGCAAAGCCCAGAGCATGTAGAACGTTTTGCCAAAGCCCTTGAGTCATTGGAGGAAAACAATACCGTGTCCATATTGAAATGCTTGGCCGACATTTCTATAGAAAATCTTTCTCCTATTGTTCGAAGCATATCTCAAGATTACTTTAGGTACACCCAGAACATTTTAGAGTTCACTTCTTTTATCGAGCTTTGGGAAGCACCGGGGACGGTTCTTTTTGCTTTACCTCCAACCTGTCTGCGTGAAGCAGGATGTACCTATGCCTCCGCAGAAACTATTCAAAACGGCAAGGTCTGTTCACGTTTTTTAAGCATTTCCCTTGCAGCGTTTTGTAGTACTTTGATTACTAGACTCGTTGGGGTGTATCCATTGGCCAGGCAGAGGGAAAATGGTGATTTCGAGTACTTAAAAGAACAGATATCCATGGCGGTTCTAGATGAGTTGGCTGTGGCGTATAGTGAAGGCGGCCGCGCCTATTTCCTCTTTAACGGAAGACTTATCCAGCATTACAAGGACGATTACTTGTACACATTTTCAACAGATGAGGAACTAAAAATACCAGAAGGAAGCGAAGTGTATCTTGAGTCAGATTCTACCAAGGTAGACGCTTCTCTTCTCGGAATTGAAGGTTTCACCGTTTGGCTTACATTGAAGCAACCCATATCCCTAGAAGCCGAGTGGGCTATATCGTCAAACCCTTACTTTCTCCTTGAAACCTTGCACAAACATGTTAAGGAAGCCAGTTGGTCCCCTGTATCAGCTGATTTGTTCTTCGGCGACCCGGGACGTACTGGAAATCCCCAGAGGTATACAGTAGATACCTTAGTAGCTGGGCTAGAAGACGAGCCTGTGGTTCTTGTATGGGGCCCGCCGGGGACAGGAAAGACTCAATTCGTAGCAAGATATGCTCACAAACTCATTGACCAGGGTGAAAAGGTTCTGGTCATGTCAGTAAGCAACATTGCAGTTGATAATGCGACCACAAGAATCCACAGACTTTCCGACCCTGCCAGCTCTCCTCGGATTGTCAGGTACGGTTATCCCAGGGACGAGGAACTAATAAATGATGACACATTGGTTGCCCACTTAATCGCTAGGTCGCGCCATCCGGATTTGGTTGAGGAACGTAACTTTTTGGCAGATCAGCGCAGGAGGTTGATGGCTGAGCCCCAAAGATTCACGCGGGAACGATTCAAGTCGGAACTAGACAGACTTACTGGGGAGATCAAGACCATTGACGACCTTTTGTCTGAAGAGGAAGTACAAATTGCACGTTCGGCGAATGTTCTTTTGACTACACTAGCAAAGGGCACGTTGGCCGATTTCATTGTCCCTGCCTACCTAGACCTTTCTACAGACACGTACGACACGGTGATACTCGATGAAGCCAGCATGATAAACTTGGCGTACATGCTTTGGAGCTCGACACTTCCCAAGAAACGCCTCGTCATAGTAGGCGACTTTAGGCAACTTCCGCCCATATCACGCTGCCAATCTGAGACTGGCAAAAAGTACATGGAAACAGACATCTTCGACTTTCTAGACATACCTGAAATTGTGGATTCAGGGCAGTGGGAACCGCGGCTTCATATTCTGTGCGAGCAGCATCGAATGAACCCCTCCATTTCGTGCCTGGTAAACGGGCCTGTTTACAAAGGGCTTCTAAGAGATGGTTCAGGGGCTGAAACTCGAAAAGAGGGCAAGTATGATCCTTACCGAGATTATCCCGCGCTTGTGGTAGACACTTCCGAGTTCCAGCCTTTTTGTTTGAAAGACCCATCGCAGAGAACAAGTTCAAGACTTAATATCCACCACGCCCTGCTAGACATTCTTATAGCCGAAATGACGAGCAGTGATTCCGTAGGAGTCATAACTCCTTACGTGCTTCAGGGTAGGATAACCAACCGACTCGTCGCTGAGCAGGGGTTCAACGACAGTATTGCCTGTTCCACAGTGCATAGATTTCAAGGTTCAGAACGCAGGGTTGTTATCCTGGACACAGTAGACTCAAGCGGAGTAGCCAGGGCAGGAACGCTTATCAAAGGCGGACACGGTACATCTGCAATGAGGCTTCTCAACGTAGCCATAACTAGAGCGATGGAGAAACTCATCATAGTAGCCGATAAGAAGTGGTTAGCTCAGAGATTGGATAAGGCCAATGTTTTGGCAAATGCTTTTGGGGTTCTTCCAGCAGTAGATGCCATCGACTTGTTGGATGAAATGCCTCAACCGGCTTTCGGTCAGATTCTCCATGGAGATGAGTTTCTCAAAGATGCATTAATGTCCATCTGTTCCGCAAAAAAGTCAGTGAGGGTATTTGCTGACGGGACGAGATGGATACCTTTCATCGTAGAGGGCATATATGCTCTAAGGCAGATATATTCGCGAGCCAGAGACTCTTTCGGCTCGTCAAATGAGGTTAATTTGGAGGTTATTGTGCATCCAAAAACCAACCCGAAAGTAATTGATCCAGAGGCTCTAGCCGAAAAATTGCGCCAACTGCCTTTTGAATCGAGTATTAAGCGCTCTAGTCTCGGAAGGGTAAACGCGGTCATCGTAGACCAGTCGAAAATGTACTTAGATCTCTCAAGTCCTAAGAGAACCACAGAACGAGATCAGGCTAGAGGGTTGCGGATTAATCTGCCTAATACCGTGAATCTGATTAGCTCACTTCTAACGGTCGGAGCTGGGAAGTCCGTGGGCAAACTGGCTAGTTTTTTAGAGGAGACTAAGTGCCCCGAATGCGGCAGCAACATGGAAGTAAGGAAGGGCAAGTACGGGTACTTTCTCGGTTGCATCATGTATCCTCGCTGCAAAGGCATGATGCCTATCCAAGTCCAAAGGGTTCAGGATTACTTGGATTACATGCGCAAGCAGGGAGAAGGTCTTGACTGTCCTCGCTGCAAGTCTCCTATAGAAGCAAGGAAAGGGAAGTATGGTCTTTTCCTATCATGTTCTTTGTATCCGCAGTGCAAATACAGCGAAAAGATTGATGTAATACTGTGAAGTAGAACGTATTCTGAATAGAGTTTCATGGGCGAATCACCTTTTCGCAGGCCTTATCGCAAGTGCACCCGAGCAATAGGAAAACTCCTTAAACTCCATTTTGAATCCGGATAGCTGCTCTTTGAACTCTTCTACGATTATGTAATATTCGTCTTCGTCCCAAAGATGGGCATCTCTTTCCATGGCATGTCTCGTTTCCTCCAGAATCTGGGCCATCGCATCTCCTATTACTATCAGCCCGGAGGTGGCTCAAACATTCTAACATGTCAGATGCTGGAGCTTCCTTCTCCAAAGAGAGCAAGCGGTGGAGATCAAATCCATATTTGTGTGTAAAATTAGCCTCGGCTAGATACATTGCTAAAAGATCCTCGTTACCTTATGTGTTTGTCCAGGAATCTGACTTTCACGCCAGGTAAAATATTCTTCCATGTCAAAATATTTCTTGCCTGTGGTCCATTTCTCGTCCTGTTCCATGAGCAGGGCACCTAGCAGGCGGATAACAGATTCTCTGTTTGGGAAAATACGTATGACCCGTTCCCGTCTCCTAATTTCTTCGTTCAGCCTCTCTATGCTGTTAGTAGTACGCAATCTCTTACGATATTTCTCAGGAAGTAAAAGCACTGCTGAAGCATCATCGAAGCCAGATTCAAGTATGCTCATGGCCTTAGGTGCTTTGTCTTCATAAAACGACGTTGTCTTACCAAGAAGCATCCTGGCTGTTTCTTCATCTGGCGCTTCTAAGATAGCCTGCACGTGAGAGTGTACTTCGTCCTTTAGGCTGTTTGGTGTGGCATCTAGTATGTTCTTCATGAAATGGGTTTGGCATCTTTGCCATGTAACCCCTTGAAAATACTGCCTAATTGCTCTTACCAGGCCTCTATGGTCGTCAGACGTAATGATGTCTACACCATTCAAGCCTCTATCTTTAAGTCTGCTGAAAAATTCACTCCAACTAGATTCTGATTCTGTATCACCTACCATCATGCCTAATACTTCACGGTAACCGTCTGCATTGATCCCTACTGCTATCATCACACCTCTGGATCGTACTCTGTCGTCTTCTCTAACTTTTAGGTACATAGCATCTACCAGTAAAAAAGGATACTGGTCATCTGAAAGTGGCCTGTTGAGCCAAGCCTCTATGATCGGATCTAGATTCTTGCACAGTTCAGATACTGTGCTCTTAGAGAATTTAGTACCGCACAATTCCTCTGTAATCTGGCTCACCTTCCTAGTAGATACTCCGTTTACCACCATCTCCATTAGGGCTAATAGAAGTGCTTGTTCGCTCCTTTGATATCTCAAAAACATCTCGGTTGAGAAATTACCATCTCGAATCCTATGAACATGGAGTGTGATGCTACATACTCGTGCAGTTAACTGCCTAGGATACGAACCATTCCGATGCCCTTGGCGTTCCTCAGTTCTTTCATAAGGCTCTTTAGCCACCTTGTTCCGTCACCTGCGCTTTGAGTACTTGATCTAAAATCGATTCAAGCAGTTTAGCTAATCCTGAATCCTGAGAGTTTCCTAAAAAAGCTTCTGCAAATCTTCTGAATCTACGGTAATCTTGTATTGAGCCAATTCAAAATCCCTCCAGTTAGTGTAGTAAAATTAACTCAATTCTAACCGAGGGTTTTGAATCTGGCTCCTTTCTTTTTCAGAAAACTCAATTTACACAATTATATGGACTCAACTGCAAAGCCACAGTTTCCCAGGATACATATAGGCAGGCTATATGGTAGCCCGTTACATACTTGACATTTTACTACTGGTAAAGATACTATTAATTTACAATAAATCTTTTGGGGGTCCGAAACATGGGCAATAGGTTCACATCGAAGATTGTTACATTCACTTTAGTCCTACTATTACTCTCTCTTCCATCGAGAGCAGTTGCCGCTGGTTCGTACAAATACTACTATGAGGGGATTGTAGACACTCGAACTGAGAAAATACCAAAGGGATATTACATGGGATGTGTTAGTCAAGATAACCGCAGTGATAAAGCAACAGGAACGATACAGTATATGCAAACTACGACAAAGACTGTGCAGTGCTCAGTTTCAGGGTCTTTGCGTTACCAAACTGACGTTGATGTGAGCGCTAGAGCGGCACTTAGCCGGGAACAGAATTTTTCCTGCGCTACGAGCGTAACTATTTCTGCCGGCACAACCAAGGGAGTCGAGTACGATATTCCAACTCAGTCGGGGGCAAGAATAGAAGCATATGTGTACAAAGGGAAATGTACTGGAAAGGAAAAAGTTAGAGTTGAGTACTATGCAGGCTGCGGGGGAGGAGATCCGCCTGTTTTCAATGGCATGTCAGAAGACCCTATAGTGGGCATGAACAGTTCTCCGACAAACGTTTGGTATGAGTACAACGCCTTTACATCTTGTTATCCGTCTATAAATGAAATCCACTATGTTTACACTACATGGCCGTTGCCAAACTAGTCGAGTCAGCACTGGAGGCGAACTAGATGGATGATTCTCGTAGCCATCGGTATGGCAAGCTATGGTTCGCTGTAGCGATTATCGCAGGCATTGGATTAGGAAACATCCTTTCATTGCATGTGAGTCCGTATTTATTTGACTATGATAAAGAAATGCGGTTTCTTCGCAGTTATGACGAGTTCCGCGATGTTGTATGGGAGATTGGTGAAGGGTTCCGGCCCGATGGCTACCGGGTGATAGGTGTGCCTGAGCGTCGCGTTGATTCTCATGTTGTGTTTGTATCTCCGGGTTGGTACGCTAACGGAAATAAGTATGGATTTGCCGTGCCTCTCGCATTGCAGGAAAACGCTTGGTTCACGACGCAAGTGGCTTTGGCCTATGCGGATGACGAAGATGGATTTGCTATCGTTGTGAACATGGTTTTTGCCCGCCGGGAAATGGGGAAAAAGCCTGTAGCTTTTCCGATCTCGCGTGTTGCTAGAGGGGCAAGTGAACTACTTCCGCCTGATTGGCTTTTTGTCGCAAGTCATGATAACATGCTACTTTTCTTTCAACTACTGCCAATAATCCAGCCGGGAAGCGAAGCTTCTATAGATGCGTATCCGTACCAGTGGGTAGAAAAGGCACAATCCTTCGTAAGCGAGTTCCAACTTTTTATGGACAAACAAGGTTTATAAGAGTGGGCGATTAATGGAGGGAGAGTTTTGTTGAAGAGATCCGTGGCCCTTATTCTTCTAGCAGCTGTAGTTGGCACCGCGGTGGGGTTTTTGTGTCGCAACGCAGCATTTGCACGCAAGGAAAGGGAACAAGAAGATCAGTTTTGGTTGTCTCAGTTCAGGTTAATAGCTTGGCGTTTGAGCGAACATTTTAGACCCGAAGGGTTTACACTTTTGGAAAAGATCCCTAATGAAGAAGATGAGCTATTCATCCAGGCTCCGGTGCCTTGGGGGAATGAGAAGGATCCTGGTGATCAAATTACTCAGGAGAGCTTGGTCTGGGTGAACGAGGAGGGAGGATTTGCCATCGTAGTGCATATGGTTCTTACAGATGTGGACCTTGGGCGAGGTACTTTGGCGTATGTTGGTAGAGACCGCCGCTTTTCAGACCCAAGATTTGGAGGAACCGACTTTGTCTATCTTGTTGACGACTTTTACTACGTAGGCGCTAGGGACCGGATGATTTTCCTTTTTCACGAAGTTCCTTTTAGGCCTGACCTCTTGTTGTATAAGAGCCCACCTCCTTATCTATCCGCTGAGGCTGAGCGCCAGGCTGAAGCTTTTTTAGGAGAATTCAGAAATTTCCTAGATATGGGAACTAACGTATATCCGCATCCGTATTAGAAAAAACAAGAGTTAAATAGTAGATAAGCATTTTTACCTTCGCAAGATGCTCTTGCATTGCAGGAGCATTTCCTTTATTGTCGGGGCTTATGAGACAGTGGTAACCATCTTGTTTTAGCACCTTTTCTGGCCGAGGTGTCACCAGCATAGTCAATAGGGCACTCTTTGTTTCGAAGATCTGGAAGTATATGAAGTATATACAGAGACGATCAGTGGTAATTGCAGCTTACATGGATTAGATTATGGATGGAGGTGGTTAATAATGAGGATCGCTATTGCAGGATTTTCAGATGAAACTTGTACGTTTTGTAAGGATCTCACGACAGTAGAAAGGTTTGAATCTGGAACCATAAGAGGTCACGCGATCATCGAGAAAAACCGAGGCATCCCTACCTACGTAAATGGTTACCTCAAGGTGCTTGAGGCAGAAGGAGCGGAAATAGTCCCCATAGTACATGCTTCTAAGGGTCCGGGAGGATTTTCAAGTTGGCTTGTCCCAGAGTGCTTTGAAAAGTATGCGAACGAAATAAGAGATGGACTAAAGGCAGCAGGACCTGTTGACGGCGTGCTTCTTGCCCTTCACGGCGCGATGGCAGCTGCAAACGCAGTAAGGCCAGAGGCGGAGATAGTGAGGCGTGCGAGGCAAGCTGTGGGTAAAGATGTCCCCATAATGGTGACCTTGGATTTGCATGCCAACGAGGATGAAGAGCTTGCCGAAGCTGCTGATGCGGTTTTCATACTCAAGACTTACCCCCATGTAGATTCAGAAGAAATAGGTATGAAAGCAGCTGAGTGCATGGTTAAGACTGTGCGCGGAGAGGTCAGACCATATACGGCATGCAGACGTCCAGGCATAGTTTCGGCCAGCATTTATCAAGCTTCTGATCAGCATCCTATGAAGGATATCTATGACAGATGCAGAGAGTGGGAAAAGGTACCTGGCGTGATCTGCGCGTCCGTAGCGCCAGGTTATGCTTATGCCGACGTTATAGACATAGGCATGTCCATATTTGTAGTGACTAATGACGACCCTGAGCTAGCAGAAAAAG
>Ga0208693_1001420_pt1 | contig 17187 bp, 14 predicted proteins | sample AD_UKC071_MetaG_FD_184438 | JGI IMG/M metagenome (GOLD analysis project Ga0208693, IMG submission 184438) | Active sludge microbial communities of municipal wastewater-treating anaerobic digesters from USA - AD_UKC071_MetaG (SPAdes) (version 2) | ecosystem: Engineered > Bioreactor > Anaerobic >... | reverse complement strand
TTCCACCTGGCCCGGCGCAATGGCTATGAGCCGGTCGATGTCGACAACTTCGTCGACAAGGTTGAGGAGACCCTGATCGCCCTCAACGAGGAGATCGGCACCCTCAAGCGTCAGGTTGGCTCGGGCGAAACTGCGGCTGTCAGCGGTGAGGCTGACGATCACTACGCGCGTCTGATCGCGGATCGTGACGGCGAGATCGAGCGCCAGCGGGCCGAGATCGCTGCCTTCCGTCAGGAGGCCGACGCCCAGCGCGGCGAGGCCGAGCGCCTGCGTTCCGAGTTGGCTGCCGCGCACAGCGGCGAGTCGGACGACGTCTCCAAGCTTCGCGCCGAGCTCGAGGCGAAGCAGGCCGAACTGGCCCGCGTCCAGGCTGAGCTCGAGGCGCACCGCAGCCACCTCGACGGTCTCCGTGGCGAGATCCAGAGCCGTGACGAGCAGCTGTCCGGCCTCAAGCGGCAGCTCGAGGACGCTTCCACGGTGGTCAGCAGCGGCGACGGCAAGGTCGAGCGCCTCGTCTTGACCGCGGCTCCCGAGGCGTCGTCCGCCGTGACGCGCCTGCTGGAGATGGCGACCACTCAAGCGGACGCCCTGGTGAGCGGCGCGCAGAGCGAGGCCGAGCGCCGCCTCTCCGAGGCGCAGGTGCACGCGGAGCGCACGCGGGCCGAGGCTGAGGCGCACGCCCAGCGGGTCAAGGCTGAGGCCGAGACGCTGGCCGAGCGGGCGAAGAACGAGGCGCTGGGCGCTGCCACGCGCACGCGCAACGACGCCGCCGCCGAGGCCCACCGCCTGACGTCCGAGGCGCAGGCCAAGCGCGAGCGCCTCGAGGTCGAGCACTCCGAGCGCAAGGCCGTCCTCGACAAGGAGTTCGCGGATCGTCGCGATCAGCTCATCGGCACGTTGGAGTCGGAGCACGGTCAGCTGGCCGCCCGGGTTGCGCACCTGCGCGACTACGAGAAGAACTTCCGAGACTCCTTCACGGCCCACCTGAACTCGCATATCGAGCGCATCGGCAAGGCGGAGTTGGCTCCCGCCGACGAGCCCGAGTTGCTCAAGATGGGCCCGGTTGCGACGCACACGCCGCAGCTCGACAAGCTGCTCAACCCCGAAGAGCAGTAGGCAAAACACGCTCGTTGAAACACTGCGGCGGCCCGGGATCGATGATCCCGGGCCGCCGTGTTGCCACGTCGTCCAGGCGTCGGTTTCAGGTGGTACGCTCAGCGGCCACACCCCATCCCACTGAGAGGTACGGGCCATGACCAAGGACGCGCGGACTCGGTTCGACATCCCGGTCGCCGAGGGCGAAGAGCCCTGGACGCAGGATGAGATCGACGAGGTCCACGAGGAACTGCTGTTCGAGATCGGCCGCATGGAACGCGCCATCAAGACGGCCGAGGCCACCATGGCGAGCCTCTTCGACGAGGGCACCGAGGGCGCCGGACGCGACCCGGCCGACGTCGGCTCGACCAACTTCGAGCGCGACCAGGAGATGTCTCTCGTCCAGAACGCCAAGGACATGCTCGACCAGGCGCAGTCAGCGCTGCATCGCTTCGAGACCGGACGCTACGGCGTGTGCGAGTCGTGCGGCGAGCCCATCGGCAAGGACCGCCTGCAGGTGTTCCCGCGCGCGACCATGTGCCTGCCGTGCAAGCAGCGGGAGGAACGGCGATAGTCGTCAACACCGCTCCGGGACGCCGTTCCGTCCGTCTGCTCAGCCTGGCGTACGCGATCGGGGTGCTCGGCCTCATCGCCGACTACGCCGCCAAGACGGCCGCCCTGACGTTCCTGGACCCGCTGCAGCCCCCGAAGCTCCTCGGGGGCTTCGTCACGCTGCAACTGGTGCGTAACCCCGGCGCCGCCTTCAGCATGGGCGAGAATTTCACCATCGTCCTGTCCTGCATCGCCGTCGCCGCGTTCGCCTTCGTGGGCGGCTACCTCATCCCTCGGGTGAAGCACGCCGGCTGGGCCGTCGCTGAAGGTTTCCTGCTGGCCGGGGTGGCCGGCAACCTCGCCGATCGGCTCTTCCGGGAGCCCGGCCCGATGCGGGGGCATGTGGTGGATTTCATCGAACTGCCCTACTTCGCCATCTTCAACGTGGCGGACATGTTCATCACCGCCGCTGCCGTCTTGATCATCTGGTTCGTTATGTTCGGGAAGGTCGGGCCCGAGGGCGGGTCCCTGGCTGACAAGTCGTGAGCGTCCAACTGGTTCCGGACGGGCTCGCCGGAGAGCGCGTGGACGCCGCGGCGTCCCGCATGACCGGTGTCAGCCGCAGCCGGATCGCCGAGCTGATCGAGAGCGGCGGCGTCCAGCTGAACGGTCGGGTCGTGACCAAGTCAGACAGGGTGGCGGCCGGTGACATGCTCGAGGTTGAACTGACGGAGCCCAAACTCGCCGAGGTGGTGCCGGCGTTCGTCGAGGGCATGCGGATCGTTCACGACGACGCCGACATCGTCGTCATCGACAAACCCGCGGGTGTTGCGGCGCACCCGTCGCTTGGCTGGGACGGACCCGACGTGCTCGCCCACCTGGCGGCCGCCGGCTTCCGCATCTCGACCTCGGGGGCGTCCGAGCGGCGGGGCATCGTCCAGCGCCTGGACGTCGGCACGTCGGGGCTGATGGTGGTCGCGAAGAGCGAGCCCGCCTACACCGCCCTGAAGCGTGCCTTCCGCGACCGGACGGTCGAGAAGGTCTACCACACGCTTGTCCAGGGCCACCCGGACCCCTTCAGCGGCACGATCGACGCCCCCATCGCGCGCCATCCGGGCCACGACTGGAAGATGGCGGTCATCGACGGTGGACGGCACTCGGTCACCCACTACGAGACGCTCGAAGCTTTTCGCTCGGCGACCCTGCTCGAGATCCACCTGGAAACCGGCCGGACGCATCAGATCCGCGTCCACCTGGCCGCGCTCAGGCATCCGGTCATCGGCGACCCGCTGTACGGGGCGAATCCGGTGTTGGCCGCAGAGCTGAACCTGGACCGTCAGTGGCTCCATGCGACGCGGCTGGGCTTCGTGCATCCCGGCACGGGGGAGTGGGCCGAGTTCTCATCGCCGTACCCGGAGGACCTGGCTCAGGCACTGGCGGTGATTCGGGCTCGCTAGCTCCTCGGCTAGGGTTTGCTCGTGCGTAAGGCAAAGATCGTTTGTACCCTCGGCCCGGCGACCGACGTCGAAGGCGGTGTCGAGGCGCTGGTGCGGGCCGGCATGAACGTGGCCCGCCTCAACATGAGTCACGGCTCCTACCCCGACCACCTCGCTCGCCTGCACCAGGTGCGCGAAGCGGCGAGCGTCGTGGGGCGCCCGGTCGGCACGTTCGCCGACCTGCAGGGGCCGAAGATCCGGCTGGAGACCTTCGCTGAAGGGCCGCAGTTGCTGAACCGGGGCGACCGCTTCACGATCACGACGCGTGAGGTCCCGGGCGACGTGACCTGCTGCGGCACCACGCTGAAGACGCTCACCGAGGACGTCCGTCCCGGCGACCAGATCCTGCTGGACGACGGCAAAGTCGAGCTCGTCGCGGTCGAGGTGACCGACACCGACGTGATCACCGAGGTCGTCGTCGGCGGACGCGTCAGCGACCACAAGGGCATCAACCTGCCGGGCGTCGCCGTCAGCGTGCCGGCGCTGTCCGAGAAGGACGCCGACGACCTGCGCTGGGCGTTGACTCACGGCATCGACATGGTCGCGCTGTCCTTCGTCAGGTCGGCCGCCGATATCGAGCCGGTCCACGCGATCATGGACGAGCTGGGCCGACGCGTCCCGGTCATCGCCAAGATCGAGAAGCCGCAGGCGATGGATCACCTGGAAGAGATCGTGGACGCCTTCGACGCCGTCATGGTGGCCCGCGGCGACCTCGGGGTCGAGCTGCCCCTGGAGGACGTCCCGAACGCGCAGAAGATCATCATCACGGCCGCCCGGCGGTGGGCAAAGCCGGTCATCGTCGCCACCCAGATGCTCGAGTCGATGATCACAACGCCGCGGCCGACGCGCGCGGAGGCGTCCGATGTCGCGAACGCGATACTGGACGGTGCGGACGCGGTCATGCTGTCCGGCGAGACCGCGGTGGGCGCCTACCCGAACGTGGCCGTGGAAACGATGTCGCGGATCATCAACAAGACCGAGTCGCTCGGCATCTCGAAGATCGCGCACCTGGACTGGAATCCGCACACGACGTCGGGCGTCATCGCCAAGGCGGCCATCGAGGTGGCCGAGCGGGTCGGCGCGAAGTACCTCGTCGCCTACACCAAGACCGGCGACACGACGCTGCGACTGTGCCGGATGCGGTCCGAGATCCAGGTGTGTTCGTTCAGCCCGGACCCGCGGACGAGCCAGCACATGACCCTGGCGTGGGGCGTCAAGTCCTGGACGACGCCGGAGTTCACCACGATCGACTCGATGGTCGCGCACATCCTGGACATGCTGCAGGAGGCGACCCTGGAGATCGAGGACCATCTGGAGCCCATGGTGGCGTCCGGCGACCAGATCGTGATCGTGGCGGGCAACCCGCGGCATTCGGCGGGGAAGACGAACTCGCTGCGTGTCGTGCAAGTTCCGTGATCTGTGCCGGAGAGGGGACTCGAACCCCTACAGCCTTTCAGCCAGTCGGGTTTGAGCCGACCGCGTCTACCATTCCGCCACCCCGGCAGGGCGGGACTATCCTGCCATAAGCGCCCGTCATCGATCGAACGGGGCGACGGCGCCCCGAGGGAAGAGGATGAAGTGAGTTCTGAGCACGTTGCTGGTCCGCGGGTCCTGGTCGCCGAGGACGAGGCGCTCATCCGACTGGACCTCGTTGAGCTGTTGCAGGGCGAGGGCTACGAGGTCGTCGGCCAGGCGGGCAACGGCGAGGAAGCCGTGAAATTGGCCCGCGAGCTGACCCCGGATCTCGTCGTCATGGACGTCAAGATGCCGCACATGGACGGCATCACGGCGGCGTCCATCATCGCGGAGGAGCGCATCGCCCCCGTGGTCATGCTGACGGCCTTCAGCCAGCGCGAGCTGATCGACCGGGCCCGCGAGGCGGGCGCGATGGCCTACGTGGTCAAGCCCTTCGACGTGTCCGACGTGGTGCCGGCCATCGAGCTGGCGATGGCCCGCTACGCCGAGATCCGGGCGGTCGAGGCCGAGGTGGAGGACCTGCACGAGCGGTTGGCGTCCCGCAAGGCCGTCGACCAGGCCAAGGGACTGCTGATGGAGGGGCTGGGGCTGTCGGAGCCCGAGGCCTTCCGCTGGATTCAGAAGACGGCCATGGACCTGCGCAAGTCGATGCGCGAGGTCGCCGAGGGCGTCATCGACCACAGCAACGCCGGGGCGCCCACGAAGAAGGGCAAGAAGAAGAGCGCGGACGCCGACGCCTAAGTCCCTGCGGCGAGGCTGCACGGACGAACTTGTCGGAGGACGGCACTAGAGTCGCCGTGTGACCCAGACTCATGAGCCGTCCGAACGTCCACGGCTGCTGCTGATCGACGGCCACTCGGTCGCCTACCGCGCCTTTTATGCCCTGCCGGTCGACAACTTCTCGACCTCGACCGGGCAGCACACCAACGCGGTGTACGGGTTCACGGCGATGCTCATCAACGTGCTGCGCGACGAACAGCCGACCCACATCTGCGTCGCCTTCGACGTCTCGCGACAGACCTTCCGCTCCGAGCAATGGGACGGCTACAAGGCCAATCGCAGCAAGAGCCCCGACGAGTTCAAGGGCCAAGTCGACTTGGTCAAGGAGGTGCTGGACGCCCTCAACATCGTCCACCTGGAGCAGGACGGCTTCGAGGCCGACGACATCATCGCCACGCTCGCACGGCAGGCGTCCGCGGCGCAGTGGCAGACGCTGATCTGCACGGGCGACCGCGACTCGCTGCAGTTGGTGAACGACTCGACGACCGTGCTGTACCCGCGCAAGGGCGTCTCGGATCTGTGGCGCTACACGCCCGCATCGGTCGAGGAGAAGTACGGCGTGCCGCCGCAGCGCTACCCGGAGCTGGCGGCCCTGGTGGGCGAGACCTCCGACAACCTGCCCGGCATTCCGGGCGTCGGCCCGAAGACCGCCGCCAAGTGGATCGCTACCTACGACGGCCTGGAGAACCTGCTGCGACAAGCGGACTCGGTCACGGGTAAGGCCGGAGAGGCGTTGCGCGAGCGCATCGAAGACGTGCGACGCAACCGGGTGCTGAACGAGCTCGTCAGCGACCTCGACCTGCCGAAGGGCCTGTCCGACTTCGAGCGGCGCGACTGGGACCGCGAGGCCGTGCACACCCTCTTCGACTCCCTCGAGTTCCGGGTGTTGCGCGATCGGCTGATGGAGACCCTCCCGCAGAAGCAGCTGGAGCCCGAGGGTGGGCTCGACATCGACGGCGCCGTCCTCGCGCCCGGGCAGGTCGCCGGCTGGCTCGCCGAGCACGCGACGGGACTCGTCGGCGTCCAGGTGGAAGGTCGCTGGCGCGCCGGGACGGGTGACGTCCAGGGGCTGGCGCTCGCCTCCGCCGACGCGTCGGCGGCCTGGCTGGACGCGTCCGCGTTGACCCCCGCCGACGATGCGGCGCTCGCGTCCTGGCTGGCGGACCCGCGGGCGCCGAAGGCCATGCACGACGCGAAGGGGCCGCTGCTGGCGCTGTGGTCCCGAGGCTGGGATCTGCAGGGCCTCGTCGTGGATACCCAGCTGGCCGCCTACCTGTTGCGTCCTGACCAGCGGGTCTTCGACCTGGCCGACCTGACCGTGCGGCACCTCAAGCGCGAACTCGCGGCGGCGTCCAAGACCGAGAGCGCCGACAGCGACCAGTTGGCGCTCTTCGAAGAGGCGCCGGACGACGACGGCGTCGACGCGATGATCCGGGCGAAGGCCGTCGTCGAGCTGGCCGAGACGCTGGCGTCCGAGCTGACCGCCCAGGGCGCGGGGGCGCTCCTTGTCGAGGTTGAGCAGCCCCTGCTGCGCACGCTGGCCACCATGGAGCGCACCGGGATCGCCGTTGACGAGGACTACCTGGACGAGCTCTACAAGACGTTCGACGGCCAGGTCCGGGCGGCCGAACAGGCCGCCTACGAGGTGCTCGGCAAGCAGATCAACCTCGGCTCACCGAAGCAGTTGCAGACCGTGCTCTTCGACGAACTGGGCATGCCCAAGACGCGCAAGACGCGCACGGGCTACACGACGGACGCCGACGCGCTCGACTCGCTCTATCTCAAGACGGGGCATCCGTTCCTGGAGCACCTGCTGCGGCACCGCGACCAGATCCGGCTGCGCCAGACGGTCGACGGGCTGCAGAAGTCCATCGCCGATGACGGCCGCATCCACACGACGTACGTGCAGACGATCGCGGCCACCGGACGCCTCAGCTCGACCGATCCCAACCTGCAGAACATCCCGATCCGGACGCCGGACGGCCGCCGCATCCGCGAGGCCTTCGTCGTGGGCGCGGGCTACGAGTCGCTCATGAGCGTGGACTACAGCCAGATCGAAATGCGGATCATGGCGCACGCGTCGGCCGACGAGGCGCTCATCGAGGCGTTCGGCTCGGGCCACGACTTCCACAGCGCCACCGCGGCCCGCGTGTTCGACGTCGAACCGTCCGAGGTCACGCCGGGACAGCGGGCCAAGGTCAAGGCCATGAACTACGGGCTCGCCTACGGCCTCAGCGCCTTCGGGCTGTCGGCCCAACTCGGCATCCCGACATCCGAGGCGCGGGGGCTGATGGACGAGTACTTCGAGGTGTTCGGCAACTCGCGCGCCTACCTCGACGGCCTCGTCGCCCAGGCTCGGAAGACCGGCTATACCGAGACGCTGCTCGGGCGCCGCCGGTACCTACCCGATCTGACCTCCAGCAACCGGCAGCGTCGCGAGATGGCCGAGCGCATGGCCCTGAACGCCCCGATCCAAGGGTCGGCGGCCGACATCATCAAGGTGGCCATGCTCGACGTGGAGAAGGGGCTCGCCGAAGCCGGACTCGCCTCGCGCATGCTGCTGCAGGTGCACGACGAGCTGGTCTTCGAGGTGGCGCCGGGGGAGCGCGAGACGCTGGAGGCCCTGGTCCGCGACCGCATGGGGCACGCCATCGACCTCACGGTCCCGCTGGACGTCTCGGTGGGCGTCGGCCGCACCTGGCACGACGCGGCGCACTGACCGGGTCATGACCGCCGAGGACGAGCAGCGGCGCCTCTGGAATCGGGCCGCCCGCGCGTACGACCGCGCGATGCAGCCGCTGGAGCGCCGGTGGCTGGGGCCGGAACGGACGCGCCTGCTGGCCCGCGCCCGCGGCCGCACCCTGGAGGCGGGCATCGGGACGGGCGTCAACCTGCCGCTCTACCCCGACACGGTCGAGCTGACCGGCGTCGACTCCAGCCCGGCGATGCTGGCGGTCGCCGGGCGGCGCGCCTCGGAGCTGGGCCGCGCCGCCGACCTGAGGCTCGGCGTCGCCGACAGCCTGGACGAGGCCGACGCCGCCCTCGACACGGTCGTGGCCACCCTACTGCTGTGCTCGGTCCCGGACGTGGCCCGCACGCTCGGCGAGTTCGCCCGGGTGCTGCGTCCGGGCGGGCTGTTGCTGCTGCTCGACCACGTCGAGTCGTCCTGGGCGCCGGTGCGCGGGGCCCAGCGCCTCGCGGACGCGATGACGGCCCACACCGGCGAGTGCTGGCGGCGGCGTCCGCTTCTCACGCTGGCGGCGTCCGGTTTCGTCGTCGAGGACGTCCGCGCGAGCCGGGGACGCCTCGTGGAAGCGGTGGTGGCCCGGCGGGCGTGAGCCGATGCGTGAAGGGGTGGCTTTAGTCCTGGACGGTTAGAGCCGTTTGGTTCTAGTCTGGGGCGATGGCCGCCGAACAGACCAAGCGCTCGATCTTGCTCGCCGCCGAGCGGGTGATCGCCGACAAGGGCTTCGGCAGCGCACGGGTGGACGAGATCGCGTCCGCCGCGGGGGTGTCGAAGTCGCACCTCTACTACCACTTCGACTCCAAGGACGAGCTCCTTCGGGCCCTCGTCAGCATGCGCGTGGGCGACCTCCTCGAGGCGAAGGCCCGTCTCCTCGCCGACCTCGGCCCTGCCCCGAGCGACCCCCGCACGTTCATCGAGCGCGCCGTCGCCGAGGTGATGGCGCCCCACCGGGACTTCCTGCGCATCCTGATCGTCGAGGGCATCAGCCGCCCGGACGCCACGGCGCCGGCCTGGTCCGCCGTCGAGTCGTTCCTGGACGACTCGGCCGCCCGGTACGCGGCGTCCGGCCGGGCGGTCGACGAGGCGCAACGCACCGCGCTGCTCTACTTCGCGTTCCTCCCCGCCGCCTTCCACGTCGCACTGGGGCGCGGGGCGGACGCCGACCTCGTGACCGGGCTCGTCGAGGTGCGTCGGCTCGTGCTGGGGCAGGGGGGCACCTCGTGAAGCGGGCGGACCTCGGCCGACGCGGCAACTACGGCGCCTTGTTCCGGAACGGAACCATGGACTTCCTGGCCGGCTGGCTGCTCGGCTGCAGCCAACTCGGAGGGCTGTCGCCCGGGGCCCTGCTCCACACCTTCGCGCGGATCACCGACGGCGACCCGCGCTCCTGGGTGGACGCCTTCGCTCGCGCCGCGGACGCCACCACAGCCCGGGCCGAGGCGGCCTCCGATCCCGTCGTCGCGGCGGGCGCCTGGCTGGCGGCGACAACGGCCGAGCGGGCCGCCTTGATGCTGCAGGACCCTCGGACGCCGAACGCGGAGGCCGCACGGGCGCGCGCAGCGGAGGCGTTCGAGGCGTTCCTGCGCTCGTCGGGGGTACCGCTGGAGCCATGGGCCATCCCGTTCGCGGGCGAATCTCTGCCCGGCTACGTCTCGACCGACCTGACCCGGACGCGGCCCCTGGTGGTCGTCGTCGGCGGCGGCGACACCTCGGCGGAGGACCTGTGGTTCCTGGGTGGCGGTGCCTTCATCGAGGCCGGCTACGCCGTTCTACTGGTGGACCTTCCAGGGCAGGGCTCGACGCCCGCCGACGGGTTGCACTTCGGGCCCGCGACCCTGGACGGCTTCTGGGCCGTCCTGGACGCCGTGCGAGGGCGCGGTTTCGGGGGCGACATCGTCCTGTGCGGCTGGAGCGGCGGCGGGTTCTTCACGACGAAGGCGGTCGAGGCGTCCCGTCCGTCCGACCGGATCGTCGCGCTGGTCGCCTCCACGCCGATCCACGACATCGGGTCGATGTTCGAGCGCGCCATGCCGGGCCTGGCCCGCCGAGCGCCCCGGGGGGTCCTCGCGGCCGCGGTCACGGCGTCCTCGCGGTTCAACCCGGTGCTGGCGGCGTCGCTGGCGAAGTACGACTGGCAGTTCGGGCCCCTCGGCATCGCCGGTGCGCTGGAGGCCTACGCGTCGATGACGGCCGTCGACCTGACGAAGGTGGACCTGCCGGTCCTGGCGCTCGTCGGGGACGGCGAGGACGCCGAACTCCACCGCCAGGCCGCGGACGTCGTCGCAGCCGGACGCCCGTCGTCACGCCTGATCACGTTCGATCACGCGTCGGGCGCGAGCGCGCACTGCCAACTCGGGAACCTCTCGTTGGCCCTCGCCGAGGCGACCGGTTGGCTGGCGACAGTCGCGCCGGCGTCCGGGGACCCGTGAGCAGGGACCTCAGTACAGGGACGCCAGCAGGCTCGTCCGCTCGACGCCGTCGAGGGTCCAGGCGCCCTCCAGGGTGCCCACCGCGACGCGCTTGTTCGTCGCGGGCGCGGGGTCGACGACCCGGTACAGCTTCATCTGGCCCGTGGAGTTCGAGACCAGGACGACGCCGCTGCCCCGCACGGTCATCGACTTCGGGGCGCCGGTGTTCAGGTCGGCCTCGTCGTCGCCCTCGCGGATGACCCGCTGCAGTTCGTCGACGTAGACCGGGTCGCCGGTGCCGTCGTAGGCCCAGCGGTGCCCGAGCACCGAGTGCTCCATCTCGCCGACGAGGAACTCCTCGGCGCCGGCGAGCGGCTCCGACCGGTACGTGAGCGGCACCTGGTAGACCTGCCCGCCGGAGCGGACCAGCAGCGTCTCGATCCCCACCTCGCCGTAGGGGTCGACGAAGCGGAAGCCGGCGATGCGCTCGACGTCGGAGGCGTCCGTGCCCTTGAACCAGCCCTGCTTGGGCAGCCAGGCCGCCAGCAACTCCAACTTGCTCGGGATCAACGTCGCTTCGGGGTGAACCTCGGCGGTTCCGCTCATCGTCTGTCTCCTGTCGCTCGATGACCCCTTGAGGCTAGCCCAACCCGCAGGGCTTTTGACCCGATTCTGACCGAGGTCTAGGGTGGTCACTCGGTGTGGTCTGCCCGGACTCGGACGGAGCAGGACGGGCGAATCGTAGGCCGCGCCGCCCATCGAAACATCCACCAGTTATCGGAGCCCTACTACATGACCTCCTCTCCTGAGGCCGCTCAGGTCGCGGTCGACGACATCGGTTCTGCTGAAGATTTCGCAGCCGCCGTCGACTCAACAATCAAGTACTTCAATGACGGTGACATCGTCACCGGCACCGTGGTCAAGGTCGATCGTGACGAGGTTCTCCTCGACATCGGCTACAAGACCGAAGGCGTCATCCCCTCCAAGGAACTCTCCATCAAGCACGACGTCGATCCGTTCGACGTGGTCTCCGTCGGCGACGTTGTCGAGGCCCTCGTGCAGACCAAGGAGGACAAGGAGGGTCGTCTGATCCTGTCCAAGAAGCGCGCCCAGTACGAGCGCGCCTGGGGCACGATCGAGAAGGTCAAGGACTCCGACGGCGTCGTCACCGGCAAGGTCATCGAGGTCGTCAAGGGTGGCCTCATCGTCGACATCGGCCTGCGCGGCTTCCTGCCGGCATCCCTGGTCGAGATGCGTCGCGTCCGCGACCTCCAGCCCTACGTGGGCATGGAGCTCGAGGCCAAGATCATCGAGCTGGACAAGAACCGCAACAACGTCGTCCTCAGCCGCCGTGCGTGGCTCGAGCAGACGCAGTCCGAGGTTCGCCACAGCTTCCTCAACCAGCTGCAGAAGGGCCAGATCCGCAAGGGTGTCGTGTCCTCGATCGTCAACTTCGGCGCGTTCGTCGACCTGGGCGGCGTGGACGGCCTCGTGCACGTCTCCGAGCTGTCCTGGAAGCACATCGACCACCCGTCCGAGGTCGTCGAGGTGGGCCAGGAGGTCACCGTCGAGGTGCTGGACGTCGACATGGACCGCGAGCGCGTCTCGCTGTCGCTGAAGGCGACCCAGGAGGATCCGTGGCAGACCTTCGCCCGGACCCACGCCATCGGGCAGATCGTCCCCGGCAAGGTCACCAAGCTCGTTCCGTTCGGCGCGTTCGTCCGCGTCGAGGAGGGCATCGAGGGCCTGGTGCACGTGTCCGAGCTGGCCGAGCGTCACGTCGAGATCCCCGAGCAGGTCGTCAGCGTCAACGACGATGTCATGGTCAAGATCATCGACATCGACCTCGAGCGTCGCCGCATCTCGCTGAGCCTCAAGCAGGCCAACGAGGGTGTCGACATCGCGGCCGACGACTTCGATCCGTCGCTGTACGGCATGACGGCGTCCTACGACGAGCAGGGCAACTACATCTACCCCGAGGGCTTCGATCCCGATACCCAGGAGTGGAAGCCCGGCTACGAGGATCAGCAGCGCGCGTGGGAGCAGCAGTACGCCGAGGCCCAGGCCCGGTGGGAGGCTCACAAGAAGCAGGTCGCCGAGGCCGAGGAGGCGCACACCGAGGCGATCGTCGCCGAGGCCAACCAGGCGTCCTACAGCGCGGGTGCGTCCGAGGCTCCGGCCGAGGGCTCACTGGCGTCCGACGAGGCCCTGCAGGCCTTGCGTGAGAAGCTGACCGGCGGCGCCAACTGAGCACGGCGTCCGGTTGAACCGAAGGTGCCCCCGTCCAGCAGGACGGGGGCACCTTTGCTTTCTCGGTAGATTGCCGGGCATGAGCGTGCGGAGGATCGGGCTGACAGGCGGGATCGCATCCGGCAAGTCGGCCGTCGCCGAGTTGCTGCGCGCCAAGGGTGCCGTCATCGTGGACGCCGACGTGCTGGCCCGCGAGGTGGTCGAGCCGGGGACGCCTGCGCTGGCCGCGATCGTCGACCGCTTCGGGCGCGGCGTCCTGCTGCCCGACGGACGCCTTGATCGCGCTCGGCTCGGTCAGCTCGTCTTCTCGGACGCCGATGCGCGAGCCGACCTGAACGCCATCGTTCATCCGGCCGTGCGGAGGCGAGCCGCCGAGCTCGAAGCGGACGCGCCGGCAGGGTCGGTCGTCGTCCACGCTATCCCGCTGCTCGTCGAGACCGGACAGGCGGCGTCCTTCGACATGGTGGTCGTGGTGGACGCCGACCCGACGATCCAGGTGGACCGACTCCGGGCCCGTAATGGCTTGTCGCGGGCGGACGCCGAGGCGCGGCTGGCCGCGCAGGCGTCCCGAGAAGAACGCCTCCGGGCCGCCCATGTGGTCATCGACAACTCGGGGAATAGGGACGCGCTTGAGGCCCAGGTGGACGAACTCTGGCGCCGCCTGAACCGGCCCTTCAGAAGGTCCTGACGGGGGCGAGGAGGGAGCCGAGGGCCTCCATCCCCACGTCGACTCCCTGCGTGTCGTCGGTGACCCGTACCTCCATCGGCGTCCCATCCTTGAGGGTCAAGGTCGCGACCTTGATGAGCTTGCCTTTCAGGCCGAAGCTGACGATGTCCTCAAGCGGGATCCACCGGGCACGGTCAACGGCTTTGAGTTGGGCGACGGGCAGGTCCAGCAGCGCGGAGAGGCGGTCGAGCTCCGAGAGCTGGCTCTGACCGAAGGCGGACGCGATGCGGTCACGCTCCACGGGCAACAGCAGGAGCCCGTCGCCGAACACCACGAGATGCCGTAGGCCTTCGCCCAGCCCCCTGACGTGGGTGACCACCCCGTGGATGGTGTGGTCTGCCAGATCACGGCCGGTTCCGGGAGCTTTCCCCAGGTCGACGCCCTGGGCGAGGAGCCAGTCCCTGAGGGCGCGAACCGACGCCGGCAGCGCGTCCGGGAGTTGCTTGCGCAAGTCGAGCGGCTCGCCAGTGGCGTCGACCAGGGGCGCGTCGGTCGTCCAGGACAACTGGTAGCGCGCGCGTCCAGACTCGAGCAGCGAGCACGCAGCCGCGTTCTCCAGCACATCGCGGGCGATCTCGGGCGGTGTGCGCGGCGTCGGCTCGCCCTCGTCGGCGCCAGCAAAGAGGCCCTCGAACTCCTGGGGACGATTCGCGGCGGCGTCCAGGATGTCTCCTAACGTCCCGCTCGACGCGAGCCCCGTCCTTCTGAGTTCATCGATGAGGCGCTGGAAGCGGCGTGCGGTCTCGTTCAGAATGCCGCGCTGGACGACATCGTCCCAGGTGGTCAGCGGTAGGGGGTCGTCGGCCAGCAGGGCGGGCTCAAGGGCGCCCAGCGCCTCGCGCCCTCCGGACAGCAACGTCCAGGCTGGCGTCTGGTCCGCCTCGACGGCATTCGGCGCCAATGCTTCGAGTGCGGCGACCCGGCTGCCCAGTGGCGGATGGGTGTCCCACCAGTCGGTGGTCCTGTCGGCGAGGTACTCCGTCGTCGCCGCAGCGAGTGGGGCTGCGTTTTCCGCCAGCAGGTGGTCGAGGCCGTCGACCAGCGATGCCCGCGACTTGGCGGGCTCGAACAGCGGCGCGTACTGCTCCAGCAAGGCGGACCAGCCGAGGTCCACGGTGGCCAGGCGCCGCAGTGCGGACGCCAAGGCCGTGGGTCCGGCGTAGCGCGCGGACGCCTCGTCCGCTGCCCGCTCGCGAGCGCGGTCGTCGGCCGCGAACACGGTGGTGAGCAGCCGCAAATAGAGCCACAGGACCGGACGCAGCAGAAAGCCGCTGCGCTGGTAGGCCCCGACGGCCGTGCGGCGCAGGGGCGCGCTATTTCGTGACTAGAGAAGGGCCGGTCGCGCCGCTGGGGGATAGCGAAGGTGCTGGCGGGCGTCCGCGATCAAAGGTGTCAGTGGCCCGACCTAAGCTGGCGGCCATGCGCGCGGTGACTGATATTCAACGGCGGTTGGCCCCCTTCAAGGTCCACGCAGACTTCGTCCCGGCCGGCGATCAGCCGGCCGCGATCGACGAGTTGGAGCGCCGCATTAGGGCAGGGGAACAAGACGTCGTCCTACTGGGTGCCACCGGCACCGGCAAGACGGCAACGATCGCCTGGCTGGCCGAGCGGCTGCAGCGCCCGATGCTGGTGATGCAGCCCAACAAGACCCTGGCCGCGCAGTTCGCCAACGAGCTGAGGCAGTTCTTCCCCGACAACGCCGTCGAGTACTTCGTCAGCTATTACGACTATTACCAGCCCGAGGCATACGTCCCGCAGACGGACACCTACATCGAGAAGGACTCGTCGCTCAACGAGGAGGTCGAGCGGCTGCGGCACAGTGCCACGAACTCGCTGCTGACCAGGCGCGACGTCATCGTGGTCGCCACGGTGTCGGCCATCTACGGCCTCGGGACGCCCCAGGAGTACGTCGACCGGATGGTCCGGTTGCGGGTGGGGGAGGAGCACGACCGGGACGCCCTGCTGCGTCGGCTGGTCGATATTCAGTACGTCCGCAACGACCTGGCGGCGTCCCGAGGCACGTTCCGGGTCCGCGGTGACACGCTCGAGGTCTTCCCGATGTACGAGGAGCACGCGGTCCGCGTCGAGTTCTTCGGCGACGACATCGAGGCTCTCTCCACGATGCATCCGGTGACGGGGGAGGTCTTGAGCGAGGACTCCGAGGTCTACGTGTTCCCGGCGTCCCATTACGTCGCGGGCCCCCAGCGCATGGAGAAGGCGATCGGTGGCATCGAGGCCGAGTTGGACCTGCGGCTGGCCGAGCTCGAGGGGCAGAACAAGCTGCTGGAGGCCCAGCGGCTGCGGATGCGCACGGGCTACGACATCGAGATGATGCGCCAGATCGGCACGTGCTCCGGCATCGAGAACTACAGCCGCCACATCGACGGACGTGGGCCCGGAACGCCGCCCAACTGTCTGCTCGACTACTTCCCGGAGGACTTTGTCCTCGTGGTGGACGAGTCGCACGTCAGCGTCCCGCAGATCGGCGGCATGTACGAGGGCGACATGTCGCGGAAGCGCACCTTGGTGGACTTTGGCTTCCGGCTGCCATCCGCCATGGACAACAGGCCGCTGCGCTTTGAGGAGTTCACCGAGCGCATCGGGCAGACGGTGTATCTGTCGGCGACGCCAGGGCAGTACGAGCTGGCGAAGTCAGACGGCTTCGTTGAGCAGGTGATTCGTCCGACCGGGCTCGTCGATCCGCAGATCGTGCTCAAGCCCACGAAGGGGCAGATCGACGACCTGATGGGCGAGATCAAGGCGCGGGTCGAGCGCAACGAGCGCGTCCTGGTCACCACGCTGACCAAGAAGATGTCGGAGGACCTGACCGACTACCTCATGGAGAACGGCATCCGCACGCGGTACCTACACTCCGAGGTCGACACCCTGCGGCGCATCGAGTTGCTCCGCGAGCTCCGGCTCGGCGAGTTCGACGTGCTCGTCGGCATCAACCTGCTGCGCGAGGGCCTCGACCTGCCCGAGGTCTCGCTGGTGTCGATCCTGGACGCCGACAAGGAGGGCTTCCTGCGTTCCGAGCGGTCGCTGATCCAGACCATCGGGCGCGCGGCGCGCAACGTCGCGGGCGAGGTGCACATGTACGCCGACAAGATCACCCCGTCGATGGCGGCGGCCATCGACGAGACGAACCGACGGCGCGACAAGCAGATCGCCTACAACACCGAGCACGGCATCGATCCGCAGCCGCTGCGCAAGAAGATCGCCGACATCACCGACATGCTCGCCCGCGAGGACGCCGACACGGAGAAGCTCGTCGCCAAGGCGGGCGGCGGACGGAAGGGCTCGCCGGTGCCGGTGCTGGGGTCCAAGGCCGACCGCGACCTCGGTGCACTGCCCACGTCCGAGTTGGCGTCCCTGGTGACCGACCTGACCGCCCAGATGCACGAGGCGGCCAAGAGCCTCGAGTTCGAGCTGGCGGCGCGCCTGCGGGACGAGATCGTCGAGCTGAAGAAGATGCTCCGGCAGATGGTGGAAGCGACGAAGTAGGGCACTTCCGCTGATGCCGTTGTGGCGGAGGCGGCGCTAGAGCGACGCCGGTCCGCTTCCTGGTGGGCCCGGCGGCCTACTCCGTGGAGGAGCCGGCCTGGAGGCGTCCGATCTCGGCGCGGGCAGCCGAGACGAGCTCGGCGTTGGTTGTGC
>Ga0208693_1001418_pt1 | contig 17207 bp, 12 predicted proteins | sample AD_UKC071_MetaG_FD_184438 | JGI IMG/M metagenome (GOLD analysis project Ga0208693, IMG submission 184438) | Active sludge microbial communities of municipal wastewater-treating anaerobic digesters from USA - AD_UKC071_MetaG (SPAdes) (version 2) | ecosystem: Engineered > Bioreactor > Anaerobic >... | reverse complement strand
TGTGCGCCGCCTGCCCGGCGCCTTCGCGGCCCGGTTGCCTCTCGGGGCGGAGTAGCTCAGCTGGTTAGAGCAGCGGAATCATAATCCGCGTGTCGGGGGTTCGAGTCCCTCCTCCGCTACCATTGCCATTTCCGGAAGCTTCCGACAGCTTCCGCATTTTTCCAAAAATCGAAAGAAAAGCAGAGGGTTGCGGGTGATTCGCGTCCGCATGCGCCCATGGCCTTCCACGTGCAGCCAGATTTGGTGTGGGGGTATTTTGGGGGTAGTTTTGCGGAGTATCGGAAAGGAGCGATACCCCCATGCCTCTGACGGAGACTCGAGCCAAGAATGCCAAGCCACGCGAGCGAGCGTACAAGCTTGCCGATAGCGAGGGTTTGTTCCTGCTTGTCCAGCCAAACGGCACGAAGCTTTGGCGGATGAAGTACCGATTTGCAGGCAAGGAGAAGTTGCTGTCGTTTGGCGCTTATCCGGCGGTGGGGATCGCAGCCGCCCGGGACAAACGCAAAGCGGCCAAGGCGCTCCTTGCCGAGGGCAAAGAGCCAATGAAGGCCAAGGGTGAAGTAACATCCGAGAGCGGCGAGACCTTCTACATGGTGGCGAAACGCTGGCATGAGAACCGCCAGTCTGCATTGAACCCAGCACATGCAGAACGTGTCTGGTCACGAATGGAGCGGGACGTTTTCCCCTGCATCGGACAACGGCCCATCGATGAGATCACCGCCCCAGAGGTCCTGGAGATGATCCGCAGCATTGAGACGCGCGGCGCGCTCGATATCAGTCGACGTGCCAAGCAAGGGGTGGGGCAGGTCTTTCAGTTCGCGATTGCTTGCGGGCTGGCATCCAGCGATCCCACAGCTCATCTTCGCGGAGCTCTGAAGCCCCGGCCCAGGGTGAAGCACATGAGCCGCCTTCCTCTGGTTGAACTACCTGCGTTCCTCGAAAAGCTGCGAGCCTACCAAGAGGAAGGTGACCGGCGCTCGGCCATCACCCGCGATGCGGTAATGTTCGCCTTGCTGACCTGGGTCAGGACAAAAGAGCTTCGGCTGGCTGTCAAATCCGAATTCGAAGATCTCGAAGGCAAGGAACCGGTTTGGCGGATTCCGGCTGAACGCATGAAGATGGGGCGGGAGCACCTTGTTCCCCTCTGCGCACAAGCTGCCCTGATTGCGAGAAGGATGGTATCAGCGACGACCGGTGATTACGTGTTTCCCGGGACCCACCCAGACAAGCCGTTGTCTGAAAACACGATGATCTATGCGCTCTACCGCCTCGGCTACCATAGCCGCCAGACGGTCCATGGATTTAGGGGTCTAGCAAGTACTTGGGCTAACGAGCAGCTGGTGGAGTTTGGAAAGCCAGCAATGTGGATCCGGAAGTACCATGAGGATTGGGTCGAGATGCAACTCGCTCACTCCGAGAAGAATGATGTTCGGAGTGCCTACAACGCTGCTGAGTATCTCACTCCCCGCCGAAGAATGATGCAGGATTGGGCTGATTTCCTCGATGGGCGCAAGGTGGTCGACATCAGGAAGGGGCGAAAGCGTGCTGCATGAGGCCCATTACCGGAGCCCTCAATCCCTTTGACGAACACTCGGTGCTGTCTATTTCAAAACTGCCAGTGCCTTAGTACGTCGCGGACATATCCGGGCGTTTCGCCATTTCTGGGAATGCCGCCTGCGCGTTCGACTGCCCCCGGTCCCGCATTGTAGGCCGCCACGGCCAAGTGGACCACGCCGAACCTGTCGAGCATCTGCCGCAGATATCGCGCAGCGCCGAAGATGCTGGCCATAGGATCGAAGCGATTAACTACCCCCAGCTCCCTCGCCGTTGCTGGCATCAGCTGTCCAAGGCCCGCCGCGCCTGCCGGGCTGACAGCAAGTGGGTTGTAGCGGGATTCCGTCCAGACGAGCGCGTCAAGCAAGCCGGTGGGCAATGAATACTTCGCTTCCGCCGCATAGATGTGGGGCAGGTAGCTGGCTCGCCGAATCCCGGACGGGCCAATTTTGGCCTTCTGCTCGTATCTGTATGTCAGGTTGACCCGGCTATTTTCTGCTACAGTCAAACTTGATGCCGGGGCATCCTGCGCGGATCGCCAGAGCCCATGCTCAACCAGCTGAAAGCCGTTCGATGTTTCAGCAATCCGAATGCCGTCGGAGTGGTTGGCGGGGGCTTCGATTATAGCTGGCTTTGGCAACTCTTGGGCACTGGCCGGGATAGCAGAGGTGATCGCGATGCCTGCGATCAAGAGATTCTTGATTGTCATTTCTCGATCCTTCTGTAGCCGAATCGAGTGAGAACATATAAAGAACATGCAATGTAGGAAATTGGTTTGGCCCTGGTGCAGAGCGGAGGCAGCGCGGGGAGGGCACCTCAACCGGAGTAGGTCGATGCCCCAGTTAAGCAATGCTCATCAGCTCGAACGCCGCGCTCGCACCATCGTCGAAAGCCTTCAGGGTACATGGCGTCAGGGCAAAGGTATGTGCTGCTGCCCCGCTCACGACGATCGCACTCCGTCGCTTAGCGTGACCTTGGGGCGGAAAGCCATCCTGTTCCATTGCTTTGCGGGATGTCCGAATGAGGCTGTCATTGCGGCGTTGGATCGCGAGGGCATTCGCAGCCGCGACCTTTTCGACGGCTCAGGCGCCGGGACCATCGAACGGCAAAATCATGGCGACTTCAGTTCCAACGCGCGGCGCTTGTGGCAATCGGCCACGGCGATCTCCGACAGCCCTGCCGAACGATACCTTGCGCAGCGCGGACTTCTGCGCGCATCCGATCAACTCCGTTACCTGGCGCGCACGCCGCTCGGGCCGCGCGGGGCTGTCCAATTTCTCCCCGCGATGCTGGCCGCTGTCACAACTGACATTGGCATAATCGCAGTACACCGAACGTTTCTCGACATCGGAAGCAGCAAGTTGGCGGGCTTTGAGCGGCCCAAGCGTGCACTGGGCAGCCTCAGCTGCGGTGCCGTCAGGCTTGCGCCGGCGGAGCAGGGGCGTCTGGGCCTTGCCGAAGGTATCGAGAGCGCCCTGTCAGCAACGCAGCTGTTCGGGATTCCGTGCTGGGCAACGCTCGGGAACGAGCGCTTCGGCCTTGTTGCGATCCCGGAGAGCGTGGGTGAGCTCTACCTGTTCATTGACAATGATGCCGGAGGCGCCCTCGCCGAGCAGCGAGCGCAAAAAGCATACTCTGCGTCCACTCGCCTCATCCACTCGCGAATGCCGGCCTCACCAGGTTTTGACTGGAACGATGAGCTGAAGTCCCGGCTCAAGAGAAAACCTGATCCATCGGGCAGAGGGGAGGGGGCCTTCGACTGATCGAGGCCTGCCCGCCGCAGGACCTCGTCAGGAGGTTCACATGTCCAATTCGTCTCTCGCCTTAGCCTTTGATGAACCATCACCGCCCGTCGTTGCGATGGCGGCCCAGACCATGGCTTCCCAGTTGGCGGCATGCCGCACGCTCGCACGCAGCGACATCAACCGTATCATGACTGCGCACTTCGGAGGGAGCGATGCTCTCGGGCTTTGGTCAGTGCGCGATGCTCACGCTGCTATCGAGCTGGCACAGGTTCAATATCTGCAAGCGTCGGATCAGATCCTTCTCTCGAACCGGATCGAGCAAATGGACCGGTTTTTCTGTTCACTTGATGCCCGAATTCCGACCCAGACCAATCGGAGCGAAGAGCAGATCGAGTGGCAGCAGTTTGCAACGCCGCCGCGCCTTGCCTGGCTTGCTGCCCGGGCTTGCGCTCTGGTCGCCGACGAGCTTGTGCTCGAACCTTCGGCCGGCACGGGGATGCTGGCGGTCTGGGCGGCCAAGGCCGGCGCGCGCCTAGCGCTCAACGAGATTTCGCCGCTTCGGCGCGACTGCCTGAGCGCCCTGTTCCCGGCGGCCCGAGTGACCGGGCACGACGCTGAACTGATCGACGAGCTGCTTGATCCGGCCATCATCCCGAGTGTCGTATTGATGAACCCGCCTTACTCGCATGGGATCGAGCGAGGCCACGATGGTCGCACAGGGGCGAGGCATCTGCGCTCGGCCTGGAACCGGCTTGCCTCCCGAGGGCGGCTTGTCGCGATCATGCCGGAGTGGTTCGATTGCGCGAGGTTTCTGGCGGGGCTGAAGGGGCCGGTGGCGCTACGACTCAATGCCGCGCTCGAACGTGCGTTCGTCAAGCACGGCACCGGGATCACCGCGCGGCTGCTGGTCATCGACAAGGTGGAACGGCCTAATGACCCCGTCGCTATTCGCACGAACGAGTTCCGCCAGCTGGTCGATCTTGTCGATGCCTTGCCGGCTCGCGCCAGCAGGCTGGCTGCACCCGAACAATCGAGCCTCCCAGCTCGGTTGCCGTTCCGCCTGGTAGCCGGCCCGCGCAGACCGCTCCCGGCCCCAGCAACTATCACTCCAGCCGCGTCGATGGCCATCGGCGCGCTGACCTACCAGTCACTCGAAACCCCTGCGATGCTAGGGGCCCAGGTCGGCCACTATCTGCCCTATCGTCCAAGCCGGATCGTGATCGATGGCGCGTCCGAGCATCCGACGCCGCTGGTCGAGTCCGTCGCAATGGGTTCGATCTCGGCGCCCAAGCCAGAGGCGGTTCCGCAGCTTCCGGATGGACTGGTTTCCAAGGGGTTGCTGTCTGCTGCCCAGGCAGAGACCCTGATCTATGCCGCAAGCGCTCATGCCCGGGATCTTCCCGGTCGGTTCGAACCGGAGGACAAGGGCTGTTCGCTCAAGGCGTCGGCGGAAGGTCACGTCTACCGGCAAGGCTATTTCCTCGGGGACGGCACAGGCGCTGGTAAGGGCCGCCAGGTCGCGAGCGTCATTCTCGATCGCTGGGTGCGCGGCGAGCGCCGCCATATCTGGATTTCGAAGAACGAGGCGCTGCTGGAAGACGCGCGCCGCGACTGGGCCGCCCTCGGCGGTCTCCCGATCGATATCCAGCCTCTGGCGTCCTGGAAGCTGGGCTTCCCCATCGCGATGCGCGACGGCATTCTCTTCGTCACCTATCCGACCCTGCGCTCCGGCCGGAGCGACGCAACGCGGCTCGATCAGATCCTCGCCTGGGCCGGTGAAGATTTCGACGGCGTGATCGTGTTCGACGAAGCGCACGCCATGGCCAACGCCGCTGGCGGCGAAGGATCGCGGGGCAAGGTCAAAGGATCGGAGCAGGGCATTGCCGGGGTGCGCCTGCAGAACCTCCTGCCCCGGGCAAGGGTGCTCTACGCCTCTGCCACGGGCGCATCCGACGTCAACAACCTTGCCTATGCCACGCGCCTCGGGCTCTGGGGTCCGGAGACCGCCTTTGCCAATCGCGAGGCCTTCGTCGCCGATATTCGGGGTGGCGGAATTGCGGCGATGGAACTGGTCGCGCGGGATCTCAAATCGCTCGGCCTCTACACAGCCCGGGCGCTTTCGTTCGCCGGTGTTGAGTATGAGATCCTCGAGCATTGCCTGACCGAGGATCAGATCGTGGTCTACGATGCCTATGCTGATGCCTGGGCGATCATCCATGCCAACCTGCGCGAAGCGCTGGAAGCCACGCGGATCGTCGACAGCGAGACCGGCGGAACGCTCAACTCGGGTGCCAAGTCGGCAGCCCTGTCGGTCTTCGAGGGAACCAAGCAGCGCTTCTTCGCGCAGCTGCTTCTCTCGATGAAGCTCCCCAGCCTGCTGCCCGCGATCGATATGGCGATTGCCGATGGGCAAGCTGTTGTCGTCCAGCTGGTCTCGACGGCAGAAGCCATGCTCGACCGCCGACTTGCGGACCTATCGAACGAGGAACGCGAAGCTCTGGAGATCGACCTCTCCCCGCGGGAATACGTGTAATGTTGAGCTCAACATTAAACATATTCTTTGCAGTCGCAGTTTATGTCGAGCGTGGCGGCGGTAGGCGCAGGTTTCCTTCGGTTTTCCATGATTTCACTCCAGATAACTACGGTTCCGTCGACCTCAGCAAGTCGAAGGAGCCAACATGCGAACACGATCATCACTGCCGTTGCGGACTGCCCCGCTCCGGGTCGAAGATTCGCCCAGTCACGGCGCTCTTCTCGCCGCATTTCTCTCCTCTCTGTCCCTCGACGAGAAGTCAGGCTGTGCGGTTCTGTATGGCGCGGCGGTCCGCCATTTCCTGCATTGGCTGGAACGGCATAGGACCGCGATCCGCACGATTGACGATCAGGCTGTCCGGCGGTTCGAGAAGCATCGGTGCCGGTGCCACCGGTATTCGGCGCAGCAAGCGCACTACAAGGCTGACCAAGCAGCAAGGGTCAGGCGCTTCGTCCGGTTCCTCGAAGATCAAGGCTACGTCGAAGTCGACGACGGGATCGACGATCTGCCACGGCACCTCGCCGACTATTCCGATGCGATCGGCCGCCTGCAACTCGCCGAGGGACCCGCGCAGGCCTATCGGTCCGAGGCCGAGCATTTCATGGCCTGGCTTCGCATTACGCGACGCCAATGGATCGATATCGACGACACGATCATCGACCAGTACGCTGCGCATGATTGCCGATGCCCGGTATGGCGCAAGCGCGGCAAGCTGGTCGCCACGGGCACGAAGCGGCGGCGGCGATGCGCACGGCACTTCGTCGAGTTCCTGCGAGGCCGCGATGTCATCCCATCGGTTGAACCGGTGGCTGACGATGACCCGCACATGTCGGCTTACCTCACGTGGCTCAAGCAACATCGCGGCGCCACCGATGAGACGATCCGGCGCTACCGGACCGATATCAGACGGCTCATGCCGATGCTGGGCGAGCCTTCGCAATGGGATGCCGCCGGACTCAGGAGCGCATTTCAACGACGAAGCAAGGAGACGCCGGGCTCGGCATCGCTGCTCGTCACGATAATGAGGAGCTACATCCGGTTTCTGGTCGTGCGTGGCGAGTGCCGGCCTGCATTGTTGCATGCAGTTCCATCAGTGCAGCGCTACCGCCTTTCGACGCTGCCGCGCCACGTCGACCCGGCAACGATCGAGAGGATCATTGCGGCCTGCCCGACAGATCGTCCGGTAGAAGTCCGGGACAAGGCCATCATTCTCCTGCTCGCCAGGCTCGGCCTGAGGGCTGCCGATGTTCAGGACATGCGTCTCGACGACATCGACTGGCGGTCCGGCCACCTGACGGTCAAGGGCAAGACGCGTCGACCGGACCGTCTGCCATTGCCGCAGGATGTCGGCGACGCGATCTTGGCATATCTTGCGGCAGCCCGCCCGGAGGCCGCCGAAGAGCATCTGTTCCTGCGTGCACAAGCACCGTTTCGGCCATTCCGCTCGTCCGCCGAGATCGCGGGCATCGTCGCTCGAACGCGCGACCGCGGTGGGATCGAAGGGGTGCCGACCGGGTCGCACATATTCCGGCATTCGCTTGCCACCAACCTGCTGCGCGCGGGCGCAGGCCTGGAGTCCGTTGGGACCATCCTGCGTCACAGCTCGCCTGAGACCACTGCCATCTACGCCAAGGTCGATCTGCCGATGCTCATGAAGATCGCGCAGCCATGGCCGGGAGAACCGTCATGCTGAACATGCACATTTCCAGATACGTCTCGCTCCATCGCAGCTTGGGACGGAAGTTCTCCGAACAGGAACGCTTGCTGCGCCAATACGCCGATTTCGCCGGCCGCGCCGGTGACCGGCACACCCAAGTGCAGCGCATTTACGACTGGTGCCACACGGCAAGCTCGCAGAACGTGGCCCGCCATAGGTTCGACGCCGTACGTAACTTCAGCCTTTTCGCTCATGCTGAGGATCCAGCTCACGAGGTTCCGCCTGCGGGCGTCTTCGGTCGGGGCAAGCGGCCACGCCCGACCCCGACCATCATCGAACCGGAACAGGTCCGGGCGATCATGACCGCGGTATTGGACGTTGCGCCCCAAGGCACGATCAGCCCGTACACGTATCATTATCTGTTCGGCCTGCTGGCGGCGACAGGTCTCCGGATTTCCGAGGCCCTCGCTCTTCAATGCAACGATCTGGTCGAGGATGGCCTGATCGTCCGCAACGGCAAGTTCGGCAAGCAGCGGCTGATTACCCTGCAGCCATCGACCCGTCAGGCGCTCGAAGCATATCTCGCCACCCGGGCAAGGCTTGGCGCTACGGGCAATGACCTGTTCGTGACCATTCGGGGGAGAGCACCACACAAGGTGCGCGCCCACGTGGTGTTCGTCAGGCTGGCCCGGCAGCTCGGATACCGCGGACCGACCGGAACGGCCGGGATGCGGTTACACGACCTGCGGCACACTTTCGCCGTGCGTTCCCTTGAGTCCTGTCCGCGCGACAGGGAAGCCATCGCACACCACATGGCCGGACTCAGCGTATATCTGGGGCATGCGTCGGTCGCCAACACCTATTGGTATCTCGAGGCCACTCCGGTGCTGCTGCGCGATATCGCTGCCGCCAGCGAGCAACTTTACCGGGGAGAAGCGGCATGACGGCACTCGCTCCGCATCTCTCGATCTACCTGCGTGAACATCTGCCGCGCGAACGTGCTGTCAGTCCGCACACGGTGAAGACCTATGCCAATTGCTTCGTCCTCCTGGTCCAGTTCGCTGCCGATCGGCTGAAGCGTCGGCCGACCGATCTCGAGATCGAGGATCTCGGCACCGACATGATCATGGCCTTCCTTGACCATGTCGAGAACGGTCGCGGCAGCTGTGTTCGGACCCGCAATGGCAGGCTCGCCGCGATCCGGTCCTTCTTCCGCTACATCGAGTATCGTATTCCGGCCTGCCTAGATCAGGCCCTTCGCGTCAGATCGATCCCTACCAAGAAGACCGACAAGGCGCTGATCGACTACCTCGACCGGGCAGAGATCAAGGCTTTGCTCGACGCCCCGGATCCCCGGACACGCCTTGGCACCCGCGATCGCGCAATGCTGCATCTGGCCTATGCTGGCGGGCTGAGGGTGTCGGAACTCGTAACGCTACAACTGCGCGATTTCCCGGATCGCTCGCTTTCGACCGTGCACATCTTGGGCAAGGGTCGGCGTGAACGGGTCCTCCCGCTCTGGAAGGAGACCCAGTTCGCATTGCGCGCGTGGCTTGCGATCCGCCCCGAAGCCGAGGTCGCCGAGATATTCCTCAATGCCAACGGGCAGCCGATGACACGCGACGGGTTTGCGTTCCGTTTGGCCGAGCACGTCAAGACCGCGGCAACGAAGCAGCCGTCGATCCTTGGAAAGCGCGTGACACCGCACGTGCTGCGCCATTCCTGCGCAATGCACACGCTCGCGGCGACAGGGGACATTCGCAAAGTCGCATTGTGGCTCGGCCATGCCAGCATCCAGAGCACCGAGACCTATTTGCGCGCCGATCCCGAGGAGAAGCTGCAGATTCTCGCGGCGCACGGCGCTCCTGCCATCAAGCCCGGGCGCTTCAAGCCGCCATCCGATGCCCTGATCACGATGCTCACCGACGTTCGAAGGCGGGCCTAGCCCGTCTCCGGACAACCCCCTGGCACTCATATTATCTGGAGTGAAATCATGGAAAACCGAAGGAAACCTGCGCCTCCCGCTGCCACGCTCGACATAAACTGCGACTGCAAAGAATACGTGATCGACTATCTCGCCAAGAGCTTTCCTGTCCGCCTGATGGCGGTGTTCACAGACGAAAACGGCAATCCTCGCTCCGAGCCGATGAGTGACGAGCAAGGCGCACCTGTGCTGTGCCGGTCCGCGCTAGCCGCGCGCGACCGGATGATCGAGCAGCTCTGTGCCTTACCGCCGATTGCCACCGCGCTCGATGCCATCATTGAGCGCTTCGGCGTCGACCAGGTGGCGGAGGTGACCGGCCGCACGCGCCGGCTCATCGTCGGCCGTGATGGTCGTCAGAAACTCCAAGCCCGGTCGCCCCGCGCCAACGTCGCTGAGACCCAAGCGTTCATGGACGGTGCCAAGCGCATCCTGGTGTTCTCCGATGCGGGGGGAACCGGGCGCAGCTACCATGCCGATCTGGCCGCCAGGAACCAGGCCCGCCGCGTCCACTTCCTGCTCGAGCCAGGCTGGCGGGCTGACGCCGCAATCCAGGGGCTGGGCCGGACCAATCGCACCAACCAGGCATCGGCTCCGCTGTTCAGGCCTGTGACGACCGATGTACGCGGCGAACGCCGGTTCATCTCAACGATCGCGCGGCGTCTGGACAGCCTCGGCGCTCTGACGCGCGGGCAGCGCCAGACGGGCGGCCAGAACCTGTTCGATCCGGCCGACAATCTCGAGAGCATCTATGCCAAGGAGGCGCTCCATCGCTGGTTCGGCCTGCTGTTCACCGGCAAGCTCCAAGCGGTCAGCCTCGGGCGCTTTCAGGAGCTGACGGGCCTCCGGATCGAAGCGCCTGACGGGGCGATGGTCGATGACCTGCCGTCGATCCAGCGCTGGCTCAACCGCATCCTGGCGCTTCCGATTGCCCTGCAGAACACGATCTTCGACGAGTTCATGGGGCTGGTCGAAGCGCGTATCGATGCCGCCCGGCAGGCCGGGACACTCGATCTCGGCCTCGAGACGATCGCGGTCGAGGACTTCACGGCCCTGTCCGATACGCTGCTGCGCACCGATCCGGCCTCAGGCGCGACCACCCATCTGCTGGAACTGGAAATCGCCAGAGCTCTGAAGCCGCTCACGCTGACGCGGCTCGAGGAGCTGCATGGCATCGCTGGGCAGCGGCAGCGGCCGGTTCGGAACGCCCGTTCCGGTCGGGTCGCCCTGCTTGTGCCCGCTCGCAGCATCCTTGTCGATGACGGTACGCGCGTGACCCGCTTCGAATTGCTGCGTCCGCTGGGGCGCACTCACATAACCGAGGATCAGCTCGCTGAGAGCAGCTGGGAGGATATCTCCATCGACGCTTTTCGCGAAGCCTGGGCAGCCGAGGTTGAGGAAGCGCGGACCAGCCACAAGCGCGAGCGCCTCTATCTCGCGACGGGCCTCCTGCTGCCGGTCTGGGACAAGCTCCCTTCGGACTTCGTGAGGGTGAGCCGCATCTCGGCGGCGGATGGCCGTTCGCTCCTCGGCCGCGAGGTTCCGGTCCATTGTGTTCCGGAGCTGTGCCGGGCGCTGGGTCTCGAGCGCGAACAGACGCTTTCCGCCGATGACATTGTCCAGACCGTCCTGGCGACGGGCCGGACCATGGAATTCGCGGGCCGCGAGAAGCTGATGGTCAAACGCAGTCTGGTCAATGGCTCACAGCGAATTGAGCTGACCGGTTGGAACGTAGCCCGCCTCGACTGGTACAAGGCCGAAGGCTGCTTTACCGAGATCATCCGCTATCAGACCCGGCTCTTCGTGCCGATCGAAGGCGCGGCGAACGTCATGGCCAGACTGGCGGCATAGATGCTTTCATTGCCAAATGGCATTGTATGGCGCATATGATGCCATATGGAGATTTGCCATGCTGGTTTTGCAGCCTGTTGATACTGCCGTTCCTCCCTTCCGTCCGGATCCGATAACCCAGGACGAGGCCGCTGCCATGTTCCGGGCGGTCCTCAATCTGTTCGGCAAGTGGGAGTTGACCGACGAGCAGGCTGCCACTCTGCTCGACATGCCGGTGCGCACCTTTCGCCGATGGAAGGCGGAAGGTCCCGGGCGCGTCTCGCGCGATGGGCGTGCGCGTCTCTCCAACCTCATGGGCATCCACAAGGCGCTCCGGATCATCTTCTCGGAGGCAACGCGCGGCTATGCCTGGATCAGGGCGGCCAACGGCGCGTTCGGCGGAGCCAGCGCGCTCGATGTGATGCTGGAAGGCGAGCTCACCGACATCATGCGAGTGCGTCGCTACCTCGATGCCGAGCGTGGTGGCTGGTGAGCGTGGTGGCTGGTGAGCGAAGCAGCGGACATCCCCGTTTCTCGAGTTGAGTGGAGGGGCGCTGTCAGGATCATCCGCAGCGCCCATCCGCCGATCGACCTGTTCGAAGACATCGCAGATCCTGCCGACTGGCCGCTGCTAATCTCGGCCGAGCAAAAGACCAATCCTCGCATCATGGCGACGATCGGGAATCTCGACCTCGTTCCTGCCGACCGGCGGGTCGGCGGCAATGGGGCCTCCTATCTCATGGCGCCATTCACCCACGTCAGTACCGACCGGCCGAGCCGCTTCACCGATGGCAGCTACGGCGTGCTCTACGGTGGCGACCGGTTCGAAACCGCACTGTTCGAGACGATCCACCACCATGCCCGCTTCATGGCGCGGACTAAGCAAGCGCCTGGCTGGACCTCGCAGTTCCGGGAAATCGTCATGTCAGTCGATGCAGGCCTGCATGATCTCCGAACTCGGACGGGGGTGCCGGTTCCGGCGCTCGATCCCGAAAGCCATGCCCCATCCCAAGCGCTCGCGCGGCACCTCAGGGGCGCGGGATCGAACGGGATGGCATACCCGAGTATCCGGCATACAGGTGGGGAATGTGTCGCGCTCTTCTACCCGGACTGTGTGTCAAACCCGCTCCAGGGGCGGCACCTCGACTATCATTGGGACGGCGCGGGCGTTGACCTTGTCCGCGATGCCGGATCCGGGGCTGTTTTTCGCGTCATTGACTTGCCTGGCGCAAGGCCGTGACCGCTGAGCTTCCGAGACATGCGGTTTGCATGTCGTCTTCAGGCAGAATTCCGCTCGGTTGATTTGCCCACCGGTGCCTGATCATCCGATTCTGGAACAGCCGGGACGCGGCCAAGTCATTTTATCTGGCTCTGGAAGGAAATCGTGAAGCTGGGGGGAACACCAGTCGATCCGGCCATGATTCCTTTTGGATTGATGCAGACGAAACGGACTGAAGGATCGTATGCGGAGGTGGGGGTGTAAGTACACCCTCCAAAGCTCGTTGGCGGGCTGGCCGCTGATGAAAATCTGATATCGGTAGAAGGCGTGAAGGAAAGGCCGCTGGCGGGCGCGCCTTCGGTAAAGCTCGGAGTTGCGGCAGAGCCAACCAGCATTTGATTTGGCAAGGCATCGACGATGAACACGGTGTTTGCGTCGACCGCGCTAGGTCCGCTGTTCCGCACAGTTATGGAATATACAACGGTGGCTCCCGGTATTGCCTTGGGATTTGTACTACCATTCACCGGATCGTTCAGCACAAAAGATTGCTTGGTCACCTCAAGCACAGCGTTTGCGGGGCGACGGGTATTGGTGATGACGCATGTAATCACGTCGCCCATCTGTGGTATAATACTGCCGCCAACGCTACCGGGTAGCACCGTGGTCGAGGTCGAAGCGGCATTGGTGCAGGACATGGTTGCAGAATACTGCTCCAGCAAGGTCGTTCCAGAGGCCGCCTCGCTCAGCACATAGGTCGAACCCGCCGATGCCTGGTATTGTGGCGTCGCCGCATTGGTGACGGTCGCTCCCGTACCCGTGGTAGTTGTACTGGCGACGACTGTATCCGCGTTGGTGATCCTCAAGCTGAACTGGTCGCCACCAAACTGCCGCCCGGTGCTCGCCAATGCCTTGCGCAGCTGCAGGTGCGGAAAGGGTGTCACTGTATATCGGCACGAAACCAGATCACCGAATTGCAGGGCGCCAAAGTTGAAGGATGTCGTGGCGACATTGGTCGGCATCGGCGTCGAACTGCTGACGGAATTGCTGCAAGTCAGTGCGGCCTTGTAGTGGGACAGATCATTGACACTGCCAGCACCTGACGTCAGCGCAACCGTGAGCGGCAAGGCTGCAGTGCTCGACAGAACAGCGGCGGGAAATGGCCCAAGGCCAGCTCCAGATGTCGTGCCTGAGGCCAGCACTGAGCCAGTTCCGGTTCCCGCGATCGAAAAGGCAAACTGGTCCGCCGGATCTGCTCGAGCTCCGGAAATGAGAGCGTCGAGGCGAATTGAAGCAAACCGCACCGCGAACATGGTGCCCTGCAAGCCACCACCAACCAGGCGGGTTACCACCTGGGTCGGATTTGCCGTTCCGACGATATAGGCTCCGACGGTACCAGCCACCCCGGTTTCAGTGAAGGTAGAAGTGCCAATTCCCGTATAGGTCGGATAGGTGGAACCGCTGATAGGCCCGGCCCGGTCTAGCATCTGCCAGGTTCCGCCGTTGGTCTGAAAACGCAGACTTTCGCTTTCATTGGACGATTCTGCGTCCGCCGCCACGAACATGAAGTTAGTTATGCTGCCTGTAGCCGGCGGAGTGAGGGTAATGGAGGAAATGGTGACTGTCGTCGTTCCTGAGGCAGTCTGATAAAGGATCGGACGTCCGCCAATCCCCAGGAATGCGGTATTCCCCACCGCAGCTCCCGTCCATGACGGTGAGGCGGTCTGCGCAAGATCGGCACCAGAGGCCTTGAGATTGAACGACATCACGGTGCCATCTGGCAGAGTGTAGGAGAAGTTCTGCCCCGCCGAGGATCTCGCCGTCTTGTTGTTGAAGGAGGCTAAATCAAGCCAGCAATAGGTATTCCAGTTGGCCGGACCAGTCGTCCCTTGCGCAGACGCGTAGTAGCAGTTCGCCGCGTGAGCTTTTGGAGCTGCAAGGAACGCAACCATGACGGCAGCAATGAGCGCAAGAAGCCTGGTTAGCCGAAGATTTGGCATAAGTCCTATGCAACACCTGATTTGAGTCTTCCGGATGAATAACGTCAAGCCGTTTAACGGGAGTTAACCAAAGAGCGGGACTTGAAATCGCATTCTCATGAGGTGCGGCTGCGCTGGTTCGGCGTCTCGCTTGGCGGGCGCTCGGCGAAGCAACTGGCAGCGCTCCGGTTCGCCGACAGGATCAATCTTGCGTCTTCCGCTGCTCGCGCTCCTTGGGCCTGTCAGTAATTTTGTGCGCGGGGCCGGTTATCGTCATCAGATGACGAACCTTTCGCCGAAGATCACGGCGAACTGGGTTTTTGCCTCCGACCACTCGCGCGGTGGCCGTTTCCATTCCTCGGCCGCCTTGTTGAGCACGAGGTATAGCAGCTTCATGGCAGCATCGTCACCCGGGAAGTGGCCGCGGGTGCGAACCGCGCGGCGCAGTTTCGAGTTGAGCGCCTCGATCGCGTTGGTGGTGTAGATGATCCGGCGTACGCCCTCGGGGAAGGCGAAGAACGGGATTACCTGGTCCCAGTGCCGGCGCCAGCTCAGCGCGATTGCGGGATGCCGTTTACCCCAATGGCCCGCCTCGAACGCATCGAGCGCGGCCAGGCCGGCCTCGGCAGTCTCGGCGCGGTAGACGCTCCTGAGCGCCTGCGCGATCGGTTTGCGGTCCTTCCAGGACGCAAAGCTCATCGAGTTACGCAGGAGATGGACGATGCAGGTCTGGACCACCGTTTCGGGGAAGGCGGCGTTGATCGCCTCGGGGAAGCCTTTCAGGCCGTCGACGACTGCGATCAGGATGTCGGCGACGCCCCGGTTCTTGAGCTCGTTCATCACCCTGAGCCAGAACTTGGCGCCCTCGGTCTGCTCGATCCAGATGCCCAGGATGTCCTTGGTGCCATCGGGCAGGATGCCGAGCGCGATGTACACAGCCTTGTTGCGCACGAAGCCCTCGTCCCTGATCTTCACGCGGATCGCGTCGAAGAAGACCAGCGGATAGCAGGCGTCGAGCGGCCGGCCCTGCCATTCCGCGACCGTCTCGAGCACCGCGTCGGTGACCGTCGAGATCAGGTCGGGCGACACGTCGATGCCGTACAACTCCTCCAGATGCCCGCGGATCTCACGCACCGTCATCCCGCGCGCGTACATCGACACGATCTTGTCGTCGAAGTCCGGGAAGCGGCGCTGATACTTAGCGATCAGCTTCGGGTCGAACGTCCCGGCACGATCGCGCGGGATATCCAGTGTCACTTTCGATGTGCCCGTCAGCATCGTCTTCCTCGACGTGCCGTTGCGCCGGTTCATTGCGCCTTCAGCGCCTTGAGACTCCAGGTGCTCGTCCAGCTCCGCCGAAAGCATCCGCTCTGAAAGCGCCTTCTTCAACTCGTCAAGCAGACCGTCCTTCGCAAACAGCTCCTGCGGATCACGCCCGGCCAGCAACTGATCCAGCACTTCCTTGTCGATCGCCATATCGATGGTCCTTCCTATCCATCTCTATGGCCCCGCGCACAAAATATCTGACAGGCCCTGCTCCTTCTCCCGCTATCCCAGAAAGGGGAGTGGGCTTTGCCCTGATTGAGCCAGTTGGGCGTCGATGGTCGATGCGCCGGGCTCACAATCAGGAGTGTGTCCCATGATCAAGTCGATCCCGCTGAACAAGCTCGTTCAGTCTCCCCGCAATGTCCGCCGTCACAGTGATCCGGCAGCAGATGCCGAGCTCAAGGCCAGCATCGCAGCCCATGGACTGCTGCAGAACCTCATTGTCAGGCCTGCCGCAAAGGGCAAGTTCGAGGTCGAAGCCGGCGAGCGCCGCCGCCGCGCGATGCTTGCACTCGCGGACGACAAGATCCTCGCGCGTGATCACGAAGTCACCTGCCTCGTGCTCGAGGACAGCGCTGAAGCAGCGGTCGAGACCAGCCTGGCGGAAAACTTCCACCGCCTCGCCATGAACCCAGCCGATGAAGCCCAGGCCTTTGCCGCGCTCGTGGCAGGCGGTGCGACAGTCGAAGATGTTGCCCGCCGTTTCGGCCTGACCGTCCGCTTCGTCGAGGGCCGTCTGCGCCTCGCGACGCTTGCGCCCGTCGTGTTCGAGGCACTGGCCTCCGGGGAGATCACGCTCGACTTGGCCAAGGCCTTCGGTGCGACCTCGGACCAGGAAATCCAGGCCCGCGTATTTGAGCAGGTTTCCTCGGCCTATTATGCGCCCAACCCGGACAGTATCCGGCGCATGGTCCTCTCCGGGACTGTCCGGGGCAACGATCCGCGAGCCCGGCTCGTTGGCCGCGACGCCTACGTCGCCGCCGGCGGCCGGATCGAGCGTGAACTGTTCGATGACGATGACAGCGAATCCTGGATTGATGTCGCGTTGCTCGAGAGCCTCGCCGCAGCGAAAATGGAAGAGCAGGCGAAAGCCCTCGCCGCCGAACAGGGTCTCGCCTGGGTCAAGCCCACGCTCGATCCCTATGCCAGCCACGATCTGGTCGAGGGGCTGGTCCGGCTTCCCGCCGAACCGGCGCCGCTCACCGAAGCGGAAGTGGCGAGGCTCGACGAGCTCGATGCCGCCTATGACGAGCATGCGGCGATCCTTGAGGATGAGGACAGCGCCGAGGAGGCTGTGGCAGCCGCCGAAGCGGCCTGTCTGGCCATCGAACGGGAATGCCAGGAAATCCGCGCTCGCCCGCCCGTCATCGCGGCCGACCTCAAGGC
>Ga0208693_1001416_pt1 | contig 17220 bp, 13 predicted proteins | sample AD_UKC071_MetaG_FD_184438 | JGI IMG/M metagenome (GOLD analysis project Ga0208693, IMG submission 184438) | Active sludge microbial communities of municipal wastewater-treating anaerobic digesters from USA - AD_UKC071_MetaG (SPAdes) (version 2) | ecosystem: Engineered > Bioreactor > Anaerobic >... | reverse complement strand
GCACGGTGTGACGGTGAAGGACGCGTTGGGCGAGAACCACTTCATCCGAGCCGACCAACTCGCTGTCACCGGCATCGGTGACGAGGGCCTCGACGCGATCCATCTGTCGATCCAGCCCTGGTGGAACAGCCTCTCGCCCGAGATCAAGGCAGAGGTGCGACTCAAGCTCGAGGTCGTGTTCGAGGTACTCACTGCATATCGAGACGGTCACCCGCTCATGGCCCGTGACGGCGAACCGTTCTACCCGTTCGGGGAAGGGTTCGGTGTCAGCCTCACCCAGCGGATCGAGGCGATGTCGCGGCAGCTCACGTTCGAGTACGGGGTCGACCGGACGAGAGTCCGCCGGGTGCTCGCCGGCGAGATCATCAAGAACGGCGTGTCCCCGAACACGATCCGAGGCTGGATCAAGGCCTTCCAACGCGACGGCCTCCGTGGGCTGGTCGACGGGCGCAAAACCAAGGGGCGACAGGGCTTCGAGGTCATCGACCCGCGCTTCGTGCGGATGGTCGACGAGGAGCTCGCAGCCTTCGACGGCACCAAGAGCAGGGTCAGCCTGGTAGAGATCGAGCGACGCATCCTCGTCCGGCTCAAGCAAGAGGGCATCCACGACATCGATCTGCCGCAGCGGATCACTCAGCAGTATCTGTCCACCCGCTTCGCGGCCCTCGGCCGCACGACCAAGCAGCACAAGACCGCCTCGATCCGCAAGAACGCCGCCCGCTCCAACTACCCCGCGACCCACCCGGGCCACTTCGCCGTCGACGTCACCCGCTGCGACAACCTGGTCTGGGACGACGTCTACGAGCGGGTCTACTCGGTCGAGATCATCACCATCATCTCGATCCCCACCCGAGTCGTCGTCGCATGTCGAGTGGTGCCTCAGTCAGCGAACTCCCTCGAGGTCGCCCTCGCGCTGTACGACGCGATCCGACCCTTCTCCATGGTCGTCGAGGGCACGACGATCGACGACTTCCGGTGGTGCGGCATACCGGCCAGCCTCGACTTCGGCGACAACCCCATCACCGCACACGCCAGCCGCGTCCGCACCAGCCGCGAGGTCCAGGGACGCCACGTCAAGCCAGGCATCGCGTTCGTCTCGCTGCGGGCCGACAACGGCAAGATCTTCCTCAGCGACCCCGTCCTCGCCCTGCTCCGCGACTGGAGCGTCGACCTCATGCCGAGCCGACCCGGACGTCCCGTGGACAACAACATCGTGGAGCGCTGGCACGACCGTCTTCAGGCGGCCTACCAGTCGTTCCGCAACGGTGCTGGCTTCAAGGGCCGCGCCGTCTACGAACGAGGACGGTTCGTCGGCTGGGTCGGTTTCGAACCGCTCGGCTCCTGGCGCGAGCTGCAGCAGCACCTCCACCGCTTCATCGCCCTTGACTACCACCGCAACCGACACGACGGCGTGAAGATCCCCGGCCTCGAGGACGGCAACTTCACCCCGCTCGAGCGACACGACATGGCGCAAGCCATCACCGGCCGTCTCTTGGTCCCCCAACACCCCGACCTGATCTTCAGCCTCCTGCCCGAGAAGTGGCTCACCCCCGGCAACGGCGGCATCGAGTTCCGAGGCCTGACCTACGACGGCGACATCCTCGACGAGATCCGCGGCGTCCGGCCCGGCACATACCGCGCCAAGGACGCCAAAGTCCCCTTCCTCTACGACCCTCGAGACCGGACCCGGATCTGGCACCGCAGCCGGCTGGACGACCGCATCTACGAGCTCGAGTGGCGCGACGCCCACTTCATCGACGCCCCATTGACCGACGTCGTTGTCGACGCGGCCCGCAGACTCATCAGAGACCGCGGCGGGAACGGCGTGGTGTCACGCCGCAACGTCGCGCGCGAGATCATCGCGGCGATCACCGAGCTGACCACCGCGCCGACCGACGAGGAATGGCGAGCCAAGCTGATCCGCGCCGCCGTCCGCCACGACCAGGCCCAGATCGACTACGCCGAGGCCGAAGCCGCACGCGCCCTCGTCGACGAGCACGCGAACGTGGTCCGACCCCTACGCCAGCGGGCCGAGACCCGCGGAAGCGACACCGAAGCATCCGGCGACACCGAGACCTACGTCATCGACTTCGACGCCCCCTTCCCGGACTACGACGCGGAGGCTCAGTGATGGACGCCCGCCTGTGGCACCAACAAGCCACCACCCCACCAAGATCTATGCCCACACCCATCCCCGTCGACACCTTCGACGAGATGTCCGAGACCGCACAAGACGCCTACTGGGATGAGCTGACCACGGGAGTAACCGGACTTGTCCTCCCCTCGGTGCTGGCTGAGCGAGCGGCGCACCAGCTCACCCGACTCCTTGACCGCAACCGACTCCGCCCACCCGGGGCCAAGGCAATCGGCTCGGTCAGCGCCTCGTTCGCGGTCGGCAAGTCCACCTTCGTCAAGGACTGGGCCCAAGCGGGATACCGAGATCTCCTTGGCCCTGCGTGCATAGACCCGCGCCCGACCTGGAACCCCGAACCCGGCGTCACCGCCGACTGGATCCCGCAGGTCTACATCACCCTCCGGGCGGCCTCGAAGATCCGCGACGTGCTGGCCACCTTGCTGCTCACCATGGGCTACCCCAGCGAAGGCCTCGTCCGGGTCACCACGACGCGCGTCATCCACGCCTTCCGGCAACACGGGGTGCGCCTGCTCATCATCGACGACAGTCACTTCCTCGACGTGTCCAACAAGGACTCCCGGGACATGCTCGACTTCCTCAAATACCTGAACACCGAGCTCGGCGAACTCGGCGGCACGATGATCCTCGTCGGCGCCGACCTGCACGAATCACCGCTCTACCTCGACCCGCAGATCAACTCCCGGCTCGAACGTCTCACCCTCAGCGCCTACCCGCTCGCCTCCGACGAGGACCGACGCACCTGGCAACGCTTCCTCAAGGACGCCGAGACCCTCCTCCTGCCCTACTTCGACTGCGCCCCCGCCGGCGTCTTCAGCGTGCAACATGCCGGCCACATCTGGCGCCGCACCCAGGGCTACGTCGGCGACACCGCACTGCTCCTCACCGAAGCCCTCCTCGCCGCCTTCGACGACGGATCAGACACCATCACCACCGCTCACCTCGACAGCATCCCGCTGTCAGCTCGAGCCGCGGCGGGCGAAGCCGAACTTCGTCAACCACCCACACCGCCCTCTCGGCGGCGGCGCGTCAAAGCGACCGTGTCATGACCCCTGCAGCGTGGCCCGTCCGCCCTGAACCGCGCCCAGGCGAGCCACTGACGTCGTATGCCGTGCGCCTGGCCGATGCCAACGGACTCCCCCGGGGCATGGCCATCGACCGTCACCGACGCGACATCGACGTCCCAGCTGACGAACTGGACACCGTCGCGGCCCTCGCCTGCCTCGACGCCGGTGCCGCGGGCCGGCTGACGATGGATCGCTACCCGCCGACGGTTCGCGGTCGGGGTCCCACGCATCGGGGCGGTTGGCGTCTGCACTTCAGCGTCGAGTGGGTGTGTCCGCGCTGCACCGACCTGACCGGTCGCCGCGAGTTGCTCTGGCAGACCGCCCTCTCGCCTGTATGCCGCGAATGCCGCCTGCTGTTGGTCCCGGCCGGGTCTCTGGCCGATCCGGTGACTGTGTCGTCGCCGCGGCTGGTGGACCTCGTCGACGAGCTCACGGCGTTGGCTGAGGCATCGGTCCTCCACCAGTCGGCCCGTGTCCGGCTCGGAGCCTTCCGGCGCGTGTGTGCCCTCGTCGCGCAGACCATCGACGACCAGTGGCCCGACCGCCCCAGCGGACTGCCGGCCCTCGACGTTGCGGCAGCTCGCTGGTGGGGCGTCTTCCCCAGCCCGGATCCCGGCACGGTCGCCGTCATCGTCTCTGCCGCCGCGCCAGCGCTGCGGTCCGGTCACGCCCGTGACCAGCTCCTACGCGAAGGCGCGCAACGCTGTCGTCGCGGCCGCACCCTTGCGGTCCCGCCTCAGCACGTCCCCAACGCCAGCCGATACCTTCCCAAACGCCCACCGTCGCCGCCGAAGACCGCGCCGGTCCTGGCCGGGTTCAACCGTGACGACGCACGCCGCCTGGACTGGCTCACAACCCAGCTGACCCACCAGGTCAGGCGGCACGGCATACACCCCGACCATGTCCCCGCACTGCTGCCCGCACCTGGTGAGGACGGCCTGCCCGACTCGGCCGTTTGGCGCGCCCGCTGGCACTGCGCGATCGCGCTGCACATGCTGCTCACCCACGTCCATGACGGCCCGACCTCCTCAGCACGCGCCTGTCACGCCTTCGGCACCACCGACGAAGACACCAGCCCGCTGCTCGACGGCATCCGCCTCGGCCGCGGCATCCACGACCTCGACGTCGCCCGCCTGACCGACGCCGTCGACGCCCTCGTCGACAGCGGGCTGGTCGACTACCAGCGTCGCCGCGACACCCTGCGACCCATCACCCGCCTCCCGCGGCTGCCCATCGCCAGAGCGCGGCTGCCGGAGATCGACGAGCTCGGAGGGACTGCCCTGGCCCTGAACTGGATCTGGACGCGGCTGACTCACGGGCCGTCGTTCACCAGCCCGCGCCCGTTCATCGCCGACCGGCACGTGCGGGCCTTCGACGCAGCCTTCGACCCCGAAACCAGGCTCGCCCTCACCGAGGCCGGCCAGCAGCTACTCGCCGACGCCGACCTGCTCACCATCCCCTGTACACGGGCCACCTGGCCCGCAGTCACCAGGAGCTACGGATGACACCGACCGACGACCCCGATGTGACGACCCTGGTCCAGCGGACCCAGGCGATCCTTCTCGCGATCGACAACACGCCCATCCCGGACATGGACGCCCGCTTCTACCAGCACTACTTCGAAGAGCTGCGCCTGCTCGTGGACGAATGGCTCGACACCGCCATGGCCAGGATCTCGCCCGAGCCCGCAGGAAACGGTCAATGAGTCGCGGCCAGCCAGTTCCCGTCGACCCGTCGGCTGTCTGGCTTCTGTGGGACTGCACCGACCTCGTCGCAGCGTTCACCAGCGAGGCGGACGCCTTGGAGGCGCGAGCCGACCTTGAGCACCGAGTCCGCTGCGAGTACGGACCGGACGACGACCTGCTGGCCGGCATCACCCTCACCACCGCCTGCCTGCAGACCGCCCGCCCCCTCACCGGTCGGCACCGGCGATGAGAGGCATCAGCCGCGACGTCCTCGCCCGCGACGCCGCCTGGAGCCTGGCTGACGGTGCCTGCAAGGACCTCACCATCGAGTGGGCCCGGTGGGAGGCCACGTATGCCGCCGCCCTCACCCGGGCCGCTCGTCTCGCGGCTCTGGCCGAGCCGGCCGCGGTGTGTGCGGGATGCCCGATCACCGCGGAGTGCGCCGACCTCGCCGAGCTGTCCGGCTACACCGGCATCGCCTCCGGACAGGGCTACCGCAACGGCCTACCGGACTTCGCGCGCTCCCGCCAGCCCAGACAACGGAGGACTGCATGAGCGCCTGGCAGCTGTACCCCAACGTCATCTGGCCCGCTGCCGGCGGCCACACCCTCGTCTTGCTCGTGCTGGGTCTTCCCGAACGCCGCATCCTCGGCGCCACCGTGGTCCGAGAGCCGAAGGACGCGGCCGCGCTGATGCGGCGCCTCGTGGACGCTCACGGCTGCTCATCGACGCTGCGTTCCATCTGGGACCCGCTGTTCGAGGACCTCAACGCCGCGGCACGTGAGGCCGTCCGTCAGGCCGGCTGCGCTCAGCCTGTCGGCCAGCTCGATCCTGACGACTTCATGTGGGCGCTCGAAACCGGGAACACCGCCACCCAAGCGATCCGCGACACCAACCCCGCGACCGTCGACGACGTTGCCACTGCACTGAAGACGTGGCTCCACGCGCCCGCCCGCACTTCAGGTGCCAGAGGCGCCGACCGGCACCCGGGTAGCCTGACCCGTGACGCCCACCCTTGCGAGGGACCGGGAAGTGACCCCCAGGATGTCCTGCCGGACGGCAGGGCCTGGGGGTCGCGCACACCACCCACAGACTCGCCGTGACCACGGCCCTGCCGGTGTCCGTGGCACCAAGGCCCGGGGAGTCGATCGAGTCGTGGCTCGAGCACCTCGCCGACGTCAACGGCCTGACCACCGCGCAACTTCTCACAGCCACCCGCCGCGGCCGAGCGAGCACCCGCTACCTCACCCTCGCACCGTCACCGGAGACGATCGCTCGGCTCGCCGCTCTCGCCCGCGTCGACGAACACGACGTGTATGCCGCGACCCTCGCCACCTACGACGGCACCGCCCTGGACCTGACCGGCCTCGACCCCACCGACCGACACTCCTACCGCAAGGTCGCCGCCCGCGGCTGGGCACCCGCCCACGGCACCCAGATCTGCCCGGCGTGCCTCGCCGAGGATGGCGCTTGGCAGTCTGCGTGGCGGCTCCTCGTCGTCACCACCTGCACCCGACACGAGTCGCTGCTCGTCGCTCGGTGCCCATCCTGCCGGCGGCCGTTTCGGGACCATCGCCACTCCCACCTGCGCCGCGTCGGCACCGCGACAACGTGCGGGAACCCGCTCGGTGCCGGCCCCACCCAGCAATGCCAACACGACCTCAACACCATCCCCACGACACCCGCCAGCGAGGACGTCCTCGCCCTGCAGCGCCGCGTCGCCGTCGCCCTCGCCGGGCAGACGATCACCGTCCTCGGACAGGTCGCCAAGCCTGCGGCATACCTGAGCGACCTGCGGCACCTCACCACTCTCCTGCTCCACCTCGCTGGGCAACCCGGCGCCACACAGATGGCGCCCTGGGTGGCCGACCTGGCCGAGGAAGCCGCTGCGCGCAGTGCTGATCGCGGACCGCGCTGGGGCCTGCGCCCACCCGAACAGCCCGCTCTGCGCGCTGAAGCGTTGGCGACGGCGGACGGCATACTCACCGCTCCCGACGTCGACGCGGCTGCTGCCCGGCTCACGCCGTGGACTGAGCTGACCCCGATCACCACCGACGGCCCGCTCGGGTGGCTCGCCGACCGCACCGTCATGACCCCGACGCTGACTCGCCTGGTCATGGCCGCCCGTGCCCCACACCGGCGCCTGTCCCACCACCTCGACAATCACCTCGGAGGGTCCATGCCGATCAACCTGCTCGTCATCCCCCAAGTGATCCCGCACGCCCAGTACCTCGAGCACCTCGGCGGCGCGTTCGACTCCAGCGAAAACACGGTGCGGCTGTTCGCGTCCCTGTCGCTGGCGCGGCTGCACCCGGACGTGACGTCCTGGGCCGCGGCAGCCGAAGCGCTCAACATGCCCGGGCCGATGGGAGTGCGCTGCGCCCGCGCCTGCTCGGCCACCATGCTCGTCAGCGCGGACGAGTGGAAGAGCCGGATCTGGGGGGCCGGCGAAGAGACGCCACGCCGCGACTACCGGGCCACCGAAGCCAAGATCCACCACCGGCTCGGCATGACCCGATGGTTCGACGAATGGGCCCGCCGCAACCGCCCAGGCGCCCGCTACGGCGACCACGACCTCGCTCTCACATGGCAGTGGGTCCACGTCGCCCACGCCCACCTCGACCTCTCACCCGTCTGGCGCGGCGAGAAGCCCACCGCCAAGGACCGCGCCCGCTACCGCCAGTTCGAAGCCTCCCTCGACGATAGGCAGCAGTCCGAACTCGCCTACGCCCTCCACAAGAGGGCATGATGTTGCCCCACCTGACCATGACGTCGGCGACTTCCACGGCACAGGCCGTTCGCCATGAACGGAGACTGCGTTGACTGACGACGTCATGGCCGTCAACCTCGCGGACGCCACCCCCAGGCGTCTGCTCGTGGACTGGGCGAACAAGCAAGATGCCTGGGTCCGGCAACTGGTGGCCGAGACCATCCTGTCCCGACAGGAACCCGGAGAAGACATCCTTGAGAAGGTCTACGCCACGTTCCTCGCCGAGAAGGGACTATCCGGGCAGCCGCAGCCAGAGGTGCCGACGCTCGTTCTCGACGAAGTCGAGGCCACCAAGGACGACATCCTCGAGCTGACCAGCCTGCAGCATGTCGAGCACGTCAACGCACTCGCCGCCGACCAAAGCCTGGAGTTCGACGCAGACCTGACCGTCCTGTTCGGGCAGAACGGGTCGGGCAAGACCGGCTACGCCCGCATCCTGAAGCGCATCTCCGCGGTCCGCACGCCCGAGGACATACTCCCGAACGCGCACACTCCCGCAGACACTGGAACCGTACCTTCGGCGCAGATCACCTACCACCTTGCCGGGAAGCAGCACACTGTCCAGTGGAAGAACCAAGCCGGCCTGGCGCCCTTCACCCGAATCAGCGTGTTCGACGCGGCCGCCGTCTCCCTTCACGTCGACAGCGACCTCGGGTACGTCTACACGCCCGCCGAGCTAGCCCTGTTCTCCCACGTGGCCGCAGGCATCCGTGGCATACAGCGGATGATTGGGGCTGAGGTATCCGCGCTCAAGCCCGGCGCCAACCCACTCCTGGCTAGGTTCGCTCGCGGCACCACCATTTACCCGATGATCGAGACCCTCGGAACTACGTCCGACTTGGGCGAGCTGACACGCCTAGCGGCCGTCGATAACGACGCCGAAACCCGCCGGGACCGCCTCCAGAGCGAGGTCGAGGCGCTCCGCGCCAACACGCTCGACGCTCTACTGACGAATGCGCAACAGAGTCGGCGCGATCTAGCACGCCTCGTCCAGGTGCTGCGCGTGCTGAGTCAGTACGACACCTCGCTCTACGCTGCCGCGCGAGACGCGTTGTCCGATGCGCAGCGGCGCCGAGCGGCTGCTCGTGAGCTCCTCTTCACTGAGAGCGAGCTACCCGGGGCAGCTGATGAGGAATGGCAGCAGTTCATCGTCGCCGCCGACATCTACCGCCAGCACCTTGGCGCTGAGCACTACCCGCAAGCCGGCGACATCTGCCTGTACTGCACCCAGGAACTTGGCGCCGTCGCCCTGGATCTGGTCGAGCGGTACCGCACTTTCCTCGACGAAACGGTTACCCAACAACTGTCCGCCGCGCAGATCGCCCTGCGCGACGCGCGTCTGCCGCTGGACGGCACAGATCTAGCCGCGGCGCTGGAGTTCGCAACGGCGCAGGGGGCCCTGGACGACGCGCCCGCGTGGGCACCATCAACCGTGGCTGCGCTGCAAAGCGCCCAGACGACCCTGGAGGAGACGACCAGCGGGGAGGCACTGACCCGCGAGACAACGCCCGCGGCCGCGACCGTGCTTCTGCCCGAGCTAGACAGGCTGTCGGTGGAGGCGGAGAAGACCGCCGAGAAGCTGGCCCAGGACAAGGCCAACGCCGTCACGCTGATGGCCTCCAAGCAGAAGGAGCTGGCTGAGCTCACCGCCCGCATCGAGTTGGCACGCAACCTGCCAGCGGCTGGCGAGTATGTGCGCCGTGCCAGGCGTGCCGACCAGCTCGACAAGCTTTCGAAGGTGATCTCCAACGGTGCCGCCAAGCAGTTGACCATCCAGTCCAAGCTCGCCAGCGAGGACTTGGTCAACAAGAACTTCGAGGGCCTGTTCGCCGACGAGTGCGCCCGGCTCAGAGCTCCTGGGGTGGCGCTGACCTTCCAAGGCCGATCCGGTCAGGCGCAGCGCAAGAAGGTTGTGGCCACATACAAGCCGTCGTCCGTGTTGTCCGAGGGCGAGCAGAAGGTCTTGGCAATCGCGGACTTCTTGGCCGAGAGCAGGATGCGCGAGACCAAGGCGCCCTTAGTCTTCGACGACCCGGTCACGAGCCTGGACTACCGACGCCTAGACGAGGTGGCCGCACGGATCCAGCAACTCGCCGAAACCCACCAGGTAATCGTCTTGACGCACAACATCATGTTCGCCTCCGCGCTCATTTCGGCACGTCAGAATAAGAAGCTGCGAGCCAAGATCTACGAGGTCCGCGACGGCGGAGCCACCAAGGGCGTCCTCGCACCCGACGTCGAACCGCGACTGGACACCGCTCTTGACCTGGCCAAGCGGATCAACATGAAGTTGCAGGCCATCCCCGGCGCCGAGCCGGTCCTGCAGGACGCCCTGATCAAGGAGACCTACGACCTGATCCGCGCCTGGTGCGAGGCGTTCGTCGAGCAAGAACTGCTGCAGAACGTCACCCAGCGCTACCGCGCCAACGTAATGATGACTCGGCTCTCCAAGATCGACACCACGCGGTTCGACGCGGCCGTCGCCGTCATCGAGCCCCTGTTCGCTCGGGCCTGTGATCGTATGACCGGCCACTCGCACGCCGCCGAGTACATGAGCACCAAACCCACCGTGGAAGAACTGAAGGAGGACTGGGAGAAGGCGAAAGCCGCCCGGGCGGCCTACTTGGCATAGGCGAGATCGCGGCGGTCTGCAGGTTGAACCGTCCTGGCAAGCCCGGAGACTTTGGCCTGTTGCGGCTTGCGTCGCCGCTGTCCCCGCCTGGCGTTAACGTTTCAGATGTGACTTCCGGGCAGACTCCGTACCCGCAACGGGCCGAGCTGGACGACAGCGTCATCGCGCGCTGGGCCTTGACGGGCCTGCCGGGGCGACTCGATGTTGCCTCCTACCTCACCGAGCCGCACGCGCCCCTCTACCGGCTGATCGTTGATGTACTGCTGGAACGGCAGCGGACCTCGCTCACCGGGGTCGGTCGAGACGAGCTGGCGGACTTGCTGGCTCGGCGGGCCGTCGACCACGGGGGCGACACCGCCAACCTGCTCGCCGCCACAGACCTCAGCGCCCGGATGGCACAGCTCGACGCGTGGGGTGTCGTGGACGTCTGGCAAGACCGCGCCGCAGGTCAGCGGCACCCTCACCCACGCCGACACCCGTCCAAGACCACCCCAACCGACCCGCCGTGAATACTCCAGGCAAGGGCAGCAAGGCGTGCTCGGACCACTTCACCCTGCCCTGACGTGATGCGACCGCCCAAAGTGATCGCACGGCAGCAGAGCCCGGCACAAAGGCAGCATCCGAGGCGTAGCGTGACGGTATGGCGCTGTTCGTCTACGTAGACAACTCGAACGTGTGGATCGAGGGCATGAGGATGAGCGCTGTCCGCAAGGGGATGGCAACCAGCCTGCACGACGCGATGACCAGGCACATAACCGACCAGACGTGGACCTATGACTTTGGGCGGCTCTACGAGGCCGTCTGCCCGGACACGGCACAGATCGGCAGGTCGAGCCTGTTCGGCTCTCGTCCACCGCCGAACGACAGCCTCTGGGACCTGGCCCGCAAGGAAGGGTTCGAGGTCTTCACCTTCGACCGGAACTTCTCCAACAAGGAGAAGGAGGTCGACGTCGCCATCGCCACCCAGATCATGGAGGACTCGTTCCTCTACATGAAACCGGAGCGCAAGGATCGGCTCGTCCTGGTCAGTGGCGACCGGGACTACCTGCCGACCGTGGAGTCCCTGGCCAAGCGGGGTATCCCCACGACCGTGGTCTTCTGGAAGCACGCCACCGCCACCGACCTTCGTGCCAAGGTCGACGACTACTCGGACCTGGAGCCACTCTTCGACCACTTGACACGTAAGCCCCGGTAACGCGAGTGCACCAGGGCATAAGCACCTCAGCGGGATGGCAATGAGCAAGGAAAACGAGCAGCACACCCACACGGCAGCGCAACACTTCCCGGAGTATCGGCGCGGCGACGGGAAGGTCATCTTTAACCGTGAGGTGGGCGGAGAAGTCACCGTCAATGAGGGCCACCTTCCCTCGGGTCCGGCGCGCATCGTCCAGCACTACATCGGCCACGACGGCATCCCCACCTCTGTGCTAGAGCGAGACGGCAAGACCGACGTCCACCGTGGGCTCGACCAGCCTGACCGGTGGCCATCGGGCGATCCCGCCCGAGTCAAGTGGGACCTCGCGCAGGAGGCTGAGCGGCTCGCCTCCTCCACGGACTGGAAGGCGACCGGAGACCGCTTCAAGGCGATGACCGACACGTGGAAGTCGACCCGGGCCGACCGATCCACGGAGAGTGTCCTTGGCGACCGCTTCTTTGCCGCCCGCAAGCAGTTTCTGGACGCCCGGCAGCATCATTTCGATGAACAGAACCGTCAACGCGAGCAAGCCAAGTACGCCAAGGAGCGGTTGATCTCCGAAGCACGCGACCTCATGGGTCGAGAGGACAAGGCATCGGCAGATCGGATGCGTGCCCTCATGGACGAGTGGAAGAGGGCTGGGCGGGCAGACCGTGCCGACGAGGACCGGCTTTGGGCCGAGTTCCAAGCAGCGCGGGAGCAGTTCGTTGCTCACCGCAAACGCAGTGAGGACGACGCGCGGAGGATCAAGGAACGCGTTGTCTCCGAGGCATCACGCCTGGCCACGTCCACGGCCTGGAAGGCCACAGGCGACCGCTTCAGAGCCCTGTTGGACGAGTGGAAGAAGGCGGGGCGGGCTGCTCGCGACGATGAAGACCGGCTGTGGTCGTCCTTCGAGCGCTCCCGGAAGCAGTTTCAGGACGCCCGCCAGCGTCACTTCGATGAGCGAGACCGCGAGGCGAAGGCCGCGCTTTCGAGGAAGCACGGCATCGTGTCCCGAGCCCAGTCCGTTGCAGGTTCGGCTGACCTACGCGCCGCTGGCGATCAGATGCAGTCACTCATGGACGAATGGAAGAAGGCGGGACGAGCACCCAAAGCGGACGAAGACCGGCTCTGGAGCCAGTTCCAGGCTGCGCAGGCGTCGCTGCGCTCGCGTCGAGAGCAGGACCGAGCCAAGCGGGAACGCGACCAAGCCAAAGCGAAGGCCCGCAAGCAAGCCATCGTGTCTCAAGCACAGTCCCTGGCCCACGGGCCGGACTTCAAGGCCAGCCGTGAGCGAATGCGCTCCCTGACGGACGAGTGGAAGGCTGCCGGGCGGGCATATCGGGAGGATGAAGACGCACTGTGGAAGCAGTTCCAGGCCGCCAGAGATGCTCTCCACCACAACAGTCAGGCGGCTTTCGAACAAGGCAAACGCGAGCGCGCTCAACGCCTCCGCGAGAGCATCGACCGGATGAGAGGCTCCTTGGCGAACCTCGACAACGCCATCTACAACACCGAACGGCAGTACAGCGACGCCCTCTCACGTCCCTCACCCCGCTGGGACCACCCCCACCGATGGGAGATCGCGGAGAAACAGAACGCCCGAGTCTCGAACCTGTCGAACAAACTGAGCAGCATGAAGTCGCGTCGCTCCGAGTTGATCTCGAAGATCAGCGACATGGAGTCGAAGTGGCGGGGGATGGTCTAAAGGCCCGGATTCCAGCCAGTCTCGTCGCGATCAGCGCCAACCTCGCGACCATGAGGCGCCGGTGGATGTCCCTCGCCGGGGCCGGTCAGACCCGGTTGCCGAGCGTTGGTGGCACTCGCCAACCGGACACACCCCGTGGTCAGGTGGCGCCGGCGCACGAGACGGTTCCGACCGAATGGGGCCCGGTTCGCAACGGCGGCGGCGGATCTTGCGCACGGTCGCTCCAGACCGGGAGCTGTGCAAAGTAGCTTGCTGACCACCGTGCAGTCTTCGCGGCATCTCGACACCGGTGCAAGAGGTGAGGACCGTGGAGGGATGACGGCAATCGTCAGGCCCGCATGTGACCAGCGCGCCGAGAGGCGCGGGTAGGCGCCGGGATGGCTGGCCAGCGACCGAGCTCAATGAGCCAGAAACAGCCGATCAAGTGCTCGATGAACGCTGCCAGGGCCGCCCTATGGGTGAACTCGTCAGCAGATCTACGGGTGACACCTTCCTTGCCCACCAGCCAATCGTCGACCGCACGCGAAGTCATGACGCTGCAGGTGTACACGAAGTTCAAGGCGGAGTCTTCGTTGAACTGCACCACAACGTGATCCAGATACCGGGATCCGGCCGTCCCGATAACCCAATAGGACAGGCTGTCCTCGCGGTCGAGCGCGGACTGGAGGAACTCGATCATAGGCGTGTCTACAGTGATGAACACGGGTGCCCAGCCTCGAAAGTCGATGGACCCGTCGGAGGCCTGAAGCGTGTAGAGGGTCGTCATCAACAGGGGCGCGAGTGGCGTCTTACGGATCGATGCCGCGACGATCGAGGGTGGGGCGTCGTCGAAGTCGACCCAGAGCAGGAGGGAAGGCTCGACCCTCCGGTCACATGCCAAGAGGCCCAGCCTTGGTGCAGCCCACTTTTCGGGTACCCCAACCGACTGTTTGCGGAGAACCTCAGGGTGCAGCCATGCCAACACGACGTGCGGCCCCATCTCCTCGTGCGTGCGTGCGAAACTCGCTGGCGTCAAGGACTGTCCCGAGGTCTGAGCCGTGCCCCACTTCAGGGTGAGGCGACCCGCGTGCAGCGTCAGCCGCTCCCTCTGCATTGCTTCGGCGCGGATCTGGCTGGGGTCGCCGGCGGTTGAGTCGACCAATACCATCGCGCGCCCAGGGAGCCTGTTGTATTCATCGATGAACTTGGGCAGCCACGCTTCGTATTCGGCCCAATAATGCAACTGAATGCCCTGCGTTCGAAGCACCTGCGCGGCGGCATCCCAACGTTCCCCGTATGTTCGTTGCTCACGCACGGCTGACAGGAGGCCTGTGAGGGCGGTCTGGTCGCTGAGCGCGCGTCGGAGGTCGCCGAGGGTCTGATCCGGCGTTGCACCGGGATGCAAGGCGGGTTCACAGCCGAGGAGACTGTTGAGGTCGAACTCGAGCAGCCAAGCGGGACTCATAGTCAGCCGGTAGATCAGGTCGGCCGCGGTCACGCGAGTCAGTTCGTGAGTGAGGGGCTCGAGAAGTGCACACGCAGACCGGTAGTACTGCAAGTAGGTGTAGTTGCCCGTCAAGTGGTTCAGCCCGTTGGCCGAGCCTTCCACGGCAGCCAGGGTGGCGAACTGCTCGTGAGTCTGGGTGCAGCCGCGACCCATCCACTCCCACAGGCGATTAGTGGTGGCCGAGCCGCCCGGCGCAGCGGCTAGCCCCAAGACTGTCATTGCCGTGCCCCACGCAGTCGTCTCGTGCAGTGCCTGATGAGACCGCTCATGCAGGGACACGAAGCTTTGGAGCGAGCCCCCCAAGCCGCCCGCCAGGTCCAAGGTCCATGTGTCGACGCCGTCGTGGTAACCGAGCACCCCGTGTTCGACGGGATCCGTGGCGCACCTGAAAGTGCGGGCCTCAGTCAACGAGACGCCATCCATCAGCGTCTTCGATGGCGATGCCGCGCTTGCGAAGCCCGCTGAGAAGGGGCATCACCTTGGCGGCATCCTCTTCGTATGCCGCTTCGATGGTTGAACTTGGAATGGACACTGCGGTGGGGCGACCGTTTGAGAGGCTGGCCATGACGATGGCCAGATCTGCCTCTGCGGTCGAGAGGACCCGCATCAGGCGCAGTGCGCGTTGGAACAACTGCGCGCCCGTGGCGAGTGAGGCAGATCCGGTCAGGACGTAGACGCCAGCGGCTGTCACGGCGTCCCAGCCGATGTCACGCGCCTTCGGCTTGTTGATGAACAGGCGCGTCTTCGGCACGATCATGCCGAGATGCCCTGGCGGGAGCGGTGGGAAGGTGATCTCGACCGTGAGCACGTCTTCGCTCACCGGTTGTGCGGCAATAAGCGAAACCAATTGGGTGTCGTTGACCTTCACCCCCAGGCGGGTGAGGCGAGCCCGCCGTGAGCGCGTAAGAATGCCCTCGCCTGCTATCTCGGTCCAGTCAGCGCCGTGTGCAGAATTCATCGGTGCACCTGACCGCCGGACTTGAGGGCTTCCCATGAGGTGGATGCTGAGCACACGGACTCAGACGCGAGGAGGTACGCCCAAGTCTCGTGGACCTCGTCAGATCCGTTGACTGTGTTTACCCACGCTGCAGCCGCATCGCGCTTGGCGATGACGATTGGCGACGTCATCTCGGAGTCGCGTTTGCCTTCCACGATCCAGTGCACGCCCGCGTCGTCGATGACGATGAAGTCGGGTTCGTACTGTCGCTGCACCGCGCCAGCGAGGTAGGTGATCCGCAAAGGCACGGTCTCGTCGATCCGCACCCACGCCCGCACCGAGCCGGACTTCTCGAACAGGTCGGCCAGGATGAACTCGGTCGAGAAGGCGTCGAAGGTGTTGACCTCGTACACCGACTTCGCGTACCCGGCATACGGGTAGCCGCGGACGAACTCTCGTGATGACGTGACGACTTGGCGATCAGCTGCGGGTCGGGTCTCGAAGCGCTCCGAAGGGTCTGGCCAGCGGACCGGCCGGACCTCGCGCACCTCACGCGCCGGTGAGGAGGTCTGCTTCGCGGAGATCCACTCGGTCAGACGGGCGGTCGCCAACCGGCCGTGCTCGGGTCGCCAGGGTGTTGCCTCCGTGACCTCAGCACCGGCGAGGAAAGCCCGGGCCACAGCGACTGCTGCGTTGAGCTCAGACACGGACGCCTCAACGGCGTTGGTTCGGATGAGCCGCCCCACGAGGTCGTTCTCGATGGTGTCGAAGGGCATGACCGTCTGGGTCGCGACCACCTGCTCGATCGCGTCGCGGATGACCACTCGGGCCTCGCCGGTGGCGTCTCGCTCAGCGTCGATGGCCTTGCGCGTCAACGTCGGAGCGTTGTCCTTGGCGAAGGTCTGCCCGAGTGACTCGACCGAGTCGAGGTTGATCGAGGCCAACGTGAACGGGTCGCGCTCCCAACGCGTCACGACCGACGGGAGGAAGAGCGGGATCGTCACGCCGCCTGGCGTTCGGGGCTTTAGCACCCGCCTTAAGGTCTCCACTGACGCTGCGCCCGCTCCGACCCGGTCATCGAGGGTGGACACCATCAATCCCGTATGTCGTGACGCGCCGTCCGTGTGGGCCTCCCCGTCGACATCGAAGAGAGTGTCTTGGTTCGGGTCCGTGGCCGCAGGCCCCGGCAGGTCGAACTCGACCGTACCCGACGTGGGGAACGAGAAGTCCGTCGGCAGGTCACCCTGCTGACCAACCGCCGCCCCAGCTGCCAACTGGCCGGCCCGTGGATTGACAACTACGGACGCCTCGTCCACCCGGTCGCCAAGGGTCTGTTCGAGCAGCGACTTGGCTTGCTTGAGCAGTGACGCGAAGGAGCGGTGGGAGAGGACCTCCACCGTGTCGAGCATCGGGCTGCCGGTCCGCTGTCCGAACGGCAGCCGCAGCCCGCGGCCGAGGATCTGCTCGGTCAGCAGGTTCGACTCCATCGACCGGACAGAGGCGATGACGTAGATGTTCTTGACGTCCCACCCCTCCTTGAGCATCGAAACCGACACCACAGCACGCACCGGCGAGTCCGGGTCCTCGAGTCGATCGAGCAAAGCCA
>Ga0208693_1001409_pt1 | contig 17254 bp, 17 predicted proteins | sample AD_UKC071_MetaG_FD_184438 | JGI IMG/M metagenome (GOLD analysis project Ga0208693, IMG submission 184438) | Active sludge microbial communities of municipal wastewater-treating anaerobic digesters from USA - AD_UKC071_MetaG (SPAdes) (version 2) | ecosystem: Engineered > Bioreactor > Anaerobic >... | reverse complement strand
CCGGCCAGGACGGCGTGGAAGGTGTCGGCCCGTGCGGTGTCCGTGCCCGGCGTGGGATCGGTGGTCGTGGTCACGGTGGCCAACACTAGGCCCAAGCCGCCGGCCGTGGTCGCGCCTGAGCGAGGCCTGTCGAGGGCGACCAGCCTCAGCGGCGAAGGCCGGCGCGGCGCAGCTCCAACGCTGCGAGGCGTCCGATGGCCTCGGCGTCGCCGCGCCGCCAGGCCGAGACGGGGTCGGAGGCGATCAGGGCAAGGTCGGCCGGGGAGCCGTGCGCGAGGGCGCGCAGGGCGAGCAGGTCGACGCCGTTCGGGTCAGCCGCGAGGGCCTTGAGTTGGTGGGTGCGGGTCGCGAAGCGGACGCGTCCGGGCAGCCAGAGCGCGACGGCCAGCAGGGTCGGCATCGCGAAGACGACGAGCCCGACCAGGGTGGCCGTGTTCTCGACGCCGGCGACCTGCTCGGACGCCGACGCGATCAGCCTGCCCAACGTGGACGACATGGCGTCGAAGGGCTGACGGAGTCCGTCGCCGATGGCAACGATGCCGCCGACCTGCTGGGCGGCGTCCGCTAGCTGACGCTGCAGGTCGGACGCCGTCTGTGCTGTCGCGCGTGCCGGGTTGGCGAGGGCTCGGATGGTGGTGTCGGTGAGGCGTCCGACGAACCACCAGGCGACGCTCCAGGCGATGACGAAGGCGTCCGAGGCGACCTGACCGACGAGGCGCCACGAGGGGCGCGCATAGAGCGTCATGGCGCCCATTGTGAGGGCTCGGTGGACTTCGCCGGTGGAGGGGCGGTCGCGATCCCCGGCTGTGAGGCGGTGGACAGGTGGAGTTGAGCGCCGGTGGCCGACCTACACCAGGAAGCGGTAGAAGGGGCTGTCGGGCGAGACGACCTCGACGTTCATGCCGGAGGAGTCCATGCGATCGAGCAACCCGGAGTAGGTGGACGGGTCGCCCAGCTCGATGCCGACGAGGGCCGGCCCGAGATCGCGGTTGGAGCGCTTGACGTACTCGAACAGCGTGATGTCGTCGTCCGGGCCGAGCACGTCGTCGAGGAAGCGGCGCAGGGCGCCCGGCTCCTGGGGGAAGTTGACGAGGAAGTAGTGCTTACGTCCCTGATAGACGAGCGAGCGTTCGACGATCTCGGAGTAGCGCGAGACGTCGTTGTTGCCGCCCGAGACCACGGCGACGATGCGTTCGCCCGGGGTCGGTTGGTAAAGTCCGAGGGACGCCGTGGCGAGCGCACCGGCGGGCTCGGCGATGATGCCCTCAGTTTGGTAGAGCGCGAGCATCTCGGAGCAGATGCGTCCCTCGGGGACCGTGACCATGCGCGGCGCGTGGCGACGGGCGATGGCGAACGTGTGATCACCTGCGCGGCGGACGGCCGCCCCGTCGACGAAGGTGTCGAGTCGTTGCACGTCGCGGGGGCGTCCGGCGTCGAGGGCCAGGGTCATGCAGGCGGCACCCGCGGGCTCAACGCCCACGACCTTGACGCTCGGGTACCGCTCGGACAGCCACGCCAGGCAGCCCGCCAGCAGCCCACCGCCGCCGACCGGAATCAGCAGGGTGTCGAACGGGGCCGCATCCCGGGCTGGCTGGTCTGTGGACTCGTGCGGTGTGGGGTGCTTGCCGGGTTCGGCTGACCACACCGGGTCAGCGTTCGGGTCAGCGGTGGCCGTGGGGGCGGCCTCCGACTGAGCCGTGCCCGCGTCGGTGCGAGTCGAGTCGGACTCGTCCTTCCCGCTCGATCTGACTTCGATCCTCCAGCTGACCTGGAGCGCCTCGAGCTGATCGACGATCTCGCGGGCGATCGTGCCCTGGCCGGCGATCGTGCGCGGATCGTCGAAGGCCGGCACCAACGTCGCCCCGGACTCAAGCGCGGCCGCCTTCGCCGCCGCGGACGCCTCGTCATAGGAGTCCCCGACGACCACCAGGTCGACGAAGGACCCGCCCAGCTGGGTCATCCGGTCGCGTTTCTGGCGGGGGGTCGTGGTCGGCACGTAGATGCGTCCAGCGATGCCCAACTGCGCGCAGGCCATCGCGACCCCCTGACCGTGGTTGCCGGCCGACGCGCAGACCACCCCGGCGGCCCGCTCGGCCGCGGACAGTTGGGCGATCAGGTTGTACGCCCCCCGGATCTTGTAGGACCGCACGGGCTGCAGGTCCTCGCGCTTCAGCCAAACCTCGGCCCCGAACTCGGCCGACAGGCGGTCGCACCGTTGCAGAGGCGTCTGCCGAATCACCCCGTCAAGGCGCGCGGCGGCGGCGTCCACGTCTGATGCGATCACGCTGCGAGACGGATCCGGGCGTGCGGTGCTGGAAGTCACCCGCCCATCTTGGACCCTGCCACCGCGTCCGGCCACCTGCGCCGCTAGCCCTTACCGGCGTCGCGAGCAGGTGGGCCGTCCGGTCGAGGCGGCCGGCAGTCAGCCTCGGGCTCAGTCCGCCTCGGGGTCGTCCGTCCTCGACCTGCGAGCAGTTGCGGGTCCGGTGGAGGCGCCCGACAGCCACCCTGGGGCTCAGTCCGCCTCCGGGTCGTCCGTCCTTTACCTGCGGGCGGGTGAGCTGTCCGGTCGAGGCGGCCGACAGTCAGCGTCGGGCTCAGCCAGCCTCGCGTTCGTGCTCCCTCCACCCAGCGAGACGCTCACCTCCCTCCTCGTCCAACAGTTCGTCCAGGGCGGGCTGGTGCCGCACCAGCTCCTCCGCTTCAGGCAAGCGGGGCACTCGCTCCTCGGCGTCCGCGGCGAGCTCGGGAGCCGTCACGGGCCGCGCGACCTCCTCCACGCCCGTCGGAGCGATCAGGTCGGCGTCGGTCAGTTGCAGGTCGCGGAGCCGGCGTCCGCTCACCAGAACCCGTGACTCGAGCGAACCCAGAGCGACGTTGTACGCGCGCACCGCCCCGTTCAGCGACCGGCCGAGCTTGTCGAAGTGGCTGCCAAGGGTGGCGAGCCGGTCGTACAGCTCGCGTCCGAGGGCGAAGACTTCCGCCGTCGACTCGGCCAGCGCGGCCTGGCGCCAGCCGTAGGCCACGGCTCGCAACAGCGCGATCAGGGTGGTGGGGGTCGCGATGACCACGTTCTTGCCAGCGGCGTACTCGTGCAGGTCAGGCAGCTGCGCGGCGGCCTCGGCTGCCAGGGCCTCGCTGGGGATGAACAACACGACGAACTCGGGCGTTGAGGGGCTGGCCCGGAAGTAGTGCTTGGAGCTGAGCTGGTCGACGTGGGTGCGGACGTTGCGCCCGAAAGCCGCGAGACTCTCGGCCCGCTCGCGCTCATCATCCCGATCGTGACCGTCCAGGAACGCGGCCAGCGGCACCTTGCTGTCGACGTACACGAACCGTCCGCCCGACAGCAGCACCTTCATGTCCGGGCGGATGGCGCGATCGTCCGACGTCGCCGTCTGCTGGGTGACGAAGTCGACGTGATCGAGCATGCCGGCCAACTCGGCCACGCGACGCAGCTGCAGCTCACCCCAGGCCCCTCGGACCTGCGGCTTCCGCAGCGCCGTCGCCAACGACGCCGTCTCGCGGCGTAGGGCCTCGCCGGTCGCCTTCACCGCCTGAACCTGCGCGCTCAGATCCGCCGCCTGCCCCGATCTGAGTCGCTCGACATCGGCTAGGCGGGCATTCAGTTGATCAAGGCCCTGCCTCACGGGCGCGAGCAACTGGTCGGTCGCCCGATGGCGGATCTCGGCCCCCTCATCCGAACGTCGCGCCTGCGCCTCCGCCGTCTCGCGGGCCAGCACCTTGAACTCGTTGACCATCGCCTCGCGAGCCTCCGCGATCTCGTCGGCGCGGGCCCGTGCTTGGTCGCGGTCGTGACGGGCGGCGTCCAGCTGGGCCCGCAGTGACGACTCGCGCGCGACGGAGGAGTCGGCGCGGGCACGCCCGACGACCCATGCGGCCGCTGCGCCGAGGGCGATGCCGATGACCAAGCCGATCGCCAAGGTGAGGATCATGTCCATGCCGACGAGTCTGGCGGGCGCCTCCGACAGTTTTCGACGGAGGTTGTCGCGATGCCCGAGATGAGTTTGTCAGCGGTGCGTCATAGGGTGCGCTCATGGCTGACGTGACGATCTTCCACAACCCGCGCTGCTCGACCTCGGTCGCCGCCCTGGACGCCGCCGCTGCGGCCGGCGTCGCGGTCGACGTGGTGCAGTACCTCAAGACGCCTCTGGACGCCGACGGCGTCCGGGCTCTCCTGGCGAAGCTCGAGGACGCGCCGACCGATCTCGTGCGGCGCGACCCGAACTTCGCCCGCCTCGGCCTCACCGACGCCGATGTCGCCACCGCAGAACAGGTCGTCGAGGTGCTGGCCTCGCATCCCGAAGTCATGCAGCGGCCCGTCCTGGTCAAGGGCGATCGGGCCATCATCGGACGCCCCAAGGGCCGCGTCCCCGAGTTCCTGGCCGACTAGGCCATGGACACCATCGCCGACCTGATCTCGTTCGTCGAGGCGTCCCCATCGTCGTACCACGCCGCGGCCGAGGTGGCCCGACGCCTCAGCGCCGCCGGCTACATCGAGCAGCGCGAGGACGCCCTCTGGGACGCCTCGCCGGGGGGCCACTTCGTCGTCCGCGACGGGGCGGTGGTGGCGTGGCGCGTGCCGGCGGGGGAGGCGTCCGGGTTCAGGATCGTCGGCGCCCACACCGACTCGCCGGGTTTCAAGCTGAAACCGCGTCCGACGACGGGCAATGCCGGCTGGCAGCAGGCGGGCATGGAGGTCTACGGGGGTCCGCTCTTCAACTCGTGGCTCGATCGTGAGTTCGGGCTGGCCGGTCGGCTGGTGTTGCGCGACGGCCGCGTGGCGCTGGTCTCGACGCCCGCCTGGCTGCGGATTCCGCAACTCGCTCCGCATCTGGACCGCTCGGTCAACGACGGGTTGCGACTCGACAAGCAGGCGCACCTGATGCCCGTCTTCTCGGTGGGAAGCCCCGGCCTGGAGTTGATGAGTCTGGTCGCGAAAGTGGCCGGGGTCTCGGTGGACGACATCGCCGGCCATGACCTCTACGCGGCGGTTGTGGAGCGTCCGGAGGTCTTCGGTCCGGACGGTGAGTTTCTGGCGTCCGGACGCCTCGACAACCTGTCCTCCGTGCACGCGGGGCTCTTGGCGATACTGGCGTCGCCGGACGCGTCCACTGTCAACGTGCTGGCCTGCTTCGACCACGAGGAGGTCGGCTCGGGTTCGCGCTCCGGCGCGGCCGGCCCCCTGCTGGAGCAGGTGTTGCTGCGCATCGCGGAGTCGCTGGGCCGCACCGGCGACGCCTACCAGCGGCTGCTCGCGGCGTCCTCGTGCATCTCGGCCGACGCGGGCCATGCGGTGCATCCCAACTATGCCGGGCTGCACGACCCCGACCATCGGCCCTTGCTGAACGCTGGTCCGCTGCTCAAGATCAACGCGAACCTGCGCTACACGACAGACGCGGCGTCGTCGGCGGTGTGGGCTCGGGCGTGCCAGGCCGCTGGGGTGGCGATGCAGTACTTCGTCTCGAACAACGCGGTGCCCTGCGGATCGACGATCGGCCCGATGACGGCGGAGCGGCTGGGCATCGTGACCTGCGACGTCGGGATTCCGTTGCTCAGCATGCACTCGACGCGTGAGCTGGCCGGCACCAAGGATCCGGGCTGGTTCGTCGGAGCCCTGACGGCCTATTACGCGGGAGCCTGACCCGGGGTAGGACGCGACGCGCGCGTTGATGGCGGACTTGTTGTTGCTGGGCAACAGCAACTCCGCCACTTAGGGCCCCGAGCTGTTGGGGAGTCAGCCGAGTGGCATTCGCCGGCAGTGAGGGCACGTCGTGATCGGTTGGACGCGACCGAGTCGCGCCAGCGCCTGCCCCACCAGGCGGGCAGTTTCGCATGCTCCGGGGCCAACATGGGGAAACCCGAAACGTAGCGTCGGGACGCCGGTGAGCACGTGGTCGTTATCGCGGTTCATGTCGTCGAATGACACGGCGCCCGAGTGGTAGCGCTGGCCGTCCAGCTCGACAAGCAGGCCCTCCTTGTATCGGACGTCGCATAGGCGACCGGAGCCGTCCGACCACTGGCGCTCGCCGATCGGTAGGCCATGTGCCCGCTCGACCTTCGTGAGGTAGCGGTGCTCCAAGGGGCTACGAACACCTGCGCGCACGTCATCTGTCATGTCCTGGATGAGTTGTCGTTTGGGTTGGCGAGGCCGGGATCGGAGAGCTTGAGCGATCCGCTGAGAGCTCGTTCGCCGCGAACCGATGGCGTCGGCGACGAGTCGGCACATCTCGTCGCCGGAGATCCGCGGTGCCAGATCCAGGATCGTGTCCTCGACTCGTGTCCGGGCCAGCACGCCGACACCGCGCCGCACCCCTCGGATGAAGGAGAAGCCGTCGACAGGACCCGGCCAAGCGTGGCGACCAACCCAGACTTCGACGTCCTTCGGCTCGGGCCAAAGTTGGTGCAGATGGGCTGCAGACGCAAACCCCAGCACCGCCTGATCACCACCGAGGAGCACCCCGGTCCAGGCGCGGAGCAGCCATGTGTCCAGAGGGCTGTCGGTATAGATACCGCGAGCGACGCTCCGGAGCGCCCCGGTCTCTAGGAGTCTCCGTAGCTGTTCGGCTGAGATGCCGTGGTTGAGAGCTTGCTCGCGCTTAACAACGCGCCCTTGCGCGTGTAGGAGCGGGCCCAGGCCTTGGGTGAGGAATCGACTCGGGATCACGCCTACACATTGGGTGGGAAAGGATCGATTTCGTCAGGCGGAGCGAATCTGTGGATCAGTCGCGCCACGCGCACGGATCGCACACGGTTTCAGTTGCCGCCGAACCCAGCTGGGCTCTGGGCAACGCACCGACGCGCTTTGCTGGCGGAGTTGCTGTTCCCTGACAACTGCAACTCCGCCAGCATCGTGCGTTCGTACGTGGCAGCGTTCGGTATCGGCCTGACCATGTGAGGTAGGCGACGTTCGCGGCAGCCGTTGAATCCGTGATCACCGCTGACCACAGCGTCAGCGAACGCCGCGCACCCTGAACTGGATCGAGATTCTGGGGCCGACCGCGGCAGAGGTCTTCGGCACGGCGTGGTCCCAGGTGCGCTGACAGGAGCCGCCCATGACGAGTAAATCGCCGTGCCCGACGGCGAAGCGGTGCAACGTGGGACCACCATCGCGCCGCCGTAGCGCCAACACCCTGGGCGAACCCAACGACAGAATCGCGACCACCGTGTCGACTGTCGACGAGCGCCCGTCCCGATCGCCGTGCCAGGCGACCGAGTCGCGTCCGTCGCGGTACAGACACATGCCGACCGTGACGAAGGGCTCACCCAGCTCCGCCGCATAGTGGCGGCTCAAGGCCACGCGGGCGTCCTCAATCAGACAGTGGGGGAGCGCCTGGCCTTCCGCGTAATAGCGAGTGAGGCGGGGTACGTCCACGACGCGGTCGTACATTGGACGCCGATCCGCGCGCCAGTCGACCGCGGCCAGCAGGTCGTCGAACACCGCGTCCGAGCCGGTGACCCAGCCGGGCTGTACATCGACCCAGGCTCCCAACGTGAGCGGCGTCCGGCGCGGAGCCAGTGCAGACAGAGCTGACGCGTCGGCGTCCAATAGAAGCCCTTGTCTGTGCATGGCGAGAGTCTAGCGAGAAGCAAACAAACGTTCGATATGCTCGCATGGCAGTCGGCCCGCGCCGCTCAGACCTCTAGACTGCTCCCTCGTGGCACTCACCATCGGAATCGTCGGCCTCCCCAATGCCGGCAAGTCGACCTTGTTCAACGCGCTGACGCGCAACAACGTGCTCGCCGCGAACTATCCGTTCGCGACGATCGAGCCGAACGTGGGCGTCGTGGGCGTCCCGGAGCCCCGCCTTGAGGTGCTGGGAAAGATGTACAGCTCCGAGAAGCTGATCCCGGCGACCGTGTCGTTCGTCGACATCGCGGGCATCGTCAAGGGTGCTTCGCAGGGCGAGGGGATGGGCAACGCGTTCCTCGCGAACATCCGCGAGGCGGACGCGATCTGCCAGGTCACCCGCGTCTTCGTCGACGAGGACGTGACGCACGTCGACGGCCAGGTCAACCCAGGTTCCGACATCGAGACGGTCACGACCGAGCTGATCCTCGCCGACCTGCAGACGCTCGAGAAGGCGCTGCCGCGCGTCGAGAAGGAGGCGCGGATCAAGAAGGAGTCCAAGCCCAAACTGGACGCCATGGTCGCGGCGTCCGAGGTGCTCAACTCGGGGCAGACGATCTACGCGTCCGGCATGGACACCGAGCTGCTACGCGACCTCTTCCTGCTGACCGCGAAGCCCTTCATCTACGTCTTCAACTGCGATCAGGACGAGCTCGCCAACGACGAGCTCAAGGCGCGCATGCGCGCCGTCGTGGCGCCGGCCGAGGCCATCTTCCTGGACGCCAAGTTCGAGTCGGAGTTGGTCGAGATGGACGCCGACGAGGCGCGTGAGTTCCTGGTCGAGATGGGCGTTGAGGAGCCGGGGCTGGATCAGCTGGCGCGGGTCGGCTACGCCACCTTGGGCCTGCAGAGCTACCTGACGGCGGGTCCCAAGGAGTCGCGGGCGTGGACGATCCGCAAGGGTGCGACCGCCCCGGAGGCCGCGGGCGTCATTCACACCGACTTCCAGAAGGGCTTCATCAAGGCGCAGATCGTGTCGTTCGACGACCTGGTCGAGCTGGGGTCCGAGGCGGCGGCCAAGGCGGCGGGCAAGATGCGCCTCGAAGGCAAGGACTACGTCATGGCCGACGGCGACGTGGTCGAGTTCCGCTTCAACGTATAAGCCCTCATCGCATCGGAAAGCGGCCTGTGATCAGGCCCGTTGCCCCTGCTCATGTCCTGCTGTGGCCGTGGATGACGTGTGGACTGACGTGATCCAAGTCGTCCCACTCACTCGAACCATCCAAGAGAGCGGAACCGAGATCGTTGTCGAACCCGACCACGCGAACGGCTCGGCGCCACATCGGCAGCGCAGTGTCAGCACTTGAGGTCGGTAGCGACGACCCGCATCCTCACCAGTTCAGGGCATGTCGGTCCGGTCGCCCTCGGTGAGATTCGAGAGACGCTGGCGATCCTGCACGACTCGTAGCCACACCCGCGGTGGCCACGCCGCCATGCAGGCTGTCTGAGCTGTGCGGCAGACTAGGCCGCGATGTCGACCTCGATCCTGCCGCTGTTGCTGGCCGCCGCGCTGGCGTTGGTCATCGTGGCCTGGCTCGGCGGACGCTTCGCAGGACGCGCCATCGGCTGGGCGATCGCCACTGGCCTCGGCTCCCTGTTCGCCGCCACGGTGGCGCTGTGGGCGACCAAGACAGCCGAAACCCTGGACGCCTCGCAGAGCTGGCTGCCCACGCTCGGACTGGCGCTGAGGCTCCGCCTCGACGGGCTCTCGCTGCTGTTCGCCCTTGTCGTGCTGGGCATCGGCGCCCTGGTGATGGCCTACTGCGTCAACTACCTGCCGCCCGGCCGCCACGGACCCTTCTACGCCCTGCTCACGTTCTTCGCGTTCGCCATGCTGGGCCTCGTCCTGGCCGATGACCTGATCCTGCTCTGGGTGTTCTGGGAGTTCACCACCGTCACCTCGTTCCTGCTGATCCAGCAGGTCGGCCCGAAGGGACGCCGCCCCGCGATCCGAACGTTCGTCGTCACCGGCGCCGGCGGACTCTCGCTCCTGGCCGCCGTGACCCTGACCGCCACGGCAACCGGCACCACCCGCCTGACGGACGCGCTGGCGTCCCCACTCTGGACGCAACGTCCAGCCACAACAGCCCTCGTCGGCACCCTCGTGGCCCTCGCGGCGTTCACGAAGTCGGCTCAGTTCCCGTTGCACGCCTGGCTGCCGGACGCGATGGTCGCCTCGACTCCGGTCAGCGCGTACCTGCACGCCGCGGCCATGGTGAAGGCCGGAATCTACCTGCTGCTGCGCTTCTCGACCGCCTTCGCCGGGACGCCGACCTGGACGCTCCTCCTCGTCACCGTTGGCTTGCTCACCGCCGTCTACGGCGCGACCCTCGCGCTGCGCCGCCACGACCTCAAGGAGCTGCTGGCCTACTCCACGGTCAGTCAACTCGGCTTCCTGGTCGCGACCATCGGCGTCGGCACGGGCTACGCCCTGGTCGGCGCCGTGGTCCACGTCGTCGCCCACGCCCTGTTCAAGTCGGCGCTGTTCATGAGCGTCGGGCTGATCGACCATTCCGCCGGGACGCGCGACCTGCGCCGCCTCTCCGGACTACGCCGCTCCATGCCCGCGACGGCCGTGCTGCTGAGTGTCGCCGCGGCGTCCATGGCCGGGCTGCCGCCGCTGTTCGGCTTCGTGTCCAAGGAGGCGATGTTCAAGGGCTTCGCGGCCGCGCCCTGGGCGTCCGGCCTTGTCGGCGCCGCGATCGTGGTGGCCGTCGCCGGGGCGTCCCTCACCTTCGCCTACTCGGCGCGGATGCTCCTGCCCCTGTTCGGTCCGCCCATGGACGCCCCGCCGCACGAGGCCCCGGCCGCGATGATCGCGCCCGTCGCCGTCGCCGCCGGCGGGGGAGTGGTCTTCGGCGTCGCCGACCCGCTGCTGACGACGTTCATCACGGACGCCGCCCGCGCGATTGCGCCGACGGCGTCCGAGGCGGACCTGAGTCTCTGGCACGGACTCACCCCCGCCCTCGGGATGACCCTGGCGGTCTACGTCGTGGGGGCGTTGCTCGTGATCGGACGCCGCCGCGTCGAGTCCGTCCAGGGCGCCTTCCCGACTCCGCGGCGGGCGGTCGACGTGCTCGAGGCGCTGATCTCCTCCTCGGTCCGGGCCGGACGCCGCCTCGGCGACCTCACCCGAAGCGACGCCCTGTTCCGGCATCTGCTGCCCCCGCTGGTGGCGTTCTCGATCATCGGGCTGGCCGGGGCGACGGCATCCGGCTGGCGGCTGCCGGCGGACTCGACGACGCGTCCGCTCGACTGGGCAATGCTGGCGCTCATCGCGATCGGCGTCGTCCTCACGTTGCGGGCGCGCAGCCGGGTGGCTTTGGTGACGATCGTCGGCGTGGCGGGCTTCGCCATGGCGGTGCTGTTCGTCAGCCTCGGCGCCACGGACGTCGCGCTCACCCAGCTGTTGGTCGAGATCCTGACGGTGGTCGTCATGGTGCTCTTGCTCGTCAGGCTGCCGACGAGCTTCCACGTGGTCCGCCGTCGCCGCCTGCGGGTCGCGCTCAGCGCTGGGGTGCTGGCCGGCGTCGCGATGCTCGGCGTGGCCCTGGTCGTCGTCGGCGCCGACTTCCTGTCGGACGCCGGCCGCACCTATCTCGCGCGGACCAAGGAGCTGACCGGGGCGTCCAACGTCGTCAACTCGATCTTGGTCGACTTCCGCGCCTTCGACACCTTCGGCGAACTCGTGGTGCTCGGCATGGCCGGCGTGGCGACGGCGGTGGCCCTGCAGTCCCGCGGACTCCTGCCGCTGCGTCCCTCGCCGCTCGTGGTTCCCGACGACAGCCCGGCCGCGGATCCCGTCGCCAACGGCCTGGTCCTGCGGGTGATCGACCGGCTCGTCGGGCCGCTGCTGGTGGTGCTGTCGCTGTGGTTCTTCATGCGCGGCCACTACTACCCGGGCGGGGGCTTCATCGCCGCCCTCGTGGCATCCGCGGGCCTGTGCCTGATCTTCCTGGCCGCCCCGGACGACCGCGTCGCCCGACTGCGCGGGTCCGCGATGCGGCTCATCGGGGCAGGCATCGCCCTCGCCACCGTCGTGGGTCTGGTCGGGCTGGCGGTGGGCTCGTTCCTCCGTCCGATCGGGACCAAGGTCGCCGACTTCTCCATCTCGACCGCGCTGCTGTTCGACGTGGGTGTCTACCTGGCCGTCATCGGACTCGTCCTCGCCGCCTTGCGGCTGCTCGGAACCGACTCGGACGCCCGACCGCCGCGTCGGCGTCCGACGGGCATCACAGTCAAGGGCGGTGAGTGATGGCCATCGCTCTGACGATCGCGCTGCTCTTCGGCGCTGGGGTGTTCATGATCCTGCGCCGCGGGCTGCTGCGCGTCATCGTCGGGTTCGTGCTGCTCAGTCACGCGGTCAACCTGCTGCTCGTGGCGTCCGGGGGGCTGTCGCGCCGCGATGCGCCGATCGGGACGGCCCTCGATCCCAGCACCACCGCGGACCCGCTGCCGCAGGCCTTCGTCCTGACCGCCATCGTGATCGCGTTCGCCGTGACCGTGTTCCTGCTCGTGCTGTCCGTCGTCGGGGACGGCGACGACGACACCGAGCTCTCGCTCGAAGGCCGGGCCATGGAACTGCCCGATCTGGACGAGGACGACGAGATCGTTGCCTTCCACCGCGCCCACCAGCCCACCAACTGGCACGCCTACCTCGACCGGACCGACGACACCCCCGACACTCCCGACGCGTCCGAACGCAGGGGCGTCCGCTGATGCCGACCGACCTCGTGGGCGCCGCGCTGCCGCTGTTCGTCGCCGTGCCGATCCTGCTCGCCGGACTGCTCGTCGGCGTCCGGCTGCCGTCTGCGGGACGCCAAGCGGTGCTGGTCGTGGGGTTGGCCGCGCACGTCTCGGCGTCCGCGTTGCTGCTGAGCACCGTGGCGTCCGGGCCGCCGATCGTGCACCGCGTCGGCCTGTGGCCCGCCGAGTTAGCCATCCCGTTCGTGGCGGACGCCTTCGGCGCGCTGATGCTGGTCCTGACGGGCGCGATGACGCTGATATGCGCGGTGTTCGCCGTGGCGTCCCGGACGGCCGACCAGCCCTTCTTCGCGCCGCTGGTCCTGGTGATCACCGCCGGCGTCTCGGGCGCGGTGCTGACCGGCGACCTGTTCAACCTCTTCGTCTTCGTGGAACTGATGCTGCTGCCCAGCTACGCCCTGGTGATCCTGGCGCACTGGGGACTGGGCCTACGCATGCAGCTCACGGCGACCCGGATCTATGTGGCCGTCAACCTCCTCACGTCGACTCTGCTGCTGGTCGGCGTCGGGGTCATCTACGCCACCCTGGGCACGGTCAACATCGCCGCCCTCGCCGGACGCGGCACCGAGTCGGTGGGCGGCACCCTCGGCAGCGTCATCGTGATCGCCGCCCTCGCCATCAAAGCCGGGACGGTGCCCGCGCACGGCTGGGTCGTCCGGACGTACCCGCACATGTCGCCGGCCATCACCGCGCTGTTCTCGGGGTTGCACACCAAGGTCGCGGTCTACGGCCTGTTCCGCTTCTACAGCGTGGTCTTCGACGGCGGGCGGGAGTGGTCCGGGGCGGCGCTGGCGATCGTCGCCGTCTCGATGGTGGTCGCCGTCGTGGGCTCGCTCGGCGAGCAGCACGGACTCGCCGTCATGTCGTTCCACCTCGTCGCGCAACTGGGGTTCATCCTGCTGGGCCTCGCGCTGTACACGCCCGCCGCCCTGACGGCCGGGGTCTTCTACCTCGTCTACTCAACCATCACCAAGACGTCGCTGTTCTTGTCCCTGGGGGCCGTCGAGCTGACCTATGGACGCCGCAGGCTCGGCCAGGTCTCGGGGCTGCTCCGCCGCGACCCCGTGACGGCCGCGGTCTTCGGAGCTGCGGCCCTGTCGATGGTGGGCATCCCACCCTTCGCCGGCTTCGTCGCCAAGGTCGCTCTGGTCACGGCCGCGTGGGACGCCGGCGCCTGGGTCGCCGTCGTGGTCGCGCTGCTGGTCAGCGTCCTCACGCTGGTGTCCCTGCTACAGGTCTGGGGGGCGCTGTTCCTCGGCGAGCCGACCGCGGACGAGTACGCCGAGGGCACCCTGATTCCCGGACGCCTCATCGCGCCGGCCGCCGTCCTGGCGATCGCCGCCTTGGCGCTCGGAATCGGCGGGGAGCCGCTCCTGCAATTGGCCTCGCACATTGCGGCCGGACTGATCGACCCGGCGGCCTACGTGAAGGGGGTCCTGGGATGAGCGGCTGGTTGACGTGGCCGCTGCGGGTCGCTGCGCTCGCCGCCTGGTTCTTCTGGCAGTTGGTGAAGTCCAACGCCCAGGTGATCCGCGACATCCTGACGCGTCCGGACCGCTCGACGCCGATGATCGTGAAGGTCGACCTGCCGCATGCGACCGACGTCGAGGGGGCGCTGGTGGCGTTGATGGTGAGCCTCACGCCGGGCACGTTGGTGCTCGCCAACGAGCAAGGCCCGATCGTCTTGTACGTCCATTCCCTCTACTCGACGCGCGACCAGGTGGCCTTGGACGTCGCCGACATGGCCGGACGGGTGGCGTCCGCGCTCAGGGTCGGGGGTGCCCGGTGATCGGCATCGTGATCGGCATCGCGCTGATCGGGCTCGTGGCGGTCCTGGCCGTCGTCCGGGTCGCGATCGGACCCGACGACGCGAACCGCGCGGCGGCGTCCGACCTGCTCTTCTTCGCCGTCGTGGGACTGATCGTCCTGGTCGGGACGCTCGTCGGCAACGACCACGTCTTCGACCTCGTGCTGGTCGGGACGGTCGTGGGCTTCCTGGCGTCGGTGTCGCTCGCGCGGGCCCTGACCCGAGGACGGAGGTGACATGGACGCCGTGTGGAACGTGGCCGGACAAGCGCTGATCGTGCTGGGAGCGCTGCTCTTCTCGACCGCGGGCATCGGGCTGTTCCGCCTCAAGGACGTCTACGCGCGCTCATCCGCGATCGCGACCGCCGCCGGGCTGGGCATCAGCCTGGTGCTGATCGGGGCCTTCGTACTCGACCCGTCCTGGCCGAACGCTGTGAAGCTCGTCATCGCGATCGTCCTGCAACTGCTCACCTCGTCGGCGGGCAGCATGGCGATCGCCAGGGCCGCCTACCTGACCGGCTCGCCGCTGCACCCCGAGACCGATCCGGACGAGCTGCATCAGTGAACCAGGGGATGACGCGTCCGTAGCTCGGGAAGAAGCTGCAGTCGCGGGCTGCGGTCCACAGCTCATCGACGCCGTGGTCGAGGCAGATGGCAGCGAACAGACCCATACACCCATGCCTACGCGTGATGCGGCGAGCGAGGTTGAGGATGAACGTTGCGACGAGCACGCGGATAGGGTCACCACTGACAGGGCCGAACGGGCCGGGAAGGTGGCGACGATGAGCGAGATCCAGGACGTGCCGGTGCGGCTGCCGGTCAAGCTGGGGCAGTTCCTCAAGCTGTCCGGGCTCGTGGACTCGGGCTCTGAGGCGTCCGACCTGATCGCCAGCGGCGACGTCGACGTGGACGGCGAGCTTGAGACCCGCCGCGGACGCCAGCTGCACGGCGGCGAGATCGTCACCGTCACCACGGACGCGTGGGAGGCCCGCGGCCGCGTGGTGGACGCATCGGCCTGAGACCTTGCCGCACGGGCCGAAGGTCACCGATGCATACGCGCTGCCGGGCGCGTCCGACGTGGGTCCGCTCCAACGAATACCGTCCGGACGCATCCGCGCTGGCGGTCGAGGGTCTGCCCGAAAAGCCCTCCGGGCCGGTGCGAATGGCCTAGCCTTCTGGCGTGAGCAACGTGTCCCTGACCCGAGAAGAGTTCGTCGACTTCGTCCGCACCGCGCAGCTGGGGGTGGTGTCCACGGTCGACCGGGACAACCGTCCCGAGGCGGCGATCATGGAGATCGCGGCGCTCGGGGACGGCGAACTGCTGTTCGTCGCGAAGACCGAAGCGCGAAAGGTCGCCAACCTGTTCCACAACCCGCGGGCCGCGATCGTCGTCGGCTGGTCGCCGGTGTCCCTTCAGATCGAGGGCGAGGCCGAGCTGCTGATGGGCATCGAGCGGGAGGCGCTGGGCGCCCTGTACGCCGAGCAGTTCCCGGAGCGGCCCGCGCTCACCGAGGCGTTCGCGCTGTACCGGGTGCGTCCGGACTGGCTCCGCTACTGCGAGGCGCGTCCCGGCCTGCCGCCGATCATCTCGGAAGGGCTGTGGCTGTAGCCGTCCACCTCGGACGCCGCCGCTCGCGTCCGCACTAGGCTGCGGCCATGGCGAAGTTTGTGGTGACCGCGGTCGGGGACGACCGCTCAGGACTGGTGGCGGCGCTCGCGTCCGCGGTGGCCGATGCGGGCGGCAACTGGCTGGAGTCCCGCATGGGACGTCTCGCCGGCAAGTTCGCCGGCATCGTCTTGGTGGACGCCCCGGACGCCTCCTCCCTGCAGGCCGCGCTCGGCAAGCTGGGCGCCGACGGCGTCCTCGAGGTCGCGTTGACCAGCGCGGACGCCCCCGAGCCCACGGCTGCCGGCGGAGAGCCCTTGCGGGTCTTCGTCCTCGGCAACGACCGCCCGGGCATCGTCAAGGAGGTCTCCGGTGCGCTGGCGTCCCTCGGCGTCACCATCGAACAGCTCGACACCCTCACCCGGAATGCGCCGATGGGCGACGGGCTGCTCTTCGAGGCGGACGCCGACGTGCGGCTCCCGTCCGGGGTCACGCCCGATGCGGTGCGCGTCGCGATCGAGGCGCTCGCCCACGATATCGTCGTCGATCTGGACGCCGACGAGGAGTAGCGATCAGGGCAGGATGCCCATCGCCAGCACCTGGTAACGGAAGTCGGCCGCCACGATCCGGTCGTAGGCGTACGAGACGTGGATGTAGTCCCACTTCATCATCGTGTGCTGCCCGGCGGTCGTCGACACCATGGGACAGCGGCCGTCCAGGCAGTACCAGTGCTCAGTTTCCACGAAGCGGACGCCGTCCAGCGAGCGCTCGACCTGGGCGATCTCGTTGAACCACGCCGGGATGCTCGAGATGCAGGCTTGGGGAGAGCCGTCCGGTCGGTGACAGTCCTTGAACGCCAGGCCCGGAATCGACGGAGCCACGAAGACGACCGTCGCGCCCGACGGCTTGATGGCCTCGATCAGGGAGCGGTCCGCGGCGGCCCACTCGGCGAGCCGGGCGGCGCCGGACGCCTTGGACGCCAGCCTGGTGGCGAAGGTGTACGTCTCGGTGACGAACACCACCTTCGGCTTGACGCGGTTGATGTAGGCGATGGACTGGTTGCGCTGGGTGATGCAAATGTCGGGCGGCGCACCGTAGTTGATGTTGGCGCCGTTGATGTTGCAGCCCGACTTGGTCAGCCCGCGCACCTTGTAGTCGCTGCCGAAGGCGCCTTCGACCGCGGCGAGCAGGTTGCCACCCACGGAATCGCCCCAGACGACGAGCTCGGGGCCGTTGGCGTTGCCGTAGGTGCACGACGTGGGGTCGGCCACCTTCGTCGACTGACAGGCGCTCGCTCCGGGCCACGGGTTGGCGGCCTCGGGGGTCGTCCCGGGCGTGAGGTCGGCCGGCCAGGCCGTGAGTGCGAGCCCACCGCGCAACCCCTCCTGCAAGGCGAGGCCCGTCTCGCCTTGCAGGAGGGGTTGCGCGGT
>Ga0208693_1001403_pt1 | contig 17319 bp, 15 predicted proteins | sample AD_UKC071_MetaG_FD_184438 | JGI IMG/M metagenome (GOLD analysis project Ga0208693, IMG submission 184438) | Active sludge microbial communities of municipal wastewater-treating anaerobic digesters from USA - AD_UKC071_MetaG (SPAdes) (version 2) | ecosystem: Engineered > Bioreactor > Anaerobic >... | reverse complement strand
CATCAAACGCCATCATAGTTGGCTTTAACGTTCGTCCAGACAGCAACGCGAGAAGATTGGCAGAGCAAAAGGGAATAGAAATCAGGCTCTATCGGACTATTTACGATCTCTTAGATGACGTGAAAGCGGCGGTTGAAGGAATGCTTGCCCCAAGGTTAAAAGAACAAATCCTTGGAGAAGCTGAGATAAGGGCTGTATTTAAAGTACCTAAGGTGGGACAAGTGGCCGGATGCTATGTGCGAGAAGGCATCATAAGGCGCAACGCCAAGGCTCGAGTCATCAGAGACGGGATCGTCGTATGGGAAGGCCCGTTATTGAGCTTAAAACGATTTAAGGACGATGTACGAGAAGTAAGCGCCGGTTATGAGTGCGGAATTGGTTTGGCCGGATTCCAAGACTTGAAAGAAGGAGACATACTAGAAGCTTATGAAATAGTAGAAGAAAAACGACATTTAAGTGATGTTTCATGATAGGCATGCCCAAAATATTTTTAGCGACAATACTGATGACTTTAAGGATACCTTCAGCAGGGAGCCTAAAAGACAGGCGTCATGTCGTAAAATCTTTGATTGATCTTTTGAGAAAAAGGCTAAACGTCTCGGTGACCGATCTAGGCCCGGACAATACTTGGGATTTGGCTTACATTGCCGTAGCATCGGTAACATCTTCCGCTAAGGAGGCTGAAGCCATGCTCGATGCGGTGGAACGCCATGTTCTTTTAGCTGAAGCCAAGAATGGCTTCGAGGTAATCAGTTTCGATCGAGAGGTTGAATGCTATGGACAGGTTGAGAGTTGAACGAGTTAACAAGGAAATAATGAGAGGGATCTCTGAGTTTTTATTGAATAATACTAAGGATCCAGCTCTAAAAAAAGTCGTCATCACTGAGGTAAGATGCACTAACGATCTGAGTTTGGCCAAGGTATATTTCACCTCTATCGATAAATCTGAACTCGAAGAAATCAGCAAGTCTTTGGATAATCTATCAGGAGCTTTAAGCGGAATCATTTGTAGGCAAATGAGGTTGAGGTTCGCTCCGAAACTCCTTTTTGTATTTGACGATAGCGAAGAGCGTGCCCAAAGGATCGAGGCCCTCCTGAACAAAATAGCACAGGGGAATGTTGGGAACAAAGAAGATGATAAGTGATTCGGCCATGAGCAATTCACCTTCACTAAAAGATATTGCTGAAGCTATAACAAAAAAAGACACCTGGGCCATTTTTGTTCATGAAAGGCCCGATGGAGATGCAATAGGATCGGGAAGCGCCTTTTATTGCTGGGGCACGGAGATTGGGAAGAAATGTTTTTGGGGAGGAACTCATCCGGTACCAAGGGTATATGAATTCCTCCCCCACGTTGATGTATATCAGGTGCTCGAAAACATCCCCTACGATTTAAAGAGCCCTGATTCTGCCATAATAGTCCTGGATACGAGCAATTTAGAAAGGTGCGTTGCCGGCCTTGACGACAATAACTTAACGCTCATAGTCAATATCGATCATCATATGGATAATCAAATGTTCGGCCATCTCAACTATGTAGATCCCACCTCTTCGGCAACCGCTGAGATAATATGGGATTTATTTAAAGAAAGCTGGCAACCCATCTCTAGAGATGCGCTGTTAGGAATTTATACCGGCATCGTTACCGACACGGGACATTTTACTTACTCCAATACCACGCCAAAGACACATACGATAGCACACGATGTTTTGAGTGCAGGCATAAATCCAGAAAACATATTCAGGCACATATATGCAAATAGAAGACTATCAGGCTTAAGGCTATGGGGACTTGCCTTCATGCGCGCCTTTTCGTTGTCAGACGGCAAAGCAGTCGTCAGTTGGATCAAGCTCGAGGACTTTGAAAAACTAAACGCCGATCCTTACGATGCTGAAGGGATAGTAAATCAACTTTTGTACGTCAAGGGAGCCACCATCAGTGCTTTACTTACAGAAGGAGAAGATGAAGTACGCATAAGCTTTAGATCTGTCACCGGCATATCCGTAAGGGAGTTGGCTCAAAAATGGGACGGAGGAGGGCACCCACAAGCAGCAGCCTGCAAGCTCTCCCTACCACTGGAACGGGCTTTAGACTTGGTTTCACAAGAGCTTGAGGAATACTCAAAAAATGTCTAAGGCGGGTTTTATTTTAATTAACAAGCCTAAAGGGATAAGCAGCGCCACCTGTGTAAATATCCTCCGCAAAAAGATCGGACGCCGAATCAAGGTCGGACATGCCGGGACTTTAGACATACCGGCATGCGGTTTATTGGTTTTACTCGTAGGAAAGCTAACGCGAACGTCTTCCTACATCATGGAGTTACCCAAAAGATACATTGCAACCATAAAACTCGGCGAGCAAACCGATACCGATGACGCAAGCGGAGAGGTTCAAAACCAGACCGATTGGAAACACGTGAAGGAAGAAGACGTGGATTCAGCTTTGATAAGTTTTCTGGGGCATAGGTTTCAGGTCCCGCCCAATGTCTCCGCTGTATCGATAAGTGGACGGCGGGCATATGACCTCGCCAGGGAGAAAAAATCCTTTGATATACCACCTAAAATCGTATTTATTCAAAGCGTTAAAAGGATAAGCCCCATCACCAAGGAAGGTAAATTAGTACTAGAAGTGGTTTGTTCAAAAGGAACATACATGAGAAGTTTGGCGCGCGATCTCGGCATTACATTAGGTTGCTATGCTCATGTAGCCTTTTTAGAGCGCACCGATATTGGTCCTTTTAAACTGAAAAATGCAATCCCACTTGGTTTTATAGAGAAACTTTCAAGGGAAGAACTGCTAGAGAAGATACTCCCGCCTCAGGAGCTTTTAAAGGGCTTTTGTACTTGCAAGGCGAGCGAGCTTGACGAAGAAACTTTAACAAGAGGCCAAAAACTTTTTCACGTACCGCCAATTAAATGGTGGGGAATTCTCGAGCCGTCGAAAGTTTTTGTGGTCGAGGGCAAGAAATTAATATCCTTTTGCGATATCGAGTGGCGCAAATCAGGTTGTATAATTCAACCTGTTACAAACATTACACTTTAATTTCTTTCGATTCACGATAGAGGTGGTCTAAGGTGATCTTAGTCTTGGGTTCATTTGACGGATTTCACAAAGGACATCAAGCCTTATTTGACGTGGCAAAGGACGCCTCAAACAGGATGGGCCTTCCTTGGGGAGTGTTGACCTTTGTTCCGCATCCTCAAATCATTTTGGGAAATAGGCAATTTGTTCCTCTTTTCACCGACATCGAGAGGGATTACATTGCCTCCTTTTTAAAAATACCTAAAGTTTTAAAAATACCCTTTAATGAAATAAAAGATCTATCACCCGCCGACTTTATTGAAGAGCTAGAAAACCGTTATAAAGCAAGGGGAATCATCGTGGGAGAAAACTTCAAATTCGGCAAAAACCGCACGGGCGATGCTAAATTCCTTAAAAGTTACCTGGCAAAAAAAGGTTGGTTTTTCGCTTCAATTCCTCCTTTGAAAGTAGATGGCACTATTGTGAGCAGCTCTTTGGTCAGAAGGCTCACAAAAAAGGGACACATGCCTGAGACTGAAAAGATGTTGGGATACCCTTACTTTATTATTTCTAAAGTGATAGAAGGCGAGCATAGAGGGCGAAAATTGGGATTTCCTACGGCAAATCTGCTTTTATCAGAGCCTAAGCTCTTTCCACCTCTGGGCGTTTATGCGACAGCGACGTTAGCTCAAGAGCGATGGTGGTGTGGAGCTTTAAATATAGGATACAGTCCAACTTTCGAAAAAGGAGAGGAAATCCGCACCGAGGTATACTTAGACGGGTTTGAAGGCGATCTTTACGGCGAAATGATTATCGTACTTTTTTTAGCACATATCCGGGAAGAGAGGAAATTTGAATCAGCACAGGCACTCATCGCGCAAATGAAAGATGACATAGAGCGAGTAAAAGAAATCTACCGCAGATGGTTTTATGAACATGAATCCTTACTGGTTGCATTGGACGAACATTGGAGAAGCCATGAGTCTTACCTGAAGGTACTGTATTCCACTCAACGTTTTTGACAATATTAGCTCTACTTATGTTTGATCATGTTCGACCCATAGTATTACGCTTTTTGGAGCGTCAGACTACCAAATTCTTGCCTTCGCAAGCTTGAGCTCCTTAAGAAATTCGCTTTCTTCCATAATGTCAACCCGACATTTCGTGAAAAACGCGTTTTTAGGAGCGTCGGCTTCCCTCAATTTTTATGAATTTTTCCCAAAGGTGTTGAACCCAAGTCCACGTTCGTGATAATATTAGTCACGAACTTGTTGGGCCTGTAGCTCAGTAGGATAGAGCGACGGCCTCCTAAGCCGTAGGTCGCCGGTTCGAGTCCGGCCAGGCCCGCCATTTTAAGAAGCGTCGAAGACAGGTCGTCTGGCCTGTCTATTTTTGCGTAAATTACAATCCCAACAACAAGCAAGAGCAACGAAGCAAAGCATTTAGTTGCTTTTATATACGTTTTATATTAGCCATTTCACTGATTTGAAATTTAACTAAGAACATCCTAAATCGAGTTGCAAGTAATCTACCAAGCCTAAAAAACAATACTTTAAAGGAATTTAGGTGAGTTTTCTGTGGAGTTGGAGAAATGGGAAGAGGAAGCTAAGTCAATGGTAGAAATCCAGGTAAAAAGACGCACCATTAAAAACAGCGCCTTATTGGAGGCGATGGCCAAGCTCCCACGACATCTTTTTGTCCCAGAAGGCCTTAGGAATCTAGCTTACGCCGATTGCGCTCTTCCCATTGGTGAAGGCCAGACGATATCGCAACCTTATATCGTCGCTAAGATGACAGAATTGCTAGATCCCCGCCCAGGGGACAAAGTCTTGGAGATTGGCACAGGATCAGGTTATCAGGCTGCTCTTTTAGCCACTATGGGATGTATTGTTTTCACTATAGAAAGGATTGCAGCTTTAGCTGCAAGTGCAAAAAAAATCTTCGAGGAACTAGGCCTTTTGGATAAAATTAAGATTAACATTGGAGACGGAAGACTTGGTTGGCCGGAAGAAGCTCCCTTTGACTGCATTATCGTGACAGCAGCAGCTCCCGAAATAGAAAAGGCCTGGGTAGACCAACTTGCTGAAGGAGGCAAATTAGTTTTACCCTTAGTCGTCTCTTTCAACGTGGAACAACTAGTTAAAATAACGAAGACCAAAGGCAAACTTGAACAAAAGCATTATGATTACTGCTCATTTGTACCTCTTTTACCGGGAGTGAAGACTTAGTGACCAAAAAACTCAAATTTACCCTGGTTGGTCTTGTGTTTTTATTTGCTCTTGCCTATTTGCTTTTTGCCCCTCACTATTGGTTGTGCATTTCACATGAGGGGGGCACCGATATGTTTTTAATTCCCGTGGGCCAAAAAATCTTTCTGAGCTACATTCACAGCTTAGAAAGAACCCCCGTGCAGGATGTATTTCTATTGCAAGGAGGCCAAATATGGTTATACGAAGAAAGAGTCAAGTCACATAACGCCGGCCTTCCCGCGTTCGACCAATATCCAGGCTCATTGGTCAAGACGGAAGACTGGTTGATATTTCGAGGAGGCAGACGCCACTGGATGAATATTCGCTGCAGGGTTGGGAATGCCGCTATCGGCAAAAACATACTAACGATCGGTAAGACCAACCATGAACTGTATTATCGCTATCCCGAGCAGCCAGTCTGCCTTTTTGTGGTCCTTAAGTCCATCTTATAGTGAAATTAGTAAAGTTTAAACTAAAAAGGAGGGTAATGGATGGAGAACATTAAACCACAGGATCAAGTTATCGATTTAGACGAAATTATGAGACAGTACGATGCGGAAGCACGGTATAGAGTATTAAAGGGATGGCAAAACATGCTCATCTTCGCAGTAGCAGCGGCTATGTCCCTCTTTCATCTCTATACGGCGGGATTCGGCCAACTTCTGGCGATGAAGCAAAGGGCGGTGCATTTGGCTTTTGTACTCTTTTTAACCTATCTGCTGTACCCTGCCACAAAAAAATCTTCAATCGATAAAATTCCCTGGTACGACTTCGTATTAGCTGTTATCGCCGCTTATACATCACTTTATTTAGTTATACACTTCGATGAAATGATCACGCGTTCGGGACTTCCCACGCCAATGGACGTCTTTATAGGTTTCTTGGGCATCGCAATGCTCCTTGAAGCCACGAGAAGGGTATCAAACCCCGTTTTGCCGATACTTGCCATAGTTTCGCTGATTTATTGTTACCATGGACGATATTTTCCTTCACTTTTCGCCCACAGGGGGTTTAACACAGCCCGCATTATAAATCACATGTATTTGGGCACCGAAGGTGTCTTTGGCGTTCCCATATCAGTTTCTGCCACTTTCGTGTTCATGTTTATCCTCTTTGGTTCCATCCTTCAGGAAACAGGAATGGGAAAATTCGTCATAGATTTGGCCTTGGCCATCGCAGGAAGATCGACGGGCGGCCCAGCCAAGGTTGCTGTGATCAGTTCCGGGATTATGGGCACCGTATCCGGGTCCTCTGTAGCTAATGTTTGCACTACTGGCACCTTTACCATACCTCTAATGAAAAGCATAGGATACAAACCATACTTTGCCGGTGCCGTTGAGGCCGTCGCATCGACGGGTGGACAGATAATGCCTCCCGTAATGGGTGCGGCTGCTTTTATAATGGCCGAGTTTCTTGGGGTGCCTTATATAAAAGTAGCCTTAGCTGCTGTGATTCCGGCGCTGCTTTATTATACGGCCGTCATGGTACAGGTGCACTTTGAGGCCACGAGGCTTGGATTGCTTGGATTGCCGAAAGAGAGGCTTCCTCGACTTTGGAGTTTATTAAAATCTAAGGGGCACCTTTTAATCCCCCTATTTGCCATAGTATATTTCCTCGTCGGCGGTTACACTCCGATGAAGGCAGCGTATTACGGCGTGCTGACGACGATTGCCGTATCCTTTATATCTAAAGATACAAGACTCACGTTACCGAAGCTGATGGACGGTTTGGTAAATGGGGCAAAAGGATCGCTTGGAGTTGCATGTGCTTGCGGAACTGTGGGAATAATCGTTGGGATGGCCACCTTGACGGGGCTAGGACTTAGAATAGCAAGTTTAATAATAACGATCTCCAGAGGAAATTTGCTCATAACCATGCTCCTTACGATGGTAACTTGCATATTGCTTGGTGCAGGCCTTCCTACGACGGCAAACTTCATCGTCACGAGCACCATCGCTGCTCCGGCTTTGCTTCAACTTGGTGTTGCCCCAATGGCAGCATATATGTTCGTTCTTTATTTCGGAATTGCAGCTGATTTAAGCCCTCCCGTAGCTTTGGCGGCGTATGCCGGCGCGGGCATCGCAGGAGCAGATCCGATGAAAACGGGCATTACGGCGGTGAAGCTGGCCTTGGCAGGATTTCTCGTGCCCTTTATATACGTCATGAACCCGATGCTTGTGTTGGTCGATGTAACGCCTTTGCCATTCATATTGGCCATTATAACGGCAGTGATAGGAGTATTTTTACTAGGCATGTCAACCATCGGATATTACAAGGCTCCGATACCTTTTTGGCTTAGGATAATAATCTTTGGCGGAGCTTTGGCACTTTTAATACCCGGCCTCTTCTCTGACGCTATAGGTATAGCAATATTAGCTTTTACCTATTTTTTCCAAAAAAGACGGGCAAAAGGGCAATAAAAGAGTACTATCTTTTAGCTATTATGTGTATAATGCATTCTAGAGGGTGCCGCACTTAACTCGAGCGGCACCTTCTTAAACAAAGACACTGGGAGGTTTTGTAAATGCCGGACGACTACAAAGAGACATTGAATCTACCGAAAACTTCATTTCCGATGAAGGCTAACCTTGCAAAAAGAGAATTGGATATGCTTCAATTTTGGGAAGACATCGACATTTATCAGAAGTTGATGAACAAAGGGGAAAGAGAGAAGACCTTCGTTCTTCACGATGGCCCTCCTTACGCTAACGGCAATATTCACATTGGCACAGCCTTTAACAAGATACTAAAGGACATGATCCCGAAGTACAAATGGATGAGAGGGTATTTCTCCCCTTACGTGCCCGGTTGGGATACCCACGGACTTCCCATAGAACTTCGAACGCTAAAGGATGAAGGGCTCGATAAGGACTCGCTTCATCCTATTGATCTCAGGCGCAAGTGCAAGGAGTGTGCCGATCGTTTCTTAGATATACAACGAAATGAATTCAAACGCCTGGGTGTTATAGGGGATTGGAATGATCCTTACATCACTTTTAAGCCGGAATACGAGGCTATAGAGCTTGAAGCCTTTGCAGAAATGGTAGATCGTGGATATGTATATCGCGGACAAAAACCCATTTACTGGTGCACCGACTGTCAAACTGCTCTAGCTGCCGCCGAAATAGAATATGAGGATATATCCTCTCCTTCAATTTATGTTGCCTATCCGTTAAAAAAAGAAGGCTTTCCCAACCTTGAGGGCAAGGAAGCCTACGCCATTATATGGACTACAACACCGTGGACGTTGCCGGCAAGTTTGGCAATCACGGTTCATCCCAATTTCGACTACATTTTCGCCAGCTCCAACGACAAAGTATACCTCCTGGCCAAGGGGTTGCTAGAAAAGGTACAACGTGAAACCGGGATTAACTTTAATAATGTGTTATATGAAATTAAAGGCAAAGAATTAGAAGGTCTGAAGGCAGTTCACCCATTTTACGATGACAAAGAGATAATATTTGTCCTTGGAGACTACGTCTCCCTAGACGAAGGAAGCGGCTGTGTTCATACCGCACCGGGCCACGGCGCTGAAGACTTTGAAACAGGTATTAAATATGACCTTGAAATATACAACCCTGTCGATGGCAGGGGTTACTTCGTCCCCGAAACGCCGCTTGTAGGTGGCTTAAGCCTTGAAGAAGGTTCGGAGAAAGTATTGGAAGTTTTAAAGCAAAAGGGAAGGCTTTTGGGAGAAGGGGAGATAATGCACTCCTACCCACACTGTTGGCGCTGTAAAAAACCCATTATCTTCAGGGCAACAAACCAGTGGTTCATTGCCGTGTCCATGTTCAAAGAAGATTCTTTAAAGGCGATTTCTTCGGTACAGTGGATCCCGTCATGGGGACAGGATAGAATAGCCAACATGGTTCGCGAAAGGTCCGACTGGTGCATCAGCAGACAAAGAATTTGGGGCGTTCCCATTCCTGCTTTTTATTGCAACGACTGCGGAGAGCTCATTTTAACGAGCGACAGGATAAGAAAGGTGAGCGCCAAGGTCCGCGAGCATGGAAGCGATTGCTGGTGGCTGATGGAGACCAAAGAGCTACTGGAGGAACTTGCCTTTTGTCCTAAATGTAACTCAAAATCTTTAAAGAAGGAAACCGACATATTTGACGTGTGGTTTGATTCGGGAACGAGCCACTTGGCAGTATTAACGACGCGTCCTGAACTAAAATGGCCCGCTACGATGTACCTTGAGGGAAGCGACCAGCACAGGGGATGGTTTCAAACTTCGCTTTTGACTTCTGTTGCAACTAGGGGAAGGGCTCCCTTCGAAATGGTCCTAACGCATGGGTTCATCGTGGACGGAGAAGGCCGCAAAATGTCAAAGTCCCTTGGAAATGTGGTACAACCCCAGGAAGTAATAGAAAAGTACGGCGCCGATATATTGCGCCTATGGGTTGCTTCCACCGATTACAGAAATGACATCAGAATTTCCGACACCATACTAAAAAACTTGGTCGAATCTTACAGGAGAGTAAGAAACACCATGAGATACATGCTCGGCAACCTATTTGATTTCAACCCGCACAACGACAGCCTTGCACTCGAAGATATGGAAGAAGTTGACCTTTGGATCCTGTCTAAGCTACAGGGCATTATAAGCAAGGTTACAAGGGGTTTTGAGGATTTTGAATTTCACGTGCCAACCTTTACGATTCATCAATTCTGCGTAAATGAACTTTCAGCCTTTTATCTCGATATTAACAAAGACAGGTTATATGTTGAGGCAGCCGACTCGAAACTGCGCAGAAGCTGTCAAACTGCGATGTGGAATATAATAAAAACGCTGACCCTAATGCTTTCGCCAATTTTAAGCTTTACGACCGAAGAGGTTTGGCAGCATTTAAGGGAAATAGATCACACGCTGCCTGAAAGCATATTTTTAGCGGATTGGCCCACTTTAGACCCAACATTGTACCATGAATCGTTGGAAGAGAAGTGGGAGAGGATCTTGTGGCTGCGAGGTGCCGTAAGCAGGGCTCTGGAAGCGGCTCGTGGCCAAGATTTAATAGGGCAGTCTCTGGAGGCCTGCGTTAACATAAAGCTTGACTCCGAAACTGCAAAATTAAGGGACATTCTTTCTCCCTATTGGTGGAAGGGTGTTTTCATAGTATCGGACGTCAATTGGGTGGACGAGTTGCCCGAAGCACCCGTAGTCCATGCTGACGAAGAAACCGGCGTCAAGATTGCAATAACCAAAGCTTGTGGCGAGAAATGCCCCAGATGTTGGATGTACGCACCAGAGGTAGCAGAAAAAGGCGTCTGTGGCAGATGTAGCATGGTGCTGGCGGCTCAATCTTAATACTATGGTGGGGGCAAGCGTATGTATGGAAATTGACTATGAAGGGATAAAAAGAAAGCTGATTCAAAAAAAGGAAGAACTTGTCAGAATGGTAGAAGCGCTGCTCTTAGAAGCAACCAACGGAAATTTGGGCGAACTATCGACGCTTGACACAAATCATCTCGTCGATACAGCTATGAATATGATCAACAAGGAGCAAATCGCCGGAAAATTGGAAAGCATTAAGGTGATGTTAATAAACATTGATCACGCTCTTGCAAAGCTTGATAAAAACGTAGAAAAATTCGGGTTATGCGAGCTATGCAATAAACAGATAGAAGAGCAGCGCCTCCAAGCTCTTCCTTGGGCGCGCTACTGCATGGGGTGCGAAAGAAAGCTTGATAAGCAGAGATGACAACGCCTTAAGAAATGCCTGAAAAAATTGAAGTCTCAATCTCAAGTGAGTTTATCGGCGAAAGGCTCGATGTCGCCTTAAGCAAGATCTTGCCCACCAAATCCCGCAGTCATATTCAAAGAACACTGCGGGATTTGGGGTTGAAACCTTCTATGAAGATTAAAAACCCGATGAAACTTGACTTGACGTTTCAGGACATTGAAGGCGAGGAGACGCCAATTGAGCCCGAACCCGTGCAGTTTGGGGTTATCTATGAAGACAACGACATCATAGTAATAGACAAGCCTGCCCCTTTAGTTGTACATCCGGCAGCAGGACACAGGCGCAACACCTTGGCTCATGGACTCATTCACCGATATCCTGAATTGGTGTCACCCGATTCAAAAAGGCCAGGAATAGTGCACCGCCTAGATGCAGGCACATCAGGGCTCATGGTAGTGGCAAGAAACCTTTATTCGAAGCAAAGGCTGATGGACTCCTTTAAGTCACGCTCCGTAAAGAAAGAATATTTGGCACTGGTAATAGGAGAACCGAAAGAACCAAAGGGTACGATTACAAGCCCTATCGCCAGGAACCCAAAAAACAGGCTCAAGATGGCCGTCGTGCCCCACGGAAAAGAAGCCATCACAGAGTACAGGGTGCTTTGGAGCACGGGGAAATTTTCTTTCGTGCACTGCATCATCCATACCGGCAGGACGCACCAAATTAGAGTGCACCTTGAGGAGATGGGTTGCCCCATAGTGGGTGACAAGCTATACGGGGCAAAAATAAAGGCCGATTGGGTCCCCAAGGATCGCTTTTTCCTCCATGCTTGGAAATTGGCTTTCCCACATCCAAGAAGCGGCGAGATTGTGTCTTTTAGGTCTTTTTTGCCTCACGAACTTATTGCAGCTCTTCAAGGAGCTCGAGCCATAAACCAGGAGAAACGCGAGTAGAAGAAAAGTCGCTATAGGTAACATGCCCCGGTCCTGTTTTAGGCAAGGATTTCACATGTTTTCTTTGAGTGTAATCGACGACATGATAAGAAGCTTCTTTTGCCTTGCTGTAGTAAGCAGCTAGAGAAGCCGCGAAGTTTATCATCTTTTCATTCGCCAGCTTACCCGATAGTTTCAAGATTACATGAGCGCCCGTTACATCTTTTGCATGGAACCAAAGGTCTTCCGGCGAGGCGATCTTAAAGGTAACGTGCCTATTTCCCTTTGCGTTTAACCCTACGTAAACGATAAAGCCGTCCTTGAGATCAAGCCTTTTGTAGGGTGGCACGTAATCTCCACTTTTTCGACTCCCTTTGCTTCGAACGTCCGAAGAAAGATCGTCTAGTATCTTTTTCACATCGCTGACATCGTTTAGCATGGAAACAAACTCGCGATATTCATCTAATTCGTTGAGCGCGTTCTTTAACTTTTCCATCTCTTTTGAGAGCTTTTCTTCGTTTCTTTGATATTTTTTTGCCAGTTTAAAATACTTTTTAGCGTTCTCAATGGGAGACAGCTTAGGATCAAGCTTTATTTCCACCCTTCCATAGCGTTCATCCCAGCTTTTCAGACAAGCAAAGGGTGCTCCATCTTTGACCTTATGAGCATAAGATATCAATAATGTACCGTAGTGACTCCATTTTTCCGCTTCTTCAACATTTGACAAGAGAGCTGACAATCCTTTTATTTTGTTGATTATCTTGTGCCTTTTTACATCCAATATTTTATAAATTTGCTCGAGCATTTTGTGCCTTTCTCGCTCGAAGTACTGATCTAGCAGCTTTTTTGAAGATTCAAGAGGCGACTTGCCTTCTCCTCGAGAACCGCTTAAAGGCAAGGGGAATGCCGTCAAGTAATCGTCAATTTCTTGGCAAATCAACTCTTGCAAGGTTATAGAGTAAAGCCCTTTTAGGTAGGGCTCAAGATCTAAATTTCGAAGTTCCCATTCTTTCAACAAAAACTTTGCAAGAGGTTGACCTATCCCTCTGTATTTAGTGATGTTTGCCAAGTCGTTTTTGCTAAAAATTTCTAAGTCCGGGCCTTCAAAAGGCGGTGGGGGAGTGTAAAATAGTCCGGGAAGAACTGACCTATACCTGTTGATCTCCGGATGAATGTGTTTTGCCACTTCCATAATTTTTTGCTTGTCGTCAAGGATGATGAGATTGGCCTGCCTGCCCGTGGCTTCAAACACGAGAAATCTAGACACGTTAACCCCTGCGCCTAAAGGTCTTGAAAATTCAATAGCTATTACGCGATCCCTGTTTATCTGAAATGCCTGAACCAAAAAACCTCCCACCAAATGGCTTTTTATAGCTCCCGAGATAGGGTGAGTTTTGGCCCTTAGTTCCTTTAAAATATCGAGCTCTTGTTTATTTATCACAGCCATACCGCAACTTTGGTTGTCCCAACTTAGCCAAAGCCAATTGTTGTTTCGAGAAAATTGAAGGGCCAGCCATTCTCGGCCTGCTTCGCAGCGAAATAGCTTTTTTCCCTTATAGCGCTCATTTATATCCAAAGTCCAGGCTAATGCTAATTCTGGTCCATATCGCACGATAGATTTCCCCTTTTGTCCAGATCCCACAATCTGCAGAAAGAACAAACATAGTTCCATGAAGGCGCCCCACAAATTTCGCACGTTAATGGGGGTAGCTCTTCTTCTTTTTCTTTGGCCTGAAACAAATCAATATTTCTCACGTAATCAAAGTAAAAGGCATGTTTGGCTCCCGGAGAATTTTCTTCGATTTCATTCAATATGTGCTTCCAGCGCAAAGAGGTAGCGCCCTTAGAATAGGGACATTCCTTTTGTATATAAGGTATGCCTTTGAGCAAACAGTAAACGGCGTCTTCCTTTTCTGTGCAAAAGACCAAGGGCTTTGCTTTGCCAAATTGACCGCTTTCGATGGGCGGGGAATAAGGCGCTCCCTTAGCCAAATAGTCAATCTTCCAATAAAGCACGTTGCCAAGCAACGCCGCTGCTTGGTCATCTAAATTATGCCCTGTCACAATTACGTCAAAGCTCTCGTTTCTGGCTATCTTGTTCATGTAATATCTCTTGGTTACTCCGCAGGCCGAGCAAGGTTTTCGCCTTTTCGTGTAAGCTTTTTCGGGTATAGACATTCCATGATTTTCTTTGATATCTACAATGTATAATTTACGACCCACGCGTTCCGCAAATGACCTTGCGAATTCTTCACTCTCGTCGGAGTAATCGTCCTCTTCTATGCCCAAATTGATGTACAAACCGGAGGCATTATAGCCAAGACGCACCAATATATCCCATAAAGCCAGGCTGTCCTTGCCGCCCGAGACCGCAACAAGAATGTTGCTTTTCTTAGAAAACATTTTGAACTCATCGACAGCCTTGGACACGCGCTTTAACATCCAGTTATCGAAATGTTCGGCACATAAGGCCATATTATGCTGGGGCAGTCCAATGATCGCCTTGCCAGCGCAAATTCTACATTTCATGAGCGTCTATCCTCCGCTAACGGTATCTATTATGCGAACATCGTCGCCGGGGCGAAGCATTTCGTCCTCCGTGACGATGGTGTCGTTTTTTATCACGACGACCTCGCTTTTTCTGAGAGAAAGCTTCTTTAGCAACTTATTTACAGACATGGATTCTTTAAACTCAAACTCCTTGTCTCGATAGCGAACCTTCACCTTTACGCACAACCTCCCGCAATTTCTTTGACTTCGCTTTCATAGTCACAACGCGAAAAAATACCATATCACATGATATGATACTTGACAAGCAACCAAAGTGACGCTTACAATGGAGATCGCCGAAGGGGCTGTAGCGCAGAGGGAGCGCGTTTCCTTCGCACGGAAAAGGTCGGGGGTTCGAATCCCCCCAGCTCCACCAAGAAGCAAATGTCGGGGCGTAGCGCAGCCTGGGTAGCGCACCTGCTTTGGGAGCAGGGGGTCGAAGGTTCAAATCCTTTCGCCCCGACCAAAATAGAAAACTTCAAGGAATCAGTCCAGTTAAACTCTGAACATAGCGTTACGAAATAAGCCATGACGTCGTTATAAGCGTCATGGCTTATTTTTCTGTGGACTCCGGCACAATATAAAAGCCTCACCGGTGAATAATCCTGTACCGGTGAGGCGCAGGACAGTAAAGAAAAGCAATCGAAGGGCGCTTATGAGATCATCTTCAGAAATTGATGATTTTCTGAGTTAAGGCTGCCGGATCGTCCCTCCTTTGGCCTGTAGTTAGTATTTATACCTTAACGCTTCCACTCAAGCCTGAGCCAACCGCCGTGAGAGTCGGTGTCGTCTCCAAATCTTCCGTTGTAGCTTAAGGAGACGTTGAAGTTATCTGCGGAATAAAGGGTCATGCCAAGGTCTGCGACGAAGTAGTCGTCATCGAGCTCTTCGGTGAACCATCTTTTTGTTCCATAACGTGTCTCGTCTATGGTAACGTCGTCTCCCGAAAGGACGTTTACATAGGAAAGCCTCAAGTAAGGAGAAAACCTCGAGCCGTCCTTGGAGATAAACTCTCCCTTAAACCTCACGCCTATTACACCTTCTGTAACGGTCGTATCGTAGTCGCCGTAGGTGTAGCCGTTGGTCTCGGTATAACCGCCTCGGTCAAAATGTCCTACGTTAATTCCTATTTCAGGTACGATTTCCCAATTGGAGTTTTCTCCTATTTCTTTGACTACATATCCTGCACGGATGTCGTTGGTGATCGCCCAGCTGTCAAAGCTTGCCCTGGCATCTCCGTCTTTTTGCCTTCTGAAGCTGTCATGGTCGGTGGTCCTGTAGGTCAAGGTATCGGAGATGATCCACTTATCGTAGCGCTTGCAGATGTAAGCTCCTATGTGCCAGCTGTCCTGTTCTTCCCAGTCTGAGGATGCAGGAACTACGTCAGTAAAGTCGATATCCTTTTCGGTATAGCCTGCATAGATGCCCCATACTGTCTTTTCATCTGTCTTTTTGTCGAAGCCAAAGCTCAAGCCCTTTGTGTCGGATTCATAGCCCAATGGACTTCTGCCGGCGGGGTCTCGGTCCGTCTTGTTTGCAAGAAAGTGAGCGTAATATACCTTTTTGCCTGCTTCTAAATTGTCTATCTCACTTGCTACATCTTGTAGGTGGTTTGCCATGATCCAGCGAAGGAGAGACCAGTCCTCTATGGCGGAGACTAAACCAAGGGCCTGTTCGGAGAAGGCGTAATCTACCAAACTAGTATAATACCAGCTGCTTCCTGAAACCCACTTTGGCTCGTATATGGTGTAGAAGCCTTTCGGGTCGATGTAAGAGATGCTATTGAAACTTCCTTCCCTTTCTCCTGCGACATATATATAAGTGTACTTTCCAGGCAGCGGGTAGCCCGTGTAGTCTATAGTGAGGTTCCCAGCAAATTTAGCTGCACCGCCAGCCTCATTGCTAACTTTAAGTGGATAGCCTGCATTGGGATCTGAAGGGACGTAGACGTGCAATGAAGCACCTGTTTCCTGGGTGTAAGATGACGTTTCAAAGGTGGCGTTGGGGGCGACCTTTATGGTCTTTCCGCTTTTGTTCTCGAACTTGGACAGGGATGAACCATCCTCAAAGATAACTGCACCCGTGCCGCTATGGGTAAACGTGCCAAAATCTTTCACAACTGCTGAGAGGTCTTGGCTCATGTTGACCTCTAAGCTGGACGTATCGTCTCCTTCCAAAATATGGGAATTGGCAAGTTTAGTTTCGTCTTTAAGGATTACGGAGCTGTTGTCTTTTGCCGTGACTGCATTTCCATGTAGGCTGTCTAAGGTGCCAGAGTTGGTGAAGGCGCTGTTATTTACGAAAACCGCATGGGCATTTGCTCCTTTGACCGTTATAGTGCCGCTGTTTGTGGCGGTGGAGCCATTATCGACACTCATGCCATGGGCATCTTCACCACGCGTGGTTATGCTGCCGCTATTCGTGACCGTGGAGTTTAAGCCACTGGCGTACATGCCATAGGCAAGAATACCGTGGGTGGTTATGCTATCTCCGCCTTCGTTCGTAGCCGTAGAGTCATATTGGGCGAACATGCCATGGGCGCCTTCACCATACGTGGTTATGCTACCCCCGATTTTATTTGTGGCCGTGGAGCCGTTTATGGCGTATATGCCGTGGGCTTCTTCGCCATGTGTGGTTATGCTACCTCCAGTTTCGTTCATGGCCGTAGAGTTGCCTGCAACCAACATGCCGTAAGCATTAGTACCCCCTGTAGTGATACTGCCACTGTTCGTGGCCGTAGAGCTATGATCGACCACCATGCCTGCGGCATACCTGCCATAGGTGGTAATCCTCCCATTGTTGTTTGCGGTGGAAATAAAGATGTACATACCAGCGGCGCTTTCACCATGCGTGGTTATGCTACCTCCAATTTTGTTCGTGGC
>Ga0208693_1001396_pt1 | contig 17362 bp, 15 predicted proteins | sample AD_UKC071_MetaG_FD_184438 | JGI IMG/M metagenome (GOLD analysis project Ga0208693, IMG submission 184438) | Active sludge microbial communities of municipal wastewater-treating anaerobic digesters from USA - AD_UKC071_MetaG (SPAdes) (version 2) | ecosystem: Engineered > Bioreactor > Anaerobic >... | reverse complement strand
TTGAGGCCGGCCCGCGACATCAGGAATGCCCACGATGCCCGCAAGCCTGTGCTTGACAGGGCCGCCTGCGGTCCCTTGCCGGACAGCGTCGCGCGGGCCCGCCGGGCACACTGGGCACCATGCCTGAAGCCCCCGCTCCCCACGTCTTCGACACCGCGATCGCCCTGGCCCACCAGGGCGGCGACGACTTCGCCGGTCACACCAGCCCTGCCTACTGGAACATGATCGGCCCGTTCGGCGGCATCACCGCCGCCATCGCGCTGAACGCGGTGCTGCAGCACCCGCAGCTGCTGGGCGAGCCGGTGTCGCTGACCGTCAACTTCGCCGGCCCGGTCACCCAGGGGCCGTTCACCGCCCGCGCCCGGCCGGCCCGCACCAACCGCAGCACCCAGCACTGGTGGGTGGAACTGGTGCAGACCGGCGCGGACGGCGAAGAGAGCGTCAGCACCACCGCCACCGTGGTGACGGCCGCCCGCCGCGCCACCTGGGGCGCCAGCGATGCGCCCATGCCCGCCGTGCCGGCGCCGGCCGACGTGGCCCGGTCGGTGCGCCCCGGCAACGTGGCAGCCTGGCTGGCGCGCTACGAGGTGCGCACCATCGAGGGCGACATCCCGCAGGTGTGGGAGGGCCAGCATGCCGAAAGCTCCTTGAGCCGCTGGTGGCTGCGCGACGATCCGCCGCGACCGCTGGATTTCGCGTCGCTCACCGCGATGGCCGACGTGTTCTTCCCGCGGGTGTGGCTCAAGCGTGCCACCCGGGTGCCGGTGGGCACGGTGTCGATGACGGTGTACTTCCATGCCGATGGCGCTCAGCTGGCAGCGAATGGCGAGCAATACCTGCTGGCCGAGGCCCGCGCCCAGGCCTTCCGCGACGGCTTCTTCGACCAGACCGGCCTGCTGTGGGGCGCCGACGGCCGGCTGCTGTGCAGCACGCACCAGGTCGTCTACTACAAGGAATGAGTGCCGCGATGAGCCACGACCTGCAGATCGACGACCGCGGCATCGCCACGCTGAGCATCCACGGCCGCAAGGCGCTGAACATCGTCGGCACGCCCGAGATCACGGCGCTCACCGCGCAGATCCAGGCCCTGGGCGACGTGCCCGGTCTGCGTGTGCTGGTGCTGCGCGGGCGCGATGAGCGCGCCTTCATCGGCGGCGCCGACATCCTGGAGATGGCGGCGCTGACGCCCGAGACCGCCACCGGCTTCATCACCCGGCTGAAGGACTTGTGCGAGGCGGTGCGGCTGTGTCCGGTGCCGGTGATCGCGCAGCTCGAAGGCTGGTGCCTGGGCGGCGGGCTGGAGGTGGCGCTGGCCTGCGACCTGCGCCTGGGCAGCACCGCGTCCACCTACGGCATGCCCGAGGTGAAGGTGGGCATTCCGTCGGTGATCCACGCCGCGCTGCTGCCGCGGCGGGTGGGCACCTCGGCCGCGGCCTGGTTGCTGCTGACCGGCGAGAACATCGGCGCGGCCGAGGCGCACCGACTGGACCTGCTGAACGAACTGCATGCGCCCGAGGCCCTGGCGGCTGCGGTGCAGGCCCGCGCCGCTCAGCTGGCCGCGCTGGGCCCGCAGGTGCTGCGTCAGCAGAAGCGCATGCTGCGCGCCTGGGAGCGCATGACGGTGGAAGAGGCGGTGGCCGCCAGCGTGGCCGAGTTCGGCGCCGCTTTCACCACCGGCGAGCCGCAGCGGCACATGCAGGCCTTCATCGAACGCCGACGCTGAGCGGGGCGAGGCTGGCGTCCGCGGTGGCGTCGCCGCCGGCGCCGCCTGCGACGGCCGCTTCAGCGCAGACCTGGTTGCGCCCGCCTGCCTTCGCCCGGTACAGCGCCGCGTCGGCACGCGCCAGCAGCGCGTCGAAGCTGGCGTCGCCCGGCGCGGCCACGGCCAGGCCGATGCTGATGGTCACGCGGATCGGCCCGGCGGCAGCACCCTCGGCCGCACTGGCGGCCATCGCTGCGCGCATGCGCTCGGCCACCTCGCGGCCCTCGTCGGCATTGGCGCCGACGAGGACGGCGACGAACTCCTCGCCCCCGATGCGCCCCACGCGGTCGCTGCCGCGCAGGCAGCCCTGGAGCGTGGTCGCCAGCAGGCGCAGCACCTGGTCGCCCGCGGCATGGCCGTGGCGGTCGTTGACCTGCTTGAAGTGGTCGACGTCGATGGCCAGCACCGCCAGGCCGGCGGGGCGGCCCCAGTGCCGCGCGGCAAAGGCCTGCAGCGCGCGCCGGTTGGGCAGGCGGGTCAGCTCGTCGGTTTCGGATTGCTGCTTCAGCCGCCGCGCCTGTCGCACCTTGTAGGCCGCCAGCGCCGCCGCGGCCAGGCCCAGCAGCAGGGCGAGCACGGTGGCCAGCGCCTGCATCTTGCGCAGCTGGCGGCCTTGCTCGTTGCGCACGCGCAGGGCGGTCAGTTCTTGGACGTCACGGGCGCGGTTGAACTGCTGGCGCAGCCGGCCGGCCTGCGCCGACAGCTGCTGCTCATGCAGGCCCAGCTCGATGCGCCGGCCCTCGGCGAGTGCGGCATGTGCCTCGGCCCACTGGCCCTGCCGTGCCGCCACCTCGGCCCGCGCCACCAGCCAGGCCGCCAGCAGCGGCGTGTTGCCGGCGCTGCGCACGGCGACGGCCACGCGGTCCAGCGTGGTGCGGGCGGTGGCGGGCTGGCCCACCTGCAACTGGGCGTTGGCCAGCGTCACCGTGCGCAGCAGGGTTTCGCGCGGGTCGGCCTCGGCGCCGACGGCCTGCAGCGCCCGCTGCGCATGCGGCAGGGCCTGTGCCGGCTGGCCCAGTTCCAGCAGCGCACGGGCGAGGCCCTGCTCGGCGCAGGCCACGCCGTTGGCGTCGCGCAGCAGCTCGCTGGCCTGCAGCGACTGTGCGAACGCCGCGCGGGCGGCCGGCCAGTCGCCGCGCTGCTGGTGGGTGCGGGCCAGCGCAAAGGTGTAGACGCTGGCGTCGTCGTGCGCATGGCTGCGCTGGGCGCGGTCCAGCAGCGGCAGCAGCAGGCGGATGGCCTCGTCGGCGTCGCCCATGCGGCGGTGGTGGCCAGCCAGGTGCACGCTGCACAGGTCGCGGTCCGCGGCGAGCGTGCTGTGCTGCAGGCGCTGGCAGGCGGCCAGCAGGTCGCCCTGGCCGTCGAGCAGGTCGCCACGGCGCGAGCGCCAGGCGCCGCGCTCCATCAGGGCCAGCGCCCGGGGCACGGCGTCGTCACCGCTGTCGGGCAGGCCCAGCAGGTCGTCGATCTCGCGCTGGGCGTCGTCGCTGGCGCCCAGGTCGAGCTGGATGCTCAGGCGGCACACCCGCAGCCGCAGCCAGGCGATGCGCGCCGCCGCTGGCGGCTGCGGGCCGGCGGCCGCCAGCCCGGCCTGGGCCGTGGCCCAGGCCGCTGCGCCGTCCTGGTCGCCTTGCGCACGGCAGGCGATCTCGTCGACCGTCAGCCGCAGGGCCAGGTCACCGGCGGCGACGGCCTCGCTGCGGGCTTCGGCCAGCGCCGGCAGGGCGCGCTGCGGGTCGGCCGCCACGGCCTGGCGCAGCGCCGGCAGCCGTTCGGCTGCTGCTGCTGCTGCTGCTGCTGCTGTTGCAGCGGCGGCCAGCGTGGCTGCCGCCAGCACGGCACCCAGGCCACGCCGCCACCATGCCGGCGGCCGGCGCGGGGGTGGCAGGGTGGCGGTCGGTTGCGGGCGCTTCACCCCGGGGGACATCGGCCGCGGGCCGGCGGCCTCGAGCTCCTCAGTGCGTCACGACACCGCCGGCCACGTCCACCGTCACGACCTGGCGCCCCAGGGCGCCCAGCGTGGCGCGTGCAAACGCCTGCGCCCAGTCCGGCTGCTGGGCAAAGTGCCGTGCACCGGCGGCGGTGGCCAGGGCCAGCACCTTGTCGGCGGTCAGCACCTTGCCGGTGGGGCGCAGGGGCTCGCAGTCGAAGGCGAGGAACTGGTCGTCCAGCCAGCGGCGTGCCTCGTCGGCGGGCAGCGGCGCAGTGCCGGCATGCAGGTCGATTTCCTGCGGACGCTGGGGGACGAATTCGACGATCACGGCCTGGCGCATGGGGTTCTCCTTCCCCTCCAGCTTAGCCCTGGCCGACCGGCGCCGGCCTCACCTGGATCAAGCGTCCTGCGCAGGATCATCGGCATCCGCTGGCAGTGGCGTGGCCTGCGACCACATGGCCAGGCAGTCGCCGTCGATCACTTCGTAGCTGTCGGTGTGCCAGCAGCGCACCACCTTGCCCGACGGGAAGGTGATGGTCGCGGGATAGCGCAGCAGGGCCATGCCCGGCGCCAGCCGCACCTGCATGGCGCCGTGTGTCCAGCCGGCATAGAACGGCGCCTCGGCGATGGCCGCCAGGTCGCGTGCGCGGCTGAACACGCGGCCGGCGGGGGTGATCAGCTGGTAGTCGGGGGCGTGCAGGCGCTCGATCAGCGGCAGGTCGCGGTCGACCAGGGCCTGCGTGCGGCGCCGCTCCAGCGTGCGGAAGTCGTCCGCCTGCATGCTCAGGCCGCTGCCGGCAGGTGCGGCACGATGTGGCCCAGCGCGCAGTCGACGTAGGCGTCCTTCTCGCCCACCGGCGCCACGTAGTGCAGCGCGTCGCGGGCGGCCTGCACACCCCGCAGCCGGGCGATCACCCAGGCCGCCAGGTAGGGCGAGGCCAGGCAGCCGCCGGCGGTGGCGACGTTGCCTTGGGCGGTGAAGGGCGCGTCCAGCACGGGCACGCCGGCCTCGACCACCCAGGGCTTGGTCGTCAGGTCGGTGCAGCCGGGCAGGGTGCCCAGCAGGCCCAGCTTGGCCAGCACCAGGGTGCCCGAGCATTGCGCGCCGATCAGCTGACGCGCCGGGTCCAACCGCAGCGCGGCCATGATGTCGGCGTCGGCCACCACTTCGCGGGTCTGCATGCCGCTGCCGACGATCACCGCGTCGGCCGCCGCCACGGCGTCCAGCCGAGACTGCGCCTGCACCACCACCCCGTTCATCGAGGTGACGCTGGCCGCCGGGCAGCACAGCGTGACGCGCCAGCCGGGCGTCTTCACCCGGTTGAGCACGCCCAGGGCGATCAGCGAATCCAGCTCGTTGAAGCCGTCGAAGGTGAGGATGGCGATGTGGGACATCGGCGGATTGTGGTGTCTGCCGCGCTGCTGACCTTCACAAGGCGTACCGTCCTACAACGGTGCAGCAGCGCGGCGGCCAGACTGGCGGTACCCGAACTGGAGGATCTGACATGAATGCAATCCGGATTCTGGCCATCGTCGCCGTGGCCGTGGGGGTGCTGGGCATCGGCTATGGCGGCTTCTCGTACACCAGCGAAAGCACGGTCGCCAAGCTCGGTCCGCTGGAGCTCAAGGCCGAGCAGGAGAAGCGGGTGAACCTGCCGCTGTGGGCCGGCGTGACCCTGGTCGTGGCCGGCGCCGGCGCCCTGGTGCTCGCGGGCCGGAAGTAGCCCGGACGCCGGCCGGCGGCCCGCTACAGCAGATTGCGCGCCGGCTTCGGCGCCAGGCTGACGATGCCGGTGTCGACCAACGTGGCGAATTCATCCGCCGACACACCCGCATGCCGCTGCAGCACCGCGGCGCTGTGCTCGCCCAGCAAAGGCGCCGGCGTGCGGGTGCCCAGGCGCTGGCCGCCCTGGCGGATGGCGATGCCGCATTGGCGCTGGGGGCCGGACACGGCGCGCTCGACGTCGATGTAGAAGCCGGCAGCCGCCAGCGCCGGCTGGCGGCCCAGGTGCTCGGCGTGCAGCAGGCCGGCGGCGGCGATGCCCTGGGCCTGCAGCAGGGCGGCGGCCTGGTCGGGCGTGTGGTGGCGGCTCCAGGTGGCGATGGCGGCGTCGACCTGGTCGGCGATGGCCTGGCGGCCGGCCAGGGTCTGCAGTGCGGCATCGGCGGCCCAGTCGCGCCGGCCGATCAGCCGGCACAGCGCGCTGAACGCCGGGCCGCTGTCGATGCTCAGGCCGACCCACTGGTCCGCTGCGCTGCAGGGGTAGAAGCCATGCGGCGCCAGCGCGTCGCGCCGGTTGCCGCGGCGCAGCGGCGCGCCGGGGTCGACCTGGTGCATCAGCAGGCCGGGCGTGGTCAGCTGCAGCATCGCCTCGACCATGCTGACATTGGCGTACTGACCGGCGCCGCTGCGCTGCTTGTGGACCAGGGCGGTCAGCAGCGCGGCGCAGCCGTAGAGGCCGCCCACCGGGTCGCCGTGGGCCAGATGGGTCATCGTCGGCGGCTGGTCGGGCGTGCCGGTCAGGCTGGGCAGGCCGCAGCCCTGTTCCAGCGTGCTGCCGTAGGCCCGGGTGTCCGACCAGGCGTTGCCGGTGCCGAAGGCCGACATCGAACACATCACCACGTCGGGCTTCACCGCGGCCATCGCCGCGTCGTCCAGGCCGAACTTGGCCATCACGCCGGCGGCCTGGTTCTCGATCACCGCGTCCGCCTTCGCCACCAGGCGCAGCGCCAGCTCGCGGCCGGTGGGTGTCGTCAGGTCGACGCTGATGCCCTGCTTGCCGCGGTTCATGCCGCAGAAGATGGTCGCCTTCTCGTAGTCCTTGCCGTCGATGAAGGCGGGTGTCCAGTTCATGCCGCGCCACCAGTCGGGGTAGCGGCCGGCCTCGATCTTCAGCACCTCGCAGCCCAGGTCGCCCAGCAGCCGCGCGCCCAGCGGGCCCGCCCAGCCCATCGAGAAATCGACGAGCGTGATGCCGGCCAGCGGCGGCGTGGTGGGGGCGGGCGGCAGGTCGGCCGGCGGTGCGGCTGATGGCGAGGCGCCGGCCGGCGGCGCTGCGTCCAGCGCCTGCCGCACCGGCGTGGCCGTCAGCCCGAACGGCGTGCGCGGCACCTGCAACGGTCGGCCATCGGCCTGCAGCGTGGCCAGCGATTGCCGGGCGCTGAAGATCGGGTGCGTCAGCATGCCGTCGGCATCGGGCACGACCACGATGGGCACCCGGTGCCGGCGGCCGATGGCGGCCCATTCGTCGGCGGTGTGGCGGGCCAGGGCCTGGCGCAGCACATCCTCCACCTCGTCGATGCGGGCGAAGCGCAGCTCGCGCGTGACCAGGCCTTCGTCGGCGGCCTGGGCCTTCAGGTCGAGGGCGGTGCACAGGCCGCGCCACTGGTCGGGCGACGCCACGGTGATGCCGACCCAGCCCGTCTTGCAGGGGTAGATGCCCACCGGGCTGTTCGGCGCGAAGCGGTTGATGCCGCAGCGGCGCATCGCCAGGCCGTCGCGCTGGAAGAAATGCATGTGCATCTCGGCCATCACCAGGTTGGCCTCGTAGACGCTCAAATCCAGCCGGCGCGGTGCCGTGGCCGGCTTGCCATGGGCGCCGACCAGGGCCGCACACCCTGCGATGTAGGCGGTGACGCCGCCCAGCAGCGTGGCCTGCCGGTCACCCGGCGACAGCGGCGGGCCGTCGACCGTGCCGGCCATCTGCGGCATGCCGGTCAGCGCCTGCACCACGATGTCGCTGCCGTGCCAGTGCGCCAGCGGCCCGCGCCGGCCGAACCAGGTGAGGTCGACGCTGGCGATCCGAGGCCGGGTGGCGGCGATGGCGGCGGCATCGGCGCCGCTGTCTTCGCCAACGATCAGCAGGTCGGCGGTGGCACTCAGCGCGGCCAGGTCGGCGGTGGCCGGCAGCACCTGCTTGCCGGCGGCCAGCCAGGCGGCGTAGGCGTGCTCGGTGGGGGTGTCTGCACGCAGGATGCCGGCGCTTCGCCGCGCCTCGTCCATCGCGGTGCTGCGCACCGTCGCGCCAGCGTCGACCAGCAGCCGGCCGCAGTAGGCCGCCGCAGCGCCGCCGCCCACTTCCAGCACGGTGATGCCGGCGAGCGGCAAGGGGGTTTCGCTCGGCATCCGTTTGTCTCCTGATCGTGGCGACGGGCTTCAGTGGCCCGTGAATCGCGCCGGCCGCTTCTCGACGAAGTGCGCCACGCCTTCCTTGAAATCGGCGCTGCCGAAGCTCAGCTGCATCTCGGCGTTGCCCACGTCGATGGCCTGGCGCATGGTCTGCTGGTCGACCGCCCACAGCTGGCGCTTGATCACCGCCATCGAGCGCGGCGACACGTTGTCGGCCAGGTCCAGCGCATAGGCGCGGGCGGCGGCCATCAGCTGGTCGGGCGGCAGCACCTGGTCGACCACGCCCAGGCGCAGCGCCTCGTCGGCGTCGAACTTGCGGGCCGACACCAGCAGGTCCAGCGCCTTGCTCAAGCCCACCAGCCGCGGCAGCGTGTGGCTGATGCCGTGCTCGGCGATCAGCCCGCGGCGGGCGAACGCGGTGGTGAACTTGGCGCCCGCGGCGGCGAAGCGCTGGTCGCAGTACAGCGCGTAGACCAGGCCCAGGCCGGCGCAGGCGCCGTTGATGGCCGCGATGATGGGCTTCGGAATCGCCGGGAAGTAGCTGTGCGGCGTCTGGTAGTCGGGGCTGCTGCTGGCGTCGAACGGCGCCGGGCCGGCGGCGCTCTCGGCGTTGAAGTTGGCGCCGCCGCTGGCGGTGCCGGCCGACAGGTTGTCCATGTCGGCCCCGGCGCAGAAGCCGCGCCCGGCGCCGGTCAGGATGATCGCCCGCACGCCGGGGTCGTCGGTGGCCCGGCGCATCGCCGCGCGCAGCTGGTGGCCCAGCGCCGCGGTGAAGGCGTTCATGCGCTCGGGGCGGTTCAGCGTGACCGTCGCGATGCGGTCGGCCACGTCATACAGCACGTCGGGTTCGTTCATCAAAGGCTCCGTCGAGGCAGTGTGGTCAAGCGGTCGCCGAGGAACCGGCTTCGCCGGGCCGCTGGCGGCGCCCCCTGGGGGAGGCGCCGAAGGCGCATTGGGGGGGGATGATGGTCACGGGCGCATCGAAAAGCTCACCTTGCCCGGCGTGCGCAGCGGCTCGGCCAGGTGCACGAAGTCGACCAGGTGCTTGCGCGTGCTGCGCGGGTCGATGATTTCCTCGACCCAGAACTTCTCGGCGCTGCGGAAGGGCGAGCGCAGCGCGTTCAGCCGCGCCTCGATCTCGGCCAGCTTGGCCTTCGGGTCGTCGGCCGCGTCGATCTCGGCGCGATAGGCCGCCTCGATGCCGCCTTCCAGCGGCAGGCTGCCCCAGTAGGCCGACAGCCAGGCATAGCGCAGGCTCAGGCGGTTGAAGGGCTTGTGCGCGGCGCCGGCCACGCCGAAGGCATTGCGCACGATGACCGTGCACCACGGCACGCTGGTCTGGCTCATCGCCGCCATCGCCCGGGCGCCGTGGCGGATGGTGGCGCTGCGCTCGGCCTCCAGCCCGATCATGAAGCCTGGGCAGTCCATCAGGTAGACCACCGGCAGGTGGAAGGTCTCGGCCATGTCGACGTAGCGCACCACCTTCTGGCAGGTGTCGCTGCCCCAGCTGCCACCGTAGTGGTAGGGGTCGCTGGCCAGCAGCAGCACCGGGTGGCCGTCGATGCGGGCCAGGCCGGCGATGATGCTGCGGCCGAAGTTGGCGCCCATCTCGAAGAAGCTGCCGTGGTCGACGACCGCGTTGATGATCGGCCGCATCTTGTAGACGCTGCGCCGGTTGCGCGGCACGGCCTTCATCAGCGATTCGTCGGCGCGCATCGGGTCGTCGGTGCTGGGCAGCACCGGCGGCACGCCGTGGATGGACGAGGGCAGGTAGGACAGGAAGCGCCGCGCCTGCTCGAAGGCCTCTTCCTCGGTCTCGACCGCGTTGTCGATCGCGCCGGCCCGGGTCTGGATGTCGGCGCCGCCCAGCTCCTGCTTGGTCAGCGGCTGGCCCAGGCGCGCCACCAGCGGCGGGCCGGCGACGAACATCGCCGACTGCCGCGTCATCACGCTGAAGTGGGTGGATGCCAGCCGTGCCGCGCCGAGACCGGCCACCGAACCCAGCCCCAGGCCGACCACCGGCACCTCGGCCAGGTTGCTGGTCATGCGCAGGAAGCCGCGCGAACTCTCACCGATGCCGCCCGGCAGGTTGCTGGCACCCTTGGTCTTGATGGTCTTGACGCTGCCGCCGCCACCCGAGCCCTCGATGATGCGGATGATCGGCAGCCGGAAATCGCAGGCCATGTCCTCGGCCATCAGCGGCTTGGCGGCGATGGACGCGTCGGCCGAGCCGCCGCGCACGGTGAAGTCATCGCCGCACACCACCACCGGCCGGCCGTCGATGCGGGCGCGGCCGAAGATGCAGTTGGCCGGGGTGACGTCCTTGACGGTGCCGTCGGCGTTGTATTCGCCGATGCCCGACAGCGCGCCCACCTCGTGGAAGCTGCCGGCGTCGACCAGCTTGTCGACGCGCTCGCGCACGGTCAGGCGGCCGGCGTCGTGCTGGCGCTTGACCTTGTCGGCCCCGCCCATCTGGTGGGCCATGGCGGTGCGCCGGGCCAGTTCGTCGAGTTCGGGGGTCCAGCTCATCGGGTCTCCTCCGCGCGGTCGCGCAGCATGATCGTTAGGGTTGGCGGCGTGCGTCGCTCACAGCAGCGTCGCCAGGTCCTGCTTCTTCACCTTGCCGGTGGCCGTCATCGGCAGGGCGCTCACCAGCCGGATCTCGGGCAGCTTGTAGCTGGCCATGCGGCTGGCGCACCAGTCGGTCAGGCTCTGCACCGCGGTGGCAGCGTCGGCCTCGGGTTTCAGCAGCACGAAGGCGACCGGCAACTCGCCGCGCTGGGGATCGGTGCGGCCGATGACGCCGGAGCCGAGCACGGCCGGGTGCTGGCCCAGCACGGCCTCGATCTCGGGCGGGAACACGCTCATGCCCTTGACCTTCAGCATCTCCTTCTTCCGGCCGAGGAAGTGCAGGAAGCCGTCGGCATCGATCAAGCCGATGTCGCCGGTGCGCAGCCAGCCGTCGACGATGGCCTCGGCCGTCGCCTCGGGCCGGTTCCAGTAGCCCTTCAACAGGCTGGGCGTGCGCACGCGGATCTCGCCGTCTTCGCCCAGGGCTTTCAGCGCGCCGGTCTCGAAGTCGCAGATCTTGAACTGCGTGCCCGGCACCGGCAGGCCGACGAAGACCGGCTGCGCATGCAGGTCGTCGTCGCCGTCCTGGAAGCCGGTGGTGAAGGTGTCCGAGGTGTGGGTCTCGGTCATGCCCCAGGCCGCCTCGGCCAGGATGCCGCCGGTGAGCTGCTGCCAGCGGCGGCGGTAGGCGAGGTTGAGCTTCTTGACGAAGCTGACCACGCGCACCTGGCGCAGGCTGCCCAGGTCGTACTGCCCGAAGTCGTCGCGGTCCATCATCTCGACCGCGCCGTCCACCGGCATCGCCATGCAGGTGACCTTGTAGCGCTGCACCGCGGCCATCACCGCCACCGGGTCCCAGCGGCTGAGCAGCACCAGCGGCGCGCCGCAGAACACCGGGAAGATGACGCCCAAGTTTTCGCCGGCGATCCAGAACTGCGGGAAGAAGCTCAGGAACACCGTGTCGGGCGCCCGTTCCAGCGCGATGCCGAAGTTCGACGCCGCGGTGTAGAGCATGTCGCGCTGGGTGTGGATGCAGCCCTTGGGCAGGCCGGTGGTGCCGCCGGTGTAGTTCAGCGCGGCGATGGCGTCGAGCTGCGGCTCATGCGCCGGCCGCGTCGACGGCATCGTGGCCAGCGCGGTCATCAGCTCCTTCGCATCCGGGCAGGCGATGCGCGGCGCGCGCAGGCTGTCGGGCACCGGCAGCGTGGGCGCGGCCGGCAGCAGGTCGGCGAAGCCGGTCACGTAGACCTGGCGCAGCGCCCGGGCGTCGCCGTTGGCCTGCACCTCGCGCACCACCGGCATCAGTTCGTCCAGCGCGACCAGCAGCACGGCCTGCGTGTCGTTCAGCTCATGCGCCAGCTCGAAGGCACGCGACATCGGGCTGACCGGCACGTGGACGGCGCCGGCCTTCAGGATGCCGAAGAACACCGTCTGGTACTGCGGCATGTTGGGCAGGAAGACGGCGACACGGTCGCCGGGCTTCACGCCTTCGCTCGCCAGCAGGTGGGCGAAGCGGTTGCTGGCCGCGTCCAGCTCGGCATAGGTGGTGACGTGGCCGTAGTGAATGACGGCCGGCGTGTCCGGACGCTCCTTGGCCCAGGCGCCGAGGTAGTCGGTCAGCGGCACCTCGCCATGCGGGTAGTGCGGCGCGGTGTTGGCGTCCTTGGGCCAGGCCTTGCGGTAGAGGCCCTGCAGGTGCGACAGGTACGCGGCTTCGTCTTGGGTGGTGCGCATGGTCAGCGTTTCGTCGTGGGGTCCAGCGCCACGCGCAGCGACTCTCCCAGCGTGTTGAAGGCCAGCGCGGTCAGCAGGATGGCCAGGCCCGGCGCGTACATCTGCTCGGGGGCGAGTTCCATGTTCTGGTAGGCCCGCGCCAGCATCGAGCCCCAGCTGGGCTGCGGCGGCTGGATGCCCAGGCCCAGGAAGCTCAAGCTGGCCTCGGCCAGCAGCGCCGCGGCCAGCAGCAGCGTCACCTGCACGATCACCGGCTGCACCGTGTTGGGCAGCACATGGCGCCACAGGATGCGCGCCGTGCTGGCGCCGAAGCAGCGGGCGGCGTCGACGTACAGCTCCTGCCGCACCACCAGCGCCCGCGCCCGCACCAGGCGGGCGATCTGCGGGCTGAAGACGATGCCCACGGCGATCATCCCGTTGGTGAGACCGATGCCCAGCGCCCCGGTGACGGCGATGGCCAGCACGATGGACGGAAACGACAGCAGGGCGTCGATGAAGCGGCTGATGCCGTCGTCGAGCCAGCCGCCCGAGTAGCCGGCCAGCAGCCCCACCGGCAGGCCCAGCAGCAGGCCGATGCCCACGGCCAGCGAGGAGGCATACAGCGTGGCGGCGCCGCCGTGGACCATGCGGCTGAAGACGTCACGGCCGAGGTCGTCGGTGCCCAGCAGATGTGCGGCGCTTGGCGCGGCGAGGGTGTTGTCCACATCCTGCGCGGTGACGGGGTAGGGCGCGATCAGCGGCGCGCAGAGGGCCAGCACGCACAGCGCCAGCAGAAAGGCCAGGCTGACCGCGGCCCGCAGGTCGCGCCTGAGGAAGGCGAAGAAGCGGTTGACCATCACTTGATCCGCGGGTCGAGCACGGTGTAGAGCAGGTCGGCGGTGAGGTTGATCGTGATCACCACCAGCACCATCACGAAGACCACGCCCTGCACCACCGGCAGGTCGCGCGTGAGCGCGGCGTTGACGATCAGGTTGCCCATGCCGGGAATGGCGAACACCGCCTCCACCACCACGGTGGCGGCCAGCAGGCGGTTGAACAGCAGGGTGGTCACCGTCAGCAGGTTGACGCCGGCGTTCTTCAACCCGTGCTTCCACAGGATGGCCGCCGGGCTGAGGCCCTTGGCGCGCAAGGTGCGCACCGGCGGCGACGACAGGATCTCGACCAGCGAGCTGCGCAGCTGGCGCGACACCTCGGCGACGCCGCCCGCCGCCAGGGCCAGCGCCGGCAGGATGGCGTGGTGCAGCGCCGGGCCCAGGCCCTCGGCCAGCGGCTTGGCGCCGGTGGCCGGGAACCAGCCGGTGCCCAGCGCCAGCCAGGCCACCAGCAGCATCGCCAGCCAGAAGTTGGGCACGGCGATGCCCAGCGACGCCACCGAGGTGACGATGCGGTCGCGCGCGCCATCGGGCCGGCTGGCCGCCAGCATGCCCAGCGGCACGCCGATGGCCAGCGCCACCGACATCGCCAGCACCACGATCAGCAGCGTGTTCGGAAACGCCCGGGCGATGGAGGTGGCCACCTTCTCGCCGGTGGCCAGCGACTTCGACAGATCGCCCTGCACCGCGTTCGCCAGCCAGCTGCCGTACTGCACCAGGAAAGGCCGGTCCAGCCCGTAGAGCGCGCGGATCTCGGCGATGCGCTGCTCGGTCGCGTTTTCACCCGCCAGCGTGATCGCGATGTCACCCGGCATCAGCTTGAGCAGGCCGAACACCACGAAGGTGGCCAGCACCAGCACCGGCACCGCCTGCAGCAGGCGGCGGCGGATCACGCGCAGGCGGTGGGAGGCGGCCATGGCGCGGCTTCAGGCCTTGCTGATGAACTCGTACTTGGGTTTCCCAAGCAGATTCGGCTTGTAGCCCTTGACCTGCTGGCCCGCGGCCACCAGCTCGTACTGGAAGGCCAGCGGCGCGACCAGGGCCTGTTCCATGATCAGCCGCTGCAATTGCCAGAAGATCAGCTTGCGGCCCTCGATGCGCTCGGCCACCCGGCTTTCGGCCAGCAGTTCGGCCATCTTGGCGCCGTGGTCGGTGCGGCCGGCGTTGAAGTAGGCATCCTTGCTGTACATCAGGCTGTAGGTCATGCTGGGGTCGGGCCGGCCGGTCCAGGCCGACAGCAGCATGTCGAACTTCTTCTCGTTGCCGAACATCTGGCCGCTGATCTCGGGGATGGTGCCGGTGATGAACTTCAGCCGGATGCCGGCCTTGCGCAGCTGCTCGCCGACGATCTCGCTGCGGCGCACCGAGTCCTGGTCGGTGTAGCTGCCCACGGTCAGCTCGATGCCGTCCTTGTAGCCGGCCTCGGCCAGCAGGGCCTTGGCCTTCTCGATGTTGTGAGGGTACAGGCCCACCAGGGTCGGGTCGTAGGCCCAATGGGTCTTGGGCAGCTGCATGTAGGCCGGCTCGCCCACGCCCGCCAGCGACGCCTTGACGAAGCCCGGCCGGTCCAGCGCGAAGTTGATCGCCTGGCGCACCTTCAGGTTGTCCAGCCCCTTCTTGGCGGTGTTGAAGTACAGCTGAAGGCAGTACAGCGTCGGCCCGGTCACCTTCGTCAGGTTCTTCGCCTTGTCGATCAGCGGCATCAGCCGCGGCGGCACGTTGTAGGCGAAGTCGTTCTGCCCGGCCACCACGGCGCGCAGGCCGGTGGCCAGCTCCGGAATGATCGAGAACTCGATGCCGTCGACGAAGCCGCGGTCGGCGCGCCAGTACTTGTCGGCGCGGGTGACCACCACCTTCTCGTTCGCGCTCCAGCTGACGAACTTCCACGGCCCGGCGCCCACCGGCTTGCGGTCGTGTTCCTGGCCCAGGGCCTGCACCGCCTTCGGGCTGACCATCATGCCGGCCCGGTCGCTCAGGATGGCCGGCAGGGCGGTGTCGGGCCGGGCCAGCTTGATCGTCGCCTGCAGCGGGCCGGTGACCACGACCTCGGCCACGTTCTGCAGGTCGGCCTTGATGTTGCTGCGCTGGTCGGTGCGGCCCCGGTCGAGGTTGAACTTCACCGCAGCCGCGTCCATCGGCGTGCCGTCGTGGAAGGTGATGCCGGGCTTGATGTCCAGCACCAGCGTGCGCGGGTCGGGGAAGTTGAAGGCCGCCATGCCGGGCTTGGCCTTCAGCGTCTCGTAGTCCCATTCGACCAGGGTGTCGAACATGGTCCACAGGAAGGTGTGGTCCGAGCCGGCGCCGCCGGTGGCCGGGTCCAGGCTGCTGGGGTTGGCGCTGGCCGAGACCTTCAGCACGCCGCCCTTGGCCGGCGTGCCCTGGGCGGAGGCCAGGCCAGGCAGACCCATGGCCCCGGCCAGGGCCATCAGGTGGCGCCGACTCAGACCGACGGCGGGCAGGGGAGCATCGTGCAGATCGGTGGCGTCGGACATGGTCGGTCTCCTGGGGTGGTCGGGTGGAATGGGGCCGTCTTCAGGCGGCTGGATGGACATTCGGCCGCGGTGGTCCGTCGGCGGTCGAGAAGTGGCAGGCCACCCAGTGCGCGGGCCGCAGCTCGCGCCAGTCGGGTGCCTCGGCGGCGCAGCGTGGCTGGGCGGCCGGGCAGCGGGTGCGGAAGCGGCAGCCGGAGGGCGGGTCGATGGGGCTGGGGATCTCGCCCTGCAGCACGATGCGCTTGTGCGTGCGCAGGTGCGACGGCAGCGGCACCGGGTCGGCCGACATCAGCGCCTCGGTGTACGGGTGCAGCGGCCGCTCCCCCACGTCCAGCGTCGGGCCCAGTTCCATCAGCCGGCCCAGGTAGGTGACGGCGATGCGGTCGCTGACATGCGACACCACCGACAGGTCGTGCGTGATGAAGACATAGGTCAGGCCGAACTCGCGCTGCAGGTCGGCGAACAGGTTCAGCACGTCGCCGCGGATCGACACGTCCAGCGCCGCCACCACCTCGTCGCAGACGATCAGCCTGGGCCGCACCGTCAGCGCCCGGGCGATGTTGATGCGCTGCTTCTGGCCGCCCGACAGCATGTGCGGGTAACGCTGCGCGTACTCGGGCGCGATGCCCACGCGCGACAGCGCGTCCAGCCCGCGCAGCTCGCGCTCGGCGCGGCTCAGTCCGCCGGCAATCTCCAGCGGCTCGCACACGCTGGTCAGCACCGTCTGGCGCGGGTTCAGCGCGGCATGCGGGTCCTGGAAGACGATCTGGTAGTCGCGCCGGTGCGCCCGCAGCGCGGCACCGCCCAGCGTGCGCGGGTCGACGCCGCCCTGCACGATGCTGCCGGCCGTTGGCGGCAGCAGGCCCACCAGCGCCCGGCCCAGCGTGGTCTTGCCCGAGCCCGATTCGCCGATCACGCCGAAGGTCTCGCCGGGCATCACGTCGAAGCCGATGCCGTCGACGGCCTTCACCGTCTGGCTGCCGTCCTGGGTGGGAAAGTGGATGCGCAGATCCCTGACGCTGAGCAGCGGCTGCACGTTCGTGGTCATGCCACCACCCCCGGCAGGTCCAGTTCGGCGGCGCGGCAGCAGCGCGCCACATGGCCGGGCGACACCGTGGTGGCCACCTGCTCGTCGCCGCAGGCTGCCTGCGCATGGTCGCAGCGGGCGCGGAAGCGGCAGCCGCCGGGCATCTCGCTGGGCGAGGGCACGCGGCCGCGGATCGACGGCAGCACGCCGCGGTGCGGTGTCAGCCGCGGCAGGCTGCGCAGCAGGCCGGACGTGTAAGGGTGGCGCGGGCGCACGAGGGCGTCGTCGACCGGCGCGTCCTCCACCACCTCGCCGGCGTACATGGTCACCATGCGGGTGCAGACCTCGGCCACCACGCCCAGGTCGTGGGTGATGAACATCAGCGCGGTGCCGGCGCGTTCGCTCAACTCGCGCAGCAGGTCGGTGATCTGGGCCTGCACCGTCACGTCCAGCGCGGTGGTGGGCTCGTCGGCGATCAGCAGCCTGGGCTCGCAGACCAGGGCCATCGCGATCATCACCCGCTGCCGCATGCCGCCCGAGAACTGGTGCGGGTACTCGTCGACCCGCCGCGCCGGCAGCGGGATGCCCACCTTCGCCAGGCCCTCGATGGCGCGCTCCCGCGCCTCGGCCCGGCTGACCGGAAAGTGCGTGCGGTAGGCCTCGGCGATCTGCTCGCCGACGGTGAACACCGGGTCCAGCGCCGTCATCGGCTCCTGGAAGATCATCGCGATGTCGCGGCCGCGGATCGCGCGCATGCCGGTCTCGGGCAGCTTCAGCAGGTCCTGGCCCTCGAACAGCACCTGGCCGTCGATCTGCACATGGGCCTCGGGCAGCAGGCGCAG
>Ga0208693_1001383_pt1 | contig 17444 bp, 14 predicted proteins | sample AD_UKC071_MetaG_FD_184438 | JGI IMG/M metagenome (GOLD analysis project Ga0208693, IMG submission 184438) | Active sludge microbial communities of municipal wastewater-treating anaerobic digesters from USA - AD_UKC071_MetaG (SPAdes) (version 2) | ecosystem: Engineered > Bioreactor > Anaerobic >... | reverse complement strand
GTATGTCTACTGATTCGATGCGAAAGTCTTGTTCGAACTTATCGATCCTTACTGAATTAAGGAACAGTTCCAAACGCTGAGCCAGGCGTTGATTTTCCTCATCGATGCTGTGAAAAAGGTCTTTTGCATCTTCCACGCTATCTACATGCTCACTTTTCTGAACCATAAGATCTATTACTGAAATAGGCGTTTTCATATAGTGGACCCATCGGTCAGATAAGTGCTGACGTACTTCTTCTTCGCGCTCAAAATCTAGCAGCCGGGCATGGTAGGTTTGGCTCATGCTCCTCATCAAATTGGTTAGCATTTCTTCTTCTTTGGAAACTGGGCGAGTGATTGATTCTATAGCGAGGATGTCGCCCTTTGAATCGCAGGCTCTTTCAATCTGTGCATAAAAGGGTCTTCGGCGCAAATAGTCGCCCATTAGGTATCCAGCCAAGAGCACGCCGGATAGTAATAAGCCGTAAAGAAAGGGTTCGTAGGTGATAGAAACGCTGGCGGCGGCAACGTCTAGCCATACTGCTGAAAGAGCAACACATATGCCTATTAGATAAAGCAAAATGAAGCCTATCCTATCCAAAAGATAATCGCAAAACTTCAACTGATCACACCTCTTTATCAGCCCTACATTGGTACTTATTTGGCCCTCATTTTAGTGCTTGTATTGATGCTATCTGTCGGGCACGTTTTAGTCCCATGTCACAGTCAATTTGTAACCAAGCCCTCGTACAGTAGAAATGGCGTTTGAAATGCCGATATCTTCAAGTTTCTTTCTTACTCTTGAAACATTCACAGACAAGGTGTTGTCGTCGACAAAACTGATGTCGTCCCATAAAGTCTCAAGCAGTTCTTCTCTTGAGATCACAGTCTCTGCTTTCGTCATCATCAGTTCAATGAGCCTCGCCTCGGTTGGAGTAAGAGTCGCCCGTTTGCCGTCATATTCAATTATGCATTTGCTCCTATGAAGAAAAAGACCGCAACATTCCAGTATATCTGGCCGTATGGCGTGCTCCGTCGAATACTCGCCAAATGTTCTTCGTAGGGCGCTCTTTACTTTGGCCAACATTACCTCGGCATTAAATGGTTTGGTGATATAGTCATCTCCCCCGTTTTCGATTGCCCGGATCTGATCAGGATCATCTGTTCTAGCGGAGATGAAAATGACCGGAACGTTCGATATGGTTCTTATCTGTCTGCACCAGTAGAATCCATCCATGTACGGCAGATTGATGTCTAAAAGGACGAGGTGGGGCATGACTTCGAGGAACTCTGACTTTATGTCATCAAAGCGCTGGGCTTTGTACGGATTATATCCGTACTTACTTAAGTAGTCGCAAATGAGGTCTGCTAGTTTGAAGTCATCTTCAACTACGTAAACGCGGTAGGGATTTGTGCCAGAGTGGCCTAAATCTGCCATATTTATACGCTCCTCTACGTGATTCAATCTCATTGAGCCTTTATTGAGCCTTTAGGGTAAAGCCAAACGAATTTTATAACCCTTCCCTTCTATAATATACGTTAATATGCGGTAGTATGCGTTTTGCCGCCAACAGGGGTACGTAAAGGGGTGCCCGGCAAGGGAAACCCCAATTACGCGAATATGCGCAGGTTAGGACCGTCTTTATCGTCACCTGCTTACCCATGCGCTTATTTGCTTAGGTGAAGCGGAAAATGAAGCACAGGCCCTCGTCGCCATTGGGCCCGCATCCCTTTTGCTCCCGCTGCTCCGCTGGATGAAGCAAAAACCCCCGTCCCTTTTGCTCCACATGCTCCACGGCCCCGCTGCTACGTTCTATGAAGCAGAAACCCCCGTCCCTTTTGCTCCATGCTCCGCGTCCCAGCTGCTACGTTCGATGAAGCAAAAACCCCCGTCCCTTTTGCTTCATTTTGCTTCAGAAGCAGGAGAACCGTCCCCCTTGCTTCATCTGATGGGATGTTGTAAAATCCGTGTAATTACCTGAGGAAAGAAGGTATATGAATGGCTCGTTTGAAGCGGTTTACGTCTAATCTTGTTGTTTCGTCTCGCAGTATTGCTGGCATTTCTTTTCCTCTTTGGGTTCTTCATCATCATGCCCATCACTGCCATCACGCACATCACCATAACTAATCCTTTCTAGTTTCCCAAATCTATCATTACAAATTAAAGAGAGATTCAAGATAGCAATCCCTAGAGACTGCATCTTTAGGTCTTTCCAACTAAATACTAGATTAGCGCCAGTTTAGTGTATTGATTTTTCCCAGCTGAAAAGTTGAGGTGGGCAAAAGGAGGAACTGAGCATTGGAGTATAACCTCATACAGAAAGAAATAGACCTTTTCCGGGAAAGGTACAAGACAAGGAGAATAATCGAGGACATCCTCATAAAAGAAGGTTATGAGTACTTTGAGCCTTCCAGTTTCGATGACATGGACAGGTTTTTGCCTCTTATGAATACCATGGGACAAGCTTCAATGGTAAAACTCATAGCCTCAGATTCACGGATTTTGGTCCTCAATCCAGATAACACAACCAGCATAATCAGCCGGATCGTTCCTTTGTGGCAGGACGGTATGAAATTCAGATTGTTTTACTCGGCAACCGCCTCAAGGAGCGACAGAGAGTTAGGGATTTCAGAGATACGGCAAGTTGGGGTAGAAAGGCTCGGTGAAAGTGATTTCAAAACAGATGAAGAAATAATACTTCTGGCTTTGGATATACTGAGCCAATTTAGCATAGATTTCGTGATGGAAGTATCCAACAGCAAGTTCGTAGACGGTCTCTTGGGAGAAACTGATCTGTCCCCAGTAGAAAAACGCCGCTTAAGAGGACTGTTATACCGAAAAGACAAGCAAGGCATATCCGATTTCGCAAAAGCTGCGCCTCTTCCCGAACCTATCTCAAACAGCCTCTTGAGCATACTTAACCTTCAAGGCGATGCAGAGGATATAACGGCGCAAGGTGAGCGTTTTTGCATAAATCAAAAAATGGCAGACTCTATCCGAGAGATAACCGCGCTCAAAAAGTTCCTGGATGCCTACGGGTATTTAGATAACGTCTCTTTTGACCTATCCATGATCACAGAACTCGACTACTATGACGGGCTAATGTTCAAAGGTTACTACCCCGGATACTTCAAAGATGCGCTAAGCGGTGGGCGCTATGACTCTTTCACAGAGGACTATGGGAAGAAAATACCGGCCATTGGATTCTCTTTGGATCTAGATCAAGTGACAAACCTTCGTATCAAGCAGAAGGAGAAAGAAGGTGAGGATTTTGGATTACCTCAAAATCGCCGTAGCCAAAGGTAGAACAGAAAAAGGCGCCGCGGAAATCTTCAAAAAGGCAGGCTTCGGCAAGTACGTAGATCCAGATTCCCGTAAGCTCACATCTTTTGACGATGAGGAAAAGATAGCATATATCTACGTAAAACCCGTCGACGTCACAACCTATGTCCAAAAAGGAGCTGCTGACCTTGGAGTAATTGGCAAAGATATGCTATTGGAGAATTCGAGCAGCCTGTATGAACTTTTGGATCTCGGGTTTGGAAAATGCAAGATGGTAGTAGCAGGAAAAGAGAACAAATACCCTCGGGGCAAGGAAGAGACCCTAAGAGTTGCCACATCTTACCCCAATATTGCAAGAAGCTACTTTGGGCATAGAAACCAAAAAATCATATCGGTGAATCTAGGCGGTTCTGTAGAATTGGCTCCCCTCTTAGGCTTGTCTGACGTGATAGTAGACCTGGTAGAGACGGGAAGAACCTTAAGAGCCAACGATCTTTACGTGATAGAAGAAATATGCAGTGTAAGCACAAAACTCGTATCAAACAGAGTGTCCTATAGGTTCAAGCATCAAAGAGTAATGGAATTGGTAAAACGGTTGGAGGAGGTTTGCTCCTAATATGATAAACGTAATTAAGATTCCAGATGAAACCGGCATATTAGAGGGAATTCTAGGCAATAGGCAGATCCAATTTGACCAAGTTGAGGACACGGTAAAGTCCATTTTATCTGACGTAAAGAAAAATGGGGATAGAGCCGTCACAAAGTACACTTGGAAGTTTGATAAGGTTTTCCTCCAAGACTTTTCTGTATCTCAAGACGAAGTATCATCAGCCCTAAAAAGGATAGATCCTTCCCTCAAGAACCATCTTTGCGCTGCGAAAGCCAATATAGAAAAGTATCATTTGCCCCAATTGAAAAAATCCTACTTCATAGAGGACGAAGACGCCCTATTGGGGCAGATCGTAAGACCCATAGAAAGGGCAGGCATTTACGTACCGGGGGGAAAAGCTGCCTATCCTTCCACAGTGCTCATGAATGCGATCCCTGCGAAAATAGCCGGGGTAAAGCGGATTGTGATGATCACTCCTCCTTCAAAAGACGGCGGCGTAAAAGACTCCCTTCTGGTAGCAGCGCACATAGCAGGCGTAGATGAGATTTATAAAGTAGGCGGAGCCCAGGGAATCGGCGCTTTGGCCTTTGGCACAGAGACTATCCTGAGAGTGCAGAAGATCACGGGCCCAGGGAATATATACGTAAACGCTGCCAAGAAAATGGTATCCGGTTATGTGGGAATAGACATGTTGGCAGGTCCCAGCGAAATCGCGATAATCGCCGATGAATCTTCAGATCCCAGGTTCATAGCCGCCGACTTGATCTCCCAAGCAGAGCACGATGAAGCCGCCTGCGCCATGCTGCTTACCTCCTCTCAAGATTTAGTAGATAAGGTTTTGTCTGAGATCTACAGGCAAATAGAGGATTTAGAGCGCAAAGATACGATAAAGGCGTCCTTGGCAAACTACAGCGCCATCTTGATAACTAGTTCAGTAGATGAGTCTTTAAAGATAGTAAACGAGATAGCCCCTGAACATCTGGAAATAATGACTGAAGATCCTTTCGAGGTGTGCAAAAAAGTGGAGAATGCCGGCGCTATTTTCCTTGGCCCATACTCTCCCGAGCCTGTTGGCGACTATTTCGCAGGTCCAAATCACACTTTGCCAACCGGATCTACTGCTAGGTTTTCTTCACCTTTATCGGTAGATGACTTTCTCAAAAAAACGTCTCTTATACACTACGAAAAAACCGCCCTCGCCAGGGCAAAAGATGCTGTAATAGCCATTTCTCAAGAAGAAGGGCTTACAGGGCACAAAAACGCGGTGGAAGTAAGGTTTCAAGAAACGCGGTGCAACAATGAGTGACGCAACAGCCAAGTATAAAAGGATGGTGATGACCATGAAATGGATTAAAGAAAGCGTAAAGGATTTGAAAACATATCCTACACCCAGAAAGCCAATGGAAGTGAAACTTGACAGCAATGAAGGCAAGAACATATGCCTTTTAGATGTGTGCGAGTCTACGTTCCTGCAAGATCTCCGGATAAACCTATATCCGGATGGACAATCCTGCCTTTTGCGAGAAGAGTTAGGTAAATACCTGGGCCTACCTGCCGCCAATATAGTAGCAGGGAACGGTTCCAGCGAGATGATAGATCTCATAATGAAAGCTTTTGTGGAAAAAGGCGATAAGGTATTGTCTGTCTTTCCCAGTTTCAGCATGTATGGCGTTTTTGCCAAAATATACTCGGCAGAGTTAGTCAGCGTAGAAAGCCGCTTGGATTTCTCTCTCGATGTAAACGCAGTAATCCGCAAGGCAAAAGAATCAGCGCCCAAGGCGGTTTTTCTGTGCAATCCCAATAACCCTACTGGATATCTCTTGGAAAAAGAAGAAGTAGAGGCGATCGCACAAGCTACTGATGCTCTTTTGGTTCTCGACGAGGCATACATGGAATTTGCCTGCGGGTCTTTGGCCCAAGATGTGACCGCATACGAAAACTTGATAGTTCTAAGGACTATGTCCAAAGCTTTTGGATTAGCGGGTTTAAGGCTCGGTTACCTGGCCTCAAATGAGGGCATAGTAGAGGCGGTAAATAGGGTTAGGCCACCTTACAACCTAAACGCTTTGACCCAATATCTAGGGGTTAAGGCGCTTAGAGAAAAAGAGAAAATGTTTGCCTACGTTGAGGAAGTGAAAGAAGAAAGGGAATACCTTTTTTGCGGCCTGAAAAGACTTGGGATAAACGCATACCCCTCAGATGCCAACTTCATCTTTTTTGAGTGCCACGTGCCTAATTTGAGCAAAAAGCTAGAAGAAAGAGGTGTGAGCATTAGGAGTTTCTCCGGTGACCTTGAGAACTACTACAGAGTAACTGCAGGAAACAGAGGTGAGAACCTCAAGTTTCTCATGAGCATGGAAGAGATCCTTGAAGATTCGCCCAGGTAAATGACGGGTAAGATAAATCGGATACTTAAGGAGGAAAAGCGCAAAATGAGAAAAGCGGCGATTCAAAGGGAAACTACTGAAACCCGTGTCTCCTTGGAGATAGACTTGGATGGGACAGGCAAAAGCCACATTGAGACCGGAATAGGCTTCCTAGATCACATGTTGACTCTTGTTAGTTTCCATAGCGGGTTCGATTTAGACATCGCATGCAGCGGCGATATCTATGTTGATGACCACCACTCAGTCGAAGATGTAGGCATAGCTCTGGGGCAGGGTTTCGCCCAAGCCTTGGGAGACAAACGGGGTATACAGAGATTTGGAAACGCTTGGGTCCCCATGGATGAGTCTTTGGCTTTTGTGAGCGCAGATGTAAGCGGTAGGGGATACTTGGTTTTTCGCGCCGAGTTTTCTTGCCCAAAAATAGGCGATATGACATCTCAAAATGTAAAAGAGTTCTTCAAAGCCTTTGCAAATTCGGCAGGCATAACTTTACACATAAACCTGGCATACGGAGAAAACGACCACCACAAAGCCGAAGCCATATTTAAAGCGTTTTCTCTGGCTCTAAAATATGCTTCGAAGGTGGAACCTTGCCGGCAGTCATCTTTGCCATCTTCCAAGGGGGTAATCTAATGCTGATCTTCCCTGCCATAGATATCAAGGACGGAAAATGCGTGCGACTGTCTCAGGGAGACTTCAACTCGGTCAGCGTGTACTCTCAAGATCCTGCGGAAATGGCCCTTGCATGGCAAGAAGAAGGGGCGTCCTACCTTCACGTAGTGGATTTAGACGGGGCGCGACGGGGCAAGGTAGAAAATTGGGAGGCCATAGAGAACATAGTGCAAAAAGTAAGAATCCCTGTACAGGTAGGAGGAGGTATAAGAGAGGAAGAAACTGCAAATAGACTTATGGATATTGGGGTAGAAAGAGTGATTTTGGGAACTGCGGCAATACAAAACATCGGGTTGGTAGAAAAACTTCTGGCGTCTTACGGGAGAGATAAAGTAGCCGTTTCTCTAGATGTAAGAGATGGGCGTGTCTCAGCTATGGGATGGCAAGAGGTAAGCCAGATTGACCCGCTAGATTTGTGCAAAACCCTTGAAGATATTGGGGTAAAGTTGGTGGTCTACACAGATATTTTGTGCGACGGAATGCTAAAGGGTCCCAACATAAAAGCGTACCAAGACCTTTCTGCGAGGTCGTCTCTGGATATTATCGCATCCGGAGGAGTATCTTCCTTGAAAGATCTAATGCGTCTTAAGAAAATGGGACTCTACGGCGCTATATTGGGTAAGGCGCTTTACGAAGGGCTCCTTACCCTCCATGAGGTGATGAAATGTCCAGGATTAGAATAATCCCTTGTATCGATATGATAGGTGGCAAAGTCGTGAAAGGAAGACGTTTTGGCGATGTAAAAGAAGTTGGAGACGTTAAATCGTTGGCTAAGCGCTACTCAGAAACTCTCGCCGACGAGATCGTGTTTTACGACATAACTGCATCTCAAGAAGGTCGAAGTACCGATCTTACGGTTTTGGCCGACATAGGTTCCTGCTTAACCGTCCCTTTTTCCATAGGCGGCGGCATTTCCAGCATCGCTGACATAAAAAGATGCCTTGACGTAGGGGCAAGCAAAGTGTCTATAAACTCTGCTGCTATAAAGGATCCGGGGTTTATAAGAAAAGCGTCAGATGAATTCGGGAGCAAAAGGATAGTAGTAGGAGTTGACGTCAAACAAAAGAAAATGGAAACTTGGAACGTCTATCTCAAGGGCGGAACCTTAGATACAGGTATGAGCGTAACCGAGTGGGTGAAAAAGGCGACTTCCTTAGGCGCAGGTGAATTCATCATAAACAGCATCGACGGGGATGGGATGAAAAACGGTTACGATGTTTCTTTGTTCAAAGAGGTAAAAAAAGCTACAAACCTGCCTGTGATAGCGTCTGGAGGAGCGGGGACATTTGAGGACTTCTACCACATCATAGTAGCCGCAGGTGTAGATGGGGTCCTCGCCGCTTCAGTGTTTCACTATGGTGAGATATCGATTACAGACCTCAAAAAGTACCTCATGCAGAGGGGAGTTGACGTTTTAGGTGCCTAAGATAGAAAACGGTTCAGAAGCAAAGCGAGGAAAAGGTTCTGTGAAGTATGAAGACTCTTTGGAAGGGGTCATATCCCAGATCGGTTTTGACGAAAACGGGCTGGTGCCCGCCTTAGTTCAGGATATAAAGAGCGGAAAAGTCCTGATGCTGGCCTACATGAACGAAGAATCCATTAAGAAGACTTTGGAAGAAAGGGTGGTTTACTATTACAGCAGAAGCAGGCAGAAACTGTGGAAGAAAGGAGAAACCTCGGGGAACATCCAATATCTTAAAGGGTTGTATTGCGATTGCGACAAAGACAGCCTACTGGTTTTAGTTGAACAGGTAGGAGCAGCTTGCCACACTGGAAGTTACTCATGCTTCTTCAACCCTATATTCAATCTTGCAGTTAAAGAGGGGGAAGATACCCGAGACACGCCAGATACCGAAAAGGTCATAGGGGAACTATATGATGTGATAAGCCAAAGGAAACACAGCCCAGCGCAAGGTTCGTACACGTCATACTTGTTTCACGAAGGTCTAGACAAGATTCTTAAAAAAGTAGGCGAAGAATCGTCAGAAGTCATAATCGCGGCGAAAAACGGTGCCAAAGAAGAAATGGTTGGTGAAATAAGCGATTTGATCTATCACCTTTTGGTCCTCATGGTCAGCCAGAACTTAACGATCCAAGATGTCGCGGAGGAGTTGGAAAGGAGGAGAAAGTAGTGGAGCATGGGGACGGTTCTCGCGCTTCTTTCGACTGCCGAAAGAAGCGCGAGAACCGTCCCCTCTGCTTTGGCACTTTCACTGCTTCAGTAAACTTCAAAGGAGGACGATTATGGAAATAGAAATTCTAGATTGGGTGGAAGAACACAAGTCGGAATTGATTTCGGTTTCAGATGAAATATGGGGTTACGCTGAGCTAGGATTAGATGAACACAGGTCTGCCAAACTACAGATGGACTATCTTGAGAGCCATGGGTTTGAAATACGTTCTGGCATAGGCGGCATGGAAACTGCATTTGTCGCCTCTTGGGGTGAGGGGAAACCGGTAATAGGCTTCTTGGGAGAATATGACGCTTTGCCGATGGTGTCTAACAAACCTGTGCCTTACAAAGAACCGCTCATAGAAGGCGGAACAGGTCACGGGTGCGGCCATAACCTTCTGGGTGTAGCTTCTATGGGAGCAGCCGTTTCTTTAAAGCACGTCATGGAGCAAAAAGGCCTTCCCGGCACGGTTCGCTACTATGGTTGCCCGGCAGAAGAAAGTTCTTTCGGGAAGACGTGGATGGTAAGGGATGGCGTTTTCGATGACCTAGATGTAGCCCTCACTTGGCATCCAGGGGCTACTAATTCGGTGAGAAACGAATCCAGCTTGGCAGACTTTGTCCTTAAGTTCAATTTTTACGGCAAAACTGCCCACGCATCAGGAGGTCCCTGGAACGGAAGAAGTGCCCTAGACGGAGTTGAACTAATGAACTCGGGCGTAGAGCGCATGAGGGAACATATGCGGCCTGAATGCCGAGTACACTACGTGATTTCTTATGGCGGAGGGGCACCTAACGTAGTGCCAGACTACGCGCAGAATTTCTTTGATGTCCGCGCTAAAGATATCGCTGAACTCAAAAAGATGCGCCAATGGGTACAAGACATCGCAAAAGGCGCAGCTCTTATGACTCAAACTCGCTTTGAAGAACTGTTTTTAGGGTGTGCTGCAAACGTTATACCCAACCGGGTAATCGCCCAAACCTTTCATTCTGTGATGGAAGAAATCGGCGCACCCAAATGGAGCGAAGAAGAACTTCAGTTTGCCCAGACTATGCAACAGCAGTTTGAACCCGAACTTGTAGAGCAAGCAGTAGAATCCTTGGAGGAATCTGGCGTCACTCTGGGCCAAAAACACCTTTGCGATACTCAGGTACCATACAGGGATGAAATAGGAGAAGGAACGGGCTCCACCGATGTAGGAGATGTGTCATGGGTCGTGCCTACCGCCCAGTTTTCTACTGCGTGTCATCCCATAGGAATTCCCGGCCACAGTTGGGCCATTACTTCGTGTTCAGGGATGAGCATAGGCCACAAGGGCATGCTTTACGCCGCGAAAATACTAGGTGTTGCAGGATATCGGTTTCTAACAGATCCAGACCTTCGCCAAAAGGCGCGAGAAGAATGGCAGATCCAACTCAAAGGAAGACAGTATGAGTGCTTGATCCCTCCCGAGATAAAGGCGCCTCCCAAACCTTTCTGACAGCACCGGACGGTTCTCCTGCTTCTTTCAGTCATAAGAAGAAGCAGGAGAACCGTCCCCATATATCACATATATCCAGTAGGAACCATTTCCATATTCGTCTGGAGTTTGCCCGGTCATAACCATTTTATCGTTCTCGATGACCACATGATCTATGCGGAGGGGACCGTTTTCAGTGATGAGGATTTCTTTTCCTTCTTTGTCACCGCTTTGGTTCGCACCTATCTTAGCTACTACATTAAACGCATTCACAGTCGATCCTTCGACGGGCTCAGCTACAAATGTTATATCTCCTATAGCGCCCAAAAGCGCCTTGCCTTCTTCGCTGTAAGGGCAGACTCGGTCGATCATATCTACGTTTCCATCTAGGTCTACTCTTATCCCTTTCTGCTCAGGCGTGCCTGTTTCTGGATCCCAAAGGAACCAGACTTCTAGAGCTTGAGGCTCGCCTCTCTCGGTTTCTATCCATTCGATGGATTCTACCCCTACGTACTGGGGTCGATCAAAGTTAAATTGGACTAAAATGTCACAAAGTTTTTCCGCTTCCCCCTTGGATCGGTCCCAAATCCAGATTTCCTTAGGCACCACATGCCTTACGTCAAATCCAATCTCCTCGGAAAAGATTTCGCCCAAAGGTCCCGAAACCATAGCCAACTTGTCGCCACTTGGGGACCACGAAAAAGGACCGATCCTATCTTTTTCGTCACTGGTAGGCATGGGAATCACGTGTTTTAGGTCCCCCTGGGGAGTGTAAAGACAAAGCGACACACCTCCTGCCGGAACAGATGAACTTTCACCGTGGTTCAATTCATCATGACGGCAAAGTTCAACCACAACCTCATCTTGGGGGCTAAAGCCCCAGAAATAAGCCCAATCGGGCTCGATTTGCGCTCCGTGCCGTAGACCTAGAGGTAAACGAACCTGGGACGGATTGACCTCCACCTGATAAGTCTCGCCTGACGTCAGGTCATAGGAAACGTAACCCATCTTTCCGACATCAAAAGCTTGCCCATAGGCTGCAAAAAGACCGGAAGGAGAGTACCTCAAACTAAAGAGGCCGTCCCAAGTAGGTAAATCGTCAGCAACTCTTAGAGCCTCTTTCGTTTCCACGTTTACTTTCCATAGGTCGTGAAGATGGCGAAATACTATCGTCTGACCATCTTCGGCTACAAACAAGTCGGCGGGATAAGGAGGTACGGAAGGATATCTCACAAACGCTATATCCTGTACCTCGAGGGAATCCAAGTCCACTTCAACCACCCAATACCCCGACTCATCTACATAAGGACCGGCAGTCATGAGGCCCATAACCATGAAGCGCACCTTTGACCCGTCTCGCGCCCAGTCGAGCATCTCAATAGATGAGGAACTGTCTACAGCAAAAAGCCGCACGCCTGTTCCATCGTCGGGGCAGATGGCCCAAACGCTTGATAAGTAAGAATCGGCAATGCGCCTGGGTGTCTGGCATAGGGCACCGACTCCGGTTCCTTCACTTCCCAAAGCGGAAGTGCCAAGCGTTTTTGAAGACCTTTCCTCACCCTTGGATACTCCGGGGAAAGCGACGTACTTTCCATCATGACTCCACTTTCGACCATCCCAAGGCCTGGCTTGATAGAAAGGGCCAACGCGTAGAACATGCAAGTCGTCCTTTTCGCTGACATTTATTTCAGGGAACGTATTTAGCCCCGGTAGAGCATGGGGATCGGTAGTTTCCAGGAGAACTGAAGAACGGGTGAGCATAAAGACTTTCCATGATTTATCTTCCGAACCGTCGCCGGAATCGTCATTTCTAAGGTTTATAGTTTCCTCTACTGCCCACACTTCTTTCACTCTAGATGAGTCATCTTGTACCTGCACCTCATAGTAGGTTGAGACTTCAGCATACGGCCCATCAACTGAAGGGCCAAAAGAAGTAACCCAAAGCTTAGGTTCCGGCTCTTCTTTCAAAGTAAAAGTCTTGCCCGGAGTTTTCCACAAAAGCGTCTTTCCAGTCCCTGGAGCGTGCACGTTGTATGGCATAACCTTGTCCGAAAGGCCTATGTCCCACTCAGGGAATATCTCAGAGAGAACCTCTTCATCACCGCTCCATGCCGCATCAGACACCTGGCTCGAAAGATTCAAAATCTCGTCCGTTGACCCCTCTTGGGCAACCATAAGGACAAAGGCGAAACTGACTGTAGGCATATCCTCTGCCTCGCCAAATTCTAAAGTAAGTCTCAATACAAAACTGTTGTCGGGCTCCTTTAGGATGCTAGGCGGAATGGACCAAGAAAGACTCATATCCCCTGCCTCATCAGCTGACTCAATAGACGCCCCTTTGCGCAAGATGGGTTTTAGGTATTCCGTGTGGAGAGGAATTGGTTCTCCATAGGCATCGCGGGCTTCAAAATGGGCCCAAAGATCGAGGCGCGCCGTACATCGCTCCAGATTCACTGTCCCGCTTGCCCCCGGGTCTTGGTCACCACCTTGGGGCAAAAATAAGTTAAAAAGTACCTGCTCATCAGCACAAGCTACCAGGTTGTCCCTGGGAACAGAAATGGGCCAAAGTTCTTCAAGGACCAGATCTCCTAGGTCACCTATGCCTTCACCCTGCCCTTTCCCATAAGACTCTGGGAGTCTGGGCCACACATAAGAAACCCTTTGCCCCTGAGCACACGACCCATCAGTTTTCCCAATGAGAACAGGAAGAAGGGGCGTTTCTATGGGAGCAGCAAATGTGACATTTGAAGATGGTCCAGGCTCGGGGATGACGCGGCATCCAGATAGACACATGGCGAGTATTATGAGACCGACTGCCGAGAATCTAGTCACGTTATTAAAATTCAAGGAAACAAGACGGTACCGCCTTCCCATAACAATCCCTCTTTTCGTATTGTTTGACTCAATTATTCCGCGTAGGTTCCAAGGAAGCATAGGGACGGTTCTCCTGCTTCTTTCGAGAAGCAGGAGAACCGTCCCTATGCTTCTACAACAAAACGTCTATCTCTTGTTCTTTGTAGTACTGAGCCTGGGCGCTCCAAAGTTCGTAGTATTTGCCTTCTGTGTCTTTGATAAGTTCATCGTGATTACCCCTTTGGACAATGCGTCCTTCGTGAAATACCACGATGTCATCACAAAACCTACACGACGATAGTCTATGAGATATGTAGATTGCAGTCCTACCTTGGACTATACTGTCAAATCTCGTGTATATATCAAACTCGGATATGGGATCTAAGGCCGCAGTAGGTTCATCTAGTATTACAAACGGAGCACCTTTGTAGAGGGCCCTGGCCATGGCTATTTTCTGGGCTTCGCCTCCAGATATCTCTACGCCGGTTTCGGCAAAATCTTTGTAAATATAGGTGCGTATCCCATCTGGCATATTCCTTAGACGCTCCTCGAAACCTACTAACTTCAACGCTTCTTCAACCTTCTTATCATCGTAAGTCGTGTTTGCAGCAACATTTTCCGCAATGGTGAACGACAACAGTTTGAAATCCTGAAACACTACCGAGAAAAGGTCGAGGTATTCTTGGTAATCAAACTTCCGGATATCTATTCCGTTAAGGGTAATCTCACCTTCTGTAGGATCGTAAAATCTGGTGATGAGCTTTACGAGAGTAGTTTTGCCGCTGCCGTTCATGCCGACTACTGCAAGTTTTTCCCCTACTCTCAGCTTCAGATTTACATCTTTCAGAACGTATTTATCTGAACCAGGATATCTGAAACTTACGTTCTTAACTTCTATCTCATACTCGTTATCGTCTCGCTTTTCAACGGGAAGGGTTCCCTGGTACCTTTCGCTTTCGAGATTTAAGAATTCGTCAAGCACTTTGATATAGGATGTGTTGAGTAACGCTTTACTGTAGTTCTGCATAGAGTCTGTGAGACCTGTCATCATCAAGGTCACCGTGCCTGCGAAAAGGATGATATCCGCTGCTGTAACAAGTCCGTAATATGCTTTGACCCCGACGAAACCGTAGACTAAACCCATTGTGGCTATCTGAGCTGCAGCGTTTTTGACCCCAATACTAGTGCTGTACCCCAAAAACCTAGCATATACGTTTCCAAGCAGCTCCGGCACCTGGGCAATTCCGCTTTTCAATGCCTTTTGGGTATAGAGACGAGTATCTTTCCCATACGAATAGTCGCCCCAATACGGCCAATAGGCTGAAAACAGCAGGTTTATAGACCGGGCCTCCGACTGGCTAAGCTCATCCAATTGAGAGACACCGCGCTGGGCCAGTTTCACACACCAGACATTTATCCCCGCGATAAGAGCAATAAAGACGGTATTTTGCAAGAATAAAGGTATTGTTACGCCAGGGAGTGGCACTTTGAAGACTCTAGCGGACATGATGGCGCCAATAAGAAGCGTGAACCCACCCCTTACTATGCTTTTCGCGTAGTAAGCCTCCGCTGCCAACCCATAGTCAAAAAACTTCTCTGTTTCCCGCAACCAATTCAGCTTTTCATGAGTTCTCGGGTCTTCCAGAACTTCGAAATCTACCTCCATCAATTTATCGCTCACTGCTGCATCTTTCTTGCGCCATACCTCCATCCTGCCGTAGTCAAATTGCACATTTACCCACTTCGCCAAAAGAGTAAGCACTAGGTTAACGGTAATGGCCAGAAGCACGGTTTTCATAATATCTCCGCCTGATGTGAGGACCTGAATTACCCTTGCGCCCATGTAGACTGCCAAAAGAGGAACTACTGCATCTAAGAACCCCAAGATTATAGAATTTCTACCCAGAGATCTATCTATCTTGGAAAGGAGTTTGAACCCCTCCCAAACCTCGCGTAGCCCGCTATTTATTCGGCCCTGTCTTCTGGTTCCTTCTGTAGCCTCTGTTTTCACAGCGACTCACCTCCATCCTTGGACAATACAGATAACTTGTCGCCTTCTAGATGATCTTGGTAGTAATATGCCTGGATATCAAACATTTCTTTGTACTTACCGCCATATCTCATCAGCTCTTCATGACTACCTTCTTCTATTATTTGGCCATCTTCAATGAAAAAGATCCTATCGCAAAACCTAGTGGACGCGAGCCTGTGGGATATGAATATGGCTGTCTTTCCTTTTACCAGTTGGTTGTACCGTTCATATATCTCACTCTCGGCTATGGGGTCCAAAGCGGCAGTAGGTTCGTCAAGTATAGCTATGGGAGCATCGCGATATATGGCCCTAGCCAGTACAAGCCTTTGATTTTGGCCTCCTGAAAGATCTACAGCGCCCTCACGGGACATCTTGCCAAGATACGTATCCATACCATAGGGAAGGGCCCGGATCGTTTCTATAAGTCCCGCTTTTTCCAAAGCTTCTTCAACCTTTCTTCTACGATAAGCCTCGTCAGGTGTTTGAACCTTTTCAGAATCAGAGCCAGAGCTTCCTATATCCATCAAGTCTAGTTCTGTATAATCACTGCCCATCACCATGTTCGCCACCGTATCAGGAAAAATGTGCACATCTTGAAAAACTGCAGAAAAGAGAGCATACCTTTCATTTATGTTCATTTCCTCTGCATTTACTCCGCCAATCAAGATCTCACCCTTGCAAGGATGCAAAAGGCCTATTATAAGGCCAACGATAGTGCTTTTGCCGGCACCGTTTACCCCAACTATAGCTACCTTTTCCCCTTCTTTTATGTGAAAACTCATGCCTTTTATGACCCAGTTGTCAGAACCAGGATACTTGAACCATACGTCTTTGAACTCAATATCGTATCGTGTTGGAACCGGTAGACCTTCACCACGCTTAAGAGAATCTTGGTATTCTAGATATTCGCGCATGTCGTTGAGAGGCGCCATATCTCCATGTATAGCCGTTATTTGAGAGATAAGATCCATTAGCCACCCTGAAATTCCACGAGTTATGCCCAAAAGGAACACGAAGTCAGCTGTTTGGATGCTGCCAGAAAGGAACATGGACGTAAGGTAGAAATAGGTGAGGCCATCTCGGAAAAAGATCAACAAGGCAGTGAGAGCAAATCCGGCGTAGTCTCTGATCCTCTCTTTTCTCCTGTAATACTCCCATTCACCCTCTAGTTTTCTTTCTGTATCGCGAAACAAGTCTGCCATCCTGTAGAGGCGTACGTCCTTGGCGTACTCATAGTCGCCTTTGGTTCTGCGAACATATCGCATCTTTGTCCTTAGCCCTCTCGTTTCTTTAACGGTCTTTTCCTTAAATTCGGCCAAGCGTTCTCCGTAATAGTACTGGATGACACCAGAAACACATATGCACACGAGAAGAGAAGGGTGTATTTGAGCAACCAATCCTGCGAAAAAGACTATCCCAACGATCCCAGCCAAAAAAGCCGAACATCGCTGGCCAAACGTTACCAAAAGGGTGCTATCCCCTTCGTCTGCAAGAGCAAGCCCCCTACTAACCAGAGTCTGACCTTTTTCAGAAGAGAAATCTTGATAATCCATGTCTATGGACTTATTGAAGCCGTAAGTCATGTACAGAGCTCGCTGGTTTGCCCCGCCTTTTACAAGCTTGTAGTCCAGAATGACGTATAGACATTTTGCTGCAAGATACAAAAGGACCGGATATACTATGCTCAGGAGGTAAACTCTTAGTGATTCGGCTACATCTATCCCTCCTATCACGGCCTTAGGCACATAGGCCTCCAGCGCTATTATGCCTATCTGTACAGGTACTATCAGCACAATGAATGCTAAGTACAATTTGTCGGTACGGTATATATTCTTTAGGAGATAAAACATATTCTGCCATAATGAATTCTCAGGCTTTTTTTCACCAAAACCACTTTCAGGTCTCCTGCTTTCTTCTGTCACATCTTCCAAAGAAGGTACCCCCTAATTCACTCAATTCCGCCGCTTATATGGAAAGCCGTCGATCCCTCTTTCA
>Ga0208693_1001380_pt1 | contig 17448 bp, 12 predicted proteins | sample AD_UKC071_MetaG_FD_184438 | JGI IMG/M metagenome (GOLD analysis project Ga0208693, IMG submission 184438) | Active sludge microbial communities of municipal wastewater-treating anaerobic digesters from USA - AD_UKC071_MetaG (SPAdes) (version 2) | ecosystem: Engineered > Bioreactor > Anaerobic >... | reverse complement strand
GGGCGTGCGGGATGTCGCGAAAGGCGAGGCTGCGGCCGACCGGATTCGCGAGCGGGTCCCGTCCGCGAGAGTGGCGGTGGAGCAGATCGAACTCGGCTCGCTGGCCAGCGTCGCCGACTTCGCCCTACGGGTGGGCACCTCACCGGTCGACGTGCTGATCAGTAACGCCGGCTTGAGCACAGCGGACGCGTCCGCGCGCACCGAGGACGGCTTCGACCTGCAAATCGGGGTCAACTACCTCGGTTCGTTCGCACTGGTCGCCGGCCTGTGGCCGGCTCTGGTCGCCGCCCAGAACCCGCGGGTGGTCACGCTGGGCTCTCTGATGGCCCACCGGGGCCGCATCGACCCGGACTTCGGCCGGCCCCGCAAGTCCACCTATCGGTCCTACTCCGACTCCAAGCTCGGCCAGGTGGTGCTCGCGATGGAATTGCGACGCCGCAGCCGCGCGTCCGGGACGGGCGTGGAGGCCGTGGCCGCGCACCCCGGCTGGTCGCAGACCGCCATCTTCGACACCGCCGGGCCGCCCGCTGTCGTCGAGACCATCGGCAACTTCATCGGTGCCCTGCAATCACCGGCGGACGGGGCCCAGCCCGTCCTGCTGGCCGCAACCGCACCGCGTCCTTCGATGTACTACGGCCCCACCCGCTGGTTCGGTGCAGCCGGACCCGCCGGCCCGTCCGCACTGCCGAAGGGTGCCCGGACTGCGGGGGCCGCTGAACGCCTCTGGCGGCTGTCCACGGAGCTCACCGGGGTCGAGTTCGAGCCCTAAGGTATCCGGTATGAACACCGCAGTCACCGTGGTCGGCGAAGCTCTGATCGACATCGTCGTGCCCGTATCCGGAGAACCCGCCGAACATGTCGGTGGCAGCCCCGCCAACGTCGCCATCGGCTTGTCCCGGCTCGGGCACAACACCCGGCTCGCGACCCATATCGGCACCGACGCGCGTGGCCAGCGCATCGCCGCGCTCTTCGCCGCCGAGGACGTCGAGCTCACCCCGGGCAGTACCGACGCCGACCGGACGCCGACCGCCACCGCCAACCTCGACGCGGCCGGCGTGGCCACCTACGACTTCGACCTGGAGTGGACGCTCGACCCGGCGACGGTGGATCTCAGCAGCGGCGGCCACCTGCACACCGGCTCGATCGCGGCGACACTGCCCCCCGGAGGCGACGCCGTCCATGAGATCGTGCAGCGCGCCCGCGAGCACGCCACCGTCTCCTATGACCCGAACGCACGGCCCACCCTGATGGGCTCCCCCGAGGAGGCCCGTCCGATCATCGAGCGGCTGATTCGCCTGGCCGATGTGGTCAAAGCATCCGAGGAGGACGTGGCCTGGCTCTACGGCGGTGCGCCGGTCACGCAGGTGTTGGCCGAATGGGCCGCGATGGGGCCGGCCGTTTGCGCGGTCACTCAGGGTAGCGAAGAAGTGGTGATCCTCGCCGCCGGCGAGTTGCAGCGCTTCCCCACCCTGCCGACCAAGGTCGCAGACACGGTCGGCGCCGGTGACTCGTTCATGGCCGGCCTGATCTCAGGTCTCCTGGACGCGGGCCTTCTGGGCGACGCCGAAGCGCGTGAACGGCTGCGCTTCGCCGAATGGCCGGTGCTGGAAATCGCGGTCAGCCGCGCCCTCGCGTGCGCTGCGATCACAGTCTCCAGGGCGGGCGCCAACCCGCCGACCCGCGCCGAACTCGAGGTCGAGGTCTAGGTCCAGGTCGCTCGCTTCGGCGCCACGGTCACTTCAGCCCAGCCGCGGATACCGTCCGCGGTAGTGCACCAGCGGCTCACCGTCTCCTTCAACGACCAGGTGTTCCAGCACGCAGGTGGTCAGCGTCGACCAGCCCGTCTCCGCCGTCCGCTCCAGACGCACCCCAGCCCAAACGGACGCGTCCGCGGGCACCGGTCCCCATTCGGTCTCGGCAAACTCCGCCGCGCGGAACTGTCCGCCCGGCGCGGGCGCAGTGCCGCCGAACACCTCGGCCAGCCGCCGGTGCTGCCCGCCCAGGACACTGACCGCGGCCACGCCCGCCTCGGTTAGCGCGTCGAGGAGTTCCGACAGCGGATCCAGCAGGGCCAGCACCCTTGGCGGCTCTCCGTTCGCCACCAGCAGCGAGGAGACCGTCAACCCCGCCGGACGCCTCGAGCCGTGCGCCGCCCACAGGGTCACGCCGGCGGCCAGCCGTCCGCGAAGCTGGCGACCGGCGTCGCGTCCGGGCTCAGCGAACGGGTGGGTGTGGTGGATCGTCACCAGGGCACGATACCCAAGGAACGCAGAACGGCCCCCGCATTGCTGCGGGGGCCGTTCAGAGGATCGGTCAGTGAATCAGGTTCACTTGATGATCTTGGTCACACGACCGGCGCCGACGGTGCGGCCACCCTCGCGGATGGCGAACTTCAGGCCGTCCTCCATGGCGATCGGCTTGTTCAGGTGCACGGTCATGTCGGTGTTGTCACCGGGCATCACCATGTCGGTGCCCTCGGGCAGCGAAACGATGCCGGTCACGTCAGTGGTGCGGAAGTAGAACTGCGGGCTGTAGTTGGAGAAGAACGGCTTGTGACGGCCACCCTCTTCCTTGGTCAGCACGTAGACGTTGGCGTCGAAATCGGTGTGCGGGGTGGTGGAACCCGGCTTGATCACGACCATGCCGCGCTCGACGTCGTCCTTCTTCGTGCCGCGGAGCAGCAGGCCGACGTTCTCGCCCGCACGACCCTCGTCGAGGATCTTGCGGAACATCTCGACACCGGTGATGGTGGTGGACTGCTTCTTGTCGGCGATGCCGATGATGTCGACGGTCTCACCGGTGCGGACGATGCCGCGCTCGATGCGGCCGGTCACCACGGTGCCACGACCGGTGATGGTGAACACATCCTCGATCGGCATCAGGAACGGCTTCTCGGTCTCGCGCTCCGGCTGCGGGATGTACTCGTCCACCGCGTCCATGAGCTCGAGGATCGACTCGCTCCACTTGGCGTCGCCCTGCATGGCCGGGAAGGCCGCAACGCGAACGATCGGGCAGTTGTCGCCGTCGAACTCCTGTGCGGACAGCAGCTCGCGGACCTCCAGCTCGACCAGTTCGATGAGCTCTTCATCGTCGACCATGTCGCACTTGTTCAGCGCGACCACGATCGCCGGCACGCCCACCTGACGCGCGAGCAGCACGTGCTCACGGGTCTGCGGCATCGGGCCGTCGGTGGCGGCGACCACCAGGATGGCGCCGTCCATCTGCGCGGCACCGGTGATCATGTTCTTCACGTAGTCAGCGTGACCGGGGCAGTCGACGTGCGCGTAGTGGCGCTTCTCGGTCTGGTACTCGACGTGCGCGATCGAGATCGTGATGCCGCGCTGACGCTCTTCGGGCGCCTTGTCGATCTGGTCGAACGCCGACACCGCGTTGAGCTCGGGGTACTTGTCGTGGAGCACCTTCGTAATCGCCGCGGTGAGCGTGGTCTTGCCGTGGTCGATGTGCCCGATGGTGCCGATGTTACAGTGCGGCTTGGTCCGCTCGAACTTGGCCTTTGCCACTTGGGCTCCTTTTCGGAATGGTCGCCACGCGCTGCTCGCGGGGCGCTACTGATTGATTGCCGTACTTGATGAACTGCATGGTCATGGTCCGCGCCAGGGCGGACCATGCCAAGTTTTCTCTACTGTCGCACCTGAGTCAAACTCAGGCGCCACCACCCCGTCCCTTGGCGATGATCTCGTCCGCCACCGACTTCGGGGTCTCGCCGTAGGAGTCGAACTCCATGGAGTAGGACGCCTGGCCGGAGGTCTTGGACCGGAGGTCGCCGACGTAGCCGAACATCTCGCTCAGCGGCACCAGCGCCTTGACCACCTGGTTGCCGTGCGCCTCCTCCATCGACTGGACATGGCCACGACGGCTGTTGATGTCGCCGATCACCGTGCCCAGGTAGTCGTCGGGGGTGGTCACCTCGACCGCCATCAGCGGCTCCAGCAGGGCCGGGTCGGCCTTGCGGGCAGCTTCCTTGAACACCATGGAGCCGGCGATCTTGAACGCGAGTTCGGAGGAGTCGACGTCGTGGTAGGCGCCGTCGAGCAGCGTCACCTTGATGTCCTCGACCGGGTAGCCGGCCAGCGGGCCGAAGGCCAACGCCTCCTTGATGCCCTGGTCGACCGCGGGGATGTACTCGCGCGGAATCCGTCCGCCGGTGACGGCATTGACGAACTCGTACCCGGCGCCAGCTTCCTGGGGCTCCAGCGCGACGATCACCTTGGCGTACTGGCCCGAACCACCCGACTGCTTCTTGTGGGTGTATTCGGCCTTCTCCACCGGACGGCGCAGGGTCTCGCGGTAGGCGACCTGCGGCTTGCCGATGTTGGCCTCGACCTTGAACTCGCGCTTCATCCGGTCGATCATCACCTCGAGGTGAAGCTCGCCCATGCCGGCGATGATGGTCTGACCGGTCTCCTCGTCGGTGTGGACGCGGAAGGTCGGATCCTCCTCGGCCAGCCGCTGGATGGCGATGCCCAGCTTCTCCTGGTCGGACTTGGTCTTGGGCTCGATGGCCTGCTCGATGACCGGTGCCGGGAAGTCCATGGACTCCAGCACGACCGGGTTCTGCGGGTCGCACAGGGTCTCGCCGGTGGTGGTGTCCTTGAGGCCCATCACCGCAACGATCATGCCGGCGCCGATCTCGTCGATCTCCTGACGCTTGTTGGCGTGCATCTGGTAGATCTTGCCGATCCGCTCCTTGCGGCCCTTGGTCGAGTTCAGCACCTGCTGGCCGGCCTTGAGCACGCCGGAGTAGATCCGAATGAAGGTGAGCTTGCCCAAGTGCGGGTCGGCAGCGATCTTGAAGGCCAGGATCGACAGCGGCTCTTCGTTCGAGGTGTGCCGTTCGATCACCTGGTCGGGATGACCGGGCTTGAAGCCCTCGATCGCCGGGATGTCCAGCGGGGACGGCAGGTAGTCGATGACCGCGTCCAGCATCGGCTGCACGCCCTTGTTCTTGAAGGACGTGCCGCAGATCACGGCGGTGATCTTGTTGGCCAGAACGGCGCGACGGATCGCTGCCTTGATCTGGGCGACCGTCAGCTCGGCTCCGGTCTCCTCGGCCTCCATCCAGGCCTCGGCGAAGTCGTCGTCGTGGTCGACCAGGAGATGGACGAGTTCCTCGCGAGCGACCTCGGCGGCATCGCGCATGTCGGCCGGGATCTCCTCGATCGTGTAGTCCTCACCGATCTGGGTCTCGCCGCGCCACATCAACGCGCGCATCCCGACCAGATCGACCACACCCTGGAAGTTGGCCTCAGCACCGATCGGCAACTGGAGCACTGCGGCGATCGCGTTGAGCCGCTCGCGGATGGTCTTGACGCAGAACTCGAACGACGCACCGGTGCGGTCGAGCTTGTTCACGTAGCAGATGCGGGGCACGCCGTAGCGGGTGGCCTGCCGCCACACGGTCTGGGACTGCGGCTCCACGCCGGCAACCCCGTCGAACACGGTCACCGCACCGTCCAGCACGCGCAGCGAGCGCTCCACCTCAATGGTGAAGTCAACGTGGCCAGGGGTGTCGATGATGTTGATCTGGGTGTCTTTCCAGAAACAGGTCGTCGCAGCAGACGTGATCGTGATGCCGCGCTCCTGCTCCTGCTCCATCCAGTCCATCGTCGCGGCGCCGTCGTGCACCTCGCCGATCTTGTAGTTGATCCCGGTGTAGAACAGGATCCGCTCGGTGGTGGTGGTCTTGCCGGCGTCGATGTGGGCCATGATGCCGATATTGCGAACCTTGGCCAGGTCCTGCTTCAAGTCAATGGCCACTAGGGCTCAACCTTCCGTAATCGTTCTGCCCCGGCTTAGTCAGGGCACAGGGCACGGTGGTGAGACCGTGCCCTGTTCTGGGTTCAAATCGTGCTGGGGATCACCAGCGGTAATGGGCGAAGGCGCGGTTGGCCTCGGCCATCTTGTGGGTGTCCTCGCGACGCTTCACCGAAGCGCCAAGACCATTGGACGCGTCCAGCAGTTCGTTCATCAACCGTTCGGTCATGGTCTTCTCGCGACGCTGCCGGGAGAAGCTCACCAGCCAGCGCAGTGCCAGGGTGTTGGCCCGGCCGGGCTTGACCTCGACCGGCACCTGGTAGGTGGCACCACCGACGCGGCGGCTCTTCACCTCGAGCGCGGGACGGATGTTGTCCAGCGCCTTCTTCAGCGTCTGCACGGGGTCTACACCGGTCTTGGTGCGAGTGCCTTCGAGGGCGTCGTAGACGATGCTCTGCGCGGTGGTCTTCTTGCCGTCCAGCAGGATCTTGCTGACGAGCTGCGAAACCAGCGGCGAGCCGTAGACCGGATCGACGACGACCGGACGCTTCGGGGCGGGACCCTTGCGAGGCATTACTTCTCCTTCTTCGCGCCGTAACGGCTGCGGGCCTGCTTGCGGTTCTTGACACCCTGGGTGTCCAGCGAGCCGCGGATGATCTTGTAGCGGACGCCCGGGAGGTCCTTCACTCGACCGCCGCGGACCAGCACCATCGAGTGCTCCTGCAGGTTGTGGCCAACGCCCGGAATGTAAGCAGTGACCTCGACGCCCGAGGAGAGCCGGACGCGAGCGACCTTGCGCAGCGCGGAGTTCGGCTTCTTGGGGGTGGTGGTGTACACCCGGGTGCAGACGCCGCGACGCTGGGGCGAACCCTTCAGCGCAGGGGTCTTGTTCTTGCTGACCTTGTCAGTGCGGCCCTTGCGGACCAACTGCTGGATAGTGGGCACCGGCTGGTATCTCTTTCCGTTACTTGTGTGTGTGGCGCGCGCCGAGCGCCACCGGTCGATCCCTGAGCTAGTCAAAGGGTCCGGGCCGGACGCGGCGCACGCACGCATGGTTCGGTCACCCGAACACAGCGCTCAAGGCTACTTGATCGTTGCGGGGGCGGTCAAAACGCGGGGCTCTGGGCCGGTTCGCCCAGTTCCTCGATGAGACCCACCCTGCGGGCATGCCGACCACCCTCGAACTCGGCGGCCAGCCATTCGCGGACGATCATCCGGGCGAGACCGGTGCCGACCACGCGGGCGCCGAGCGCAAGCACGTTGGCATCGTTGTGCTGCCGGGAGAGCACCGCGGTGTAGGGCTCAGAGCAGACCACCGCGCGCACGCCGCGCACCTTGTTCGCTGCCAGCGAGATGCCCACCCCGGTGCCACAGACCAACAGGCCGCGGTCGTACTCTCCGGCGGCTATCAGGCGTCCGACCTTCGCGCCGTTGATCGGGTAGTCCAGCGACTCCCCCGGCGCGGGTCCGAGGTCGGTGACCTCGTGACCGAGCGAGCGCGCCTCGTCGGCGATCTCCTGCCGAAGGTCCACTCCGGCGTGATCGGAAGCGACCACGATTCGCATGTCTGCCGTCCTTTGCCTTGGTTCAGTCCTACCCAGCGCGAACCCCGCGCGGACGTCGAACGGCAGCCGCGCGGGGTTCGAGAAAAGCTAGGCGCGACGTCGAGCGCCGCTGGTGACCAGAATAGTCACTCCGCCCGCGACGACGAGACCGCCGAGGATCGCCAGACCGGGCAGCAGTTCGTCGTTCTGCCCCGCGAACCCGACGGTGAGCGCCTCGACGAAACTGTCCGCGACCGGAGCAAGGACCTGGACCGGCACCCGGACGCGTTCGTTGCCCTGGTAGGCCACTACGACATTGTGCTCACTCAGACCCCAACTACACCCTGGATTGTGAAGAGCCGCGAAAGCTCCCACCTGGTCGGTGGCGACCGCGGCCAGCCTGGTCGGCACCGAGTTGATCGAAATCTCCAGGTCGGCTATGCCGGCGGCGAAGCCAGCACCGGAGATGGTCACCTCGCTGCCCCGCGTAGTTCATCGTCCCACACTCCGTCCACGGTCACCTGGCCATCGCTGGCCAGCACGGACGCCAGCGCGGGCGCGGTGTCCAACGGTTCAGCCGTGGCGGTGGGTTCAGCGGACGGGCAGATAGCCGAAGTACAACCCGGCGGCCGCAAGGCACGAGCCGATGAACACCGGACGCCGGCCGACCCGGTCGAACAACCGGGCCCACGCCGGCTGGGCAGCAGGCCGAGTGCGGTCACGGTCGAGATGATCACCAGGTACGCATCAGCCGCGATGCCTCGGGCCACCGCGTAACTGAGCCCGTAGACGTTGAGCACCGCTCCCCCGACCGCGTAGAAGGTGCCGACCGCCGACCGCGAGCACCGCGAGCCAGTGCTGCCGTAGGACGGTCACCACCGGCCCCGGGCCAACTCCCCCGCCGCAGCCGCGTCCGCGAACACCGGCGGCTCGGCCACCGTCCGGCGGATCACCAGCGCGACGATCAGCAGCAGTCCGGCGACCAGGAAGGGCAGCCGCCAGCCCCAGGCGAGCAGCGCGTCCCTAGGCATCCAGAGCACCCCCGAGGAAGGCCAGCTTGCCGAGCAGCGTGCCCTGCATGGTCCAGACAGCGAACCGGTTCCGGGCACCCTCGGGGGCATGTTCCAGCGAAAGGGCGTTCGAGCCGGCCTGCTCGCCGCCGGCGGACAGGCCCTGCAATAGCCGCAGCACCAGCGGTCGGACCGGTGCGATCACCCCGGCTTGGGCGAAGCTGGACAGCAGGCCGATGCCGGTCGTGGCCAGCCCCATCAACGTCACCGACCAGATCAGTGCCTTCCTCCGGCCCAGCCGATCGCCGAGGTGGCCGAACAGCACCGCACCGAGCGGACGCGCCACGAACGCGCTACCGAAGGTGACTAACGCCGCAACGGTGGCCGGCGCCGGGCCAAGCCTCGCGAAGAACACCGGCCCGAGCACCAGCGCCGGAGCTGTGGCGAAGAGGGTGAAGTCGTAGTACTCCACCGCACTGCCGAGCAGTGCCGAACGAGCCGCTCGCGACGCCATCGGGGCAACACTGCCCACCTTCTTGCTCGCATGCTCGGCCTAGGAAGTCGGACGGGTGCACGCGGCGTATCTCGAACTCTGCCCGACCCGGAAGGGTCGAGGTCCATCCACCGCCAAGCGTCGCAAGCTGGACAGGTGAGTCCCAAGACGGGGCCGAGCCGTCCAACTTGCGGAAAACCGACACGACCTCCCTCTCAAGCTGGACAGGTGAGTCCCAAGACGGAGCCGAACCGTCCAGCTTGCGAAGAAGCGGGGACCAGCTTGCGAAGAAGCGGGGACCAGCTTGCGGAGAAGCGGGGCCCAGTTTGCGGAGAAGCATGGAGCCGTGAACAGCAGAATCCCGCCGAGACCAGCGGTCTCGGCGGGATTCGGGGCTTGCCTAGCGGCGGATCAGCGCAGTTCGCCGGTATCGTACTCGTCCAGCCCGACCGACGAACCGCCGACCGAAAGGTCGTAGTCGTACGGGTCGTAGGAGAGGTCGTAAGCAGCCGCCCGCGCCTCCGCGGTGGGCTCCACCCGGATGTTGCGGTACCGCTCCAGGCCGGTGCCGGCAGGGATCAGCTTGCCCAGGATGACGTTCTCCTTGAGGCCCAGCAGCGAGTCCGACTTCGCGTTGATCGCTGCGTCGGTGAGCACCTTGGTGGTCTCCTGGAACGAAGCCGCGGACAGCCACGACTCGGTTGCAAGGGACGCCTTGGTGATGCCCATCAGCACCGGACGGCCCTGGGCCGGGGTACGGCCTTCGGTCACCATCTGGCGGTTCTGCGCCTCGAACGACTTCCGGTCGACCAGCTCGCCCGGCAGCATCGACGTGTCGCCGGACTCGATCACCGTGATCCGACGAAGCATCTGCCGGATGATGATCTCGATGTGCTTGTCGTGGATCGGCGCACCCTGCGTCCGGTACACGGCCTGCACCTCTTCGACCAGGTGTTCTTGCACCTTGCGCAGACCCGACACGCGAAGCACGTCCTGCGGGTCGGGCGTACCGGCGTAGAGCTGCCGTCCGGCCGCAACGTGATCGCCGTCGCCGACAGAGTGCCGGACGCCGGTCGCGTCCTCCCACTCCAGGCGGACGCGCCGCGGCAGCGGGTACTCCAGGTCGGCCTCGCCGTCGTCGCGGACGATGACCAGCTTGCGGGTACGCTCGCCCTCCTCGATCCGCACCCGGCCGGACGCCTCAGCGATCGGCGCCTTGCCCTTGGGCTGTCGGGCCTCGAAGAGCTCGACCACACGCGGCAGACCCTGGGTGATGTCGTCACCGGCCACACCACCGGTGTGGAAGGTACGCATCGTCAGCTGGGTGCCGGGCTCGCCGATCGACTGGGCCGCGACGATACCGACAGCCTCGCCCACGTCCACCAGCTTGCCGGTGGCCAGCGAGCGGCCGTAGCACATGGCGCAGGTGCCGGTGGCCGCCTCACAGGTGAGGACGGAGCGCACCTTGACCTCGGTGATGCCGTTCTTGAGCAGCTTCTTGATGTTCACGTCGCCCAGATCGACGCCGGCCTTGACCAGCACCTTTCCGGCGGCGCTCACCACGTCGGTGGCCAGCGTGCGGGAGTAGACCGCGGTCTCCACGTTGCGGGCTGCGGCCAGCTTGCCGTTCTTGCCCTCGGCCGCGATCGCCTTGGTGAGCCCCCGATCGGTCTGGCAGTCCTCCTCGCGGATGATCACGTCCTGCGACACGTCCACCAGACGCCGGGTCAGGTACCCGGAGTCGGCCGTGCGCAGTGCGGTGTCCGCCTGGCCCTTCCGGCCACCGTGCGTGGAGATGAAGTACTCCAGCACGCTCAGGCCCTCACGGAAGTTGGACTTGATCGGCCGGGCGATGATCTCGCCCTTCGGGTTGGCCACCAGGCCTCGCATGGCGGCGATCTGGCGCATCTGGGTCATGTTCCCTCGTGCGCCAGAGTGCACCATCATGACGATGGGGTTCGTCTTGTCGAAGTTGGCCTCCATCGCTGCGGTCAACTCGGCGGTGGCGTCCGTCCAGAGCTGGATCAGCTCCTGGTGCCGCTCCTCCTCGGTGACCTTGCCACGCTCGTACTGCTTGGTGATCTTGTTGGCACGCGCCTCGTAGGACGCCAGGATCTCCGGCTTGTTCGGCGGGGTCTGCACGTCCCCGATCGAAACGGTCACACCCGAGCGGGTGGCCCACTTGAAACCGAGCGACTTCAGCTTGTCCAGCGTGACCGCGACCTCGACCTTGGGGTACCGCTCGGCGAGGTCGTTGACGATCTGGCCCAGCTTCTTCTTGCCCACTTCGACGTTGACGAACGGGTAGTCCGTCGGCAGCGCCTCGTTGAACAGCGCCCGGCCCAGGGTGGTGTCCATGATGATGGAACCGTCAGGACGCAGTTCGAGGCCCTCCGGCGGCACCACACCGGTGAGCCGGATGCGGCAAGGCGCGCCGATCGCCAGCTCGTGGCGATCGAAAGCCATGTACGCCTCGGCGACGGACGAGAACGCCCGACCCTCACCGACCAGATCCGACCGCTCGGTGGTCAGGAAGTAGTGGCCGATAACCATGTCCTGCGTAGGCAGGGTGACCGGACGGCCGTCCGCGGGCTTCAGGATGTTGTTGGTAGACAGCATCAGGATGCGCGCCTCGGCCTGCGCCTCCGCGCTCAGCGGCAGGTGCACGGCCATCTGGTCGCCGTCGAAGTCGGCGTTGAAGGCGGTGCAGACCAGCGGGTGCAGCTGGATGGCCTTACCCTCGATCAGCTGCGGCTCGAACGCCTGGATGCCAAGGCGGTGCAGGGTTGGTGCGCGGTTCAGCAGCACCGGGTGCTCGGCGATGACCTCTTCCAGCACGTCCCACACGACCGGACGCTGGCGCTCGACCATGCGCTTGGCGCTCTTGATGTTCTGGGCCAGGTTGAGGTCGTCGAGCCGCTTCATCACGAACGGCTTGAACAGCTCCAGCGCCATGTTCTTCGGCAGGCCGCACTGGTGCAGCTTCAGCTGCGGGCCGACCACGATGACCGAACGGCCGGAGTAGTCGACGCGCTTGCCCAGCAGGTTCTGGCGGAACCGGCCCTGCTTCCCCTTGAGCATGTCCGAGATCGACTTCAGCGGACGGTTGCCAGGGCCGGTCACCGGACGGCCACGACGGCCATTGTCGAATAGCGAGTCGACGGCCTCCTGCAGCATCCGCTTCTCGTTGTTGACGATGATCTCGGGAGCGCCCAGGTCGAGCAGTCGCTTGAGCCGGTTGTTCCGGTTGATCACGCGGCGGTAGAGGTCGTTCAGGTCGGACGTCGCGAAGCGGCCACCGTCCAGCTGCACCATCGGACGCAGGTCAGGCGGGATGACCGGGACGGCGTCCAGCACCATGCCGAGCGGCGAGTTGGCGGTGTTCAGGAACGCCGCCACCACCTTGAGCCGCTTGAGGGCGCGAGTCTTGCGCTGGCCCTTTCCAGTCTGGATGATCTCGCGCAGCGACTCGGACTCAGCCGCGAGGTCGAAGGTGGCCAGGCGGTTCTTGATCGCCTCGGCGCCCATGTAGCCCTCGAAGTAGCGGCCGAAGCGGCTCTTCATCTCGCGGTAGAGGATCTCGTCGCCTTCAAGATCCTGCACCTTGAGGCCCTTGAACCGGGTCCAAACCGCGTCCAGGCGGTCGAGGTCACGCTGGGCGCGATCCCGCAACTGCTTGGCTTCGCGCTCGCCGCCTTCGCGGACACGCTTCTTGATGTCGGCCTTCGCACCCTCGGCTTCGAGCTGGGCGAGGTCCTCCTCCAGCTTGCGCATCCGGGTCTCGATGTCGGCGTCGCGACGGGCTTCGAGCTGCTTGCGCTCGACCTCGACCTTGGCCTCCAGCGAGGAGAGGTCGCGATGGCGCGCGTCCTCGTCCACTGCGGTGATCATGTAGGCGGCGAAGTAGATGACCTTCTCCAGGTCCTTCGGCGCGATGTCCAGCAGATAGCCAAGCCGGCTCGGCACACCCTTGAAGTACCAGATGTGCGTGACCGGGGCGGCCAGCTCGATGTGCCCCATCCGCTCACGGCGGACGTTGGAGCGGGTGACCTCGACGCCACAACGCTCGCAGATGATGCCCTTGAAGCGCACCCGCTTGTACTTTCCGCAGTAGCACTCCCAATCCCGGGTGGGACCGAAGATCTTCTCGCAGAACAGGCCGTCGCGCTCGGGCTTCAGGGTGCGGTAGTTGATGGTCTCCGGCTTCTTCACTTCACCGTGCGACCACTCCCGGATCTGGTCGGCCGTAGCCAGCCCGATGCGCAGCTCGTCGTAGAAGTTCACGTCCAGCACGTTGCTTCTCTTTCCCCTGCGCCGAGCGCAGGAACCAGGTGTCTGAGTTGTCTAGTGACTGAGTTGGGCAACTCAGACTTCGTCGAGGGAGCGGAACGAATCCGCACCAGGACGCCGGGACAGGTCGATGCCGAACTCCTCGCTGGCGCGGAAGTCGTCTTCGGAGTCGCGAAGCTCCACCACGGTGCCGTCACTGGAGAGGACCTCCACGTTCAGGCACAGCGACTTCATCTCCTTGACGAGCACCTTGAAGGACTCGGGGATGCCGGGTTCGGGGATGTTCTCGCCCTTGACGATGGCCTCGTACACCTTCACGCGGCCGGGCACGTCGTCGGACTTGATCGTGAGCAGTTCCTGCAGCGCCCAGGCGGCGCCGTAGGCCTCCAGTGCCCACACCTCCATCTCACCGAAGCGCTGGCCACCGAACTGCGCCTTGCCGCCCAGCGGCTGCTGGGTGATCATCGAGTACGGGCCGGTCGAACGAGCGTGGATCTTGTCGTCGACCAGGTGGTGCAGCTTCAGCATGTAGATGTAGCCGACACCGACCGGGTCGGGATAGGGTTCGCCGGAGCGGCCGTCGAACAGCCGGGCCTTGCCACCGGAATCCACGAGCTGCAGGCCGTCGCGCTGCGGCAGGCCGTGCTCGAGCAGACCGGCGATCTCCTCCTCGTTGGCACCGTCGAACACCGGGGTGGCCAGCCGGGAGTTGCCCTCGACCCGCTCCAGGCCGACGTCACGCAGGCGGTTGGCCCACGGTTCGTCGACGCCCTTGATGTCCCAGCCGGTCTTGGCGACCCAACCGAGGTGGGTCTCCAGCACCTGGCCGACGTTCATCCGGGACGGGACGCCCAGCGGGTTCAGCACGATGTCGACCGGGGTGCCGTCCTCAAGGAACGGCATGTCCTCGACCGGCAGGATCTTGGAGATGACGCCCTTGTTGCCGTGGCGTCCGGCGAGCTTGTCGCCGTCCGAGATCTTGCGCTTCTGGGCCACGTAGACGCGGACCAACTGGTTGACGCCCGGGGGCAGCTCGTCGTCGTCCTCGCGGTCGAACACGCGGACGCCGATCACCGTCCCGGTCTCGCCGTGCGGCACCTTCATGGAGGTGTCGCGGACTTCGCGGGCCTTCTCGCCGAAGATGGCGCGCAGCAGGCGCTCCTCGGGGGTGAGCTCGGTCTCGCCCTTCGGGGTGACCTTGCCCACCAGGATGTCGCCCGTGCCGACCTCAGCGCCGATGCGGATGATGCCGCGCTCGTCGAGGTTGGCGAGCATGTCCTCGCCGATGTTCGGGATGTCGCGAGTGATCTCCTCGGCACCGAGCTTGGTGTCGCGGGCGTCGATCTCGTGCTCCTCGATGTGGATCGAGGTGAGGACGTCGTCCTGGACGAGCCGCTGGCTCAGGATGATCGCGTCCTCGTAGTTGTGGCCCTCCCACGGCATGAACGCGACCAGCAGGTTGCGTCCGAGCGCCATCTCGCCACCGTCGGTGCAGGCACCGTCGGCGAGCGGGGTGCCCACCTCGACCCGGTCACCGGCGGCGACCAGCGGGCGCTGGTTGATGCAGGTGGCCTGGTTGGACCGGCGGAACTTGGCCATCCGGTAGCTGGTGTAGGTGCCGTCGTCGTTGGCCACCTCGACCAGGTCGGCGCTCACCGAGGTGACCGCGCCCGGCTTGTTGGCCACAGTCACGTCGCCGGCGTCCACCGCACCGCGGTACTCCATACCGGTGCCGACGAACGGCGCCTCGTTACGGATCAGCGGGACGGCCTGACGCTGCATGTTGGCGCCCATCAGGGCCCGGGAAGCGTCGTCGTGCTCGAGGAACGGGATCAGGGCGGTGGCCACCGAGACCATCTGGCGCGGGGAGACGTCCATGTACTGCACGTTCTCCGGCGGGACGGTGTCGACGTCGCCGTGCTTGATTCGCACCAAGACCCGGTCCTCGACGAACTTGCCGTTGCTCGCCACCGCCGCGTTCGCCTGGGCGACGACGTAGCGGTCCTCCTCGTCAGCGGTCAGGTAATCGATCTGGTCGGTGACGTAGCCGTTCTCGACCTTGCGGTAAGGCGTCTCGATGAAGCCGAAGGCGTTCACCCGCGCGAATGAGGCCAGCGAGCCGATCAGGCCGATGTTCGGGCCTTCCGGGGTCTCGATCGGGCACATCCGGCCGTAGTGGCTGTGGTGGACGTCGCGCACCTCCATGCCGGCGCGGTCGCGGGACAGACCGCCCGGGCCGAGCGCGGAGAGGCGGCGCTTGTGGGTCAGGCCGGCGACCGGGTTGGTCTGGTCCATGAACTGCGACAGCTGCGAGGTGCCGAAGAACTCCTTCAGCGCAGCGGAGACCGGCCGGATGTTGATCAGGGTCTGCGGCGTGATCGCCTCGATGTCCTGGGTGGTCATCCGGTCGCGGACGGTGCGCTCGAGGCGGCCGAGGCCGATTCGCAGCTGGTTCTGGATCAGTTCGCCCACGGTGCGCAGACGACGATTGCCGAAGTGGTCGATGTCGTCGGTCTCGACGATCATCTCGCCCAGCTCGGTGCGGCCCTCGTGCAGGGCGACGATGTAGCGGATGGCCGCCACGATGTCGTCGATCGTGAGCACCTGGGTGTCGAAGGGCAGACCGGTCTGCAGCTTCTTGTTGATCTTGTAGCGGCCGACCTTGGCCAGGTCGTAGCGCTTCGGGTTGAAGTAGTAGTTCTCCAGCATCTGCTGGGCGGCTTCGCGCGTGGGCGGCTCGCCCGGACGCAGCTTCCGGTACATGTCGAGCAGGGCCTCGTCCGTGTTGGCGGTGTGGTCCTTCTCGAGGGTGAGGCGCATCGACTCGTACTCGCCGAACTCGGCCAGGATCTGCTCGTTGCTCCAGCCGAGGGCCTTGAGCAGCACGGTCACGTTCTGCTTGCGCTTGCGGTCGACGCGGACGCCGACCATGTCACGCTTATCGATCTCAAACTCAAGCCAGGCGCCACGGGACGGGATGATCTTGCAGGTGAAGATGTCCTTGTCGGACGTCTTGTCTGCGGTCTGCTCGAAGTAGACGCCCGGCGAGCGGACGATCTGGGAGACGACCACGCGCTCGGTGCCGTTGATGATGAACGTGCCCTTGTCCGTCATCAGCGGGAAGTCGCCCATGAAAACCGTCTGGCTCTTGATCTCGCCGGTGTCGTTGTTCATGAACTCGGCGGTGACAAAGAGCGGCGCGGCGTAGGTGAAGTCCTGATCCTTGCACTCCTCGACGGTGTGCTTGGGCTCCTCGAAGCGGTTGTCGCGGAACGACAGCGACATCGTCTGCGACAGATCCTCGATCGGGGAGATCTCCTCGAAGATCTCCTCCAGACCCGACTTGGTGTTCACGTCGGTGCGTCCCACGGCCTGGGCGGCAGCGACCCGGTTCTGCCAGGTCTCGTTGCCGATCAGCCAGTCGAAGGACTCGACCTGGAGATCCAGAAGATTGGGGACCTCGAGCGGTTCATGGATCTTCGCGAAGGAGATCCGACCGCTGGATGAGACAACATTGGTGTTCTTCGACGCAGTGCGCGAGACGGCCAAGGTGGAGTCCTTCCGCAATTCCCGGCAGGGCCGGGTTCGTTGCACGCAGAACGGCCCGCGTCAAATGCACACGGGTCGTCGATGAGCTTGGGCAAAGCAGTAGCTTACCTATCCGCACGCTCACCTGCAACTGCGGGTCGGTAAGCCTACCCCCGTCGTCAGTGCCGCGTCGGCGGACCGGACGCGAACATGATCGCAGATTCGTAACTTTTCGGCCCCCCTTGGGAGTTTCTGGCCGGGGACGCCACAAGGCCGGTGTCTGCAGCAAGGCAAGGGGAGGGGAGCCAAACGCTGCAGCACACCGGCCTAAGTGGTGTACTCACTCGACGCATTGGGGGGACGTCGATGAGTTAAGTCAAACAGACTTGACCAACCATGTCAACCCTGAGTCAAGAAAGAATTCGAGGTTTCTTCTCCGGCGCTCCGACGCCATGCATCCACGGCCGCGCGGAAGCGCCCTTCCACCTCGAATTGCATAGCCGCAAGCTGGTAGCGCCGGCGCGCGGACTCATTTCGACCCAGCGCTTCGAAGGCGTGTGCGAGCAGCAATTCCGAGCCGCCCCGCGACATTCCGTCGGCACCCATCACTGGGTCGTCCAGCACCTCGGACATGAGCCGCGCGGCCTCGACCGCGTCTCCCTTGCGTAGCGCCAACATGGCCTCAACCTGACGCAACTCCACGAGATCGTAGGTGTTGCCGAGGAACGCCAGACCCGTCGATGCGGTCTGGATCATCGACTCAACCCCGTCCAGAAGACCCGTGTTCAACCGCCACCGCGCTGCGATG
>Ga0208693_1001377_pt1 | contig 17450 bp, 13 predicted proteins | sample AD_UKC071_MetaG_FD_184438 | JGI IMG/M metagenome (GOLD analysis project Ga0208693, IMG submission 184438) | Active sludge microbial communities of municipal wastewater-treating anaerobic digesters from USA - AD_UKC071_MetaG (SPAdes) (version 2) | ecosystem: Engineered > Bioreactor > Anaerobic >... | reverse complement strand
CCAGTGCTGGCGCTGCGGCACGGGCGAACGTGTCGCCAGCAGGAAGACCACGGACAGCAGCCCCGCCAGCGCGGCGCGGCCGAGTGTGACGAACCAGGGCGAGAGCTGGGGCGCGTCCACCGTGCCGGTGGCCAGGCGGGTCATGGGCAGGGTCACGGCGAAGATCGCCACGCCCAGCACCCCCAGCCACATGCCCAGGGCTTCGTTGCGGTGGGACGTGCTCATACGCTCAACATCCACCAGGCGGTGAGCACCAGGATGGCGGCCATGCAGCGGTTGAACCACAGCAGCCGCTTGCCCCTTGCCAGCCAGTGGCGCAGCAGGGCGCCCATGGCGGCGTAGGTGAAATTGCTGGTGAAGGCATAAAACAGCATCACCGGCGCCACGATGGCAAAGCGGTGCAGCGCGTTGGGCTGGCCGGCGATCCAGCCGGCCACGAGGGTGAGCGCCAGCAGCCAGGCCTTGATGTTGAGGAACTGCAGCGCCACGCCTTGCACAAAACCCACGTTCAGCTGCGCAGCGTTGGCCTGGCCCAGGGTGGCGCTGTGGGCCAGCCGCCAGGCCAGCCACAGCAGGTAGCCCACGCCCAGCGCCTTGATGCCCCAGCGCAGCGCGGGCACGGCCACCACCAGTGCGCCCACGCCGGCAGCGCACAGCGCCAGCAGCAGGCTCCAGCCCACCGGCACCGCCACCACGAAGCGCAGGGCATGGCGCAGCCCGCCGTTGGCCGCCAGGGCGGTGGACAGGGTGGTGTTGGGGCCGGGCGAGAAACTCATCGCCGTGGCCAGCACCAGCAGTGCGGTGAATTCTTGCCAAGTCATGCGGGCTACTTTAAAGTCTTATCCATTACAGTGCCGATACAGATAACAGTACAAACAGTTCATCTGTACTGGTGTTTTGACTGGCACACCCCGCCATGGCCCAGACGCTGATGCTGACCCGCACCACCTCCCATTCCTTGACCGAGCAACTGGCCGAGCGCTTCGCCAGCCGCATCCGCGACCGCCTGCTGCTGCCGGGTGCCCGCCTGCCCTCGGTGCGCGAATGCGCGCGCCAGCAGGGCGTGAGCCCCTACACCGTGGTGGCCGCCTACGACCAGCTGCTGGCGCAGGGGCTGGTGGAAGCCCGCCGCCAGCGCGGATTTTTTGTCCGGGATGCAGCACAAAAAGTGCAGCAGGCGACGGATACAAGCCGGCATGATGCTATTAATAGTGAAGCAAAACCGCCTGCGGCAGGGCGCGCGGCCGTGCTGGGCGAGGGCGCACTGGACGCGGGCTCGCAGATCAACGCCACCGCGCTGATCCGGGGCATGTTCCACCAGGCGTCTTCCAAGCCGCAGCCCGGCTCGGGCGTGTTTCCGCCCGACTGGCTGGAGACCCCCTTCCTCGCGGCGGCGGTGCGCAAGGTGACGGGTGGGCCGATGCTGCACGAGCATTCGCTGAAATACGGCGAACCCAAGGGCGACCCGCAACTGCGCGAAGTGCTGGCGCAGCGGCTGGCGGCCATCCACATTCCGGTGTCGCCGCGCCAGATCATCACCAGCGTGGGCGCCACGCACGCGCTGGATATCGTCAGCCGCACCCTGCTCAAGGCGGGCGACCCGGTGATGGTGGAGGAGCCCGGCTGGTCGGTGGAGTTCGCCCGCCTCACCGCCCTGGGCATGCGGGTGCTGCCCGTGCCGCGCCGTGCCGACGGGCCCGACCTGGAGGTGATGGCCCGCTACTGCGAGACCTACGCCCCCAAGCTGTTCGTCAGCGTGAGCGTGTTCCACAACCCCACGGGGTATTGCCTGAGCCCCGGTAGCGCCCACCGCGTGCTGCAGCTGGCCCAGCGGCACAACTTCCATATCGTCGAGGACGACACCTACAGCCACATCGCACCCGAATACGCGCCGCGCCTGAGCACCCTCGACGGCCTGCAGCGCACCATCTACGTCAGCGGCTTCGCCAAGATCCTGGCGCCCAACTGGCGCGTGGGCTTCCTGGCGGCGCCGCCCGAGCTGGTCGAGCCGCTGCTGGACACCAAGCTGCTGGCCACCCTCACCACCCCGTCGCTGCTGGAGCGGGCGCTGGCCCTGTGCATCGAGCAGGGCCAGCTGCGCCGCCACGCCGAGCGCGTGCGCAGCCGGCTGGAGGCCGCCCGCGCCCGCAGCGTGAAGCTGGCCCTGGCCGCAGGCTGCCGCTTTGCCGCCGAGCCCGCCGGCCTGTTCGGCTGGGTGGAGACGGGCGTGGACACCGATGTGCTGGCCCAGCGCATGCTGGACGCCGGCTATCTGCTGGCGCCCGGCGCACTGTTCCACGCCAGCCGCCAGCCCTGCACCCTGATGCGCATCAACTTCGCCACCACGCAGGACGCGGCGTTCTGGAAGACGTTTGAGAAAGTGGTGTGGGAGATGCGTTGACCCGATGTCCTTGCGCGGGCCCTTCAGCCGGTGTTAATCCTGTGTGGGCATGCTCGGGCGGTTTCACCACACCAACAAGAGAGGACTTCCATGCGCAGCCACCACACCGAACGCCACCGCACCCACCGCATCGGCTGGCTGCGCGCCACCGTGCTGGGTGCGAACGATGGCATCGTCTCCACCGCCAGCCTGCTGCTGGGCGTGGCGGCGGCCCAGGGCAGCGACAGCAGCTTCTGGGTGGCCGGTGTGGCCGCCCTGGTGGCGGGCGCCATGTCCATGGCGGCGGGTGAATATGTGTCGGTGTATTCCCAGGCCGACACCGAGCGCGCCGAGGTGGAGCGCGAACGCACCGAGCTGCACAACGACGCAGCCGCCGAGCACCGCGAACTGGCCGCGATCTATGTGGGCCGCGGCCTCACCCCCGCGCTGGCGCGCGACGTGGCCACCCAGCTGATGGCCCATGACGCACTGGGCGCCCATGTGCGCGATGAGCTGGGCCTGACGGAGACCGGTGCCGCCCGGCCCCTCCAGGCCGCGCTGTCGTCGGCGGCCAGCTTTGCCGCCGGGGCAGCGTGGCCGCTGCTGGTGGCCCTGGTGGCGCCACGTGCTGCCCTGGTGCCGATGGTGGCCGGGGCATCCCTGCTGGCGCTGGCCGCGCTGGGCGCACTGGCCGCCCGCGCAGGCGGGGCGGACATGGCCAAGGGGGCTGCGCGTGTCACCCTGTGGGGGGCGCTGGCCATGGCGGTGACGGCGGGGGTGGGCCTGCTGGTGGGGCAGGCCGTCTGAAGCCCCGGAGGGCTTTGGATTTTTCAGGGGTTTTAGGCCTGTAGCCCAGGTAAAAAGGGCACAAGGTGCTATGAAAATGTGAATTTGTACCAGCTGCAGAGGCCTATGGGCTATCCTCTGCGCTGCTCTGTACACCCCCCTCAAGACCCATGCTCACCGGCGACCTCAAAAGCAAAATCGACCAGATCTGGAACGCCTTCTGGTCCGGCGGCATCGCCAACCCCATCGAAGTCATCGAGCAGATCACCTACCTGCTCTTTCTGCGCCGCCTGGACGACCTGCACACCCTGGAAGAAAACAAGGCCAACCGCCTGAAGAAGCCCCTGGAGCGCCGCATCTTCCCCGAAGGTGCCGACGCCCGGGGCAGGGCGTACGAGTCCTTGCGCTGGAGCCGCTTCAAGAACGAGTCGCCCCCCGAGATGTTTGTCATCCTGGGCGAACACGTCTTCCCCTTTCTGCGCACCCTGGGCTCGGACGATTCCACCTATGCCCACCACATGAAAGACGCCCGCTTCACCATCCCCACGCCCGCGCTCTTGGCCAAGGTGGTGGACCTGCTGGACGCCGTGCCCATGGACAACCGCGACACCAAGGGCGACCTCTACGAATACATGCTGGGCAAGATCGCCAGCGCCGGGCAAAACGGCCAGTTCCGCACCCCGCGCCACATCATCCAGCTGATGGTGGAAATGACTGCCCCCACCCCCACCGACACCATTTGCGACCCCGCATCGGGCACCTGTGGCTTCTTGGTGGCAGCAGGCGAATACCTGCGCGAGCAACACGCCAGCCTGTTCCACGACGCCAAGCTCAACAAACACTTCAACCATGGCATGTTCCATGGCTACGACTTTGACAACACCATGCTGCGCATCGGCAGCATGAACATGATGCTGCACGGCGTGGACAACCCCGCCATCACCTACCGCGACTCGCTGGGCCAGGAGCACGGCGCGGAGGAAGGCCGCTACAGCCTGGTGCTGGCCAACCCGCCCTTTGCGGGCAGCCTGGACTATGAGAACGTCGCCAAAGACCTGCTGCAAACCGTCAAAACCAAAAAGACCGAACTGCTCTTTCTGGCCCTGTTCCTGCGCCTGCTCAAACCCGGTGGCCGCGCCGCGGTCATCGTGCCCGACGGCGTGCTCTTTGGTAGCAGCACCGCACACAAAGCCCTGCGAAAAATGCTGGTGGAAGACCAAAAGTTGGACGGCATCGTCAGCCTGCCCGGCGGCGTGTTCAAGCCCTACGCGGGTGTGAGCACCGCCATCCTGTTCTTCACCAAGACCAACAGCGGCGGCACAGACCAGGTGTGGTTCTACGACATGCAGGCCGACGGCTACAGCCTGGACGACAAGCGCCAGCCACTCTTGCCTGAAGACAAAATTGGCCTCTCACGCCCGTCCGCTGTGCGCGAGCAGCTATCAAAAGAGGAGCATCTAAAGAACAACCTGCCCGATGTGCTGGAGCGCTGGGCACAGCGGGAAGGTACAGAACGCGACCGCAGCCGCACCGCGCAGAGTTTTTGCGTGCCCAAGGCCGACATTGCCGCCAACGGCTACGACCTGAGCATCAATCGCTACAAGGAGGTGGTGCATGCGCAAGTGCAGCACCGAGCGCCACAGGAGATATTGGCCGAGCTGGCGAAGTTGGAGGAAGAGATTGCGGCGGGGATGAAGGTGTTGGAGGGGATGTTGAAGTGAGCGCGTGGAAAACAGCCTCGCTCGGCGAAATCTTCGACATTGCACGCGGTGGTTCGCCACGGCCCATCCAGGACTACATCACGGATGATCCTGATGGCGTGAACTGGATTTCGATTTCCGACGCGTCTGCCAGTGACAAATTCATCAACGAAACGAAGAAGCGCATTCGCCCAGAAGGCGTCAGTCGCTCGCGAATGGTCAAGCCGGGTGACTTCCTACTAACCAACTCAATGAGCTTTGGGCGCCCCTACATCATGGGAACGTCCGGCTGCATTCACGACGGATGGTTGGTACTGAGCAGCAAGCACGGTGACGTTGATCAAGATTACTTCTTTCACCTGCTGGGGTCAGACTTCATTTACGCAAAGTTCACCAAGCTCGCGGCTGGAGCAACCGTCAAAAATTTGAACATTGATTTGGTCTCTGGTGTTGAGGTGAACTTCCCCCCGCTGGAAGAGCAACGCCGCATCGCCGCCATCCTGGACCAGGCCGAAACCCTCCGAACCCAACGCCGCCAAGCCCTGGCCCACCTCGACAGCCTCACCCAGTCCCTCTTTCTCGATATGTTTGGCGATCCGGCGAGGAACACATTAGGTTTGCCAATGCAACAGTTGGGCGATTTGGGTGATTGGCACAGTGGCGGGACACCACCGCGTGGTTCTGGGCACTACTTTGAAGGAGGCATACCTTGGTTTTCTTCTGGTGAATTGGAGTCAATGTACGTATCGGACAGCTCGGAACACATATCTGACCGCGCCATTCATGAAACCTCCGCGAAGCTTGTTCCAGCTGGCTCATTGATGCTCGGTATGTATGACACTGCTGCGCTCAAGTCGAGCATTGCGGTTAATCCCTGCTCTTGTAATCAAGCCATTGCGTTTGCTTCGATACTTCCTGACCGCGCTCTAACCGTGTACGTCTACTTCGCAGTCCAGGTTGGACGCGAAGATTTCCGCCGTTTGCAGCGTGGGGTTCGTCAAAAGAATCTGAATCTTTCTATGGTCCGAGAGATACGAATTCCAGGCCCCCCACTCCCCCTCCAACAAACCTTCGCCACCCGCATCCAAGCCATCGAAGCCCTCAAAGCCACCCACCGCACCGCCTTGGCCCAGCTGGACGCCCTGTTCGCGGCGCTGCAGCAGCGGGCGTTTGCGGGGGAGTTGTGAATTCATGATGTATTCATGGGAGGAGTCAGACGATGTATCTGATGTATGTGGACGAAAGCGGCGATGTGGGTCTGAATGGCTCTCCCACGCGTTACTTTGTTTTGACTGGCTTGGTGGTGCATGAGCTGCGCTGGCAGCAGACGCTGGATGAACTGATTGCGTTCCGGCGTGAGTTGAAGGCAGCCTTCGGCCTGAAGTTGCGCGAGGAAATCCACGCCAGCCCCATGCTGACCCGGCCTGGTGACTTGGTTCGCATCCCCAAACACCATCGCTTGGAAATTTTGCGCCGCTACGCAGACAAGCTTGCCAGCATGCCGGACCTGAGTTTGATTTGCGTGGTGGTGGACAAGCATGGCAAGCCACCTGCGTATGACGTTTTTGAAGCGGCCTGGAAAGCGCTGATTCAGCGGTTTGAGAACACTCTGGCCCATCGCAACTTTCCTGGGCCTCGCAACCCGGATGACAAGGGCATGTTGTTCCCGGATCGATCAGACGAAAAGAAGTTGAATGCTTTGCTGCGCCGCATGCGGGCTTACAACCCGGTGCCGAATCAGGCGGGTGGTGGGTTCCGCAACCTGCAGATTCGTACGGTGGTCGAGGACGCCAGTTTTCGGGATTCGGCCCAGTCCTACTTCATTCAGTCGGTAGACGTTTCGGCCTATCTGTTGTATCAGCACTTGGCTCCATCCGCCTATGTGAAGAAGAAGTCTGGGCAGAACTATTTTGGACGTCTTGCGCCCATCGTCTGCAAGCACGCTGCGCCGCGTGACCCCTTAAACGTGGTGCGCTTGTAGTGATTGGCAAATGCGCAGCACAAAAAATGAGGGGCCCTTTCGGGCCCCGGGTGAATCCTACTGCCCAGACTAGCCGGGGTTCAGATTCGAGTTCGAGTTTACGCGTCTGGGCATGTTTTGACCAGCTTTGATTTCATAAGTCCATATACATAGGGAATTTTGACCCCATGAGATCAATTTTGCGTAATTATTCAGCAATACGTTGATTTTTGATCTTATGAGGTCAAAAACTTGCACATATGTCAGATGTCTGATTGAATTGACCCCATAAGGTCAAACCCATGCAGCTCCTAGCCCCATCACTTGCCGAACTCGCGCAGCGCCTGCTGCAAGAGCGCCAGCGCCAAGGGCTTTCGCGTGAGCAGTTGGCAGCCGTCTGCAATGTGAGCCAGTCCTTCATTCGCGATGCCGAGAGCAACCCTGGCCGCTGTTCACTGGAAAAGCTGTTGCAGCTCACCCAGGGCCTGGGACTGGTGCTGACGCTGGAAGACCCCGCCGCATGATCCGCCTGCGCGTGTGGGCCAATGTCCGCCCCATGGGGTGGTTTGGCCATGCGGCAGGTGAATTCTTTTTTGAGTACGACGTGCAGTGGCTGGCCCAGCCCGGCGGCTACCCGCTGGCGCCACAGTTTGCGTTGCAGGCGGGGGCGTTCACTGGTCATCTGGTACGCAGTTTTTTTGAGAACTTGCTACCCGAAGGCACTGCGCTGGAAGATGTGCTGGCTGCACTGGCGCTGCGCGATGCGTCCACACTGGAGCTGCTGGGCCGCTTGGGGCAAGAGTTGCCCGGCGTGTTGAGCCTGCTGCCCGAAGACGCGCAGCCCGAATTTTTGCAAACCTACCGGCCGTTGCCGTTCGACACATTGAGCCAGCGCCTGCGCAGCCAGCAGCCGCTGCTGGTGTCCAACGACCAGACCACCATGTCGCTGGCCGGTGCGCAGGAGAAGATGGGGCTGCGCTGGGACGCCAGACAAGGCACCTTGTCCGAGAGCGTGGGTCTGTCGCCCACCACGCACATCCTCAAGCCCGACACGCGCCAGCCGCGCTACCAGCCCAGTGCCATCAACGAATACGCCTGCATGCAGCTGGCCCGCGCGCTCAAGCTGCCGGTGCCCGATGTGTGGTTGCTGCGTGTGCCCGAAGCGGCCTACGTGGTGCAGCGCTACGACCGTATCAACGTGGCGGGCAACATCGTGGGCCTGCACCAGATCGACGGCTGCCAGCTGCTGGGCCACGGCGCGGGCTGGAAGTACCAGCGCCAGGGCGGTCTGGCTAGCATCCCGAAACTGGTGGAAGCCCTGCGCGCCTTGCCAGTGCGCGGCGCAGACCTGCTGCAACTGCAGCGCTGGGTGATGTTCAATTACCTCATCGGCAATGCCGATGCGCATGCCAAAAACATCTCGGTGCTGGTGGATGGCAAGGGCTACCGACTGGCCCCGTTTTACGACCTGCTGTGCGTGAAGGCCTATGGCGACGAAGGCCTTGCCCTGTACATTGGTGACGAAGATACCTTTAACGCAGTAGGCCAACATTCGTGGGAGGCACTGTGCAAAGACTGCGGCTTCCGGTTGCCCGAAACGCTGAAGGGTTTTCGCAAGCTGGCGCAAGACCTGCTGCCCGCGTGGCACAAGGTGTTGGGCCGCCTGCAACAAGACACACAGCCCACAGAGGCTGAACGCGCGCTGCTGGAGCGCATGACCCAAGTATTTGAAGCGCACACAAAGAATGCGCTGTCCATGACGGAGGGTGGGGGGAATGGCAAGTAATTTCGTATTTCTGCAGGCCGAATGGCCAGCGCTCTTTACCGAAGCCACCAAGGCCGAGCAGGCCGCGCTGACCGACCCGCGCACCGCCTGCTTCTATGCCCGGCGCACGCTGGAGCTGGCGGTGGTGTGGCTGTTCCAGGCCGAGGGCGGGCGGGGCGGCAAGCTGCAAATGCCCTACAAGCCCGACTTGTCGGCGTTCTTGTTTGAGCCCAGCTTCAAGGTGCTGGTGGGCCCCGCGTTGCACGCCAAGATGGACGTGCTGCGCAAGCAGGGCAATAACGCGGTACACAGCGCGCGGCCCATCACCGCCGCAGACGCCACCGCGGTGCTGCGCGAGCTGTTTCAGGTGGCCTTTTGGCTGGCGCGCAACTACGGGCGTAACGTCGCAGCACGGCCCGACCCGGCATTGCAGTTCCGCGCCGAGCTGTTGCCCCGCCCCACCAATGCGGCAGCAGAGCAAGCCGCCGCCCAGGCCAGCGCGCAAGCCACACAGGCCGCGTTGCAAAAGCTGGCAACCTTGGCCGACGAACTCGCCGCGCGCGATGCGGCGCTGGCCACCGCCCAGCAAAGGACCGCCGCGCTGGATGCCGAGCTGGCCCAGCTGCGCGCCGAAGTAGCCGCCGCCAAAGCGGCCAACACGGCCACGCCCGACACGCACGACTACAACGAAGCCGAAACCCGCGACCTCTACATCGACCTGCTGCTCAAGGAGGCCGGCTGGAAGCTGGACCAGGCCCGCGACCGTGAATACGAAGTGCAGGGCATGTCCAACAACCAGGGTGTGGGCTATGTGGACTATGTGCTGTGGGGCGATGATGGCAAGCCGCTGGCCGTGGTGGAGGCGAAAAGACGGAGCAAAGACCCCAATGTAGGTTTGCAGCAGGCCAAGCTGTATGCCGATTGCCTGCAAACGCAGTTTGGCCAGCGCCCGCTGATCTACACCACCAACGGTTACGAGCACTGGTTTTGGGACGACACCGCCTACCCGCCGCGCCCGGTGCAGGGTTTCCACAAGAAGGATGAACTGCAACTGTTGATACAGCGCCGCACATCAGCCAAACCACTGGCGGGCGTGAGCATCAATGCCGAAATCGTGGAGCGGCACTACCAACTGCGCGCCATTCGCCGCATTGGCGAAACCTTTGAGCGCGACCGCCAGCGCAAAGCCCTGGTGGTGATGGCCACGGGCGCAGGCAAGACCCGCACCGTGATTGCGCTGGTAGACCTGCTGCAGCGCGCCAACTGGGCCAAGCGCATCCTCTTTCTGGCCGACCGCGTGGCGCTGGTGAACCAGGCGGCCAATGCCTTCAAGGCGCACCTGCCGGATGCGGCGGCGGTGAATCTGGTGACGGAGAAAGCCACTGAAGGGCGTGTGTATGTGAGCACGTACCCGACGATGATGGGCTTGATCAACGAGACCGATGAAGGCCTGCGCCGTTTTGGTGTGGGGCATTTCGATTTGATCATCGTGGACGAGGCGCACCGCTCCATTTACCAAAAGTACCGCGCCATCTTTGCCTACTTCGATGCGCTGCTGGTGGGCCTGACGGCCACGCCCAAGGACGAGATCGACCGCAACACCTACGGCCTGTTTGGCCTGGAAGACGGTGTGCCCACCGATGCCTATGGGCTGGAAGACGCGATTGCCGAGGGCTACCTGGTGCCGCCGCGCGCGGTGTCAGTGCCGCTGAAGTTCCAGCGCGAGGGCATCAAATACGCCGAGCTGAGCGATGACGAGCGCGCGCAGTGGGACGCGCTGGACTGGGACGATGAAGGCCACACGCCCGACGAGGTGGGGGCCGAGGCGGTGAACAAATGGCTGTTCAACCTTGATACGGTAGACAAGGTGCTGGAGCTGCTGATGACACGAGGCCACACCGTGGCAGGCGGCGACCGGCTGGGCAAGACCATTGTGTTTGCCAAGAACAATGCGCATGCCAACTTCATTGCAGACCGCTTCAACGCCAACTACCCGCACTACGCGGGGCAGTTTGCCCGCGTGATCACCTACCAGACCGAATACGCGCAGAGCCTGATTGACGATTTCAGCGTCAAGGAAAAAGCGCCGCACATTGCCATTTCGGTCGACATGCTGGACACCGGCATCGACGTGCCCGAGGTGGTGAATCTGGTGTTCTTCAAGATCGTGCGCTCCAAGGCCAAGTTCTGGCAGATGGTGGGGCGTGGCACGCGCTTGTGCAAAGACCTGTTTGGCCCGGAGCAGGACAAGCAGGAGTTTTTGATTTTTGACTTTTGCCAGAACCTGGAGTTCTTCAGCCAGAACCTGGAAGGCAGCAAGGGCGCTGTGGCTGAGCCCTTGAGCCAGCGCACTTTCAAGGCGCGGCTTGAACTGCTGGCGGTGCTGGACGAACTGCTGGTGCGGGAGCCCGATGCAGACGCTACGGGCATGGCGGATGCCCGCCCGGGTTATGGGCTCACTACGGCAGTGATGCGCGCGGACACCGTGGGCCATTTGCACGCCGTGGTGGCGGGCATGCGATTGGACAACTTTGTGGTGCGCCCGCAGCGCCGCTGGGTGGAGCTGTGGAGCGATGCCAAGGCTTGGCACCGCATCTCAGCAGACCAACTGGTGGAATTGGCCGAGCATGTATCGGGCTTGCCCAGCAGCGTGCGCGATGACGATGAGGAAGCCAAGCGCTTCGACCTGTTGATGCTGCGCACCCAGCTCGGCAGCGCACGCGGCGATGTCGGTTTTGCCCGCCTGCGCGAGCAGGTGCGCGTGCTGGCCGAGGCCTTAAGCGACCTCGGCAGTATTCCCGATGTGAAGAAGCACATGGTGCTGATTGAGGCGGTGGCGGGCGAGGAGTGGTGGCAGGACGTGACCCTGCCCATGCTGGAGCAGGCGCGCAGGCAACTGCGCGGGCTGATCAAGCTGCTGGAAAAGACCCGGCGCAAGGTGGTCTATACCGACTTCGAAGATGCTGTGGGCGAGACTTCCGAAGTGGTCTTGCCGCTGGGTGGCAGCGCGGGCGACTTTGAACGCTTTCGCCTCAAGGTGCGCGCTTTCCTGCGTGCGCATGAGAGCCATATCACCCTGCACAAACTGCGTCGCAACCAGCCGCTGACCGCCACCGACCTGGCCGAGCTGGAGCGTTTGCTGATCGACAGTGGTACCGGAACTGCTGAGGACGTTGCGCGTGCGGGTCAAGAGGCGCATGGCCTGGGCCTGTTTGTGCGCTCTCTGGTGGGGCTGGATCGCGAAGCCGCCACACAGGCGCTGAACGGCTTTGTGGCGGGCAAGACGTTGAGTGCAAACCAACTGGAGTTTGTGAACCTCATCGTCACCCACCTGACCGAGCGTGGAGTGATGGATCTGGATTTGTTGTACAGGCCACCGTTCACCGGCTACGCGCCGCAGGGGCCGGACGCCTTGTTCACTTCAGCCCAGGTGGATATGTTATTTGGGGTGCTGGCACAGGTCAGGGCCACTGCGCTGGCGGCCTGATGGTCTGACGCGGAGCGGTGCGCCCCGCTCGTGTATTACGGCCGCGACGGAACGAGGCGCGGCCGGCCATTCTCGTCAATGGCCACATAGGTCAGCAGGGCCTGCGTGACTTTCATGTACTGGCCCTGGCGCTCGAAGTGCTCGGCATATACCTCCACCTGCACCGTGACCGAGGTGCGCCCGATGCGGGTGATGCCTGCAAAGAACGACAGGATGTCGCCCACGCGCACTGGCTGCTTGAAGACGAATTCATTCACCGCCACCGTGGCCATGCGGCCTTGGATGTAGCGCGCTGGCAGCACCGAGCCCGCCAGATCCACCTGGGCCATGACCCAGCCGCCGAAGATGTCGCCGTTGCCGTTGGTGTCGCCGGGCATGGGAATCACCTTGAGCACCAGCTCCTTGTCGGTGGGCAGGGTCACCGGTTCGCTGCTTGAAGGGGCGGATATGGGCACAATCTCTTTCAGAATTACAACTCTTCCGATTGTCCCGTATGCGCCGCAGTGGCGAATCCATTCCAATTTCCGCCAGCGCTGCCCCGGCTGCCCACCCACCTGAACGCCGCTCCGACTGGGCCACCCTGCAGCGCCTGTTTCCTTACCTGTGGCGCTACAAGTGGCGGGTGATGGCTGCGCTGGCCTTCATGGTGGGCGCCAAGCTGGCCAACGTGGGGGTGCCGGTGCTACTCAAGAGCCTGGTGGACAGCCTGACGCTGAAGCCGGGCAGTGCACAGGCTTTGCTGGTGGTGCCGGTGGCGCTGCTGCTGGCCTACGGCATGCTGCGGCTGATGACCTCGCTGTTTGCTGAGGCACGCGAGCTGATCTTTGCCAAGGCCACCGAAGGCGCTTCGCGCTCTATTGCGCTGGAGGTGTTCCGCCACCTGCACAGCTTGAGCCTGCGCTTCCACCTGGAGCGCCAGACCGGTGGCATGACCCGCGACATCGAGCGCGGCACCCGCGGGGTGCATTCACTCATCTCCTATTCGCTCTACAGCATCATCCCCACCCTGATCGAGGTGGTGCTGGTGCTGACCCTGCTGGCGGTGAAGTACGACGTCTGGTTTGCCGTCATCACCGGCACGGCGCTGGTGTTGTACATCGTGTTCACCGTCACCGTGACCGAGTGGCGCACCCAGTTTCGCAAGGAGATGAACGCGCTGGACTCCAGCGCCCACAGCCGGGCGGTGGACTCGCTGCTGAACTTCGAGACGGTGAAGTACTTCAACAACGAAGACTTCGAGGCGCGCCGCTACGACGACCACCTGGAGCGCTACCGCAAGGCCGCCATCAAGAGCCAGCGCACGTTGAGCCTGCTCAACACCGGCCAGCAGACCATCATCGCGGTGGGCCTGGTGGCCATGCTGTGGCGCGCCACCCAGGGCGTGGTGGACGGGCGCATGACGCTGGGCGACCTGGTGATGGTGAACGCTTTCATGATCCAGCTCTACATCCCCTTGGGATTCCTGGGCGTGCTCTACCGCGAGATCAAACAAAGCCTGACCGACCTGGAGAAAATGTTCACCTTGCTGGAGCGTGAACGCGAGGTGGCCGACGCCCCCGACGCCCAGCCGCTGGTGCTGCAGGGGGCGCCGACCGTGCGGTTCGACAATGTGCGCTTCTCCTACGAGCCGGCGCGGCCCATCCTGCACGGCATCAGTTTCGAGATCCCGGCTGGCAAGACGGTGGCGGTGGTGGGGCCTTCCGGGGCCGGCAAGTCCACGCTGGCGCGGCTGCTGTTCCGCTTTTATGACGTGGACATGCCGCCCCCACGCTCCCCCGCTGCGCGAGGTCCGCTGCCCCCCGAGGGGGTGCCCGCCGACTTGGGGCGGCCCGGCGTCGTCGGCGGCATCCGCATCGACGGCCAGGACATCCGCAGCGTGACGCAATCCAGCCTGCGCCAGGCCATCGGCATCGTGCCGCAGGACACGGTGCTGTTCAATGACACGGTGGAATACAACATCGCCTACGGCCGCCCCGGTGCCACCCGTGAGGAGGTGGAGGCGGCCGCACGGGCGGCGCGCATCCACGACTTCATCGTGTCCACGCCCGGCGGCTACAACACCATGGTGGGCGAGCGGGGCCTGAAGCTGTCGGGGGGTGAGAAGCAGCGCGTGGCCATTGCCCGCACCCTGCTGAAGAACCCGCCCATCCTGATTTTCGACGAGGCCACCTCGGCGCTGGACTCGGCCAACGAGCGTGCCATCCAGGCCGAACTGACCAGCGTGGCGCAGGACAAGACCACGCTGGTGGTGGCGCACCGCCTGTCCACCGTGGTGGACGCCCACGAAATCCTGGTGATGGAGCAGGGCCAGATTGTGGAGCGCGGCACCCATCCGCAGCTGCTGGCCCAAGGCGGGCGCTATGCCCGCATGTGGGCCTTGCAGCAAGGGGAATAAACCCAGCGGCATACACCGGCTAGGGAGGCGGGGGACAATGGGTTTTTTGAAGACTGCACCCTTGCCGACATGAAGCCCCTGCTGCTCGCCATCACCTTTATCTCCGAAGCCCACCGCGCACGCATCGCGGAGCATTTTGATCTGCTGTATGTGCCTGCGGCGCAGGACCGGCCTGCCATCCTGGCGGAGCGCGGCCAGGAGGTGCGCTTGGTGCTCACCGTGGGCCCCGTGGGGCTGACGGCGCAGGAGATGGATGCCATGCCCCGGCTGGAGCTGGTGTGTGCGCTGGGGGCGGGTTACGAGAACATCGACGTCGCCCATGCGCGTACGCGCGGCATCACCGTGGCCAATGGCGCCGGCACCAACGAGGACAGTGTGGCCGACCACGCCATCGGCCTGCTGCTGGCCGCGGTGCGGGCCATTCCGGTCAACGACAAGGCCTGCCGGGCCGGGGTCTGGCGCACCGCCCTGCCGCTGCCGGGCCAGGTGGCACATGGCCGCCTGGGCATTCTGGGCATGGGTGCCATCGGCTTGAAGATCGCGCGGCGTGCGCTGGGTTTCGACATGGAGGTGGGTTACCACAACCGCTCGCCACGCGACGGTGTGCCGTACACCTATTTCGACAGCGCACTGGCGCTGGCCACCTGGGCTGACTTCCTGGTGGTGGCCGCGCCTGGCGGCCCGCAGACCCGGCATCTGGTAGGGGCCGAGGTGCTGACCGCGCTCGGGCCTGGTGGGTTCCTGGTGAACATCGGACGGGGCAGCACGGTGGACACCGCTGCGCTGGCGGCAGCCCTGGGTGAGGGGCGCATCGCTGGCGCGGGGCTGGACGTCTACGAGAGCGAGCCGGAGCCGCCCCGGGAGTTGCTGGGGTTCAGCCAGGTGGTGCTGGCGCCGCACGTGGGGGGCTGGTCGCCGCAGGCGCTGGATGCGTCGCTGCAGCGCTTCCTCGACAACGCCCTGGGCCATTGCGCCGGGCGGGGTGTGGTGTCGCCGGTGGTTTGACCGGCATGTACCAGGCCGTAAGAACGCCAGGAAGATCGCCACGAGCATCAGGGTGAAAGAGACCAGGGTGAACGAGGCCGGGACAGGCCGTCGGGCACTGTGGCCAGGGTTTGGGCCCGCCAGGCTCGGGGTGGTGTTGCATGGTGGGACGGGGGTGTCGGGCGGGTTCTAACGCTGGAAAGGCGGGAAACGCAGGGACATAATCCGCCCCATGGAAACCAAGTGGCTTGAAGATTTTGTCAGTCTGGCGGAAACGCGCAGTTTCAGCCGTTCGGCGCAGTTGCGCCATGTCACCCAACCCGCTTTCTCCCGGCGGATCCAGGCGCTGGAGACCTGGGCCGGCACCGATCTGGTGGACCGCAGCTCCTACCCGACCCGGCTGACCCCGGCGGGGGAGACGCTGTATGCCCAGTCGCTGGAAATGCTGCAGTCGCTGCAGAGCACCCGTGCCATGCTGCGCGGCCATGCCAGCGCGGGCAAGGATGTGATCGAGTTCGCGGTGCCGCACACCCTGGCGTTCACCTTCTTCCCGGCCTGGGTGACCACCCTGCGCGAAAAGTTCGGCCCTTTCAAGAGCCGCCTGATCGCCCTGAATGTGCACGATGCCGTGATGCGTCTGGTGGAGGGCAGCTGCGACCTGCTTATCGCCTACCACCATGCCTCGCAGCCGCTGCAGCTCGACCCGGACCGCTACGAGATGGTGACCCTGGGCCAGGAGGTGCTGGCGCCGTATGTGAAGCCCGATGCCGAGGGGCGTCCCCTGTTCCAGCTGCCGGGGCGGCCCGGGCAGCTGCTGCCCTACCTGGGGTATGCGCCCGGGGCCTACCTGAGTCGCATGGTGGACCTGCTGCTCAAGCAGTCGGGCACGGCGATCCATCTTGACCGGGTGTACGAGACCGACATGGCCGAAGGGCTCAAGGCCATGGCGCTGGAGGGGCATGGCATTGCCTTCCTGCCGCTCAGTGCCGTCAAGAAGGAACTGCGGGCCCACAAGCTGGTATCGCCCTTGCCCAAAGGATTTGAGGGGCTGGACATGACCATGGAGGTGCGCGCCTACCGCGAGCGCCCAGGCCACCGGGCCGGATCGCGTGAGGACAAAGGGATGGCGCAGGCCTTGTGGGCGTACCTGTTGGCGCAAAATCCAGCCAGGTAAGCTCGGGAGGCGCAGGTTTATGCCAATGAGTGCTCAGCCTATGTGAGGCCAGCATGGCACCTAGGTGTTATCAGGCATGAACACTGCTTGGTGAGGGGGTACCATGTTGGACCTGACTGGATGCACCAAGTTGGGCCCGGTTTTTTTTCATCTCAGGAGATATCTATGAAGAAGCATTTGTTGGTGATGGCCATGGCAGCGATCGGTGTAAGCGGCGTGTACGCCCAGACGAACGACACCCTCGCCAAGATCAAGGCCAGTGGCAACATCAGCCTGGGCGTGCGTGACTCTTCCGCGCTGTCCTTCACCCTGGGTAATGGCAAGTACGTGGGTTTTCACACCGAAATGGCCGAGCGCATCGTCGATGACCTGAGCAAGGCCGTCGGCAAGAAGCTCGCCATCACCTACACCCCCGTGACCTCGCAGAACCGGATTCCCCTGGTGCAGAACGGCACCGTGGATCTGGAGTGCGGCTCCACCACCAACAACCTGGCCCGCCAGAAGGATGTGGCGTTTGCGGTGACCACCTATATGGAAGAAGTGCGTATTGCCACCAAGGCCAATTCCGGCATCACCGGCATCAAGGACCTGAACGGCAAGACCGTGGCCACCACCACGGGTACGACCTCGGTGCAGACCCTGCGCAAGAACGAGCGCGCCAACGGCATCGACTTCAAGGAAGTCATGGGCAAGGACCACGCCGACAGCTTCCTGCTGCTGGAGTCCGGCCGTGCCGACGCGTTCGTGATGGACGGCTCCATCCTGGCCGCCAACATCTCCAAGTCCAAGGCTCCCGCCGATTTCAAGATCGTCGGTGAA
>Ga0208693_1001370_pt1 | contig 17487 bp, 10 predicted proteins | sample AD_UKC071_MetaG_FD_184438 | JGI IMG/M metagenome (GOLD analysis project Ga0208693, IMG submission 184438) | Active sludge microbial communities of municipal wastewater-treating anaerobic digesters from USA - AD_UKC071_MetaG (SPAdes) (version 2) | ecosystem: Engineered > Bioreactor > Anaerobic >... | reverse complement strand
CTGTCGACTTGAATCTCTCCACCTTTTATAACAAGTTTGATGTTGCGTTTATCCTGAAGTACCTTCACATCCTCCAGAGGATTCCCGTCAACCAAGATAAGGTCCGCCCAAAAGCCCAGTTTCACCTGGCCCATTCTATCTCCCCACCCCATGAGTTCAGCGCCCCGAGCAGTAGCCGAAACCAGAGCATCCCTAGGCTTCATTCCTGCGTTAACCATAAGCTCCAGTTCTTGAGCATTGTTGCCATGACAGTTAAAAGGAGTAGCCGCATCTGTACCCATAGCGATCTTTACCCCTGCCTTGTACGCCTTCAAAAAACTGTCCAGATGAGCCTGTTTTGCTTCCCGTGCCTTTTCCACGCCGTACTTTGGGATACCCCCTTCTATCCCTTTTTCGACTATGTGGTGAACCGCACACAAGGTAGCCACCAAAAACACATCTTTTTTCAACATAAGTTCGATTATTTCATCGGTAAGGTAAAAACCATGCTCAATCGAAGAAATACCAGCCAAGATAGCATTTTTTATGCCGGTAGATCCCTGGGCATGAGCCATTGTCTTCTTCCCTACATTGTGAGCTTCTTCTATTGCGGCTCGCATCTCTTCAACGGTAAGACCTCGAGCGGTAGGTAGATCTCCTTCCGACATGACCCCGCCTGTAGCATGGAGCTTTATATGGTCCGCCCCATCTCTAAGTTGCTCCCTAGCTGCCCTTCTAGCCTCATCGGGACTATCTACAACGTAGCGACCTTTAAACTCGATCTCAGGCGGCCAACCATTCCTAGAGTCCCCATGTCCGCCTGTAATTGAAAGACCCCTACAGGCTACTTGAAGTCTAGGGCCAGGAACCAATCCTTCGTTTATGGCCTGCTTCAAGGCAACGTCGATCAGATTTCCTCCCCCTGCATCTCTCACTGCAGTAAAGCCAGCTTCCAAAGTATCTCTAGCGTTTATAGTCGATCTAATGGCCGCATGAGGCACCAATTCTTTTAAGGCCTTAACCTCATCAGGATCGCATGAACCTGTAATATGCACATGGCAATCTACCAAGCCAGGCATCAAAAGTTTACCTTGGCCATCGATTACCCACCAACCTGTACCTACCTCTTCCGGCAATTCCAGCTCATCTAAAGGACCAAGCTTAGAAATTCTGTCGCCTTCGACTATGACTGTAGCAGGACCCCAAGGAACACTTCCAGAACCATCGAACACCATTACGTTTTTTATAATCAGACCCAATTTAGCAACCTCCTTTGTCCAAGGTCCTATCTAAACCTGAACCCCCTTAACTTAACCTATCTAAGCAACTATCCTTGATATGTTTTTGTCTTCGCCATACCGCACAGGATTCCTTCGGGTTCCGAGAGAAATTCATCAAAAAGTTTACCCCAAGGTGTTCTGAATATCGCGAAGGTTTATTCTGATTTACGTGGAAACGTTTACGTAGGAAATAGTACAATTGCCACCTGTATACGAACAAAAAGGGAGATGGGAAAATGCTAGTCGAACTAAGAAATCGTGTGCTAAACGCATCACAGGAACTAAGCCGCCTGGGGCTTGCCCGAGGAACCTCAGGCAATGTATCGGCAAGAGATCCTGATACCGGCCTGATAGGTGTTACTCCAACTGGTATTCCATATGATCTTTTGGAGATGGAAGATATAACCATCATAAACCAAAGGGGGGAAATCGTATCCGGGGAAAAGCAACCCTCGTCTGAAACCCCCATGCACATTGCAGTGTATGAGGCACGGCCAGACGTGCATGGCATAGTCCACACCCATTCTATCTTTGCCACAGTCTTCTCAGTACTTAACCGAGAGATACCTATAGTCACAGTCCCCCTGGCCCCCATAGGACCAATTCCTGTAGCACCTTTCCGCCTACCGGGGTCGCAAGAACTAGCCCGTGAAGCGGTAAAACTCCTGAGTGAAGATAAGAAAACCATTTTGCTCCAGAACCATGGCGTGTTGTGTGCAGATCAAACTGTAGAAGAAGCGTTAAACTGCGCAATATATGCAGAAGAAGGCGCTCAAGTAGCATATCTGGCTCTCTTGGCTAATGGGTTGAACCCAATTCCAGAAGAATACATATCTATTATGAAAAGAGGTCACAAAGAAGGTAGAGCGCTTTGATGGAACTCTAATAGCGCGTTACCTGCGCCCTAACATACTTTTAACATCTCTTTAGCTATAGCGTAATAACCTTTGCACGCAGAAAGCAGTTGCTCAATTTCTATGTACTCATCAACCACATGGGCAAGTTCCTCACTGGAACCACCAAAACCAATAGTAGGTATCCCAGATATGCCTGCGTAATAGCTTCCGTTAGTGCAAAATGCGTAACAGGACAGTTTCGGCGAAAGCCCACCTTTTCTCATACCTGTCAAAGCCGCATTTACGTATTCCGAGTCTTCATCCAAGAGCCATGCAGGGGCAAACCGCTCAGCTTGGATGATCTGGCCTGTGTAACACTTCCCCTCCCCTTGGGCTATATATACCTGGGCAAGAAAACTAGGGTCTTCTTTTTTCAGATCTTCGATTACTTCTTCAAATATCTTGAGGACCTGGGATGGGGTCTCCCCTATAAGAAGCCTTCTGTCAAAAGTAACTCGGCATGTGTCAGGCACCACGCTTGCGCCAGGGTAAGGATGGGAAATGATATCGGTAATCTCCAAAATTCCTTTTCCTAAAACTTGGTGATCAGAAGGCTCATATACTTCACAAAGGCGATTTAGAAACTTTACCATTTTCTCGACCGCATTTATCCCCTTATGGGGCCATGCAGAATGAGCAGATTTCCCATGGGTTTCCACTACTATCTCGGCTCTTCCCCGCTGCCCGATTTTTATATCCAACGAAGAAGGCTCTCCTATAACTACATAATCAGGCTGGCATATCCTGTCAATTTCTTGAGACGCAACGCCCTCGAAACATTCTTCGTGAACCGAACCTGCTACCACTATTTGCCCCCTGAGGTCATCTCCCATATCTTCTTTGACATACGAAGCCGAAAGTATCATAGCAGCTAGATTACCCTTCATATCTGTAGCTCCGCGGCCGAATATCTTACCATCTGCTATGGTTCCTCCATAAGGATCTACAGTCCATTTGGACAAATCCCCAGGGCTCACATGGTCCATATGCCCCTCAAAAAGGAGGGTGGGCCCCGGTTCATTTAGCATGATCTTTCCCAGTACATTTCCATATCTATCTACGCATACCTGATCATAGTTTAAGGTTCTCATGGTTTCTTGGATTAGTTCAGCTAGCAGCCCCTCTTCTCCCGAAAGACTTGGACATCTTACCATATCCTGACAAAGTTTTATTAAATAATCTGAGCGCTCCTCATTTAGCAAGTCTCACGCCTCCCCATACTACACTGTCTGATTCCCGTCAGCACGTTATAGAACAATTTCAGGGTACCACATTATATGCACGAGTAAAAAGAGATCCATGGGGAATCCACGGCAAAACCAAGGAAGAGTAGGAATTTGACAGACTCGGGGAGAATAGGATCATTAGGCTTCACGCCGAAAGCCGCACGCAGATCTTAAGATCGAGCATAAGGAGGAATAATATATGGCAGAATTGTTATCCCGGCAAGAAGTACCAGAAGAACTTACCTGGGACCTCACTGACTTATTCCCCGACGATAACGCCTGGGAAGAAGAATTTAGAGCCGTATTTGCAGAGATTCAAAAGGTTAGCCAATTCAAAGGTAGGTTTGCAGAAGGACCGTCAGTGCTCCTAGAATGTTTCGAGTTTGTAGAAGACCTGGCTAGGCGAGTTTTTCGGGTGGCATCTTACGCCTCGCTCAAAATGTCCGCCGACGGGACATCTCCTTTAAACCAAGCAATGGCAAGCAGAGAAGGTGCGCTACTTGCCCAATTAGGTGCCGAACTGTCCTTTATCCAAACTGAACTATTGGAACTTCCGGAAGAAACTATAAAGAGATACTTTGAAGAAGAACCAAGGCTTAAGGATTTTTGGCGTATAGTAGAAAAACTGCTTAAGCTTAAGCCTCATGTCCTTCACCCCGAAACCGAAAAAACGCTAGCAGCACTAGGCGAAGTGCTCGACGCACCTTCAACCATATATCAAATATCCAAGGCAGCTGATATGACTTTTGAACCAATTACGGACAAAGATGGTAACCAACTGCCCATGTCATTTGCCCTTTACGAAAATAGATATGAACTATCGCCTGATACAGTGCTTCGTCGTAACGCTTACGCTTCTTTTATCCAGGGGCTCAAACGTTACCAAAATACCTATGGGGCTACTTTGGGAACTGAGTTCAGGAAAAATGTGGTTACAGCAAAACTCAGAAACTACCCATCTGCCATCCACATGTTTCTTCATCAACAGGAAGTGCCAATAGAGGTGTACAACAATCTCCACGATACTATCCTTAAGGAGCTCGCTCCCCATATGAGGCGTTATGCACACCTCAGGAAAGAAGTGCTTGGCTTAGATGAGATTCTTTACTGCGATTTAGAAGCGCCTCTTGACCCAGAGTTTAATCCGCAAACTACGTTCGAAGAAGCATCTGAGATTATCTCAAACGGTCTTTCAGTTTTGGGGCCTGAGTACATTGAAATTATCAATACAGGGCTGAAAAACCGCTGGATCGACCTGGCCGATAACATTGGAAAATCCACAGGAGCTTTCTGTAACCCTGTGCCTGATGTCCATCCCTATATTCTGACCACGTGGACAGATAACATGCGTGACGCGCTTACTCTTGCCCACGAACTAGGACACGCAGGCCAGGGCGAACTTTCATTCCGCTACCAAAGGCTTGCAAACGCGAACACTCCCATGTTCTTCGTTGAAGCGCCATCTACCATAAATGAACTTTTGGTCGCCGACTACATGTTGTCCCAAACTACCGATACCAGGATGCGACGTTGGATAATAATGCAACTCCTGACTACTTATCACCATAACTTCGTAAGGCACTTAATCGAGGGAGAACTGCAAAGGCGCATCTACGGCATCGCAGAACAAGGTCAACCTATAACCGCGTCTGTGCTCAGCAAAGTGCAAGGAGATATACTGGAAGAGTTCTGGGGAGATGAACTGGTGGTAGACGATGGGGCCAGGCTTACTTGGATGCGTCAGCCCCACTACTACATGGGCCTTTATCCCTACACATATTCAGCAGGCCTAACCATCGGCACTGCGGTAGCCAAGGCAATTAAGGATGAAGGACAACCTGCAGTAGATCGTTGGCTGGAAACTTTGAAAGCTGGCGGTTCCAAGGATCCAATAGAGCTTGCTAAGATGGCTGGGGTGGATATGACTACACCCGATCCTATACGTACTGCAGTAGACTATGTGGGTTCTCTCATAGATGAAGTGGTAGAAAGTTTCAAAGATTAGCTAGCGCCTTTTTCCCTTAACAAACGGGGTTTATGAGCGAAAGGGAATGTGCATAGGTGTATAAGGCTGAGGTAGAGAAAACTGCTGCCCGGAAATGCGGCGGTTCCTTAAAGAATCACTCATTTCCGGGCAACACGCAAGATCTTCTAAAGTACTTTGCGACACACAAAAACCATTTCCGTAGACTCTGGACCTATGGGAGAAGCCTCAAGCAACGAACCTCGTTCCTCAAGTATGAAAAACCCACAAGCATCTAACATAAGCCTAAGTTCCCTAGGGAAAAAGTACGTCATAGTATCTTCACACAAGGCATCCCTTAACAAAGCTCCTGTATCGTCATATTCCTCTAACTCAATCCAATCGTATTTCAATTGGTTTAGGAAATCGTATCTGGTCTTGTACCTGCTGACAATAGTATTTCCAGTAAGAGGGTGCTCGAATTCAAAAACTTGGACGATGTCGTTTGTGCTCACCATATAGGGAATATCAGGAAGGCTGTTCTCAAGAATGAATGTCCCCGAACTTTTCAAATGTTCCTTTACACAAGAAAGAGTATCATGTAGTTTCCCGGGTTGCCAGAGATGGCAAATTACGTTACAGGGAGCAATTATCAGGTCAAACTGCTTATTGAGATCAAAACAAGTGATGTCATCTTTGACTATAGATATCCTTCCCCTTGTGTGCTCATCTTCGTAAGACAGTTTCATCTGACACCTTTTTATCATATCGTCAGAATTGTCGACTCCTGTAACATTGAAACCTGCTAACGCTAATGGAATTGCTATCCTACCCGTTCCTACTCCTAGTTCTAAGATATCTGGACCAAAACGATGCCCAAATTCGATCCACCCATCAACGTCCCCCAAACCTGCGTGGATGATATCGTAGAACTCTGCGAAAAATCCTGCGTACTGATTACCTTCTGCGTGTGCCACGTCCACACCCCTTATGATAGATTACCCCATTACTTGCCCACATATGCCTCGCGCATCTTTTCATGCTTGAGGAGATCTAGTTATTCTTCATGTGCAGATTCCCTATTCTATACTAGATTTCCTGTTTCCATCACGTAGGCACGCAAAGCAGCGGCAAGGGCCACAGAGGACGGTTTTGTCCATGAGGGAAAGGTGGTTAATAGTCCTCGGTGCTGTTGTGTTAACGCTAGTCTTGGCTGTGGGCGCTTTCGCAGCTAACCCGATTAGGCTCCTCCTTAATGGTCAAGAGATCGAGCCAGACGTTCCAGCACAAATTGTTAACGGAAGAGCTATGGTTCCTATACGTTGGGTAGCTGAGGCTCTAGGCGCAGATGTGGAACAGGATGCGAGTAATAAAGCAGCGTGTGCAGTAAAGATCACTACTAAAACACAATCTCAGGATATTTTGCAGAGGTTACGCGCCTTGGAACCAGAAGACCCAACTACAGAGCCTCAGATAGTGCTTTTACGGGTCATTACCCCTGATGGGCATGAGTTAGAACGCACAGTTGATATTTCCATGACCCCTTTTCCTGGTATGCTCTTTTCTCCTCTTTTTGGTGTGTTTATTTGTTTTCAGAGCGTTTGAAAAAGGCAGCATTAGAAGGAATACACTAGGTGCGTATTAGCGAGCAGTAAAAATGAGGTGGTAGAAGTTTGCGCAACTAGTTAGGTTGAGCATCTAGTAATTAGGTTCTGCTATTATTTAATAGAGGAGCAAATTAAAAGAGACCATGTAGACTAAAGGGCTCTTTCCTTAGTAATCGCAAACAAGGGGATAGGTTGTAAATGGAAATCTCAAATATAGTAACATCTATCGATAGTTTGCTAAGATATGCCATCAAAAGCGGCCTTATAGAAGAGCCAGATTACATCCAAAAAAGAAACGAACTTGCTGACCTTCTGAAAGTAGACTTAGGGCAAGAGCAAGAAAATCGTGACCGAACTCAAGGGGAACCGGTTTTAGCAGAAATCCTCAATGATATAACAGATTACGCATTCCAGACAGGGCTGGTACCCCGCAATACCATCGCATATAGAGACCTTTTTGATACGCGAGTGATGGGCATCTTAACTCCCAGACAATCCGAAGTGATTAGGCATTTCTCACAACTCCGAGATACCGAAGAAGATGGTATAAGAAAAGCTACAGACTATTTCTACGCTCTGTGCAAAGCGTCAAACTACATTAGAACAGATAGAATCGGGAAAAACTATAAGTGGCTTGCACCTACAGAATTTGGAAACTTGATCATAACTATTAATCTGTCAAAACCAGAAAAAGACCCTCGAGATATAGCAGAAGGTTTGAAAATTGAGCCAGGCAATTACCCAAAATGTGAGTTGTGCGTTGAAAACGTAGGATACAGCGGGAGAATTGACCACCCGGCCAGACAGAATCTGCGGGTCATCCCTTTAGTTCTAGGCGGAGAGCAATGGTATTTTCAATACTCCCCTTACGTCTACTACAACGAACATTGTATCTTGTTAAGCCAGGAGCATAGGCCCCTTGCAGTTGACCAGGGGGCGTTAGTGCGCATGTTCGATTTCGTCGAAGGATTCCCCCACTACTTCTTGGGATCCAACGCAGGACTCCCTATCGTGGGAGGATCTATTCTAACTCATGACCACTACCAAGGTGGCCGTAAAATTTTCCCTTTGGATTTGGCGCCTTTGGAATGTGCTTTCACCCATCCTGAGTTTCCACAAATAAAAGCAGGCACTGTAAAGTGGCCCATGTCTGTTATAAGGCTGGAAGGACAAGACAGAGAATCCCTGATTCAACTCAGTTCCCTCATAATCGAAACATGGAAGGAATATGAAGATCGAAGCGCAGATATAATTCCGTTTACTTTAACCCAAGGTGAAAAAAGTTGTACCAGTCTCGGCGCCACTATGAACAGCGGGAATGCGGAAAAAGTACCCCACAACGATGTTACTGTCACTTTAAGGAAAGAGCCCCAGGGAAATTTCGTCCTGAACTTGATCCTGAGAAACAACAGGACTACGCCCTCCCGTCCTTACGGTATATTTCATCCTAGAGAAGAACTCCATCACATCAAAAAAGAAAACATCGGCTTAATCGAAGCCATGGGATTGGCGATTCTCCCAGGTCGGCTTGATAAAGAACTGAAGGAAATAAAAGAGATTCTTTGCGGCGAAATACCTGTGCCCCATTGGGATTCTGAGAATCACAGCAGCCATGAGCAAAACGAAAAACATATGTTGTATAAACACAAACATTGGATAGATGAACTAGTGACCCATTATGGCAATAACCTATCTTCTGACGAAGCTGATCAAGTTTTGAAATCGTCAGTTGGTCAAAAATTTATATGTGTTCTTTCAGACGCAGGCGTGTTCAAACGAGACCTTTCAGGTAAGAAAGCATTTGAACGGTTCATAGAAACCTGCAATTTCAAGACACAACCTGCTTGATTTAACCTAAATCTCAGAAACGTCCAAGTTGGGCGGCTTCCTCACTTTTGTGATCTGCTCAAACGCATACGCAAATCTAATAAGCACAGGCTCTGAATAGGCTCCTCCTGCAAAGGTGACGCCTACAGGGCGGCCTGATCCTGTGTACCCTGCAGGAACTGAAATAGACGGATACCCTGCCCTGGCAGAGATTGCCGCATTCATCAGACCGGGAAACAAAAGAGCATCTGCTCCGCTTTGTTTCAACGCGCGGTCAATCCCTTTCTGCCTAGACTCTTCTTCCTCCTTGAGCCTACCTTGAATGTACTCAGGTTCCGTTAGGGTGCCGCTGGTTTGCTCAGACTCAATCAATACAGTCTGGCCATACTTGAGCATTCTGGCCGGTTTGCCCTTGTTAAACTCGATTAGTTCCTTGAGCGAATGAATAGGCACGTTAGGTGACAAGCGAGACAAGTATCTGTTTATGCTCGGTTTGAATTCGTACACTAGACTTCGTGATTGCCATGGCTGAGGAGGCGGCATATCTACCTCTACGATAGTGGCCCCTGCCTCTTTCACGGCCTCTTGTACATCAGTGAATATTCTGCGTTGCTCCTCATCAAGTTTTTCTAAAAAGGACGTTGGAATGCCAATTCGAGCTCCCTTGAGACCATCTTTATCTAAAAACTGCGTGTAATCGTCATAAATTCTACTGCAGTTAGACCAAGTAGCAACGTCGTTTTCATCGACACCTGCGATTGCTCCCAAGAGTATAGCTGCATCTTCAACAGTCCTTGCCAAGGGTCCGGGAGTATCTTGCACATGGGAGATTGGAATCACGCCTGTACGGCTCGCAAGGCCCACAGTGGGTTTAATCCCTACCACAGAGTTGTTACAAGCCGGATTGAGAATGGATCCTGAGGTTTCAGTCCCTATAGCGACTGAACAAAAATTTGCGGCTACAGCCGCTCCTGATCCAGAACTTGAACCGCCAACATCGAATATGCCTGGACCATACGGATTTCTCACCTGTCCACCTCGAGAACTAAATCCGTTGGGCATATTCTCTGTCATAAAATTCGCCCATTCAGTCATGTTGGCTTTTCCTAGAATAACTGCTCCCGCTTTTCGCAGCTTCTTTATGATAAAAGCGTCATCTGGCGCGTAGGAATTCTCTAGAGCTAAAGAACCGGCGCTTGTATGCATCATATCGTCGGTATCAATGTTGTCTTTGACCAAAACAGGTATACCGTGAAGAGGACCTCTAGGTCCTTTTTTCTGTCTTTCTACATCGAGCGCTTCGGCGATAAACAAGGCTTCCGGGTTAAGTTCCAAAACCGAGTTGATCTTGGGTCCATTTTTATCGTAAAGACCTATACGCAATATGTACGCCTTTACTAAGTCCCTAGACGTCAGTTCACCTGACGTCATCATTTCTTGTAGTTCTGCGATCGTGGCTTCTTCCAACAAACTGCAAATTGCATTCGCCTTTTCATACATTAGAATCCCTCCTGATTAACTTGCTTTCACCGTCACACACGGTGAGTAAAGAGTTTCTCTGCTTACGGGAAAACCTGCCCACATCAATGCAGCTGCCGCCAAAGAAAAAGGAACGCTACCTTCGGATATCTCTGGCACGGGCTTCCGCGGGTATAGTCTAAGAAATGAGCGAGCAGCCAGTTCTGCATTGGTGCTTGTCTGCCAATTTCTTTTGTCGCTCGTTATTAATGCTTCCCAGATGAACAGATTGTCTTTTGCGTCTATGAAGCGCCGCCACTCAAATACGGGAGTGATCTCTCGTGCCGTTCCGATTCGTACTTTCTCAAGTACCCATGCGGTTTCAGAAAGACCGGGGGCAAAGGTGCTCCTCGGCAAGCAACCAAAGCGCCGTTCAGAACCTGGACCCTGGGCTACACTACTTTCTTTTTCTAGAAATATGGCCTTTTGATCTGGATTCTTGGGAACATCTATGTACAAAGGATGTTCAAAACCTAGTGCCACTTTGTATCCGGCTGAAAGGTCACTGGCAATTCTATCTGCAAAGTCTCTCACGCCATCTCCAATATGGGTAATAGAGCCTTCCGAAGCGTTAGCCCTGCACCACCCAAGGCTAACTGCCCCGGTCGCCGACTTGTTGCTCGCCACCCATGTGAGTACGTTACTCCCTAGGCTCTTGCGAGCAAAGCCCTCCTCCAATTCGCTCCACCTTGCGTCCATCTCACACATAACATGGTCCTTCTCTGATGACCAAAATACTCTGTACGCAGCATCAGTGAGCATTATGCCCAATCCAGTGCGGTGGTAAAACTTAATGGGAGACTCGCCTTCAGGCAACCGGTGAAATGCATCTAAAACGTACGTGAACCCCTCTTTTTCGATAGCATGTATGGCCTCTTCCTCGGTAAATGAACCTTCTTTGTACTTATTGATAGCTTGTTCAACCACAGTAAGTTGAGCGGGGTTGGAGGTCTGGGGCATATCATACTTAAGTCGTTCAAGATAGATTTCAAAGAAAAGTCGGGCAAGTTCTTCCATAGAAACTTGCCTTTTCCCTTCTTCGACCAGTCGCGCTATAGCGAAGCCAAGTGCCATTTTGTATGTAGAGGTAACGCGCCCTTTATGTATAATCGAGCGCCAACAGTTTAAACTTTCTTCAGATGAAGCCATAGTACCATCTCTTTTCTTCCAGCAATGCTAATAAACACCGGTTTTTATATTCATATAGGATAGTTTTCTTTTGTGTGTTAATTTCCATAGAGTGGGCGAATTTACCTGCTTCAATAGGCGAGTGTATTCTCGACTGGTACTGGGTATCGGCAACGGAGATGACATGAACTGTTTTTAGTGAGGAAGTGGCCTATTACATAGGCCACCTTTGATAAAGGAGCACGCCTTAAGAAGGAAGAGTTGCCTACGGCGTGAGCCACTTTCAGTCAGCAACACACCTCCAGAAAGAAAAGTGGCCTACGGCGTGAGCCACTTCCGGTGAGCAACACACCTCCAGAAAGAAAAGTGGCCCATCACATGAGCCACTTTCAGTCAGCAACACACCTCCAGAAAGACGAGTGGTCTACCACGTGAGCCACTTCCAGTAAGCAACACACCTTCAGAAAGAAAAGTGGCCCATCACATGAGCCACTTTCAGTCAGCAACACACCTCCAGAAAGACGAGTGGTCTACCACGTGAGCCACTTCCAGTAAGCAACACACCTTCAGAAAGCAAAGTGGCCTACGGCGTGAGCCACTTCCGATAAGCAACACACCTCCAGAAAGAAAAGTGGCCCAGCACGTGAGCCACTTCCGATGAGCAACACACCTTCAGAAGGAAAAGTGGCCTACCACGTGAGCCACTTGCGGTGAGCAACATATCTCCAGAAAGAAAAGTGGCCTACCACGTGAGCCACTTTCAGTCAGCAACACACCTCCAGAAAGAAAAGTGGCCTACCACATGAGCCACTTCCAATAAGCAACACACCTCCAGAAAGAAAAGTGGCCCAGCACGTGAGCCACTTTCAGTCAGCAACACACCTCCAGAAAGACGAGTGGTCTACCACGTGAGCCACTTCCAATAAGCAACACACCTTCAGAAAGAAAAGTGGCCTACGGCGTGAGCCACTTCCGATAAGCAACACACCTCCAAAAAGAAAAGTGGCCCAGCACGTGAGCCACTTTTCCCAGTCGGCAAATATCCAACAAAAAAATATCCTCTACCCAAAATTCCTTTGGCCAAGGCCAACCGCTTTCACCGAAAACTAGGCCTTCCGCTCCAAACATCGTCTGGACATGTTCCGCTGATCTCATCATTTTAGGGAACAAAACTACCTATCCCGATGTCAAATAAAATTGTAGGGCGTCCGAATCCGGATCCGGAGATTATTGTTCGGAGAAGAAATTCGAGAGACATGTCGCCCTGAAGAATGGGGAGCGAAACACGGTTACCAGCGAGTACGTAGACTACGTTGCGAGGCGCATTTTTCGAAAGATGATTAGTCGGCAATATTTGAATAGACAATGAGTAATAATGGAGGTGTTCGTCGGTGAGAAAATTTCCTATTATAGCAGCATGTTTGGCACTATGCTTAGCAATGGTTCTGCCAGCAGTAGCTGCCGCAGAACCCCTTAAGTTACAAACGAGAGCAGCCTGGACTATGGAGATTACAGCACCTACCGAGGTTAAGCCAAACCAGAAGTTTACTATAAAAGTGACTGACGCCAAAGATGATACCCCTGTCCAGGGCGCAACAATTTACCTTATGCTTAGGTACCAGCAGTTTCATCCTGGTCCAGCAGAAAACTATATACGGCCAGGGCTAACGACGACCAAACTGGGAGTCACAGATAAAAATGGCGAACTCAAAACGTCCATTCCAGACGAAGGCATGTACTTCCTGGTAGCCGAAAAAGATGATGTTTACAGCAAGTTCTTCCCAATAACCGTTGCCGAATTTAGCGGCGAAATCACATTCTCTGCCAGTAAGCAAGTGTTCAACCGAGGAGAAAAAGTTTTCTTAACCTTGAAGAACGACAGCGATTCTGATCTCACGCTGAATTACGGTGCGCCATGGGAGATCACTAGGCCAAATGGAATCAAGATATATGAGCCAATATCTACTCAAGCTCTCATTACGCTTGAACCTGGCGAAGAGAAAACTTGGACATGGGATCAGAAAGATCAAGACGGCAATCAAGTTAAACCTGGCGTATACATCGCTACAATTGAAACTTCGGCCGGATCTTTCACTACCAAGTTTTGCGTCTCGGGCCTCAGGGCAGATAAGAGCAAACGCAACCCAGAACCCAGCATGGAAGGCAAGAACCCTTTCAGAGACGTAACCGGAAAAGCAATATGGGGTGATCCCCACATCCTTCACCTTTATCGGAAAGGAATCCTCGAAGGTAAGAATGGGGACCGTTTCGACCCCGATGGCACCCTAACCAGGGCAGAATTTCTAGCCATGTTGATGCGAGCCGCCGGCATCGAGCCAGAACCCAATGAAGGCGAAGACGTGTTCCCCGACGTTTCTCCCAACCATTGGGCATATACGTACGTCTATAGAGCGCGAGAAATGGGCATCCTTACTCCGGAAGAATACCCCAAAGGATTCGGACCTGATATCCCCATAACCAGGTTGGAAATGTGCGTTATGACCGTGCGCGCTTTGGGACTCGAAGACGAGGCAGCCGAGAATGCCGGAATAGAACTGGGATTTGATGACGACGATGACATTCCCTTGATATATGGGGGCCACGTAGGAGTAATGGTAGATTGGGGCGTAATAACAGGGTATCCGGACAATACCTTCAGACCTAACAGAACCGCTACAAGAAGAGAAGCTGCTGTGATAATCTACCGGGTCATGGAAGAAGATTAAACAACATCCAACCGGCGCAGCGCTGGAGAATTCCACAGGTAGGTGCTGCGCCGGTCGTTTTCTCACGATAACTACTAACTAATAATGGCTACCCGTGTGTTTCCCTAGGGTATTTCCATATTTGTTCATGCGACCCGAAAATACCTCGGGGGGTCGCTTAGATCATGCACCAGCACTTGCCGTCACCCTATTGCCTTTCTGATCTCCCATTGCTATGCTTAATGATAATAGTTGCAATATCACAGTTGGAGGGCACTATGGTATTTTGCTCTCATCGTTTTATATTTGCATTTTTCCCTATAGTTTTTGCTGGTTACTGGATAATAGCTAGATTCGTAGGGCATAGGGCATCCAAGGTGTGGATGATAGCGGCGTCTTTGTGCTTCTACGCCAAAGGCAACGTTGCTTTTCTTCCCCTCTTGGTATTTACCACATGCTTTAACTACTGTATCGCCCGAGGGCTAACCTTGAAACCAAAAGGTAGCCCTGCGGCCAAATTCCTCCTCGGGCTCGGCATAGTAGAGAACTTAGGATTCTTATTTTATTTCAAATATACAAACTTCTTCATAGATAATATAAATCGATTCTTGGGAACGGCCATACAACAACAAAACATTCCTTTGCCCCTTGGAATTTCGTTTTATACATTTCTGATCCTCTCATGCCTGGTAGATACATACAAAGGTAAGAGCGAGACGCATTCTTTTATAGACTTCGCCATGTTTGTAACATTCTTTCCCCACCTCATAGTAGGGCCAATCTCACATCATTACGATATGGTACCTCAGTTTTACGCAGAAGACTTCTACGAAATAAACGACCGCAATATCATGCAAGGCATCTTGCTGTTTTCCATAGGTTGCGCCAAGAAGGTTCTCATAGCTGAACCTCTCATAGCCCACGCCCAGAATTTTTACAACGTTATGGGAACAGGAACTTTCTTCCAAGCGTGGGGCGGCGTCATTGCATACACTTTCGCGTACTACTTTGACTTTTCCGGCTACACTGATATGGCACAAGGGATTGCACTGTTTTTCAACATAAAACTTCCCTTTAACTTTGATTCGCCGTACAAAGCAAGGGGCTTTGCAGACTTCTGGCGCAGGTGGAACATTACTATATCAAGGTTTTTCCAAGAACATATTTTCAGTAACATATTCCATTTCGGAGACTCTCTTGGAAGACTCATGGTAGCGACAATGGCAACTTTTTTGGTGTCAGGATTGTGGCACGGCGCAGGATGGCACTTTATTTTCTGGGGAGCTGCCAACGGCATTTTAGTATGCATTTCCAATATTATGACCTTGAAGCGCAAGAAGCTGCAGCCTACTCTCGCCTGGGCGCTCACCTTCTTGATGATACTATTTACCCGTGTCCTTTTTGATAGCAACTCCATGACCCAAGCCCTAGCTGTGTATGGGAACATGCTTGACCTGCGGCCTCTTTTTGCAGATGCGAACGCTTTTTGGGCTGAAGGCCTGTCTTACTTAAGATCCAATCTTTCAATCATATGCCTTATGGGCGTCGCAGCACTGATAAGTTTCTTCGCGCCAAGTACGCGCCAGATTTGCGCTAGTTTTGAGCCAAAATGGTATTATGCTCTTTGCTGCGGCATCATATTTGCCGCATCCCTGTTTTTCATGGGAAAGGTGTCTAGTTTCTTGTATTTCCAATTCTGATGTTTGAGTTAAATTGACAAGGATTGAGGTAAAAGGAGGTTTCTTATGTCACTCGGAAAGTGGATCGCCATTTTTGTAGCGGGCATATGCATATGCAGCTTCTTTTTCGCCGCCTTCAATGCCCTGGTAGATCCCTTTGGCCTTTTCGGGGATAGGATCCTCAATTGGTGGTCATACAACATGACCCAAAACCCTCGCACTGCCAAAATCGGTTGGCTTGATAAACATCATGATGAGTATGACTCATACATTATCGGGTGCTCCAAGACCAGTTCTTTTCCAGTGGAACTCTTGAATAGGTATTATGACGCGAAGTTTTTCAACATGATCATGTATGGCGGAGATATGTATGACATAGAGATGACAACCAAGTACATCCTTAATAGATATGGAGCTAAACATATTGTGGCAGTCACAGGGTTTTCGGAATTGGCAAGTTACAATAACGAAGCCGATAACATGAAAGGAAATCTTCACGCTAGGGTTGACGGGAGCAATCTCCTTCTTTTTTACGCTAGATACTTATTCGCCAATCCTGAATATGCGCTGGCAAAACTGTCCGCTTATCGAAATTCCACATACCTTGTAAATGCTGACAAGGTCTTTGAAGCCTCCACCGGAGCCTACGACAATTCTGTCCGCGACTCAGAACCCATAGGTGCGTTAGATGATTACCTGGCTAAATATCCTTTCTTCAAGGAGAAAATGCCCGCTCACGCGTCCCTTCCTGATGTAGATGCGTGCGTCGAATCTGTTGAGCGCATAAAAGACATGTGCCAAGAAGCAGGATCTACTTTCACGTTAATAATATCTCCCATGTTCCACCTAGAGCTCGATACCTTCCCAAAGGAAGATCTATCTGACTTTTACCGCAAGTTATCTCAGGTAACAGATTTCTGGGATTTTTCGGGCTACCACAGCGTGGCATTTGAACCTAGGTATTTCTACGATGTCTACCACCCTAGGAACGCCGTAGGGGCTATGGCCCTTGCTAAAATGTTTGATGATGATACCTTCTATATCCCTGAAGATTTCGGCTGTTACGTAACTCTAGAAAACGTAGAAGCAAGGCTGGAAGAATACTTTAACGTCCCTCCTAAACCCTTAGACAACGAAAAGAAAGTGCCTATCCTTATGTACCATAACCTAACAGAAAGTAATGCGGAGGACTTCTGTGTCACATCAGAAACTTTCGAAGCCCAGATAAAGGCTTTACGAGATGCAGGCTACGAGGCCATATCCTTCTCAGATCTCATTGATTTCGTTGAACGCGGGACAGACCTGCCAGAAAAACCTGTCATCATAACTTTTGACGATGGATATAAAGATAGCGCAAGAATTGGAGCGCCTATCTTGGAAAAATACAATATGTGCGGAGCAATCAATGTTATCGGCGTATCTGTTGGAAAAAATACTTACAAAGATACAGGTGAACCAATCACCCCCCACTTTTCTTTCGAGGAGGTAGCTCCTTGGGTGGAAAAAGGAGTTCTGGAAATTCAGAGCCACAGTTTTGACATGCACAATTCTAAAGAACTGGACCAGGACGACTATAGAAAGGGAGTGTATCAAAAGCCCGGAGAAAGCGAAGAAGAGTACATCGCAAAGTTTAGGGCAGATGTAGAGGCATCTCGCCGTGCTATAGAAGACGCTCTAGG
>Ga0208693_1001369_pt1 | contig 17490 bp, 14 predicted proteins | sample AD_UKC071_MetaG_FD_184438 | JGI IMG/M metagenome (GOLD analysis project Ga0208693, IMG submission 184438) | Active sludge microbial communities of municipal wastewater-treating anaerobic digesters from USA - AD_UKC071_MetaG (SPAdes) (version 2) | ecosystem: Engineered > Bioreactor > Anaerobic >... | reverse complement strand
ACACCGTCTGCCACGGACCGAACTCCGCCGGCAGGTCACGCCAGGCGATCCCGGTGCGGTACCGGTAGATGATCCCCTCGACCACCTGCCGGTGATCACGAAAAGGCTTGCCCTGCTTGCCATCCGAAGACGGCATCAGCGGCGAGATCAGTTCCCACTGCGCGTCGGTCAACACCCGGGTTCGAGACATGGGCCCAATAATCACCGACGACCACGCTCAACTTATGGAGACACGCCCTAGCCGGGCTGGTACGAGGGATCGCGCCGCGTCCGCCGCCAGCGACGGACCTTCAGCCACATCCAGATCAGCAGCCAGGCGAGCAGGCCCAGCGCGATGATGACGAGCACCGGGGCGATGAGTGCGATGACCGTCAGGCCGAGGGAGGCGCCGTCCTCGATCGTCGACGCGACGGGTGCGCCGACTCCGGCGGTGCCGGCGTTGATCACGGGGCGAGAGGCCATCTTGCCCGTGTGGACCAGCCCCGAGATGATCACCCCGAGCACCACCGAGACCCAGGGGTTGTCCTGCATCCACGCCGAGTTGTCGACCTCGGATGCCGCGGTGGAGGCGGCGAAGATCAACCCACCCATGCTGGGGCGGATGAACGTCTGGATCGTGTCGTTGACCGTGTCGACGGCGGGGATCTTGTCCAGGACGATCTCGGCGAGCAGGAGGGCGGAGCCGATGCCGATGGCCCAGTTGCTGTCGATCCACTCGTACCCCGCGGGCAGGGTGATGAGGTCCGTGAAGCGCGAGACCAGGGCCACGACGAGAAACGGGATGTAGGCGTTGAGCCCTGCCGCGGCGGACAGGCCCATTCCGGTGAGGGCAGCGAGCACGGTCTTCCTTCCTTCGCACCCGCGACCGCTCCACGCGGACGCGCCGTCAGTGCAACGCAGGACCCCTCGAGCGTAGTCCCGGGATGGGCGGTGGGGGAGTGCAGCGCCGGGCACCTAGGATCGGTCCCCATGAAGGTCCTCTCCGCTGTTGCCTGGCCGTACGCGAACGGCCCCCGACACCTCGGTCACATCGCCGGGTTCGGGGTCCCCTCTGACGTCTTCAGCCGCTACATGCGGATGGCGGGGCACGACGTGCTGATGGTGAGCGGCTCCGACGAGCACGGCACCCCAATCCTCGTGCTGGCCGACAAGGCAGGGGTCACCCCGACGCAGTTCGTCGCGAGGAACCACGCCATCATCGCCGGTGAGCTCGCCGACCTCGGCTGCACCTACGACCTGTACACCCGCACGACGACCGCCAACCACTACGCCGTCGCCCAGGAGCTGTTCACGAGGGTCTGGGAGAACGGGTACATGGTCGAGCGCACCCAACGCGGGGCGATCTCGCCGACCACGGGCCGCACCCTGCCCGACCGCTACATCGAGGGCACCTGCCCGCTGTGCGGCTATGGCGAGGCGCGCGGCGACCAGTGCGACAACTGCGGCAACCAGCTCGAGCCCGAGGACCTCATCAACCCGCGCAGCAAGATCAACGGGGAGACCCCGGAGTTCATCGAGACCCAGCACTTCTTCCTCGACCTCCCGGCGCTCGCCGATGCACTGCGCGAGTGGCTCGCCGGGCGTGAGGCCTCGGGCACCTGGCGCCCCAACGTGATCAAGTTCAGCCTCAACATCCTCGACGACATCAAGCCGCGTGCGATGACCCGCGACATCGACTGGGGCATCCCGGTGCCACTCGACGGGTGGCGCGACCAGCCGACGAAGCGGCTCTACGTCTGGTTCGACGCCGTCATCGGCTACCTCTCGGCGTCGATCGAGTGGGCCCGGCGCTCGGGCGACCCCGAGGCGTGGCGCCTGTGGTGGAACGCCGGTGCCGGCGAGGACCAGCAGGTCTCGTACTACTTCATGGGCAAGGACAACATCACGTTCCATTCCCAGATCTGGCCGGCGGAGCTGCTCGGGTATGCCGGTCGCGGCGACCGGGGTGGCGAACCGGGGGTCTTCGGCGAGCTCAACCTGCCCACGGAGGTGGTCTCGAGCGAGTTCCTCACCTTCGGTGACCGGCAGTTCTCCACCAGCCGCGGTGACGTGATCTACGTGCGGGACGTCCTGGAGAAGTACGGACCCGATGCGATCCGGTTCTACATCTGCGCGGCCGGTCCGGAGAACCAGGACTCGGCCTTCACCTGGCGGGACTTCGTCCAGCGCAACAACTCCGAGCTCGTCGCCGGCTGGGGCAACCTCGTCTCGCGCACGGCCGCGATGGTCGCCAAGAACTTCGGCGAGATTCCGCAGCCCGGGCCGCTCGAGGACATCGACATCGAGGTGCGGGACACGGTCACCGGTGCGTTCGCCACGGTCGGTGCCCTGCTGGAGCGCAACCGGGTCAAGGCCGCGCTTGCCGAGACGATGCGGATCGTCGGCGAGGTCAACGCGTACGTCTCGCGCACCGAGCCCTTCAAGCTCAAGGGTGAGGACGAGCGCGAGCGGCTGGCCACGGTGCTCCACACCCTGATCCAGAGCGTCTCCGACCTCAACACCATGCTCGCGCCGTTCCTGCCGCATGCCGCGAACCGGGTGCACCTCGCCCTCGGCGGGGTGGGGGAGTTCGTCCCCATGCCGGTGCTCACCGACGTCGTCGGTCTCGACGACGGCGACTCGGATCGCAGCTACCCGGTGATCACGGGCGACTACTCCGGCACCCCGCGGTGGGAGTCGACGCCCGTGCTGGTCGGCGCTCCGGTGGTCAAGCCGGCGCCGGTGTTCACCAAGCTCGATGAGGCCGAGGTGCTCCAGGAGTGGGGCCTGTCGTGACGCCCCGTGCGGAGGCCGCCCCTGAACGGGTCCCCACGGCACCGGATCCACTGCCCGTTCCGGTCGTCGACAACCACACCCACCTGGACATCACCCGGGACGGCACCGAGGTGTCGGTCGAGGCTCTTGGCCCCGTGCTGGCGGCAGCGGCCGAGGTCGGCGTCGACCGGGTGGTGCAGATCGGGTGTGACCTGCCCGGGGCGCGGTTCGCCGTCGCCGCGGCCGAGCACCACGCCGGGGTGCTCGCGGGAGTTGCCCTGCACCCCAACGAGGTTCCCGGGCTTGCTGCGACGGGGGAGTTGACGGCGGCGTATGCCGAGATCGAGCGTCTCGCAGCCCACCCGCGGGTTCGGGTCGTCGGCGAGAGCGGCCTGGACTACTTCCGGACCGGGACCGACGGTGTCCCGGTGCAGCAGGAGGCCTTCCGGTGGCACATCGACCTCGCGAAGCGTCTCGGCAAGGCGTTGCAGGTCCACGACCGTGACAGCCACGACGACGTGGTGCGCATCCTCGACGAGGAGGGGGCGCCGCCGGCCACGGTGATGCACTGCTTCTCCGGCGGGCCGGAGCTGGCGCGGCAGTGCGTCGAGCGCGGCTACCACCTGTCCTTCAGCGGAACCGTCACCTTCAAGAACGCGACGGCCCTGCGCGACGCCCTGGCCGTGACACCGCTCGACCTCCTGCTCGTGGAGACCGACGCGCCCTACCTCACGCCGCACCCGTGGCGCGGCGCGACGAACTCACCGGCTCTGGTGCCCCTCACCGTTCGGGTCATGGCCGGGGTCCTCGGCGTCGCGGTGCCCACCCTGTGCGAGGCGCTCAGCGACAACGCCGAGCGCCTCTACGGCCCGTGGTCAGCGCCGTTCGCCGCACCGTGACACAGATCTCGTTACCGGTGGTGCTCGTGCGCCAGAAGTGCCCCATGAGGCGCGCCGACCGCTGCCTGACCGTTACCAAAATTTGACCTTCGCCCGTTGGCTCCGTCACGCTGGAGGGAATGGCCGGGGCCGAATCGCCTCGGACGGCACGCACGACCACCCTGATCGCCGCCGGTGTCGGCAGGGAGAGCGTCTGCGTGACGACGCCCCGGGGACGGGTCGTCAGGGCCGCGTGCGGCTGCGTCCGAGTTCGGTGCCCGGAGATCACGAACACTGGAGAACCGTGCTTTTCACCCGCCCCCTTCGTCATGTCGCCCAAGGTGTCGCTGCCCTCGTCATCGCTGGCGGTGCCGTCGGTATCGCCCACGCGGACAAGGCCGTCGAGGTCACCGTCGACGGTCAGCCCACGTCGGTGCACGTCTTCGGCAGCACCGTCGCCGACGTCCTCGCCAAGCAGGACATCACCGTCGGCCCGCACGACGACGTCGTGCCCTCCCTGGACACCCCGGTCTCCGACGGCGACCGCATCTCGGTGCGCTACGGTCGCCTCCTGACGGTGACCGTCGACGGCGAGACGACCGAGCGCTGGACCACGGCCACCACGGTTGACGGCGCGCTCACGGATCTGAACATCCGCGCCGAGGGTGCCGCCCTGACGGCCTCGCGTTCGCAGAGCCTGGGCCGTCACGGCCTCACCCTGGCGGTCACCACGCCGAAGAACGTCACGGTCGTCGCCGACGGCAAGACCCGCAAGGTCACCACGACGAGCCAGACCGTGTTCGGTGTCCTCGCCGAGCTCGACGTCGCCAAGCGCACGGCGGACGTCGTGTCCCCGGTCATGCCGACCTCGGTCGAGGACGGCATGAAGATCACCCTGAAGCGCGTGGACGTCAAGACCGAGACCGCGAAGCAGGCCATCGCGTTCACGACGACCAAGCAGAAGGACTCGAGCCTGTACAAGGGCCAGACCAAGGTCGTCACCAAGGGGAAGAAGGGCGCCAAGACCGTCGTCAGCCAGGTCACCTACGTCGACGGCAAGAAGACGAGCACCAAGGTCGTCAAGAGCACGGTAACCGCCAAGCCCGTCGCGGCGGTCGTCAAGGTCGGCACCAAGGCCCGCCCGGCGGCCACCACGAGCACCGGTGGCAGCGGCGGCGGCAGCACGTCTGGCGCGGGCATCAACACCGCCCGCGCCGCCATGTGGGACCGGATCGCCCAGTGCGAGTCCGGTGGCCGCTGGAACATCAACACCGGCAACGGCTACTACGGCGGCCTGCAGTTCGCCACCGCGTCCTGGCTGGCCATGGGTGGCGACGACTTCGCCCCCCGCGCCGACCTCGCATCGCGCGCCGAGCAGATCACCATCGCCAACCGCTACTACGCGCGGGCCGGCCTCTCCCCGTGGGGCTGCGCGCACGCCGCCTGATCAACGACCTGATCACGACCTCGGATGCCGGGTCGACGCCTCGCGTCGGCCCGGCACCGTGCGTCGTGGCTAGGGTGAGCGCATGTCCGACGACCACGAGGTGAGCCTGCTCGGGGCAGGTGAGATCCGCGACCTCGCCGCGCGCCACGGCATCCGCCCGACCAAGCAGTGGGGGCAGAACTTCGTCGTCGACGGCAACACCGTCCGGCGCATCGTGCGGGTCGCGGGTGTCGGGCCGGGTGACACGGTCATCGAGGTGGGCCCGGGCCTGGGCTCGTTGACCTTGGCCCTGCTGCCGGAGGTCGACCGGGTCGTCGCGATCGAGGTCGACCCGGTGCTGGCCGCAGCGCTCCCCGAGACGGTCGCCCAGCACGCGCCCACCCTCGTCGACCGCCTCGACGTGGTGCAGGCCGACGCCCTCACCGTGACCGAGCTGCCCGGGCCCGCGCCGACGGCCCTCGTCGCGAACCTGCCCTACAACGTGTCCGTGCCGGTGGTCCTGCGCTTCCTCGAGCTGTTCCCCACGGTGCGCACGATCCTCGTCATGGTCCAGCTCGAGGTTGCCGAGCGGCTCGCGGCAGGCCCTGGTTCCAAGACGTACGGGGTGCCGAGCGTCAAGGCCGCCTGGTACGCCGACGTGCGGCTCGCCGGCCGGGTACCGCGCAGCGTCTTCTGGCCGGTGCCGAACGTCGACTCCGGGCTCGTCGCCCTGACCCGCCGCGAACCACCGGTCACCGACGTCACCCGGCAGGAGGTCTTCGCCTGCGTCGACGCGGCCTTCGCGCAGCGCCGCAAGACCCTGCGCGCTGCCCTCGCCTCGTGGGCGGGGTCACCCGCGCTGGCCGAGGCCGCCCTGACGGCGGCGGGAGTTGACCCCCGCACCCGTGGGGAGCAGCTCGACGTCGCAACCTTCGCCGCGGTCGCCTCCGCTCGGGTTCAGGCGGTGCAGGGGCCCTGAAGCACTTTAGGGTGGGGACATGACCTCGGCTCCCCTCGTCCCCGCCCCGGTGACGGTCCGGGTGCCGGCCAAGGTCAACCTCGAGCTGCTCGTCGGCCCGCGCCGCCCCGACGGCTACCACGCACTGTCCACGGTGTTCCAGGCGGTGAGCCTCTACGACGACGTCACCGTGGCCGCCGCCGAAGACTGGGGCGTCACCGTCTCCGGACCGCTCGCGGCGGGGGTGCCCGAGAACGGGGACAACCTCGCCCTGCGGGCGGCGCGGCTCGTGGAGACCCACTTCGACATCGACCCGGTGCACATCGCCATCCGCAAGGGCATCCCGGTGGCGGGCGGCATGGCCGGCGGGTCGGCGGATGCCGCGGCCACCCTGGTCGCGCTCGACCACCTCTGGGACCTCGACCTGGACCGCGAAGAGCTGGAGGACCTCGCCAGCGAGCTCGGCAGCGACGTGCCCTTCCTCATCGCCGGGGGCACGGCGATGGGCAGCGGGCGCGGCGAGCTGCTCGCCCCCGTGCTCGCCCGGGGCACCTACCACTGGGTGTTCGCGCTCGCCGAGGGCGGTCTGTCCACTCCAGCCGTCTACGCCGAGTGCGACCGCCTGCGTGCCGACGAGGACGTGCCCGACCCCGTTCCCACCGCGGCCCTCGTGAGCGCCCTGCGCACCGGCGACCCCCACGAGCTCGCCGCACAGCTGTCCAACGACCTCCAGGCGGCGTCACTGTCGCTGCGGCCCGACCTCGCCGAGGTGCTGGCCGCGGGCATGGAGTACGGGGCGCTGGGCGGCATCGTCTCCGGCTCCGGCCCGACGACGGCCTTCCTCGTCGAGAACAACGAGGCCGGCATCGACCTCGCCGTCGCCCTCACGGCCAGCGGCGTCGTCCGCGACGTGCGGCGCGCCAGCGGTCCGGTCCACGGTGCCCACGTGATCCACCAGCGGACCGACTAGTGGCCAACCTCGTCTCGGTCGAGCGGGCCTCCCTCGCGCTCGGCACCGCCCAGGTGCTCGATGCCGTCTCCCTCGGGGTCGGGGGCGGCGACCGCATCGGCATCGTCGGTCGCAACGGCGGTGGCAAGACCACCCTCCTGCGGGTGCTGTCGGGCACCCGGGACGTCGACACCGGGCGGGTGGCCAGGGTGGGCGGGCTGACCGTCGGGGTGCTGACCCAGGACGACGGCCTCGACCCGGCAGCCACCGTGCACGAGACCGTCATCGGTGACCTCCCCGAGCACGAGTGGGCCGCCAGCGCCCGCATTCGCGACGTCCTCACCGGGTTGCTCGGTGGGCTCGACGCACCCGTCGTCGGCGGGATGGATGCCCCGGTGGGGCCGTTGTCCGGTGGCGAGCGCCGACGGGTGGCCCTGGCGGCCCTGCTCGTCTCCGCGCCCGACCTGCTGCTGCTCGACGAACCGACCAACCACCTCGACGTCGAAGGGGTGGCCTGGCTGGCCGACCACCTCGTGCGCCAGCACGCCCGGCCGGACAACGCCGTCGTCGCGATCACCCACGACCGCTGGTTCCTCGACGCGATCGCCACGCAGACCTGGGAGGTCGACTCCGGCCAGGTCTTCGCCTACGAGGGCGGCTACGCGGCCTACGTGCTGGCCAAGGCCGAACGCGAGCGGATGGCCGGGGTGATCGCCGAGCGCCGTGACAACCTCCTTCGCAAGGAGCTCGCCTGGTTGCGGCGCGGCCCGCCGGCCCGCACGAGCAAGCCCAAGTTCCGGATCGACGCGGCCAACGCGCTCATCGCCGACGAGCCCCCGGCCCGTGACGGCGTCGAGCTCATGCGGTTCGCCACGACCCGTCTCGGCAAGGACGTCGTCGACCTCATCGACGCGCGGATCACGGTCGGCGACCGCGTCCTCCTCGACCACGTCACGTGGCGATTGGCTCCCGGCGAGCGCACCGGCATCGTCGGCGTCAACGGCGCGGGCAAGTCCACCCTGTTGCGCGCCATCGCGGGCGAGGTGCCGCTCGCCGCGGGCAAGCGCAAGATCGGGGTCACCGTGCGCCTGGCGGTGCTCTCCCAGGAGGTCCGCGAGCTCGAGGCGTGGGCCGACCGCCGAGTCATCGAGGCCGTCGAGGACGTGCGCGCGGTGGTGCGGCTGGGCGCCAAGGAGCTCACGGCATCCCAGCTCGCGCAGCGGCTCGGGTTCACCGGCTCGCGCCAGCAGACCCGCGTCGGTGACCTCTCGGGTGGCGAGCGTCGGCGCCTGCAGCTGACCCGGCTGCTCATGGACGAGCCCAACGTGCTGCTCCTCGACGAGCCGACCAACGACCTGGACATCGAGACGCTGACCTCACTCGAGGACCTCCTCGACGGCTGGGCCGGCACCCTCGTCGTCGTCTCGCACGACCGCTACCTGCTCGAACGGGTCTGCGACCGCCAGGTTGCGCTGCTCGGCGACGGGCGGTTGCGCGACCTGCCCGGTGGGGTCGAGGAGTACCTGCGGCTGCGGGCTGCCGCTGCCGGTGGGGCCCCCTCGACGTGGGATGCCGGTCGCTCGGCTGCCGCTGCCGTCGCGGCTGCCGCTGCGGGACCGGGTGCGGTGCCTGCGGGTGGTGGGTCGACCGGCGGAGGCGGCGGCGCGACGGCATCCGAGCTGTCTCCCGCCGAGGCCCGCGAGGCCCGCAAGACGATGGCGCGGGTCGAGAAGCAGCTGGGGAAGCTCTCGGACCGGGAGGAGAGGCTGCATCTGGCGATGCTCGCGGCCGCCACCGACCACGAACGGGTGCTCGTGCTCAACCGGGAGCTGCGGGACATCGTCGACGAGCGAGAGCTGCTCGAGCTGCAGTGGCTGGAGGCCGCCGAGCTCATCGGCTGAGCGTGGAGCCCGCCCACCCGGCCTGGCCGTGCCGCCCTCAGTCGAGTGAGCGCAACATGCCGTGTGCGATTCGGCCGACGCGGCATGTTGCGCTCACTCGACTCTGCGTGCGGCCGTGCTCATCGGCGGATCGTGGAGCCCGCCCCTCTGGCTCGGGCAGCGCGCACGAGGCCCGGCCCGCGGGTCCACACCCACCAGTAGGCGACACCGGCCACGAGGCCACCCAGGTAGCCGAGCCACGGGGTCGAGCGGGTCTCCTGGAGCACGTGCCAGTGCAGCACGTAGATGAACAGCGAGCTCGCGGCGAGCACCTGCACCAGCGGCACGAGGCCACGGGGCACTCGCAGGGTCGGCACCCAGATGACGAGCAGGGCCGCGGTGAGGGTGAGCAGGTCACGCTTGGGGTTGCCCGAGAAGGTGCCGACGGTGGGGATCGCGACGGCCGTGACGAGCACCCGCTGACCCAGCCCCTGCGCCTTGCCAGCGGCCCAGCCCAGGCAGAACAGCCACGAGACCACGAGCGCCGACCCCTGCATGTGCGGCACGGGCGGGAAGAACAGCCCCTTCCACCACAGCATCCCGACGCCGGCCAGCACCAGAGGCAGGGCGAACGGATGCCGCCGCTCCAGCCGGTCGCCCCACGGCGTCGCGACGACCGCCGTCACGACGACCAGCACGAACACGGCGGACTCGATGAACCAGAAGCGCCAGTCCGGCCCGAGGCGTGCCTGCCCGAACACCCAGTTGAGCAGGGTCAACGTCGACCACGCGTACTGCCCGATGAGCAGGTGCGCGGCCACCATGACGACCAGGGCCGGTGCGGCGATGCGGCGCACCGCGGTGAGCAGGCCGCGCACGCGCTCGGTGCGCGGTGCCTCGCCGAGCCGGAAGCGGGCCAGGTTCCAGCCGACGAGCACGAGCAGGGCGTGGGCCGTGCCCTGGAGCCTGAAGACGTGGGCGTGGGTGCCGACGATGAGCACGATGGCGACGGCTCGCAGCACGACGCTCGTCTCGACCGAGCGGGTGGACAGGGCCCGGCGCAGGCGCGCGCGCAGGGTGGGCGGCGTGCCGTCGGCCACCGGGAGAGCCATCCCGGATGCCGGGTGGTCGGCGGTCGTGGCCGCCTCGGCTTCCAGCGCCTCGAGGTCGCGCAGGGTGAGCAGGTGCCAGTTCGCCGGCAGGTGCCCGAGGTGGTCCTCGACGTGCAGCGAGGCCTCGACGTAGGACAGCGAGTCGCCGCCGAGGGAGGCGAAGGAGTCCTCCGGCGAGACGGTTTCGAGGCCCAGGATCGCGGCATACCGCTGCCGCAGCGAGCCCGGCGCAGGCGACGCCTCGGCGGTGTCCCGCGCCCGTGCCGCGAGCTCGGCCAGCGTGGCGTAGTCGACCTTGCCGCTGCTCAGGTGGGGGAGGGCGTCGATGCCGAGGTCGGTGGCGGTCAGCACCTGCACGCACCGCGTCGGGATGCCGGCCGCCCGCGCCGCGCGCTCGGCCACCCGCCCGCGGTCAGCCGAGGTGGTGCCCGCGGTGGCGCTCGGTGCGACGGCGACCGTGACGGCATCCGGCCCGGCGAGGCACCGGACGTCGGCCCCGCCGGCTCGCAGGGTGCGCTCGACGTGGTCGAGGTCCACCCGGTGCCCGAGGACCTTCGCGACGCGGGACCGGCGGCCGGTGATCTCGAGGAGCCCGGCATCCGTGATGCGGCCGAGGTCGCCGGTGTGCAGGCGCTCGACGGTGCGGCCCAGCGCCAGGTCGGACGGCTCGTTCGCGTACCCGAGCATGACGTTCGGCCCGGTGTACACGACCTCGCCGTCGATGATCTCGAGGTGCCCGCCGGGGACGGCGACCCCGACGGTGCTCGGGTGCTCGGCAGCCAGGTCGGGGGGCAGGTACGCCATCCGGGCGGTTGCCTCGGTCTGGCCGTACATGACGAACAGGTCCCAGCCGCGCTCGCGGCCGAGCGTGGCCAGCTCGACGACGCGGGCGGGGTCCATCCGGCCGCCGGCCTGCGTGACGGTTCGCAGGTGCGGCAGGTCCATGGCCGAGAACCCCACCCGGTCGAGCAGCTCGAAGGTGTGGGGGACGCCCGCCAGCGTGCTCACCCGGGCGTCTCGGGCGAGCTGCCAGAAGCCCTCGTCGGCCACCGACTGGTCCGTGAGCACGACGGACGCCCCGGCGAGCAGGTGACTGTGCACGACACTCAGGCCGTAGCAGTAGTGCAGCGGCAGGCTCGTCACGGCGCGGTCGCCCGGGCGGATGCCGAGGGCTGCGGCGATCGCGTCGGCGTTGCTGCGCAGGTTGTCGTGGGAGAGGCGGACCAGCCGCGGTGAGCCGCTCGAGCCGCTCGTGCTCAGGAGCAGGGCCAGGTCGGGGTGCAGCGGGCGGGCGGCGTGCTCGCGGTGGATGGTCACCGAGCCGGCCCCGGCCCCGGCCCCGCTGGCCGTGGTGGCCGTCGTGGGAGTCGTGGTGCCGTCGTGGTCCGCGGCGATCGTGATGTCGGGGTCCCACGCCCGGGCGATCGCTGCGGCGGGGGCACCGGGCGGGGTGAGCAGCACGACGTGGCCGGCCGCCTGGGCCGCGAGGTATCCGACGAGGGTGTCGAGGTCGTTGGCGCCGTGGACGTGGACGAGGCGCCGCTCCCCGGCGAGGATGCCGGCCCGGCTCCCGACCCGCTGGCCGAGCTCGGCCCGGGTCAGCGTCGTCAGCCGCCCGTCCGCGCCCGCCACGTGCACGGCATCCGCGGAGTCAGGTGCACTCCGCCAGGTCAGGGGCGTATACGGCCCTGACCGCGCGGGGTGCACCTGAACCCGCGGGGGAGCAGCGGCGGTGGGAGGCACGAACCGAGGGTATGGAGGTAAGGCTTACCTACACAACTCGGATCGGTGTGAGATGCGGCCCACCGCCGGGTGCCGGTCAGCCCGCGTCGGTCTCGAAGGGGTGCAACAGGCGACGCAGCAGGGCGGCCAGGTCATCGCGCTCGGTGCCTGAGAGCTCTGCGAGGAGCTGGTGCTCGTGGGCGAGGAGGTCGGCGAGGGCGGCATCCACGACGTCCATGCCCGTGGGGGTGAGCCGGACCAGGACTCCGCGCCGGTCGCTGGGGTCGGGGTGGCGCTCGACGTAGCCTCGGGCAGCGAGACGGTCGACGCGGTTGGTCATCGTCCCGCTCGTCACGAGGGTCTCGGTGACGAGCTGCCCGGGGCTGAGCTCGTAGGGCGTGCCGGCCCGGCGCAGCGCCGACAGGACGTCGAACTCCCACCCGTCGAGGCCGTGCTCGGCGAAGGCCGTGCCGCGGGCCCGATCGAGGCGTCGGGCCAGCCGGGACACCCGGCTGAAGACCTCGAGGGGCGCCACGTCGAGCCCGGGACGCTCCCGGCGCCACGCGGAGACGATACGGTCGACATCGTCAGCGGCCATGAGGCCGACTCTACTGCCCGTCAAGTTTCTTGACATCGAGACACCGGCGCCGCCCACGGATCCACCAGGTTCACCACACGAGGCGCCCGACCCGAGGAGCACGGCATGAGCGAGCACGTGAGCTGGGACCCCACCGCCTATGGCCGGTTCTCGGCCGAACGCAGCAGGCCCTTCGCCGACCTGCTCGCCCAGGTGCGCACCGAGGACCCCGCGGTCGTCGTCGACCTCGGGTGCGGCCACGGCCCGGCCACCCTCATGCTGGGTGAGCTCTGGCCGCAGGCCCGCGTCATCGGCGTCGACGCGTCCGAGGCGATGCTCGAGTCCGCCCGCGCCCTCGACGACGCCGGTCGGGTCGAGTGGGTGCAGGCCGACCTGCGTGAGTGGGACCCGGCCTCCCTCGGGGTGGCCCCGGACGTCATCATCACCAACTCCACCCTCCAGTGGATTCCCGGACACCTCGACCTGCTCGACACCTGGGTCGACGCGCTCGCCCCCGGCGGGTGGCTGGCGCTGCAGGTGCCCGGCAACTTCGACGCCCCGAGCCACCGCCTCATGCGCGAGACGGCGGAGCAGCACGAGCGGGCCGGTGAGCTCGGCGCCGCCCTGGACCTGCCAGCGGTGGGGGAGCCTGCCACCTACCTGCGCTACCTCACCCGACTTGGCTGCACGGTCCACGCCTGGGAGACCACCTACCTGCACGTCCTGGATGCCCCGGACGAGGAGCACAACCCGGTGCTCGACTGGGTCGCCGCCACGGGCCTGCGCCCGGTGCTCGACATCCTCACCGACGAGGAGGAGCGCACGGCCTTTCTCGAGCCCTATGCCCAGCACCTCGCCGAGGCCTACCCGCGCACCTCGGTGGGTGTGCTCTTCCCGTTCCGCCGGGTGTTCGCCGTCGGCCGGAAGCGCGCCTGAGCGCTCGAATCACCGACGCGCGGCCGTCGTGCGAGGGGTCGCCGCGCTCCGACGAGAGTTCGACCCGCGGGTGCCCGTCCTCGCGAGCAGCCCTCCCGCGTCGCCGGACCCTGCTCCGGATGCCGTCCGGATGCCGTCCGCTCGCCCCTCACGGTTGGCCGGTGGCCAGCTTGGGGTTGGGTTCGAGGCCGGTCAGGCCGTTCCACGCGAGGTTGACGACGTGGGCGGCGACCTCGTGCTTCTTGAACTTGCGGGAGTCCAGCCACCACTGACCCGTGAGCGCGATCATCCCGACGAGCATCTGCGCGTACATCGGCGCGGCCTTGGGGTCGAGCTTGTGGGCCTTGAACTCGGCCGCGAGGATGTGCTCGACCTGGCTGGCGATGTCGCTCATGAGGCTGGCGAAGGAGCCCGTGGCCTGGCCGGCCGGGCTGTCGCGCACGAGGATCCGGAACCCGTCGGTCGAGCTCTCGACGTAGCCGAGCAGGGCGAGGGCGGCCCGTTCGATGATCTCGCGGGACGTGCCGCCCGAGGTCAGGGCGCCCTGCACGGCGTTGAGCAGGCTCTCGATCTCGCGGTCCACGACGACGGCGTACAGGCCCTCCTTGCCGCCGAAGTGCTCGTAGACGACCGGCTTGGACACCCCGGCGGATGCGGCGATCTCCTCGATCGTCGCCCCCTCGAAACCCTTGTCGGCGAAGTGCTTGCGGCCGACCCCGATGAGCTGCTCGCGGCGCTCGCGACCGGTCATCCGGGCACGGCTGGTCTTCGAGGGCTTGGCTGTCGTGGGGGCGGTCACCCTGCCATTGTGCCCGGCCGGGTCCACTACCCTCGCGGTATGCCGTGTGCCATCGCGCACTGCGGTCCCCGGTTGGTCTGCTGGCAGGGCCCGCCTGACTTTGAATCAGGACAAGCGACGTAGGTTCGATTCCTACCCGGGGAGCTGGCGCGGAGGTGCGGCTCCTACCCGGGGAGCCACGCGGTCCGAGCCACGAGGCCCTACGTGGACAGCTCCGGCGCGGCGACGGCCCCCGCCACGCGGTGCTGCCGCTGCGGGTCCAGGCTCCACACCGCCCAGGACGCCGTGCCGATCGGGACCTCGATGAGGTTGGTGAAGATCGCCACCAGGACCACCGCCACTGCGGACTGCGCGGGGTCGGCGCCGAGCGCGACGAGGGCTGCGGCGGTCCCCGTCTCCGCGATGCCGATCCCGCCCGGCGTGACCCCCACGCCCGTGAGCAGCCGGCCGATGGCGAAGGCGGCGAAGGCCGCGGCGAACGGCAGGTCGATGCCGGTCACGTTCAGCGCGATGAGGAAGATGCCCAGCTGGGCCGCGAAGAAGCCGACCATGCCCAGCGTGAGCCACTGCCAGGCCGTGCGGACCCGGTCGATGATCTGGCTGCGGGTCCCCGTCATGGCACCTCGCGCCCTGGTCGAGCCACGATGGCGGGGGACTAAACGACCGATGATCCAGTCGGTGGCCCGCCCGACGGCATCCGCAACCGTGGCGGAGGCGATCACGCCGACGAAGACCGCGAGGATCACGAGGCCCGACGCACCGGCGCCCCATGCGGCCTGGCGCAGCACGCCTGGAAGCTCGGTGGGGGTGAGGGCCAGCAGGCCGACCGCGATGATCGGCAACGCGACCCGGGTCAAGGCGTTCCAGATGCCGGTCACGATGGCCGAGGTCGTGACGGCCCGGGTGGTGAACCCCCAGGAGCGGCAGATGAGGAAGGTCGCTGCCAGGCCCACCGCGCCACCGCCGGGGAGGAGCTTGGAGACCGCCGTGCTCGCGGTGTTCACGAGGAGGGCGCGTGGGACGGTCAGGCCCGGCAACGAGGCCCGCAGCGTGACGGAGTACGAGGTGAGGTAGGCGAGCGACAGCAGGAAGCACGCAACCAGCGCCCCGGCCGGGACCGCCCCCAGCGCGGCAGCGATGTCGCCCCACGTCGTGTCCGTCACGCGGGGCAGGGCCCAGCCGAGCAGGACGACAGCGGTCACGACACCCACGAGAACACGCAGGAGGGACCGGAGGGTCGGCCTCGGGAGGCTCGCCGGGGTCGGGGTGGGGACGGTCATCCGTGCCATTGTCTCCCATGGGAGCCTGTACCGCGTGAAGGTTGCCATGATCTCCGACTGCTACCCGCCGCGCGTCGGTGGGATCGAGTCGCAGGTGCGCGACCTCAGCCTGCGTCTGGTCGCCGCAGGCCACGAGGTCGAGGTGTTCACCGCCACCAACGGTGCGGATGGCGCGCGCAGCGGCGCCGTGGAGGTCCTGGACGGCATCACGGTCCACCGGCTCGGCGCCCGGATGCCGTTCGCGTTGCCCCTCAACCCGGCCTCTCGACCAGCGCTGCGGGCCCGGCTCGCGCAGGGAGGCTTCGACGTCGCCCACGTGCACGTGGGGGTGATCAGCCCCTTCGCGGTCGACGGGGGGGACATCGCCCTCGATCTCGGGATCCCGCTCACCGCCACGTGGCACTGCGTGCTCGGTCGGTGGGCGCCGGTGGTGCGCCGGCTCGGGTACGCCCGGCGGTGGGCCGATCTGGGGGCCGCGCTCCACGGCGTCTCGACGATGGCGGCCGAGCAGGTCCGACGGTTGACCCCCGGGTCGGAGGTCACCGTGCTCCACAACGGGATCGACGCTGCTGTCTGGCGACCAACTTCGCCGGCGACGTCGCGACCCGCAGGGCCGTTGCGCGTGGTGCTCGCGATGCGCTTCACGCCACGCAAGCGGCCACTGTCCGTGATCGACATCGTGCGACGGGCCCGCTCACGCAGCGCCGTCCCGATCACCGTCGAGATCTGCGGAGGGGGGCCACTCCTCGGCCTCGTTCGGCGCGTCGTCGCCCGACGTGGCTGGTCCGACTGGGTCCTCCTGCCGGGTCGGATCGACCGGGAGCAGCTCGTGGAGCACTACCGGGCGGCGGATGTGTACCTCGCGTCGTCGCGCTACGAGTCGTTCGGCATCGCGGCCCTGGAGGGGCGCACGGTCGGGCTGCCGGTGCTGGCACTGCAGGGCAGCGGCGCCGAGGACTTCGTCACCGACGGCATCGACGGCCTGGTCCGAGACGGCGACGAGGGCTTGGTCGCCGGTCTCGTGGAGCTGGCACAGGACCGGGCCCTGGTGCGGCGCCTGCGACGCCACAACGAGACGGTTGCTCCGGAACAGGACTGGGAGCAGGTCCTGGGGGACCTCGAGCGTGAGTACGCCCGCGCGCTGGCGCGAGCCGTCCCCTGACCCACCCGACCGCTGTGAAACGATGGGGCGTGTGACCTGGTTCGAAGCGATCATCCTCGGCATCGTCCAGGGCCTGACGGAGTTCCTCCCGATCTCCTCGAGCGCTCACCTGCTCATCGTGGGGCAGCTGTTCTTCGACGGCCGTGACCCGGGGGCAGCCTTCACCGCCGTCACCCAGATCGGCACCGAGTCGGCCGTCATCGTCTACTTCGCCAAGGACATCTGGCGGATCATCTCCCGGTGGAGCCTGGCCCTCGTGGGCAAGGTGCCCCAGAGCGACCCCGACGTCCGCATGGGGTGGATGGTCATCGTCGGCTCGCTCCCCATCGCCATCCTCGGAGTGCTCTTCGAGGACGCCATCGACAGCGGGTTGCGCAACCTGTGGATCACGGCGGCCATGTTGTCGGGGGTGGCCATCGTCCTGGCCATCGCCGACCGGGTGGCCAAGAACGAGCGCACCATCGACCAGCTCACCTGGCGACACGCCATCTTCCTCGGCCTCTGGCAGGCGCTGGCGCTCATCCCCGGGGTCTCCCGCTCGGGCGCGACGATCTCCGGTGGCCTGTTCATGGGGTACCGCCGGGAGGTCGCGGCCCGCTACGCCTTCCTCCTCGCGGTTCCGGCCGTGATGGCCTCGGGCCTGTACAAGCTGAAGGACATCGGCGAGGACACCTCCGCATCCTGGGGGCCGACGCTCCTCGCCACCGGCATCGCCTTCGTCATCGGCTACGGGGTGATCGCCTGGTTGCTGCGGTACGTCGCGAACCACACGTTCACGGTCTTCGTCATCTACCGGCTCGCGCTGGCTGCCCTGCTCGTGGGCCTGCTCGCCACCGGCACCATCGCCGCGACCTGACGCGGGTCGTCGCACGCGGTGATCGGATGCCGGTGCGCGCCTAGGAGCGTGGGTCAGTAACACGCCAGTCGGGATCCGCTGCTGAAGTGGGCGCTTGGGGGAGAATCTGGCGTGCCTGATGATGACGCGCGGGTGTTGTTCGAGTTGTGCGATGAGTCGACTGGTCGGGGCTCGGCGCCGGCGGAGCCGGCGGCGGGAGTG
>Ga0208693_1001365_pt1 | contig 17543 bp, 12 predicted proteins | sample AD_UKC071_MetaG_FD_184438 | JGI IMG/M metagenome (GOLD analysis project Ga0208693, IMG submission 184438) | Active sludge microbial communities of municipal wastewater-treating anaerobic digesters from USA - AD_UKC071_MetaG (SPAdes) (version 2) | ecosystem: Engineered > Bioreactor > Anaerobic >... | reverse complement strand
TGTACAGGGAAGGGATCGGCAGATACCCCGAAAATGTGGAACTGAAGTTCAACTATGAGTTTGTGAAGCAGAGACTCCAGGAACTCCAGCAGCATATGGATCAGCAGAGTGAAGACGACAGTGAGCAGGATGAAGAGGAGAACGATAAGCAGGAGAAGCAGGAGGAGCAAGACGAACAGAGCGGAGAAGGCGGCCAGGATGGGGTGGAGAGCGAAGACCAAACCGGCGGCGAAGGCGATCGGAACGATGAGGACAGTCAAAACGGCGGCCAGGACGGGGGACAAAGCGGCGAGCAAGACAGCGGCCAGGACGGAGACAGCAATGATCAGGACGCTCAGAACGAAGGGGAAGATGGCCAGCAGGTCGAGGGCGGTGAGGACCGGCAGGACGAAGGAGAAAACAGCCGGGATGCTGGCGGCCAGGGCGATGATCAGCAGGACCAGGACCAGAACCAGGCGGCGATCGACCGGATCCTGGAAATGTTGGCTGGTGAGGAAGAGGAAAGCTTGAAGAACAACCAGGGTGTCGTGGCGGGAGGAGGTCATGGATATGGCTGGTAAAATGCGGAAAGCGGCGGTTATATGCGTGATACTGCTGGCGGTGGCTTTTTGCGGCACGGCCGCGGCGGCACCGGAATTCCGCCTTTCCATGAACAACCTGAACCTGCAGCAGGGTGTGAGCACAACCATGACCCTTTCTCTGATCAACGCCCAGGGAGCGGAAATTGTGGAGATCGAGGGACTGGAGCATTTCGATGTGCTTTCCCGCTCCCAAAGCACAGCGATCAGCATTGTCAACGCCAGCACTACTCACCAGGTGGACGTGCACTACACAATTTTACCGAAGGACGCGGGGCAGTTTACTCTCAAAGCCAAAGTCCGGCACGGCGGGACCGTCTATGAAAGCAACATGCTCCAGGTGACGGTGAGCGAGATCCCGGCGAGCGATGAGAAGGCGGAGGGGGATCTGTTCATCAGGACGGTCCTGTCCAAGGATGAGATCTACTTGGGAGAAAAGGTTGTTTTGACATATGAATTGTACTCCCGCTACAGCATAGAGAGCGCCGGGTTTATGGATTACACGTCGATTGACGGTGTGGTGGCCAAGGAGACGCCCAGAGATCAGCTGAGAGCGGAGTATGTATATATCGAAGGGATGCGGTATGCGAAGTATGTGATAAAGCAGCTGATCATCGACCCGATCAAGGCTGGGACGGCGGCAATTCCCAGCTTCAACGTGCAGGTGAATGTGATCAGCGATGCCTTTGGCGGCGCTTTCGGCGGGTTCTTCTCCAGTTCCAGGGCTATGTACCTGCGGACTCAAGCCAGGGAACTGACGGTGAAGCCGCTTCCTGCGGAAGGAAAGCCTAAGGATTTCTCGGGCATTGTGGGTACACTGCAGCTGGAGGGAAGCTACACCAAGGAGGAAGTGGAGATCGGCGATTCTTTGTCGCTGTTGGTCACAGCTTCGGGAAACGTCAACCTGGATGGGTTGAAAAAGGTTTTTTCCGGAAGTGTTCCAGGGTTCGCGGTTTATGAGACGCAGAAAAACAGCGCAGAGTTTGTGCGGGACGGCCAGTATTACGCCCAGAAGGACTTTGAAGTGATCATGGTGCCGCAGCGGCCTGGAACAGTTGAGGTGGCGCCTGTGACGATATCTTATTTTAACCCAGAGACTGAGCAGTATGAGCGGGCGGAGATACCGGGGCAGGTGATTGAGATTCTAGGCGAAATGCCTGTGGCAGTGGTAAGTGGCGGAGGCAGCCAGGCGGCTGGGCCGGCAGCTGTGGAGACGGTGACTGTGGCGCAGGTGAGTTATCTGGCTCCAGACGAAGACGCGCTGACGATCCGGATCAACAGGGAAACGATGTTTTGGGTGCTGATTGGAATCGGTGGGGCATTGTCTGTGGTTTTGGTTCTAATCCGGCTTGCCACGCGGCGGAAGCGGCAGGATGGGACGCTGAAAGCGCTGTACAAGAGGATGATGGCGGCAAAGGATGTCAATGAGGTTTATGATTTGTTTAACGAGATGATCAAGCACTGCTTTGGGGTGAGTTTGAAGGCGAGTTCGATTAATGTCGTTCGAAGCAGGCTGCCGGAGGAGATTGCCGAGCAGGTGGTGGAGGTTGTAGAGTTGGTGGAGGATGGGGAAGGGAGATCCAGCAAGGAGTTGAAGGGGAGGATTAGGAAGGTGCATGCTGCGATAAAGCAGAAGCAAAATGAAAAGAGTGTGTAAGACGAGCCATTATCGTTTGATCAATACTGATTGGAGGAATTTTTGTGAATTAAGGCGGATATTTAAGCAGGAAATATTGGAAAAGTGTCGAATAATATAATTGATGAACTGAATGCACTTGGTCTCTCATTGTGTAGAATTGATCCTCTAAAAACCGACCCGCTCTGTATTGAAGCGGGTTGTTTTACAATTGTAATGATTTAAGTACGGACAGCTATAAGATATGATTTAAGCGCTTGTGTTAAGGGTTGCTATTCTCATCTAATTGAAGCATAACTACGGTGGTTATCGAAAACCAGCGACAGAATACACATCGTGGTTTATTATAACCATTGCAGAAAATGAAAAAGGAGGCATGACATTTCATAACTTGCGACCAGGCTTATGGAGCTAAAAGTGTATGATACTCTTCTCGATATGGGTTCTAGAGTGAATTCGTACCTTATTGAAGCAGTTCTAGACAATAAGTGCAAGGCAATTTATGGTGTCGAGATTAACACGGATAACGTAGTGATTGGAAATCCGTGTGTTTATACTAAACCTACCGATAAAAGGAATTCAGGGCAACATCCTAAGTCAGGCTCATGCGCATTTAAAGGCCAACAAGATCATCTCCAATCATCCGCTGGGACTTCGATTGCGTGATGTAGATGATTTCCTGAATAAAAATCCACGATTAAACAAGTACTTCAAGCATGCGAAAAGAACCGTATCTACTGATTGGGTTTTAACATGGCGGCTTACCTAAACATGGACAAACCTGGTAAAACCATAGTGCTGATGAGTAATGCGGGAACCTGGAATAAACCTGATGAAGAGTTAAGAAAACTATTGGTTGAGGACGGCATTGTAGAAGGAATTGTATTGCTCACAGCACGTTTGATGTCGTCAACAGCAATACCACTTACGATGATGATCCTTAGTCATAATAACAAAACAGTAAGGATGGTAGATGCTTCTGAGATTTATACAGAGGGTCGCAGACAAAACTCATTGGAGGAGCAGGATATCTCAAGAATTGTTGAAGCGTATTTCAGTGATTCCGATATAAGCAAGAGCATTGCTGTTGATGAAATAGCGAACAACGATTACATTCTCAATCCACAAAGATATATAGGCTTTGAACCTGGATTTGACAATAGCATTACACTTGCCGAAGTGAGTGCTTCAATCAATCGCGGTGTAATGATAACATCAAACGAGCTAGATGAGATTGCTACCAAAGAGGAGACAAATTACCGCTATTTAATGCTTGGAAACATTAACGATGGGGTTATTGATTCCAGGCTTCCATGTCTGACTCACATCGACGCAAAATACAAGAAGTATTGCATCAAGGATGGCAATCTGATCATCTCAAAGAATTCACCATTCAAGGTAGCGTTGGCGAGCGTTGATGAAGGTGAACATATTCTGGCAGCTGGTAATCTGTATTTCATTGAGCTTGATGAAACCAGGGCCAATCCGGTCTTTGTTAGTGTTTTTATGCAAAGTGAAGTGGGAATGGCACAGTTGCATCGGTTTGCAAAAGGAGGTATTCCAAAAAGCATAAGCATCCAGGATTTAAAGAAAATCGAAATACCCACTATACCTCGAGAGCAACAGGACAGAATTGCCGAGGAGTACCTACAGCTAAAAGACCAGCTCAATGTATTGCAAAGACAGATGGAGCCTGTGCGCGACAAGATGGATAGGATTTTCGAGGGGGTGCTGTAATGCATATTACTCAGGAGGAACTATTCGACCTGATTGCAGCAGCTTCTTCGCGCTTATATACAGAAATGAAGCTTGCCTATCAAAACGGAAGATTGAAGGGGTATTTGGCAAGCATTGATATGGTAGATCTGTTTCCTGAGGAGGAAGAAAAACTCTTATATGATACTTATCCGGATGGGAAAATTCTAATAGTTGGAGATAGTCGAGCTAAACCCAATGAGATCTACGGCTGTTTGAAAGAATATGGTATTGACAACGAGCGAATCGAACTCCGTCTTGGCTACGAAGAAGCGGTGAATTATCCTTTTCGCAAACTACAATATAATCCCAATTATCGTTTGCTACTCTTTGGTCCAATTCCTCACTCGGTTCAAGGTAAAGGAGACGAATCAAGTATTATTGCACATCTGGAGAATAATGATGGCTACCCAAAAGTGATCAGATTGACAGATACAAACGGTCAGTTAAAGATTATGAAATCAAACCTAAAGGAAGCAATATGGAGGGAGATTGAAAGTGGGTACTTGGCTGTATAGAATGTGGTAAGGTAGATTGATTATTAAAAAAGTTGCAAACCATATAACATAGAGGATACTTAATTGTTACAAGTTTAAAACTATGATAAATAGAAATAATCACAATTCACATTGCATAAATGAAGAATAGCTTTGAAATATAACGCATGTATAGTATACGATGAGGTGAATCAGATGTTAAACCTATGGGAAAGCTTATGTAAAGGATTCGCATCTGACAAATTGAGCAGTGCATTGCGAGTTGCAGCACCTAGTTTTCGGCCTGTGCAAGACTCTCTCGAAGCAGTGGTTGATGATGATCTATTCAACAAAGCAGAACAAATAGGTCTTATTGAATTACAAAACGCTCAATCCGTGGTTGTTGCTACTATTCATACAAAAAGGGAACTGAACATACGCTCGGGTAAGCGCAAGCAATATGAACTTGCGAAGAGAATTCTAAGATACAAAGCTCATGATGCAGGTATCTTTGCTTTTTATGACGATTCTGGCCGTTTCAGGTTTTCACTAGTTACAGTGGCATATCATGGCACTAAGCGGGAGTACAGTACGTTCAAGCGATACACTTTTTATGTAGATCCTTGCCTTTCAAATAAGACATTCATACAACAGATACAAAAAGCTAGTTTTACGGATATATCAGGCATACTGGAGACATTTTCGATTGAAGCGGTCTCCGATGAGTTCTACAGAGAATTCAAGGATCATTACGATAGGTTATCTAATGGTGTCCAAGGTACTGACAATGAAGTTCTGAAACGAGACTTCGCATTGCTATTTGCTATTCGCATCATCTTTTTGGGTTTTGTTCAAAAGAAAGGTTGGCTTGGAGATAATCCAAGATTCATGCAGGACTTCTTGGGTGAATATAAACAATTGGGTAGTTCTGATACATTATACAAGGAGTGGTTAGAACCTCTCTTTTTTGGAGCATTTAATTCTCCACCTGGCAGCAAAGAGATACTCGACAAGGCGCCTTTTTCCAATTTCACGAAAGAAATTCTGCATAATGCGCCTTATTTGAATGGAGAGCTGTTCAAACGTAAGCAAAATGTAGATGATTGTGGACTATGGATTAAGGATCAATCCATCTGTGAGTTCTTTGATTTCCTATTTCAGTATAATTTTACGGTAGAAGAAAACGAACTCTATGATGAAGAGCTTGACCTAAACCCAGAGTTTCTAGGGATTATCCTAGAACGGATAACAAACAAAGACCAGGGTGCCGTGTATACACCACGCGTTGAGGTTGACCTGATGTGCAGACTGGCCTTGGTAAAATGGTTGGAGCAAAACACCGACATACCAAAAGAAAAACTCTACCATCTGTTTTTCAAGACAACCCGGGCCGGAGAAATACATGATAACGCCGAGGATCAGAGCGAGTTTTCTCCAGATGAGATCCGGACCTTGGTTGAGCGTCTTGAGACTGTTACGATCTGTGATCCGGCAGCCGGATCTGGTGCATTTGAGGTTGGTATGCTGCAAGTACTGGATCAGGTATTGGAGGATTTGTATACTCGAGAAAACACTCCCCAAGACTTAAAAAGCCAAGCTCCAACGCCATTTGAGCGGAAAAAAGCAATTATTTCTCGTTCGCTTTATGGTGTTGATGTTCAACGCTGGGCAGTATGGATTAATCAATTACGCCTTTGGCTAACTTTATTTGTGGACATGCCTGAGACCGAAAAACATTCCAGTGAGCCATTGCTACCCAACTTGTCGTTCAAAGTGCGGACAGGTGACTCACTTGTTCAGCGTGTAGGTAGTAAGACATTCCCCGTTCATGGGAATGTTAAACTGTCGAAAGATCTGGAACGCCGAATTACTCGCCTGAAATGTATGAAGAGTGAATTCTTCTACAACAAAAAAACAGATAGCCATCTTATCGAACACGAAAAACTGGACATCTTTAGGACGATTCTGGACGAAGAAATCATCGAGCGCAGTAATAAAATACGGATGTTACAAGGACCACGGCATGAAAGCGGGCCATTGCCATTTTCGGTAGAAGACATCGGTCCAGAGCAAAAGAAGCTGGATTTCGCACATGTGATTGAACGGTTGCAAAGAGAACTAGAGGAGCTCAATGAACAGAAAAACAACCTGATAGAAGAGCGGCCATTCATTTGGAGTATCGAATTTCCAGAAATTTTCTTTGAACGTGGTGGTTTCGATATCGTCATCGGTAATCCACCGTATGTGCGTCAAGAGCATATCAGTGATCCGAATGGTAATCTTGATCCCGCAACCTATAAAGACGCTTTAACTGAGATGGTGCTAATTGATTTCCCCAGTCATTTTGCTAAATCGGAGCTGGAAACATCTGATTTTAAACCGGGACGGAAACCAAGTGGACGTTCAGATCTGTATACCTATTTTTATATTCGTTCTTTACGGCTGCTCAACAAGAATGGAGTACATGTTTTCATTTGTTCTAATTCCTGGTTGGATGTTGATTTTGGTACGTGGTTACAAGAGTTTTTCTTGTACCAAACGCCCCTTTATTTTGTAATTGATAATCACGCTCGCAGGAGCTTTGCCCGGGCTGATGTTAATACTGTCATAACTGTAGCCGGATCACCCCGAGGAGTCAAGGAAAGTCATATGATTCGGTTTGTTGCTTTCAAGAAACCATTCGAGGATGTAATAGCGTCCGATAGTTTACTTGCCATTGAACAAGCCATGGAATCACTGCCCACTGATGATTTTCGCGTCGTCCCGAGGGCTGTCGGAGAGTTGTTATATCACAGTTCAGAAGTGGCGGTTAGAGAAGAAATTGATTGTAAGAAACCTACTCTCGAGTTGGTTAGTGAAATCTCACCTTCATATGTGACAGAATCTGGCTTTAAAGGCATCTCGATTTCACCCAGAAGGAGCTTTCTATTAGGCAAGTATTTAGGTGACAAATGGGGCGGTAAATACTTGCGTGCACCTGAGATTTTTTTCACTATTTTAGAAAAGGGAAAGGGAAAGCTGGTCCGTTTAGGTGACATTGCTGAAGTGCGCTTTGGTATTAAAACGGGTGCGAACGACTTTTTCTACTTGGAACCACTTGGGCCTGGTTCCAAGCCTGGTTCACTGCGCGTGCGAAACGGTGCTGGCTGGGAGGGTGATCTGGAAAAGGAGTTCCTGAAGCCAGCTATCACTAGTCCGCGAGACCTCGATGAAATTGCAATTAAACCAGAAGACATGAAAACTTATATCTTTGTGTTCAATAAGAGTAAGGATGAGTTGTGTGGTACCCAGGCTCTTGAATATATCCTCTGGGGCGAAGAGCGACGATATCACAATCGCTCCACTTTACGGTCTCGCAGCCAATGGTGGAATGTCGGTGCTTCCCATAAGGAATATGTTGCCTGGGCTCGGACAAACGCGGAACGACACAATGTTCACATCAATCTGGGTGTCGAACTTGATAATAATTTCTTTGGAATCAAATTTCTTAATGGCTATGAGCATCCGGGGGCGTTGATCCTTGTCTCGACCTTTTCAATCTTGACTAAAGAGTTGTATGGACGGTCTTATGGCGGTGGTAGTGGACCCATTAAACTCGAGGGTAGTGATTTAACCAAGATGATTACGATCGATCCTCGCCATATGCCCAAGGACGCAGTTGAAGAGCTTTATGATGTCGTCTTGAATGCCTCTATCGGTACTGTTTTTGCAGAATGCGGCATTGACCCTAAATCTGATACTCCTATTTTCGCCCAAGAGCCTAATCCTGTGTCTTACCGCAAGGCAATAGACGATGTCGTTTTCGATGTTCTAGGGCTCAGCGAAGAAGAACGCAAGGAAGTCTACCGAGCAGTTTGTCAATTAGTCTGGGATCGCATTAGCAGAGCAAGGAGTGTTGACTAGGATGGCTAATTTCATCACCAATGCCCCACAGCGCACCCTAAAGGGTCGAATAAACGCATTATTAAAACACAGTACAGAATTGAAATTCTTGGTGGGGTTTTTCTACTTCTCGGGTTGGAGAGAGCTTTATGATACATTAAGACAGCAAGATGATCTGACTCTCAAGATACTCATTGGGCTTGATACCGATCGGTATTTTGACAGGGTGTTGGAAGTCGCCGTTCCTAACGCCGATAAGCTTACTCAAGAGGAACTGGTGGGAAGATTCTATGTTTCCCTACGTAATGCCCTAACCGATGAATCTTTGGATACTCAGGAATTCTATGAGCAAGTATCATTTTTTGTGGAGCTTCTTGAGCAAGGTCGACTGCAATTGCGCAAGACCTTTGAACCGAATCATGCTAAGCTGTATCTTTTCCGTTTAGATGAAGCAGGACAAACACTAATGAGCTCCCCTGGTCGATTCATAACTGGATCCAGTAATTTCACCCGTAGTGGTCTTCTGGGACAACATGAGTTTAACGTAGAAATTGGGGATTACGGCTGGGACGATGCGGAGGCCTATTTCGATGAATTATGGGCCAAAGCCATCCCCCTGAGTGAAACAGCTGCGCGCAGGGAACAGATTGTTAAGATTATCCGTCGGCAAACCCAGGTTGCAGAGATCACTCCCTTTGAAGCGTATGCATTAGTGCTCAAGACCTATCTTGATTTAATGGAACAGAAAGCCTTGCGACCCCAGGTGAAGCGTTTAATGGAAGAACGTGGATATAAGATCTATCGCTATCAGGAAGATGCTGTTCAGCAGGCACTAACCGTTCTAGAGGAATATGGTGGAGTGATTTTAGCTGATGTGGTAGGCTTAGGCAAGTCGGTCATTGCCAGTTGGCTAGCTCGTGAAAGAAATGGTCGAGGCCTGGTTATTTGTCCACCTGCTCTCATTGGCGATCGAAGAGAGTCAACCGGTTGGTACAAGTATTTGAATGATTTCGGACTTCATGATTGGGATGTATATTCGCTAGGTGACCTAGAAGGAGTCCAGAGATATCTTGCGCAATATGGTGACGATATCGATACAATAATAGTCGATGAGGCTCATCGCTTTCGCAATGAGGATACTCAAGCTTATGAACGATTAAGCCAGATATGTGCCAACAGACATGTGATTTTGCTGACAGCAACACCTTTTAACAATGCTCCGGCAGATATCTTTGCTTTGTTGAAGCTATTCATACCACCGGGTAAATCAACATTGACCCTCGATGAAAGGTTAACAGCCCGCTTCGCCCATTATAACAGTGAGTTTCGCCGGTTATCTTACATTATTCGCTATCACAATGCGGGAGGCGAGCGGCAGGCTCGAGCTGAAAGGTATTATTCAGAGATTTTTGAGTTGCCAACTCCGATTGATCCTGCTAGAACCAGGCGCCGTGTGAAGAGGCTTGCAGATCAAATCCGCGCGGTAATAGAACCTGTCGTGATTCGTCGCAACAGACTTGATCTGAAACGCGATCCACTTTACAGTCAGGAAGTTACCGGATTGTCTGAGGTTGCTGATCCTATTGAGTTATTCTACGAATTAACACCTGCACAGTCGGCATTTTATGATCGAGTAATAAATGAGTATTTTGGAGAGGAAGGCGTGTTCCGCGGCGCCATTTACCAACCGTATGCTTATGAAAAACGTCGAACGTTGGGAAAACTCGATGAAGAGGGGAATTTTACTTTTCAACAGCAACGCAACCTATATGATTTTATGCGCAGGCTATTGGTTAAGCGTTTTGAGAGCTCGTTTGGTGCCTTTGCGCAAAGTGTTGGTAATTTTATCCGCGTTCATTCAATGGTCTTAAGCTTTATTGAAAAGACAGGACGGTATATTCTGGATAGGAGCCTTATCGAAAAGATATGGGACGAAGATGAAGAAACTATAGAAGAGGCGCTTAGGCTATTTGCTGAGCGACTTGATCAAGTGGAAGACCCGAATCCCCGGCATGATCGTGTTTATACTATCGATGATTTTGACGAGCCAGAGCTATTTCTTGATGATATACGATCTGACCTAAAGTTACTTCAGGAAATAGCCAAGCAAGTGGATGCCTTAGGACTCGTTACTAATGATCCAAAGAGCAAATGTCTTATCGAAGCAGTTCGAAAGGTATTAAAGCTTAGGTCTGATGCAGCAGAACCAACTCGCAAATTGGTGATCTTTAGCGAATATAGGGATACCGTTGATTATATTGCTCCATTATTGGAAGCAGCCTTTCCTGGACGTGTGTTAGTTGCAGAACATGCATATAGTAAACGGTTTTTCGAGGACCTGCTTTCCAATTTTGATGCAAGTTATCTACGTGAAATGCAGGGGGATGATTTCGATATTCTCGTTACAACCGACAAACTATCGGAAGGTGTAAACCTCAACCGGGCCGGTGCAGTGATCAACTACGACATTCCCTGGAATCCGACTCGTGTCATTCAACGGCTTGGACGCATTAACCGAATTGGTCGGAAAGTCTTTCATACGTTGTATATCTGTAATTTCTTTCCAACCGAGCAGGGTGCAGAGGTAGTCAAAAGCCGCGAAATTGCCGCAGAAAAGATGTTCTTGATTCACAATACCCTGGGGGAGGATGCAAAGATATTTGCTCCTGAGGAAATCCCTTCTCCTGCTGAGCTTTTTAGACGGATCAACAGAAACCCAGAAGAAGAAGAGGAGGAAAGCTTGTTAACCACCGTCCGGAAAGAGTTTCATAGTATAAAGGAAAAATATCCGGAACTAGTGAGTGGGTTGGCAGATTTCCCTGCAAGGGTGAAGACAGCCAAGATAGCTGACCATAATCAATTGTTAGTTTTTCGCCGAAAGGGTCTTCAACTTTTCGTTCATTTTGTACCCGATACAGCTATTGAAGAGCTTGAAGTGCATCCGCTGCTATTTGAAGAAGCGCTGCCTCTCATTCGTTGTGAACCAGAGACAGCTCGCCAATCATTATCCCCAAGATTTTGGCCTGCGTATGAAAGAATTAAGGCATTTCGCGAGCAACTATTGCTACCGCGTAGTGAACAATCGTTACTAGCCAAGGCTGACAGTAACCTGAACAGCGCTCTAGCCAATCATGCTGCTGAATTGAAAGACTATCTACCTTTCATTCAGACGTTGTTGAGGGATATAAGGGAATTCCAAACTCTATCAAAGTATACATTACGCCGCCTTACAGTGCCAGAAATGGACAAAAAGGCGACAAAAGATAGATTGATCCGTTTTCGAAAAGAGCTAGAGTATTTACGACAATCGTTGGGAGATGATTACTTGGAGCGCATAGAAAAACGAGTAAGAGAGTCACGCAGTGAAATCATTATTGCAGTGGAGAATATCATCAGTACTAGTGGTGAACTGCTGTAAATACCATTGAAGTAATACAGTTGGTGTTTCAAGGAGAATTGTAAAAAGCTAAAAAGATGGAGGTTATGACCATCCAAGTCAACAAACAACAAATTGGCAAGTGCGGCGAGCTATTGGTTCAATATAGATTGCTCTTGAATGGTATTGAATCATCTCAGTTAACTACAGATTATGGAATAGACTTAGTGGCATATTCCCCAAGAAAAAAAGAAGCTATAACGATTCAAGTGAAAACATGTTCGGAACCTAAGCCCGGTGGTGGCAAAGGTAAGCTTGCATTGGATTGGTGGTTACGGGACGATTCGCCAGCTCAAATAATTGCTCTTGTTGATTTGTCTAGTGAAAGGATCTGGATGTTTACATTCGAGGAATTCCACGACATGGCACAACAACATCCTAAAGGACGTTATCACCTGTATATGTACACCGATCACAATGTAGTCAGCCGCCATAGCAGATCTGTGCTTGATTCAGATTTCGAATCCTATCTATTAGAAAATCGAGTTGATCACCTTTTTTATTGATAGATGAGAGACAAACGGGATACTCGGAATGATAATCAGGGAGTGATATCTTTTGACATGGTGGATGGTCCGTGCTGGCGACTCAAATGAACTTATTCCCGAATGGCTTAAAAAGCAAGTGGCATCGATTGGTTGGCATGAACTTGGAGATCCGTCGAGATTTAGTGATAGAGATCATTTAATACAAGAAGCACACAGGATTTATTCAAATAGCCCACCTCGGTCACGCATTGTGGGTGCGAGCCAAGTTTGGCGATTTGTTCATCACATTAAGAAAGGCCACCGAGTTATAACATATGCCAAGGATAGCAGGGAATATATTATAGGTACTGTAGTAAGAGAACATCGTTATGACCCAAATGTTATCGGAGACTACTATCCCAATACTATAAAGGTGAAATGGGAAGAGAAGCGGATACCAAGGGATCTGTTGACCCAAAAACAAAGAACACTCTTGGTTCGACCCTGACAGTCTTTTGTATAGATCAATGCGGTCATGAGTTTGAAAAAATCCTTTCTGACGGTACTGGCAAGATAGAACCTCCAGGAGAAACTGACGATAGCGACGATGAAGTCGGTAACAACACTGAAGATTTCATTGCCCAAGCAACTGCCATGGTGGAAGATGCTGTCGACAAACTCGATCCTTGGCAAATGCAAGAGCTTGTTGCCGGGCTTTTACGAGCGATGGGATATCAAACAACGGTGAGTCCGCCGGGGCCCGATGGCGGAGTAGATGTCCTAGCTCACAAAGATGCTTTTGGTTTCGAGAAACCCATAATTAAGGTGCAGGTAAAACATAGAAGAGCAGCGACCGGTGCTCCAGAGGTACAGCAGTTGTTAGGAGCTAATCCAATTGATGCGAATAGTATTTTTGTATCCACAGGTGGATTTACTTCTCATGCGGTGAAGGTCGCGAAGCACAATGGAGTAAAAACAATCGATCTTACCGAGCTTGTTCAGCTTGTTCTACAGTGGTATGAAGATTTACCCGTTGAAACCAAGGCACTTTTACCCTTGAAGAAGATATATGTGCCTAATTAGTATGGGATGGCTATTTGTGTCGAAGCAGGAGGGTGTTGTATTGTGCGCGATCTAGTCAGAGCTGAATGGAATAGGCGAAAGCAGATTTATGGGGAGCTTAAGAAAGAACACCCAGAACTGACCAATATTCAACCAGATAGATTACGTGAGCTTCGAGTATATGGTGGCCAACAAGGCATTTACTATGACAAAGAAAACACTTCAGTTATTTTTGGAGGTAAGAGCGGAGTAACTGTTAGTGTGCTTCATACAGGACGCCATTACCCTGATAATTTATCCGACACCCACATTATTTACCATTATCCAGACACTCAGCGATCAGGGCATGACAAGAAGGAAGTGTTGGCTACTAAGAATGCTGGCGAACTTGGAATGCCAATTTTTGTGATTACATATTCTTCTAAAAACCCAGCCTTGCGGGATGTGTTCATTGGATTGGTGCAAGACTGGTGCGATGATTCCAAGATGTTTCTTATTTCGCTAACTAAGGATTGGGTCGAATTAGCTGCACAAGACGAAAGGATTAACGAGGAAGAACTTCCTTTTACACTTGAGATTCAGCATGGTAGGAAACGTGTGTCCAGAAATATGTGGCCAAATAACCCGGATTTGTTCAGGTTCAGTGTTTTTAAACGTTACGGTGCAAAATGTGCTGTTTGTTCAGTAAGTCGAAGTGAGATGCTCCAAGCTACACATTTGCGGCCAGTATCAGAAAAGGGTAGTGATGATCCAAGGAACGGATTAGTTCTTTGTGCAAACCATCAGTTAGCATTCAACGCTTACTTGTTCGCTTTTGATCCAGAATCTTTAGAGATTGTATTCAAACCAGGAGTCACTGCAGACGAACTTGGGATTACTGTGAAGAACCTAAGAGGATTGGTGAAAAAACCCCATCCGGAGTCAGTGGCTTGGCGGTATTCATATTGGAAACGGCATGTGGGATTGAGGTAGATGCGTATAACGAGATAATCGTATTCGGAGGGGCAAAAGGCTGCGCGGGTTGAATGCCTACCCGTCGTTGGCCAGATATTTTATAGAATGGCTGGCGAAGTATTCTGATGCAGGAGGCAGTCACCGAACCAACCCACCATATACAGCCTGGCACGGAAAGAAGATTACCAAAGGGCGATAGTTGATTATATTTCCGGTATGACCGACAGCTTTGCAATTAAGGCTTTCAATGAGATAACTTCTTTCTAAAGCATTTCCAAAACATGGATCCAATCACTTGCTGCTTTGTATCTCGGGATGTGCATGATGTGCGTGAGTTCAAGTTGACTTCGATTTTAAGTTTTTACTTCTATTCTTGAAGTGGCTTTAAAACAGCCTTGTCTTAAACTGCCGACGCAATAATTTGCCTCCAGGTATGCTGCCGGAAGAGAGCGGTTGAGGCAGCCAAACCCAAGCTGGCAGAAATCAAGATAACCGAAAGGGTGAACTCACATGCCAAAGCTTGATCCTTTCCTGCGGAGGATTGAAATGCTAAAACTGCTGCAGGGCCGGAAGATGCGAACCCGCGAACTGGCTGATTATTTTGAGGTAGACGAGCGGACTATTCGTAATGATGTTCAGGCTCTACGTGATGGCTGGGAAGTTCTTGGTGTCAAGATCAAAGTTGAGTCAAAACACTCCGGAGATCAGTTGCATCACTACATATCCACCGTTCATCCCATTTTTCTTGCTCTGAATTCCAGCGAGCTGTATGCCTTGCTGAAACTTTTGGAAGAGGCCATGCGCAAACCTAGAGGCGACATCTATAAGCATATCTTTCATCAGGTGTACAGCCAGATGACTGACTATGCCGAAGGCTTGGTTGCTGGCAAACTGATAGGAAAATACCAGAAAACCGAGATATCCAATCTGCTCGAAGAGGAAGCAATCAGAAAGAATCCAAACATAATGCTTGTTTACTGGGAAAAAAGTGGCCGCTCCATAAATGTCACTTATCGCAGCAAGGATGGTGAGCTAATCAGCGAGGATTTTTATCTTGTTAACATCCACGGCGATAACGAGCTGATTGTTCGCAACGAGCAGGGCAAGCAGTTTTCCCTGAACTACGACGATGTGGTGGTAGACTGGACTTCAGTGGATTATAAATAAAACGGAAATTCCATTGTATGGTTTTTCACTGGAACCCACCTTAATATTTGTGTTAGAAACAGCATTAAGGAGGTATGGCCGGTGATTTTGCGAAGGCAAAAGGCAGACAAGCCTGATTTTCAGGAGCTTAACAGCATGGTGGCGGCAATGAGGTCGCTGCTGGAAAACAGCCCGCAGACAGCGCTCACGCTGGAAGAACTCCTTGGCTTTCAGGATGCCGATGGTTCATTCCGCTTGCTGGAAGGTGACGGCATCCCAAGTGATGCCCGGGTGGATTTCTGCTCTGTGCCGACTTACTGTGGCGCTGCGATCCTGATGAAAGAGTATCTCAGTGGGAAAAGGTACCGTGCCCCTGCCCTCGCTCGGGCGCTTGCGGCAAGCTTGGCATGCGGTCTTGTCGGCCATGGTTATGAGGCGGAGCAAGGGCGGATCGCCGCATTGAGGGTCTTTATCAAAGGAGGCCTTCGCCAGTTTCTGGAAGCTGAATGGGAACTTTATCCCGAGTTTCACAACAAAGTGCACAACATACTGCATGATTATCGCACACGGCTGCTGCGGGGAGGCGATTACACAAAAGGGTCTTGGAATGAGGATTACAGGCTGCATTGGCAGGAAATAGCTGATCAGCTTAAACTCAGCAAACGTTTATACATCGCTTATGGCAGCAACATGGATCGGGATCAGATGGAAAGGCGCTGCCCGGGGGCAAAGGTGGTAGGACCCACGTACCTCCACGGCTGGGCCCTCACCATGCCACACTTTGCCAATATTGAAAAACACCCGGGACGGAGGACTCCCGCCCTCGTCTGGGAGATAACAAGTGAACATGAGAGGGCATTGGACCGCTGTGAGGGTTATCCGACTTGCTATAGCAAAGTCAATATCATCGTCAATGTCGCGGGAAAACTAGTGTCGGCCATGGCTTATGTCATGACGGATGAGTATAAAAGCGAACACCGCAGCGCCCGCGAGGAGTACAGGGAGCAAATCCTGAAGGGATATCGGGATGCAGGATTTGATGAGGAAGAGTTTCATCCAGTTGAGGGCTAGGCTTTTGCCATGCAGCCCTCAACTGCTTAACATAATGCGCTGCAGTCTCTGCAAATACACCCTCGGGTCTATGTTACAATTCCAGTCAGAGATAGAGCGTGTTTTCAGAGACATGCGCGTATTTCGGTCAATTCGATCACCAAATACGCTTCAATCGGGGGTGCGGACAAAATCCTGGACTTAAAATAATATGACAGGAGGATGTCCGTGTACTCATATGAAGACCGTGTCAGAGCGGTGCAGTTGTACATTAAGTACGATCGCAGTATCGCAGATACCATCAGAGAATTGGGATATCCCAGTCGAAGCGTACTGCCTCGATGGTATAAAGAGTGCCAAGCGAATGGCGATTTACGCAGAAAATGTGAGCGAAAGCCCAAGTATTCAATTGAGGAGAAAAAAGCTGTGGTGGATTACTACCTCGAGCATGGGCGGAGCCTCAGAAGAACAATCAGGGCCATGGGATATCCTTCTGTAGCAGCGCTCACCAAGTGGATTGACGAGTTGGCCCCCGGGCAACGAAAAGTCAGCATGGTCAGCGGTTCTATGGTACAATTATCTGGACAACATAACAAAGATGCTTTGATTTCATCATGTGCCAGGGATGCCGCTGCTGATGTTGAAGTAAACCAAGGCAGCAGGCGTATCTTGTGCAAATGGAAGAAAAAGCTTCTCGACGAAGAGAGTTGGCCAACCATGCAACGAACAGGAGGAAACGATCTGTCCAGTGAGAAGGAAAAACTTCTCGCTGAGATAGAATCATTGAAGAAATTGAGTGATCGGATTAACCGAAATACGCGCCGATAGAGGCAGCCACTATCGGTGGCCCGGCTGGCTCTACCGAATAGATGCTTATGGCTTAATCCGATCCATGTCGAAAAAGGGATGCACACCTGACAATGCCGCATGCGAAGGGTTCTTCGGCACACTTAAGACCGAGATGTTTTACGGAGTGTCTTGGGAAGGAGTGTCTGTGGAAGAGTTTATTCAAGAACTTGACAGCTTCATCAAATGGTACAATGAGCAGCGGATTAAAATGCGGTTGGGGGGAATGAGTCCGATCGATTACAGAAGAAGTCT
>Ga0208693_1001361_pt1 | contig 17623 bp, 17 predicted proteins | sample AD_UKC071_MetaG_FD_184438 | JGI IMG/M metagenome (GOLD analysis project Ga0208693, IMG submission 184438) | Active sludge microbial communities of municipal wastewater-treating anaerobic digesters from USA - AD_UKC071_MetaG (SPAdes) (version 2) | ecosystem: Engineered > Bioreactor > Anaerobic >... | reverse complement strand
CTGGACGGACAGGGCATCACCGGCAGCATGATGCCGAGCCGATGAGGTCTGGGACAACTTTGCGATGGAGAGCTTCTTCGGCTCACTCAAAACCGGGCGCACGGCCAGGAGGGTGTATCGAACGCGAGGGCAGGTCAGTTCAGACAGGTTCGACTGCATCGAATGCTTCTACAACCCGACGCGCCGGCATTCGACGCTCGGCTATCTCAGTCCCGTACAGTTCGAGCAAGCTCAAGAAGCTTAGGTCGGTGTCAACGGAACCGGCAGCAGCCCACCAAGCGCACCGGCACGCTTAGGTAGGTCTCAATGCCCAGCGCTTTAGCAGCCTCGGAATCCCCCCAGCAGGACGACACGTTGGATGTAAATGGGCGGTTTTCATCCAATGCGCGTTTGCACAAGGTGTCGCCCCAGGGGACAGCCAAGCCCTCGGGGATCACCATCGTCTGGGTGTTGTGGGAGAACAGGATCCGCTGCTGATCAAGTGCTGCGTCGATCACCGTGAGATAGGCTGAGTCCAGGCCGCTGACCGCTTGCAGCATTTCGAGCAACGGGCGCGTCAACTCCTCGAGCGAGCGAGCTGTGGTGACCGAGGTGACCAAGCGATCCAAAAGGGCGTCCATCGCACATTATGAGCAAATGGTGGCCGGAGTGACCAGCTTAGGTCTTCGGAATCTTCCGGCGCTCCTCCATTGGGGGTATGGGAATCACTCCGGGATTCGAGTGGTAACTTGCTTCATCCAGCGCCGCTGAATGCGATCACATGCTCACAGTCCATTTAGGCGGCGACATCGTGCAACATGACGCGCAAACGGCCGGCTTGGTTCTAAGCCAACCTAAAAGGCACGCTCTTGCCGCTGTTCAAACTATAAATCAGTGTGACCGGATCATCGCGACCTAAGGAAGCCGCCACGAACGGCGTGATCTACTGGCCCGAAAGCTTGAACACCGCCACCGTCTGCACCAGTTCGTTGGCCTGGCTGCGCAGGCTGCTGGCCGCCGCCGCCATCTCCTCCACCAGCGCCGCGTTCTGCTGCGTGGCCTGGTCCATCTGCTGCACCGCCTCGCCGATCTGGCCGACACCGGCGCTCTGCTCGCTGCTGGCGGCGCTGATCTCGGCCATGATGTCGGTCACGCGGCGGATGCTGTTCACCACCTCGTCCATGGTGCTGCCGGCTTTGTCCACCAGGGCGCTGCCTTGCTCCACCCGGCCCACGCTGTCGGTGATCAGGTCCTTGATCTCCTTGGCCGCCGCCGCGCTGCGCTGCGCCAGGTTGCGCACCTCACCCGCCACCACCGCAAAGCCCCGGCCCTGCTCACCCGCTCGCGCGGCTTCGACCGCGGCGTTGAGCGCCAGGATGTTGGTCTGGAAGGCGATGCCGTCGATCACGCTGATGATGTCGGCGATGCGGCGCGAGCTGTCGTTGATGCCCTTCATGGTGTCCACCACCTGGGCCACCACCTGACCGCCCTGCATGGCCACGGTGGAGGCGCTCTGCGCCAGCTGGTTGGCGGTCTGGGCGTTGCCGGCGTTCTGTTTGACGGTGGAGCTCAGCTCCTCCATCGAGGCTGCGGTTTCCTCCAGTGCGCTGGCCTGGCTCTCGGTGCGGGCGCTCAGGTCCTGGTTGCCTTCGGCGATCTGGCTGCTGGCGGTGGAAACCGACTCCGAGCCCTGGCGCACCGTGCCGACCACACGGCGCAGGCCGTCCTGCATGTGGGCCAGGGCCTTGAGCAGCTGGGCCACCTCGTCGCTGCCGGAGGTGGTGATGGAGCGGGTGAGGTCGCCCTCGGCCACGGCGCTGGCGGTGTCGATGGCCTCGCCCAGGGCGCGCGAGATGCCCGTCACCAGCATCCAGCCAAACACGACGGCAAAGCCGATGCCCAGCACGATGACGGCGATGGACACCATGCGTATGATTTCGTAGCGGGCGATGGCGGCGTTCTATTCCTTCTTGCCTTCGTCGAACTGCAGCTTGACCAGCGCCGAAATGTTCTTGCGCACCGCGTCATATGACACATCCATCTTGTCTTTCTGGATCGCCTGAGCTGCTGGCACATCCTGCTTGCGCAAGGCCTCTTGCATCGGTCCGAGCACCTCGCTCACAAACTGCTGGCGTGCCGCTTCAAAGGCTTTGGTCAGCTGGGCTTCTTCAGGCGTGAGCTTCGTTGCCAGGTAGGCGGCCCAGAGTTCGTTTATCTCTTTGGTATTGGCCTCCATGACCCTAAGGTCCTGGGCCACGCTGTCAGGACGGGAGTCAAGCAAGGACTCTGTGATGACAAGGCGGTTGCGTAGAACCAGCCGCTGAATATCTGCGAGCTGCCCGACCGGAACCATGCGGTCGACATAGACCGAGTTGAAGGCCGCGTTGGTTGCGCTCATGCCAAACAACCCAATCGACCCGATGGTGAGCAACAGTGCAGAAAGCAGACCGATCAGGATCAGCAACCGGGTGGCAATCTTGAGTTTGTTCATTGAAGATACTCCGTTAATTGACACAGGAACTGCGGTTTGCGGTCAATCACCTGTATAACCGAACAGCTTCATTGCCTGCAACAGACCGGTCACGGTGAGGGCGATAAAAAGCGTTTCGATCAACAACATACTCACTGGCCGCCAACCGAGCTTGAGCAGGTCGGCGAACGTGGTTTTGACGCCGGCTGCGGCGATGGCCATCACCAGCAGGGCACTGGAGCATTCGCTGGCTCGACTGACCTGGGCACTCGAAAAAATCCCCAGGCTACCCAAAAGCACCAACACCACAAACCCTAGCAAAAAACCCGGCACCAGTGGCACCGGTTTGGTCTCGCTTCGGATATGGGGGTGATTGCGGTAGGCAATGGCCACCAACAAGACCACCGGCATCAACAACATCACACGAAACAACTTAACCACAGTGGCGACATCGCGTTGCTCTTCGCCCATCAACGCGCCAGCCCCTACCACTTGGGCCACATCGTGGATGGTTCCTCCCAGCACGGTACCTGCCTCCCGCGGGCTCAGATCCAGCCAGACCAGCAGCCAAGGGTAGAAAACCATGGTCATGGTAGACAACAAGGTGACACCCACCACCGTAAGCAAGGTGAAACGTTCATTGGCGCGTGATTGCGGCAGCACTGCCGAGATAGCCATGGCAGCCGAAGCACCACAGATGGCCACCGCGCCCCCACTGAGGAGTCCATGGGTCATCGGTTGTTTCATCCAACGTGCCAGCACACAGCCCAGCCCAATGGTGGCAACCAGCCCAAGCGCCACGATCAAGGCCGTGTGCCAACCCAAGCCAGTCACCTGGTTGAGCGTGATGCGCATGCCCAGCAAGGCCACGCCCAGGCGCAGCAACGTCTTGCCGCAAAACTCGATGCCTGGGCGTATCGCCGGCTGCTCCATCACAAAATGAAACGACAGACCGATCAGCAAGGCGAACAGCAAGCGCGGCCCACCGTAGTGTTCGGACAGAAAGCTGGCCGACATTCCGATCACTGCGCATGTCAACACGCCAGGCAATCGCAGTCTCAACGGTAGCCACAAAAGCGGCCATCGCGCCAGCAGGGAGACAACGTTGCTCATGATGCGATGATGCGGGTTCAGGCCGCAGCGCGCGATACTGTGACCGCAACCGGCGGTGGGTTGCGCAACGACTGGAACACCACGCAGTAGCGTTCGGTCTGTTGGATGAGCGTGGCGATTTGTGCGTCCGTCGCGGGAGAGTCAATCTCGAAGCGCAGGGTCATGGCCGTCATGCCCACGGGCACGTCCTTGGCCACGCCCAAAGCGCCTCGGATGTCGCCTTCTGCCTCGGCGATGACTTTTACCGCCTTGAATGGAATGCCCATGGCCGTGGCCACGAGGTTGAAGGTGACACCGGCGCAGGCCACAAAAGCCTCCAGCATCATGTCGATCGAGCACTTGTCGCTGCCATCGCCACCGGCCGCCGGATGCAAGCCCGCATGGACCGGTCCGAAGCTGCTTTCGACGCGACAGGCGGGGCGATCGTGCAACAGCGTGCCACTGGCATAGGCCGTGATGCGGGCCAAGTCGGGATCTTCGCGGTACTTGGCTTTTAGCGGCGCCTGGATGCGACGCAACTCTTCGGCGTTCATTGGCTTCCTTGAGATAGTTTCACTGCCAGTGCAGCAGGCGCTTTTCGATCACGGTCATTGCCTTCACAATGCCCACCCCCAGCAGTGCCAGGATCAGCAGCAGTGCCATCACGCCGTTGATGTCAAAAATCGAGCTGAGGTAGGCCAGCGTCTGACCCAGGCCTTTCTCGCTGGCAATGATTTCGGCGCCGATGACACCAAACAGCGCGTAGGTGAGGCCCAGGCGCAAGCCTGAGAAGATGACCGGCACGGCACCAGGAAGCGTCACCTGGAAAAAGGTGGTGACTGCGCCAGAACCGAGGGTGCGGCACAGGGTTTTGTGGTCCTGGCTCACGCTGCGGATGCCGGCGACTGTGCTGGAAAGCACGATGAAAAAGGTCAGCGAAAAGCCCACGGCGATCTTGCTGCCCAGGCCCAGTCCGAACCACAGGATGAACAGCGGCGCCAGCGCGATGCGGGGCATGACGTTGATGGCATTCAGGTAGGGTTCGGCGAATTGTTCCAGCCTCGGCCATTGCACAAAGGCCAGACCCACGGCAAAGGCCGCCACGCTGCCCAGGGTGAAGGATGCCAACACGCCGAGCATGGTCCACATCAGGTCGTTCCACAACTTGGCGGTCTGCAGGTGCTCCCACAGGAACAGCGCGACGCCACTGGGGCGGCCGAAGAAGGTGGGGTTGATCCAGCCCTGGCGCGACGCCAGTTCACCCAGGCCAAACACGCACAGCAGAAACACCAGGTGCAGCCCGGCCCATTGGATTTGTTTAGCCCTCATGGCGTGTCCATCCTGATTCAAGGTGAGACCAGAGCTGCGCGTACAGCTCATGGAAATGGGAGTCTTTCTGCAGTTCACGGATGGAACGTGGTCGGGGCAGGTCAATGGGCACATCGGCGACGATGCGCCCAGGGCGCGAGGACATCACCACCACCCGGTCCGAAACGGCCACCGCTTCGCCCAGGTCGTGTGTCACGAACAGCACCGTGTGTTTGTGTTGCTGGCACAGGCGCAGCAGCAGGTCTTCGAGTTGCAGCTTGGTCTGCGCGTCCAGTGCACCAAAGGGCTCGTCCATGAGCAGCACCGGCGCATCCATGGCAAAGGTACGGGCCAGCGCGGTGCGCTGGCGCATGCCGTGCGACAGCGACTTGGGCAAGGCGTTCTCAAATGCGCCCAGCCCCACCTCGGCAAGCATGGCGCGGGCGCGCTCCCGGGCCTCGGATTCGGAGGCGCCCCGCACCCGCACCCCGAAGGCGGCGTTTTCCAGGGCTGTCTTCCAGGGGAAGAGGCTGTCTCGAGCCAGCATGTAAGCCACGTTGGGGTTGCCCTCGCGGGGCTTGCCCTCTGCCACCCGAAGGTCGCCTTTGCCGGTGTGGGGCACCAAGCCGGCACAGAGGTTGAGCAGCGTGGTTTTGCCGCAGCCGCTGGGGCCGACCAGCGACACGAATTCACCGTCCGCCACCTTGAGCGAAACGTCGGACAACACATCGTTGCGTCCGTCAAAGCTCAACTGCACGTTGTCGACTGCGATCATTTCAAACTACCCGCGGCGACTTCAACGAGCCAGCAACAACTTGGACGTGTCGACCACCTTGTCGATCTGCCCGTTTCGGAAGTTGTATTCGGCAATGTGCTGCATGGCCTTGGGATCGACCGCAAAGCGGTAACCCGACAGGGTGTTGCGCAGCGCCACCTCCAGCACCTTGTCGCCGCCTTCGGTGGCGATCTTGAAGGTGTCCTGTGCCACTTTCATCATGGCGCCGAAGTTGGCTGGGTTTTGTGCAATCGCTTCGGCTTCGCGCATGGCCTTGCTGAAGCCGTCCACCGCATCGGCGTTCTTGCTGGCGTATTCCCCGCGCACCGTGTGCACCATGACAGCGCCGTTGGCCTTGATGATGTCGACCGGGCCCTGCCCCTTGCGCGGGTCCACCACCACGGTGCAGGCTTTGGAAACCTCACAGAACCCGTCCATGGGGTTGAACAGCACCAGGGCATCCACCTGCTTGTTGGCAATCGCTGGGAAAGCGGTGTTGGGCGCGCCCACTGCCACCAGGGTCACGTCTTCGATTTTCATACCGGCGTCAATCAGCATGTCCTTGAGCACGAACTCGGGGCCGGAGCCGCGGGCGGTGATGCCGATCTTTTTCCCCTTGAAGTCTTGCATCACGCCAGGAAAGCCCTTGCTCAGGTTGGGTAGCGGCAATCCAGCCGCCGCCATCAGGAAAAACACCTGTTCACGCCCACCGCTGCCAATGACCTTGAGGTCCGCCCCTTTGTTGGTGGCCTGGATCAGCGAGTCGGTGGCGACAAAGGCGATATCGATGTCGCCGGACAGCAGCGTCTGCAGGCCCAGCGGACTGCTGGTCATCGTGCGGATTTCGCACTTGATACCGTTTTTCTCGCACAGGCCATTGGCATTGGCGACGCGCACCAGGAAGTTGCCCAGGCCGGGATAGTCTTGGATACGAACCACTTTTTGGGCCTGCGCTGCAGGTGCCCACAGAGTGGCGATGGCGGTGAGTGCGAGGGCAGCGCCCTTGATCAGACGTGTTTTCATGAAATGTCTCCGGTGGTGGGTGTGGTGATCGGTGGCCATTTGTTGGCCAGGTCAGGCTCTGCCTCAGCTTCAGCCTTGTTTCCAGGGCAGTTGCCGATGGCGCCAGCCGTTGATGTGGCCTCGCTGCTCCTTGGCATCGAGTGCGCCTTCAAAGCCTTCGAGGATGTTGTAGGCCTGCAGGCCCAGTTCAGTGGCGCGTCGCGCAGCGGCAATTGAGCGCACTCCCGTGCGGCACAACATCAGCAGCTTTTTTCCTTGGGCTGCCAGTTCGCTAAGGCCATCGTTGAAGTCAGGGTTGAGCGCACCACCTGGCCAGTGCATCCAGGGCAATGCCACTGAGCTGGGTACATGACCGACCCAATTGCGTTCGGCCTCTGAGCGCACGTCAACCATCACGGCTTCACCCGATTTCATCCACTCCCAGGCGGTCTCCGGGTTGATGTCGTCTGCGTAGCCATAGTCCAAGCCGCCGCTCTCGGCGGCCGCATCCAAAGTGCGCAAGACGTCGGGCAACATACGGTGGATCTGTGCACCAATGAACATGGCGCCAATCGGGTCGCCAAAACTGCCGGCGGTGGGCGGTCCCACCACCCGCAAGACGCTGTGCGCGGTGCCCTTGGCATCCACGGCGCGGCAATCGGCATCGACCTCGAAGCCCAGACCGCAGCCATCGCGACGGATCAGGCCAGCGTTGACCGCCGCCAACAAGAAGGGGTTGGCGCTCGCGCCCTTGGCGGCGTCGAGTCCGGTGCAGTTGATCACCACATCGAAAGACTCTTGGGTGTGCTGCGTCTGACCCTGCTCGCGCATCACCACGTTCAGCGTCTGGTCGCTGGCCGCTGAGCTCACCGATTGCAGGCGGGCGGCACAAAAACGTATCAGCCCGCGCGCCTCGGCCGCACGCACCATGTCCTCGTTTTGAGGTGGCGAACGAAAGCGGTGCACGTCGTACCAGGTCCGCATCTTGGTCAGAAAACGGCGCTGCTCCGGTACCGGCAGTTGAGGCCACAACTGCCACACCGCATCGCGCAAGTCGTCAAAAGCCTGGTACCAGGTGGCCCCCGCTGCCTGTGTTTCGCGAATCTTCTGTCGCAGCGCCTTGACCATGGCGCGCAAGCTCAGCGGTTGCGAGCCCTCGGTGAGATAAGCCGGGGCCGGGCCCATGATGCGGGCGAGTACGATGCCCCCTGGCAACATTGCCAGTGCGGCTGGCGAACTGGCCTGGGCCAACGCTGCAGGCATGGGACCTTGGGGTTTGGGGCGTTGTCCCCGGCGCGAGGTGACCACAATGCCGCCCTGGTGGCCCTGGCGCACCAGGGTGGAGAGCACGTCCAGAGCGGTCAGTCCGCTGCCCACCAGCAGCACACGTGCTTGGGGCGGTATGCCTTGCAGGCGTGCGGTGTCCAGCGGGTTCTCGATCACGTTCGGATGTGATGCCAGCGCCGGATCGAAAGGCGTTTGAAGTCGGGGCACGGGATTGCCGGTGGCCACAATCACCATGTCGGCTTCCAATAGCTGCCCACCTCCGGTGCGCACCCAGCCTCGGTTGCCCTCGATGTGCATGTCCTCGGCGCGGTCACACAAATGGGTGATACTGGAACCCGTAGCTGGCCAGTGGCGATGCTGGTGCACGGTGTCTTCGATGTAGGTGCCGAAGTCGCGGCGGCGGATGTACATGCCCCCATCGGTCCACAGCGCCTGCGGATCGCGTTCCAGCACCTTGTTGTCCAAAACCCAGCGGGTGAAATGCCAGGCATCGTCCGGCAGCATGGAATGCACGTAGGTGGGCGCGTTCAGCCGGTGGTCGGCGTCGGTAGCGGAATAGGCCAGACCCCGTCCCAGGCGCTCGTTGGCTTCGATGACCGTGATGGCCAGTGGTACCTTGGCCGTTCGCACCAATTGAACAGCAGCGCAGCATCCGGTGAAGCCGCCGCCGACGATGACGACCCGGCGTGCGGAAGTGATGGGCACGTTCATGGTGATTCTCAGCGCTTGGCGTTGCACAAGGCCGCCAGGTTGACCAACACCTGTCCACCTTCGATGCGGGCGGCGGCCACTGGCAAGGCGCATTCGGCCAGCCCGATGGCCTGACCGGTCTCCAGGTCCCATTGCCAGGCGTGTTTGGTGCAGGTCAGCACCTTGCCGTCCACCACGCCAAAGGCCAGCGGCTCGTCCATGTGGGGGCACAATGCGGGACAGCTGACGAGCTTGTCGCCCACTCGCACCAGTAACACTTCCTGGTCGCCCACCAGGCATTCCTTCATGTCATCGTCTGCGTCAAAGTCCGACAGATCGCAGGCGGTTTGCCAGTTGCCCGGCATGTCGGTGTGGAAGGTGGTGTCCAAACAGGTCATCCAAAAGGGGTCAAGAAAAGCGGTCAAAACGAACGCTCGCAGGGCTGATGCGGCCTAGTTTCATCAAGCTGCGCAAGGTCGCCTGCACCATCACGTCGGGGCCGGCCACAAAGACCGCACGTTCCTTCCAAGAAGGCAGCTCATGGCAGCGGGCCGCCACTTCATGGGCCAGACCCGCTTCGAATCGCAAACCTGGCCAGTCCGTCGCGGGGGTGGTCAATGAGACGCCAGCCTCGGCATCGGAGAGTGCTACGGTCAAGCCCAGCTGCTGCGGCCAACGCCGTGCCGCTGCGCTCAGGCGCTGCAGTACCGCGGTATTGACGGCCATGCGCAGACCACAGACCAGATCTAGGCGGTGCCGCAACAGGTGTCCTGTCGCTTCAGCCCAGTCGAGCACCGACAGCGCGACGGCGCAACCCGAGCCACCGACCACCATGGCGATGTCGCCATCGGTTTCAGGCCTCACATGGGCCACGCCCAGCGGCGCCAGCACCTCTAAGTTCAGACCCGCGGCATCGGCGGCACACAGCCGAGGCGACATCACACCCTGCGTTGCCTCCCGCACGACCAGGCTCAAGGTTCTGCCCGGTAGACCGGCCGTGGCGGGCGAGTAGGCTCGGTGGCCGTCTATGCCTTCGACTCCGATCAACACGAACTGGCCTGCCAGAAAACCCAAGGGGCGGTCCAGCGTGATCTCCACCCAGGCCAAGCCATCGGGCTGGCGTTCGACCCGGGAGACCTCGCCTGCAAACCTGTCCATGACAGGGCGCACGCCCTGCGCGCCCAGGGTGCGAACGTCGAGGCTGCAGTCGCTGGTGGGAACGCACTGGCAAGTGAGCACATCGTTGTCGCGCTTGACCGCGCGCATGCCCGGCGCTTGCACCCACATGGTCTTCACCGCGCCCGACGCCAGGGTGGCGCGGCAGCTGCCACAGGTGCCGGTGGCACAGCCAAACGGCAGTTCGACGCCGGCACGCAGTGCGGCGTACAACAGGCGTTCGTTGTCGCCGCAAGCGAAGGACTTGCGCTCGGCGCCCGCCAGCACATCGATGTGGTGTTCCATGGCCTGTTGCTTCGGTGGATGCCGTTGGATCAGGCCGCTTGCGCGGCCAGGCGCTGGGCTTCCTCGACCACGATGTCTTCTTGCGCGGCCACCACCTTGCGTGCGCCCAGGCGCAAGACCAGCGCACGCGGGTCGACGCCGTATTTTTTGGCGGCCTCCTGCACCGGGTGCAGGTAACCGCCGTATACGTTGGCGTAACCCATGAGGATGGAATCGTTCTCGATCACTGGCATGGGGTAGTTGCCCAACTGGCCCTGAAACACCGCTGCGGCGTCCATGATCTTGAACAAGTCCACACCGACCTCGTGCCCGGAACGCTTGAGCGCGGCCACGGCGACCTCGGTCTGTGCGTTGCCGGCGCCCCCGCCAAAACCCTTGAGGCTGCCGTCGACAAAACTGGCGCCCTCGTTGATGGCGGCCAGAATGTTGCCGATGGCCAGCCCGAGGTTGTTGTGGGGATGAAAGCCGATCGGGATGTCCACCGCCTGGCGAACGGCGCGCACCCGTGCCGCCACTTCGGTGGGCACCAGGTGACCCTGGGACTCCGCCAGGTTGACGTAGTCGGCGCCGTACGCGGCCATCTTGCGCGCCTCCTCGGCCAGCGTGTCGGGTGGCGCCATGCCGGCAGAGATCAGGTAGCCACAAACGTAGAGTCCCATGTCCTTGGCGCGCCGTATGTGCTGCTGCGTCAGGTCGGCCTCGGTGCAGTGGGTCGCCATGCGAACCACCTTCACGCCCACCTCGGCGGCCATCTCCAGGTCGGCAAAATTGCCCAAACCGGGCGCGAAAAACACCGCGACTTTGGCCTGCTTCACGGCACCACAGGCGGCTTCGAGCAACTGGCGGTCGGTGGCCGCGGCGCGGCCCACGTGCAGGCTGCTGCCGCCGATGCCGTCGCCGTGGCCGACCTCGATCATGTCGACGCCGGCGGCGTCGAGCGCCGCCGCTGTGTGGCGCACGATCTCGGGCGTGAACTGGTGGCGGTAGGTGTGGTTGCCGTCGCGCAGCGTGACGTCAACGAAGGTGATCTTGGACATGGTGCTGTCTCTCAGTTCAGGGTGGCGGCATACGCGTCGGCCACGGCGATGGCGGCGGCGTTGATGATGTCCAGGTTGCCCGCGTACTTGGGCAGGTAATCGCCCGCTCCCTCGACCTCGACACCCACCATGAAGTGGTCGCCCCGGCGGAACGGGTCCATGGTCAGGCGGTAGCCCGGCACGTAGGTCTGCACCTGGCGGATCATCTGGTGTACCGATGCCTTGATGGCATCGTCGTCGGCGTCGTCGCCCACCATGGCATAGACGGTGTTGCGCATGATTTGGGGTGGGTCAGCCGGGTTGATGGCCACCAGGGCCTTGGCCTTGCCGGCACCACCGATGGCGGCGATGGCGTTCTGCGAGGTGTAGGTGAACTCTTCCACGTTGGCGCGGGTGCCCGGACCGACGCTGCGGCTGGACAAACCAGCAGCGATCTCGGCGTAGCTCACTGGTGTCACGCGGCTGATGGCGTGGACCAGCGGAATCGTGGCCTGCGCGGCACACGAAATGAGGTTCACGTTCATGGCGGAGAAGTCATCGCTCATGTTGACCGAGGGCACGATGCTCGGGCCCATCTTGGCTGGCGTGAGGTCGACCGCGAAGATGCCGGCGTCCTTGTAACGCGGTGCGTTGGCCTTGTGGGCATAGGCCGAGGTGGCCTCGAAGACGATGGCTGGCTGGGCCTCCAGCACCGCGTCCACCCCCTGTGCCGAGGTGGCAACGCCCAGGTCTCGGGCACGCGCCAGGCCTTCGGAGCTCGGGTCGATGCCGGCCATCAGAACCAGCTCGAAGGCCGGATGGCGACGGACCTTGTAGATCAGGTCGGTACCTATGTTGCCCGGGCCAAGGATAGCCACCGGAATGCGTTGCAATGTCATGGTGCGTGTCTCAAACGGGGACGTGGATGCCGGGACTCAGGTCGCGCGTGTCGAGGCGGACCAGGCGCTTCTTGAGCAGGGGCGTGGCGCCGCTGGTGTCCACCAAATCCTCGTACTGCGCGGCGGCGAACAGCTTGGAGACGCCTTCGAGGTTGGTGTGGATCAGCATCAGGCTGGTGGACACGGCGGCGGTTTTTGCGGGTTCGTCGTGGTCTATGGTGTAGACGCTGACGTGGCGTTTGAACTTCCCCTTCAGGCGCACGTGTTGCGGGATCATTCCAAACATATCCTGGAGACCCTTGCGTCCGTGGGCCAACCAAGTCATGTCCATCCCCAGATCGGGGCTGTGGGTGACGGCGGTGTACTGGAAGTCTTCCGTGCACAGGGCCAGGAAAGCCTTGTACTTTTCGGCGTCCAGGGTGAGTGCGCTCTGGAAGATCAGGCGCTGGATGGCTTCGTTGCTCATGGTGTGCGTTCTCGGCTCGGGCTGCGGGTTCACTGCGGCATCAAACGGCGGCAGGGTTGAGCGGGTCAGACGCCATGCGCCCCATGATTCGGCCCCAGGTGCGGTAGTAGGCGCGGATGACCTCGTCGTCCTGGCCCTTGCCGCCTTGACGGCGGGCCAGCAGGCCGTATTCGGACGTGCGTTGGCGGTTGGTTGCATTGACCGCTTCGACGAACAACACGTCCTCAGAAATATTGCGCCCCATGGGGCCCCAGTACTGGTTGTGGTGTTTAACGCGCTCGGCACGGTCCTCGGCAGATTCGCCCAGGATGCCCAGGCCGCGCTGCTCCAGGATGGTGATGCCGGGCGCCACCGGAATGCAGGTGTCGATGCGGGCCGTGGTGGCGCGCAGGATCACGGTGGTGTTGGGGAACAGGTCCACCACGCGGAACTCGGAACCGGTCAGGCCGGGCAATGGCTTGGCGTCGCGTTTGTCGAAGCCCTTGTAGTTGTCGTACTTGATCTCCAGCGGCTTCGGCGGCTTGATGGTGGCGTGGGCATTGGGGTGGATCACCCACTCCATGTCGTTGTAGCCCTCGGCCACGATACCGGTGGTGCGGTTCACCACGTGGCCCCACTCGTGGTACGCCTCCATATTGGTCTCGTGCCACTGTTTCCAGTTGCAGTTGATGACCACGCGGTGGATGTGGAACACCTCCAGTGGCACCGTGCCCAGTGGCTCGGCGATGGTGTCCATGATGTCGCCCACGTGCGCATCGAAATCCTCGGCCTGGTCATCGAGGTTGATGAACACCATGCCGTACTTGAGCGCCGTTTTCACTTTGCGAAGACCACAGTCCTTGGGGGTGAGTCCACATTCGTCAAAGCCCTTGGGTGCGGTCATCTCTATGCACTCGCCCTGGGTGTTGAAGGACCACAGGTGGAAGAAGCAGGTGAAGTTGCGGGCGTTGCCACGTGGCTCGTGCACGAGCTTGGCGCCACGGTGCGGGCAGGCGTTGTAGAAGGTCTGCACCATGCCTTCGGGGTCGCGCACCACCAGGATGGGTTTGCCCACGTGTTCTGCCGTGCGGAAATCGCCCGGCTTGGGCAGCTCGCTCTCATGGCAGATGAACTTCCAGGTGTGGGCAAAAATCTTTTCGCGCTCTTCTTGGAAAATCGTCTCGTTTGTGTAGATGCTGGATGCCACGTAGTGGTCATCAGGCAGGCGTGGTTTGGCCAGCCATTGAACGGCGGTGCGGGACATGCGGTTCTCCTCGGTCCTGGGGTGGGGTCAGCGGCGGGCGTTGCCACGCGGCGCCCAGGCACGAAAGGCCTGCAGCGCAGGTGCGCCTATCATCAGAAAGCCGGCTGCGTTGCGCAGCTTGCCAATCGCCAGCGCTTCCTTTTCTGGCGGAATCGCGGTGCTCAGTGCGGTGTAGGTCATGCAGCCGATGGGTTGACCGTCGGCTTGCGCCAACAGCGGCGCACCGATGGAGACGATGCCCTGGTAGCCGTCTTCGCGTGCCACTGCCCAACCTTGCTTGCGGATGTCGTTCAGCTCTTTCGCCATGGCCGCCGGATCGGTGATGCTGCGGGGCGTGTGTGCCGGGTAGGGACCATCGCCCAGAAGGGCATTGCGATCTTCATCGGACACGGCCGCCAGCAACAGCTTGCCTGATGCAGAGCCTGTCAACGGACTGCGCAGCCAGGTGTCGTAATAGGGCGCGAGCTGGTTGCTGCTGCGCCAGATGTCCACGATCAGGCGCTCGCGGTCCAGGAACAGGATCAGCGCAGGTGTTTCGCCCATTTCATCCTGCAGCATCTTGAGGACCGGCATGGCCTCGTTGCGCAACTGCTCGAAGGGATGGAACAGCGTCAGCGGCGACAACGCACGTGGTCCCGGCAGGTAGCGCTTTTGTGCATCGTAACGCACCGCATAGCCGGTTTCGGTCAGCACCTGCAGCAGGCGGTGGGTGGTGCTGGCGTCCAGTCCGGCCTCTGCCGCGATGTCTGACAGCGCCAGGAAGCCCTGGGCTTGGCGCAGTACATCTAGGATCAACAGCCCCCGCGACAGGGAGCCGACGCTTGCGGCGCCGTCCTCCTTTTCTTGTCCCGCACGCGGTCGGCCACGTTTGCGTGCCGCCGTTTCCGTGCTTGTGCTGCTCTCGTCCATGATGCCAACCTTTGCTGTAGCGATGTCGGCATCTTACGCTTGTATTTCTTTTAATGAAACGTTCGTTGCATTAAAAGGTGTAGGTGTTTACACCAATGAAAACGCGACAGCACTGCCTGCAGCACGAGCTCAAGTGCTGAAAACTCAAGGGGACAGCGACAGTTCGCCGCCCCTTGCCTGCCCGGACTCAGCGTGACGAGACTCAGTTGGGGCGGATGCTTTCCAGGATCCAGTCGCGAAAGGCCCTCATGGCGTCGGTTTCGCGTCGAGTTGCAAGGCGTGTGAGCCAGTACGCACCCAGGCTCACCTGATGATCGAACAGACGAACCAGCCGGCCACTCTGGAGGTCTCGACTGAAAAGCCGTACCGGTAACAATGCCACTCCGGCACCCTGGGCTGCCGCATCTGCCATAACCAGAGACGAGTCAAACATAGGGCCGCTCAACAGCGGGGGGACCGCACCAGCGGCCCTGAACCACTCGGCCCATTCATCCGATCGGTAGGACCGCAACAGTGTTTCGCGGCCCAGGTCGCGGACGGCACAAATGCGATGTGCCAAGGCAGGCGCACAAGTGGGCGCAAGCGGTGCGTCGAAAAGATGCACCGCCTGAGTTCCATGCCAATGACCATCTCCGAAGCGAATGGCACAGTCCAGGCCCTCTCCGGCGAGGTCAACCCGGTTGTTGTTGGTAAAAAGGCGCAACTCGACGTAAGGGTGCCGCGCTTGAAACTCGCGCATCCGAGGCAACAACCAGCCCGCAGCAAACGTACCCACCGATCCCACCGATAAGACCTCACGCTGCTGCGCGGACTGAAGCGAATAAAGGGTGGCGCTCATACGCTCAAACGCGTCCACCAGCACCGGCAACAAGGCCGAACCTTCATCTGTCAGTGCGAGCCCTTTGGGCACCCGCCTGAACAATTGTTTGCCCAACCGCTGCTCCAGCTTTTTGACGTGCTGGCTGACCGCGGTTTGGGTGAGGTGCAATTCAAGCCCCGCGCGGGTGAAGCTCAGGTGGCGAGCGGATACCTCGAAGGCCCGCAGCGCATTGAGGGGCAAGTCCATATCGACCTCAGTTTTTGTTGGGGAGAGCCGTAATTATTCATGTTTGATCATCGGCTTACGTCTCTTTAAGATGCCGCACCCATTTGAATCAAATACACCATGAAACGACGCACTTTCACCATCGCAACGGCAGCATCAAGCTACCTTGTTGTAGGACTTACACCTCGCACGTCTGAAGCACTTACCCGCGATACAACTGGGTATTTCGGACCAACGTGACCGCTGATTTCGGTATCGTGACCGAGGATTTCGGCCCATCGTGACCGACTCCGTTTTCGGTTTATCGTGACCGACCGTTTCGGTAACGTGACCGATCATTTCGGTCATCGTGACCGCCGTTTCAGTCCACGTTTTTGTGGGATCTGAAGCCTGGCGGTGCTGCGTAGAGAACTCAACCTGGGCGTCCTAACCTTGACGGCTTTTGCCTTCAGGAGCCGGATGCCCAAACCTCGAATTTCTCTACGCATGATCAAAGACGTTATCCGCCTGAAGTGGCAGGCCGACCTCTCTCACGAGCAGGTCGCCGCGACCCTCAACATCTCCAAAGGGGCCGTGGCCAAGTACGTTGGCCTGGCCCATGCTGCTGGCCTGGATTGGGAGACTGTCCAGGATTGGAGCGAGCAGCGACTGACCTCCGTCCTGCTGCCCAAGACCACCACCTCTCAGTCCTACATCACCCCCGACTGGGGTCGAATCCACCGCGAACTCGACCGCAAGGGCGTGACACTCATGCTGCTTTGGCAGGAGTACGTGGAGGCCCATCCCCATGGCCGTACCTGGCGCTATACCCAGTTCTGCGGTCACTACAAGGACTTCGCCCAAACCCTCAAGCGCTCGATGCGCCAGCACCGGCGTGCCGGCGAGAAGCTGTTCATCGACTTCGCTGGCTCCACGGTGCCCATACACAATGGCGCACGCGCCCAGGTCTTTGTCTCGGCCATGGCCGCCTCCAGTTGCGTCTTCGCCTGCGCCACGCCCGCGCAGCGCCTGGATGACTGGGTCGAGGGTATGGTGCGCGCTCTGCACTTCTACGGGGGTGTGCCGCAGCTCATCGTGCCTGACAACGCCCGTGCCGTGATCGCCTCGCCAGACCGTTACGAGCCACGTGCCAACGAGACAGTGCAGGACCTGGCCCGCTACTACGGCACCTCGGTGCTGCCTGCGCGCCCACGCACGCCGCGCGACAAGGCCACGGCCGAGAGCTCGGTTCAGGTCGTCACGCGCTGGATCCTGGCCAGGCTACGCCACCAGCGATTTGAGAGCGTCGCTCAGGTTGACGCGGCCATTGCGCAGCTGCTCCCTAGCCTGAACGAGCGGCCGTTTCAGAAGCTGGCGGGCAGTCGCGCCAGCGTATTCGCCGAGCTGGACGCCCCAGCCCTGATGCCTTTGCCCCAGCAGCCCTATGAGCTGGCGCGATTCAAGACCGTGAAGGTCCATATCGACTACCACGTCGAGATCGACGGTCATCGTTACAGCGCACCGCACTCGCTGGTCGGTCAGACGCTGGAGGCCCGCATGACCGGGCGCGGCATCGAGTTACTCCTGCGCGGCCAGCGCGTGGCCGCCCACGCGCGCAATGACAAGCGCGGGGGTTTCTCTACCGTGGAGGCACACATGCCTGCGGCCCACCGGGCCCACATGGAGTGGACGCCACAGCGCCTGATCGAATGGGGGCAGCGAATCGGCGTGGCCTGCGGTGAGTTGATCACCCGTTTGCTGCAGACCTACAAGCATCCCGAGCATGGCTACCGGTCTTGCCTGGGTTTGCTGAGCCTGTCCAAGAGGTACGGCCCGGTGCGACTGGAGGCGGCCTGCGAACGGGCGCTGGCCTTGGGCACATTGCGCTACAGCCATGTGCGTGACTTGCTGGCCAACAACTGTGATCAGGTCACACAGCAGGACGCGTCGGACTGGACCAGCCCGGCGCACGCCAATCTGCGCGGCCCGGGCTACTACCAGT
>Ga0208693_1001359_pt1 | contig 17628 bp, 28 predicted proteins | sample AD_UKC071_MetaG_FD_184438 | JGI IMG/M metagenome (GOLD analysis project Ga0208693, IMG submission 184438) | Active sludge microbial communities of municipal wastewater-treating anaerobic digesters from USA - AD_UKC071_MetaG (SPAdes) (version 2) | ecosystem: Engineered > Bioreactor > Anaerobic >... | reverse complement strand
ACGTGACATATATTATAATCCCAATGGGGTATTGTTAGTATCAGACTATTCTCAGATGGAAATGAGGTTAATGGCGCACTTTTCTGGGGATGAGGTTCTAAAAGAAGCCTTCAGTAAAGGGGTTGACGTACATAGCTGGGTAGCCTCTCATGCTTTTAAAGTGGATATGGAAGAGGTTACTAAAGATCAGCGGCAGAAAGCTAAAGCTGTCGGTTTTGGTACTATTTATGGTAAGACTGTTTATGGATTTGCAAGAGACTGGTACGGAAAGGAGAAGGGCTTTATACAAAAACGAGTAGATAGTTTTGGTAACAAAAGGGAGTTTGTTAATCAAAAATACTTGGATATGGCACAATCTTTTTTAGATGATTTTTTCTCAGCCTTTCCAGGGGTTAAGCGTTATATGGATTACATTGCGATGGTTTGTATGAAGTACGGGTATATTCGCACTTTGTCGGGCCGTAAAAGAAGGTTGCCTGATATTTATTCTGAGGAAAGTTGGTTGGCAGCGAGAGCTAAGAGACAGGCGGTGAATTCGAAAATTCAAGGAAGTGCAGGAGACTATATTAAATTGGCGCAAATAAAAATTGAAAGGGCACTTGAAAAGAATCCGCATTTAGGCATAGCTCAGATTATTCAGGTTCATGATGAATTAGTATTGGTATCACCGCATGAAAGTATTGAGGCAGGGATCAAAATTCTTAAAGAAAACATGGAAAACATTGTTCCTTTAAGTGTAGATATTTTAACCGATCCTTGTTGCGTTGAACGATGGGGATTGGCTAAATAACTCTTTTATTGTACTTATTTTTGGGTTATTCTATAGGGGGTGATTTAAATAAAGAGGTTAATAATTTTTACACTAATATTATTCCTTCCTTTGGTATTTTGTGATACAATATATGATAGCGAATTAGATTACCAAGAAACATTTGATATAATGGCTTGTATAAGTTATTACAGGCGGGTTAATAAACTAGATCCATTAACTTATCCTGTAGTTCAAACCATTGCTGAAACAATCTATCAGGAAACTTTGAAGTGCGGGGGAGACGCGTTATTAATAGCTGCGATTATTGCTCAGGAAAGCCAATTCAAACCTACGGCGGTAAGTAGGGCTGGGGCTAAGGGACTGATGCAGATTATGCCTAAATATCATAATATAACTAATGGGGATTATTTCGATATAAAGGCGAATATTACAAAAGGAGTGGAATTATTTTATCAATGGCATCAGGAATTTCAAGAGGTTCCGCTCACTTTAGCAGCTTATAATGCGGGACCGACTCTAGTTAGGCGCTTAAAGAGGATTCCGAACATAAGAGAAACGCGGCGCTATATTAATAGTGTTTTACATAATTATGAGATGTTTAAAAATGTAATAGCTTCTCAGGATTTGGTTACGGAACAGATTATACAGGAGGGTTAATTATGTCGAAGACGGTAGAGCAAGAGTTTGCTGAAATTAACGCTCTGATGAAGAAGATTGAAAAGGCATACGGTTCCGGTCTTATTGAATACGGTAATAATGCTATTGCTTTACATTTAACGAGGATACCTACTGGCTCCTTTACTTTAGACGTAGAGCTTGGAGGGGGGTGGCCTGAAGAGCGGATAAGTGTGATTGCTGGAAGAGAATCTTCTGGTAAAACAACACTACTTTTAAAAGCGATAGCGGAAGCACAGAGGGTTTATCCCAATCGTCCGGCTGCAATTATTGATGTAGAAGGTACTTTAGATTTATCCTGGGCACAACGATTGGGGGTTGACCTTCATCGTATGCTGGTTATTCAACCAGATTATACTGAACAAGCCATGGATATAGCAGATGCCTTGGTTCGCTCTAGAGGGGTATCTTTATTGGGGATCGATTCTTTAGCAGCAATGGTTCCGGCTGCCGAATTAGAAGCTTCGATGGAAAAAAACCAAATGGGCTTAGCCGGTTCTTTAAATTCTAAATTTTTGCGAAAGATTACACAAGCTCTAAGGGCGGGACGAAAGCTGGCGGATGAAAATGACAATAAAACAACTATTATATTTAGTAATCAATTGCGGGAAAAAATTGGCGCTTGGGGCAATCCCGAAATTATGCCGGGAGGTCGAGCTATTAGATTTTATCCATCAATTATTTGTATGCTTCAGCAGGGAGATGCTTTAGTTAAGCCTCTTAACGGCGTTGACACTGTTGTAGCGCAGGAGGTTAAGTTTCTAATCACAAAAAATAAAACTGCTCCACCTAGGCGGCAGGGAGTTTTTTACCTGTATAATACTGACATTGATGAATATGCTGCCGGGGAAATTGATAGGGTAAGAGAAGTAGTGACATATGGAATTTTATATGATATTATAATTAAAAAGGGTGCATGGTACTATTTAAGCGATGGTACTAAATTTCAAGGAATGGATAGGTTACTCTTTTATTTAAAGCAAAATCCCTTGGTTCTTATGGAGCTAGAGGTTGCTATTATGGGGCTGGTAAAGGATGGTGGTATAAAATCAGAGGAAGCCGCTCTAGAAGAATATTTAGACGAAGAATAGACAAAGAAAGGAGGAAAAGGATTGGAGCGAGTAACGATGGAGAAGGTAGCTCAATGGAAGAGCCAATACAGTAATTCAAAATATCCGGTTCCTAATTGGGCATATCACTACAGAAGCGCTTATTGATACACTACTAGAGAAGGAGGGATAGACATAGCAAAGCCCAGTTATGATGAACTTAAGTTCTTTGTTGAGCGAATTGTATTACTTAAATGCGACGCGGAAGATTGTAAAGATTGTGCTTTTAATTATACGGGAATCTGTAAAGAGGCGCGGGAGTTAGTTACAAGGATTCGGGAAGATGAAATCCTTGAAGAATTAGATCAATATTTGAGGGAGGATGATAATGGTGAGGAGAACTGGGGTATCGAGAGGCGTCGTTAAATATTTGGATGCCCATGGCAGAATAGTATTACCCAAAGAAATTCGTGACTTTTTAGGGTTGGTTCGTAATGAAGAGGGTGTAGAAATTTTTTGTGAAGGTGCTGACGTTATTATGCGAAAATATGAGCCTGCGTGTTGTTTCTGCGGCAACCTTGATACACATATGAAGCAATTTAAAGGGAAAAAAATATGTTCAGCCTGTTTTGTAGATTTTATTGAGCAAGAAGGGCTGACGGTGAGTGGTTAAACCATTTCAAATTGGACAAGAGGAGACTTCGAGAGATCGAAAATTAAAGTCTAAGCAGCAGGAGCATAAATGGTCGAAAAAAGTCGGTGGGTCTACACAACCTGCTTCGGGAGCTTTATGGAGTGCGAAGGGGGATGTGAAAGAACGCCGACGCACTTTAGGTAAATATTTAAAGAACTTTCTCTGGGAAAATAAGTATACTAGCCATCAATCCTATGCACTATCATTGGAAACATGGCTAGAAATAAGAGATAAGGCTATAAGAAAAGAGGGTGGTTTCCTTCCAGGGATACAATTAACATTTACACATGACAAGTATGGAAGACTATTAAATTCGCCCGTTAGGTTGGTTGTTATTGATGAGGAGACCTTTTTAGACCTAAAAGAGGCGGTAGAAATGGAGGACGTTAAATGAGTTATGCTTATAATCAGAGAAGAAAAAGGATGAAAAGACTTAGAAAAGGATTATGCCCTTTGTGCCGCACCCCGTTGACTAATAGAGGGCAGTGCCCTAAAGGGGACGTAAAAATTAATTGGTCGGTACTACCACCAAAAATTAAAGAAGCAATCATTTAGGGGGTTAGATAATGGAGGTTTTAGCAATTAAAAAATTAAATAAAAATTTACCTACACCAAACTACGCAACGCCGGGTTCAGTAGGGTTGGATGTTTACGTTAGTACGACAAAGAAAATCTCACCGCACAGTTGGGAATTAATTCCTTTGGGGATTATAGCGAAACCCCCCAAAGGAACTTTTATTGCGGTACTACCTAGAAGCTCTACGTTTAGAAAGACAGGATTATTACTTGCCAATTCTATGGGAGTTGTAGACCCTGATTATTGTGGTGATAAAGATGTAATCATGACTTTAGTGTACAATACAACTAATCATGAAGTTACTGTTAAAGAAGGAGATCGGTTTTTTCAATTATTGGTTTTGCCCGTCTTAACGCCTGAAGTAGTTGAGGTTGAAGGTTCCCTTCAAGAATATTCAAGGGGTGGGCATGGAAGTACTGATATTAAGGAGGAATTGTAAATGGAGTTTCGAATAGGAACAACTATTGAACCAGAATTTATTGAGCTTATTAATTCAATACCAGAAGCGTTACTCGATATTGAGGGGATTAAAAAAATTGACCCTTTTGAATTGGCTGAGGATTATTATGAAGTACCGGAAGTAGTAGATATGAGTATAGATCCTAATGCCAACGTTAGTGGGAAATCTCCGGTTAACTTTCATTCAGAGATTTTTAAGCCTCAGCTTAAATTACAATCTTATTATCTTTTATGGAAGAAAATCAAAAATCGTTATGGTTTAGATGAAGCGAACAGAATTATTGAAGCTATGATTGACGGGTTACTTTATTGTCACGATTTAACTAAAATTTCTGTTCCTTATTGTTTTTTTCCTGATGTATCTTTCTTAGCGGTTGAGGGAAGACCTTATGGTTGGTTGCCTTCTGCGCAACCGAAGAAGATGCGGTCTTACATGGGCCAATTGAGAGAGGTTACAATGGACTTTTCTCAGGAGAACGCCGGTGCTTGTTCCATTGCCAATGCATTGATAAATATGGCATATTACACAGCTAAAGAGCGAAGGATAAAACATATGTTCGTAAGCAATATAATAGATAGTGGAATGTCTATTGATAATTGTATTCATTCCATTGTTTCAGCCTTCTCTGCTAATGATGACTACTACGAGAAAAATTTACGTAATGCTAAAGAGATGGTAGGGAAAGACAGGGAAAATCTTTACCTATTGGTGGACTACTTATATGATAAAGAAATTGAGGACGAAATACAGCAAACCATTCATATTTTCCACAATACCTTTAGGATTGGGGGAGACAGTCCGTTTACTAATATTTCTTTATTTGATCGTCCAACTATCGAAACGGTCTTTAAAGATGCGATGTATCCTGACGGAAGTAGTCCGCTTGACAACATAGAAGAAATCATGCGTGTACAGAAAATTTATGCTGAATTCTTTGCTAAGGGCAGTCCTTTGACAGGTAAGCCATATCGTTTTCCGGTAACTACGGTTAATATTAAGACGGACGAACAAGGTAAAATTATCGATAAAGATTTCTTTTATTATATTGTGGACTTGAACAGAGAAAAATGTATTTTTAACTTCCATAAGGGAGAAAAACTGGCGGGTTGTTGTCGGCTTAACTGTGATTTAGCTGATTTAAAAGAGCAGATTAGAATGGACTCCTTTGGTAACGGCGGATTAAGTATAGGTTCGCATCGTGTAATAACAATTAACTTGCACCGAGTAGCTTTAATGGTTCGTGAGGCTCGGCGTCTTGGTGCTGAATTATGTTTTAAAGATGTTCTTTATGATGCTTTAAACATGGCAGAAAAGGTTTTAGTTGTACATAAGGAGGACATTTTAAAAGATTACGTAGAAAAGGGCTTTTTAAAATTCTTTAACATTGGTTGGGTCAACTTGAATATGTTCTTTAGTACTTTTGGTTTTACTGGATTATATGACGCTTATCGGTATTACGGTAATGATGATATGGAAGACTATACTCGTTTTGCTCAGGATGTTTTAAGTTTCATGGATAATTATGCGCGGGAGGCTGGAAGACGGAATAAGGGGTTTGCTTTTAACGTTGAAGAGATTCCTGGTGAGGGAGCCAGTCCAAAATTGGCGGCAAAGGATGGGTTATTATTCGGTACTGATCTTAAACTACTATCAAATCAGGTACTCCCATTGTACGAGGATCACAGTTTCTTTGATAGACTAAAGGTTGCTGGTAAACTTATGGATTCAGTATCGGGCGGAAGTATTCTTCACATTAATGTATCGGATGAATTAACAGTAGGAGCAAACAGAGAATTGATGAGGAGGTTGATTGAGGAATATAACATCCCACACTTTGCGTTGAATAAAGGATTTAGTACTTGCGTTGAAGGACATACATCGGTTGGAATTCACCAAGAATGTCCTGAGTGCCGAGCCGAAATTGATACCTATACTACTAGAGTAGTAGGATTCTTTACGGACACTAAAGACTGGGTTAAGGCGCGGCGTGAATGGGAATTTCCTCAAAGACGCTGGTACGGGAAAGACGAACTAGAGAGCACTTAATAAACAGGGGGAATTGGTTTGGAATTTAATATGGGTGGTTTTATCTTTCCTGCTTTGAATTCTACGGAGGGTATAGCTGTTGAGCTATACCTCTCCGGCTGTAGTAGACAACCCCGTTGTAAAGGTTGTCACAATCCAAAGCTATGGGATTATAATTATGGGACATCGGTTACTCTGGAAGAAATTATTCGTCGGCTACGAGAAGAATATAAAGACGCAGATAGCATTGCTATAATGGGGGGCGAACCCTTAGATCAGCAACATATAGAAACGCTGCTTAAGGAGATTAAAACTCATTTTCCTGAAAAAATGCTTTGGTTATATACAAGTTATGAATTACATGAGATAATAGAGGGGGTTAAGAAATACGCAGATTTTATTAAGACGGGGCGGTATATTGAGGAATTAGCCTGTAAAGGGCGATTAGCGAGTAGCAACCAACGGATTTGGAAGAAGGAGAAGGACGTATTTTTGCCGTTTGAAACCAAATAAAATAATACTTGTTTTGGGGTGCAATATATGGTAAAATAGTGTTAGGAGGGAAAAGATATGGCAATAGCCGATTTATTAAAAACATTTAAAACAAAGCAGGGAAACTCGGTTCTGGATGACTTAGAGCGCTATATTATGCGTAAAGGACCAGGGCTTGATTTAGGTTACTCTTATGAGGAAAGAGCGAAGGGGGTTTTTCATCCTTCGACTCTTTCCTCTGTTGTTTGTTTACGAGCACTTATTTACTCTATGCTTAATACCCCTGCTTCAAATCCACAGCACAATATAAATGGTGAGTTTATTTTTGGGGCGGGGCACGATTTTGGGCGGCGGTTACAAGGGTATTTTTGGGATATGGGAGTACTTCTTGGTAAGTGGAGATGTGTCTCTTGTAACTATGAATGGCTTGATATGGAGAAACCTTCTCCTAGAATTTGTCCCTCTTGCGGAATCGCTTTAGAGATTTGGTACAACCTCCATTATTTAGAAGTTCCTCTTTACAATAAAGAATATAACATAGTGGGTAAAGCAGACGCGGCAATTTTAAGAGGGAATAAAAAGGTATTAGGCGAATTTAAGACCATTAAAAATAGGGATTTAAATACAAGAAAAGAAACCATTTGCTTTGATGATCTGGTTTCCCCTAAGAGGGACCATTTACTTCAATTAAATCTTTATTTACACATGGCGGAAGATCTTTACAAGGGATTTAATGAGGGATTCTTTATTTATGGTGCAAAAAATACGAACAGGTCAAAAATATTTGAAATAAGATATATACCAGAGCTGGCTTATCAGATGTTTAATAAGGCGGCAATGGTAACAGAGCATATTAAACAGGAGGTGCTACCAAATGTATTAGGGGATAGAAATTGCTTGGAATGTATGTTTTGTAAATGGAAAGATTTTTGTGCAACTAATAAACATTTTGCTGAAGCAGATAATAGAAAAAGGGAGTGAGATAGTGAAGACAAAATTCAATTTATTTGGTGTTTTATTGGATTTGGTATTTTGCTTGGTTGTATTATTCCTTTTTGGTGTAGTAGTTGCAAGGCTTTGGGAAGGGATTGCTGTTGAGGTATTTGGTTTACGCCCGATTTCTGATTTAACAGGTATGCATTTTGGGCTGTTTTTGGTGATGATTAGGGTATGGTTTTCTTTTATTAATTTACTATTCCAGATCGGATTGGTTGAGCATCAAGCTTCAGAGGCTTTAAAAGGATTGAAACAAGCATTAGAAAAGATGAATGAAGAAAGTGTAGGAGAGGATGTTAAGAGTGGCAAACATTAAATCTAGAGTCGAATTAATCAGCTATACACCGGAACCACTTACAGTTTTATCTCGAGCCGCTTCTATATGTTATGATTCAGAACCTTCAGAAAAATTAGTACAACATGTTTTAGAATCAGGCCATCTTTCGATTGCGGAATTCGTTGATTTCCATTTTTTAATTACGGGTATTAGCAGAGCTTGTAGTCATCAATTGGTTAGGCATCGTATTGCTTCTTATGCTCAACGCAGTCAACGATATAGTGACAACAACTTAAATATTATTTTACCTGACTCTATATGGGAGAGGACAGAAGCGCTTGTGGTTTTTTCTGAAACTATAAACAAAATTTCTGAATGTTATAAGCAATTACTCAGGCTAGGAATTCCTGCTGAAGATGCTCGATATGTTTTGCCGAACGCTTGTGAAACAAAAATTAACGTAAAAATGAATTTACGGGCGCTAATTAACTTCTGTAATGAACGTCTTTGCAATCGTGCACAATGGGAAATTCGACAGGTGGCTTCGCAGATGAAGGATCGAGTAAATGAGGTTTGTCCATATCTCGCACTTTTTCTTGTACCTAAATGCGAAAAATTAGGATATTGCCCCGAAAAGAAGGGATGTGGGAAGCATGGGGCCTCTTAGATGTCCATGCATCGGTTGTACTAATAAACAGGAAGATTGCCAGTATACTTGTGCTGAATTTCTTTTATACCAAGATGAGTTAGACCGGGAATTAGTAAAGCGGATTCGAAACAGCAGACTAGAAGAATAGGGGGAAGATAAAATGGCGGACTTTGAGATGAAACGAGAAATATATAACTTCATACATAGACAAAATGCACTGGCAAGACTAAAAAAAGAGGGACTTTATTTTACGGCTCCTATTACAGTTCCGCCTGAATTTTTAAATGCAAACGGTGATTTGATTATTAGAGATGACGTAGCTGACATGCCAACAGAAGAACTTGGCCGCTATTTATCTATCTTTACGGCTTTATCCGCTCATTACTCCTATATAACTGCTTGTGCGGATATTGACTATACTACTGCTAAACGGGTGTGTTCTTACATCGAAGCGAAGAAGTTACTCGACTTAAAAGATGAATACGGCGGCAAAGTAACACTACAAAAAGCAGCACGAGATTTAGATCCTCTAGTAATTCAAGCACAAGATTGGGCAGACGAACAAGAGGCTGTTTATAAATTAGCTAATGCTTTATTGGTTGGTTGTGAAAAAATTATTTTTCTTTTAAGCCGGGAAATTACCCGTCGGGGACATAATCTTACTTATACTGTTAAAGGCCAATCCTTACTTGACACTAGTGACAGGGGGGGTGATGTAGACGGAGAGCACTAAAAAATTTGTACTTAAACTTGATGAAAAGGATTGTCAAACCATTCTTCAAGCACTCATGGAATTACCATTTAAGGTTTCCAGTGAGGTAATTTATAAAATGCAACAACAGGTTTCATTACAAATTAAAAATACCGATGTACCACCAGAAGAGACGGTAATTAAGGAGAGCCATGAGTGTAGGTATTGATCTTTCTTGGACTTCTACAGGGTTGGCGCGTGTTACACAAGACTTTGTAATTACTAAAGCTATCAAGACGAAATCTAGTGATCCTTGGGTATATCGGGTCGATGTAATAGCGGCGGGTATTATAGAATGGGTGGGTGACGATGAGATCGTTTACTTTGAAGGATATTCATTTGGAAGCTCTAATAGACGAGAGATGATGGGAGAATTATTTGGACTGGTTAGATATGATCTTGAATTAAGAGGTAAACGAATCATAAAAATACCACCTACAAACGTAAAACGATTTGCTACGGGGCGGGGAAGAGCACCGGTTTGTCCGCCTCACAGAGCCAAATCCACATGGACTAAACGTTGGATGATAGAGGAAGTGAAAAAGAACTTCAGACAAGAATTTGATACAGATGACGAGACCGATGCTTTTGTGATAGCCACTATGGGTCATTACGTGGAAAGGGCACTACACAACCCAGAATTTTTAGAAACCCTTCCTGTTTATCAACAGGAGGAGATTAAGAAAATATTAAAGGAGGAGTTTAAATGGAAAAACAAATTTTAAAGGTGGCTGCTGAAAGCAATCCATCTAGTGTTGGAGGAGCTATTGTCAAAAATCTGCAAGAGGGCAAAGAGGTTGAATTAATTGCCGTAGGAGCTGGCGCGGCGAATCAAGCTCTGAAGGGTTGTATTATTGCGAGAGGCTTTGCTGCTCCGCAGGGAATGGACTTACTTGTTTGTCCTGGATTTACTGATGTGACTATTGAGGGAGAAAAGAAAACAGGGATTCTTCTTAAAGTTGTTGTAAAATAAGGAGTGAAGGCGGATGTTTACAATTTCTAAGGAATTTTCCTTAGAGTGTGCTCATTCTATTGAGGGGCATCCGGGCGAGTGCAAAAGGCTTCATGGGCATACTTACAGAATTAGACTCACATTCCAAGGAGAAATGCTCGATCCTTTAGGGATGTTAGTTGACTTTGGAGTGATTAAGAGGTTGATTACCGAAAAATATGACCATAAGGATCTTAATATTTACTTAGAAAATGTAAATCCTACCGCCGAAAACTTTGCGAAGGTTATTTGGGAGGAGATTACAGCTTATTGCTGTACTCTTCCCAATAAACCTCGTTGTATCGCGGTAGAGGTATGGGAAACCCCAACTTCGAAGGTTATTTATACGCCGGAGGGCTAAGGGGGTTAGGTAATGAAGCTCATTTTAATTAACGGAAAAGCAGAACACGGCAAAGACACTTTAGCAGAATATTTAGGAGCAGTGTTTACTCTTGTTTATGATCAAAAGGTTCGTATTGTTCGTTTTGCTGATTTTGTTAAGTTGAGTGCCTTAAAAAGAGGCTGGAATGGTAAAAAAGATAAAGAGGGTCGGACATTTTTACAAGTACACGGGGAAGGGATGAAACAAGAGGATAAATATTGTTGGGTTAGACAAGCAGAAGAGTTCATTCTGTTGCATCCTACTACAGATATTGTAATTATTCCCGATTTTCGCTTTCCTGAAGAAGTGGAATATTTTGAGGATAAACCGGAGTATGAGGTTATTACTGTGCGAATTATTAGATATAAAGGTAAAGAGGTTTATAAAAATAAGTTAACACCACAGCAGCGGAAACACAGGTCTGAAATAGCTTTAGATGACTATAAATTTGATTTCGTTTACGGCTGTGAATGTGGGCTTGTATATGTAAAAGAGGCTGCTATACATTTGGCTAGAACGCTTATGGGGGATGTAGAAAAGAAGTAACAGTACTACTATAAACTAGGGGTGAATATTATGTTACAAGTTATTGAGATCTTTTCTTCTATTCAAGGAGAAGGATCTCTACTAGGGAAAGAGGCTCTTTTTATTAGGTTTGCTGGGTGTAATAATAAATGCTTTTGGTGTGATTCTAAATACACTTTTAATATACATAAAGCAGTAGCCTTTACTCCTGCTGTATTGGCGGAAAAGATTTGTTTTAGTTCTTGTCCTATGGTAGTTTTTACTGGGGGAGAGCCTTTATTACAAGATCATAAAGAGTTGCTTAATATTTGTCGAGAAATTGAGGATTACAAAACAATAGCGATTGAAACTAATGGTACAATACTTCCCAGTAAAGAACTGCTTCGTAGTATTGATTACTGGTCGGTTAGTCCAAAACTCTCTTCTTCTGGTAATGCTCCCTTTCCCCAAGCTAAGTTTGATGCTTGGTTGGATATAGGGCATATTCAATTTAAATTCGTAATTCAAAATAAACAGGATATGCAGGAAGTAGGGGGGTTTTTGACGGGAAAAACAGATTCGGTACTTAGTTTATGTGATTGGGTTATACAACCTGAAGCATCAGTAGCCAAAGAGATTTATAAGAACCTACCAAAGTGGACTAAACAATTTGCACCTGAGCTTGTTCCTTATGCCCTATATCTTCCTCAGATACACAAGTTAATGGGGGTAAAATAGGGGGCGATGTTTTGCGGGAACTAATATGACAAGGGGGAATCGGTAGACCGACTCCTGTTCCTTTAGAATATATAACAATAGATGCAGAATAAGGGGGGAATGAGTAGTGAGATATATTTGTTTTACTTCTCCTACTTGTAGTAGATGTAAGATAATCAAGGATTTAGTAGGCGCTAAGGCAGAAGAATTGGGTCTCGAATTTATAGACATAACTTTGCCTGAATCACAGTCATTGATCGACAAATATCAAATTCAGGCTGCTGGAATTATTATAGAGACGGAAACAGGTAATCAAGTACCTGTTGCTTTACTTCTTAGATAGGAGGGTGGCGGATGACTGAAAAGCAGAAGGAACTAGTTAGAGACCGGATTAAAGAGGCTATTCAATATTGGCGGCATAAGTTATATTTGGATTATGAACCACCTTTAACGCCTAAAGCTTTTGCGGAAATAGAAACAATAGAAAATATGCACTCTGCGTGCCTTTTCATTAATCTTGACAATTTTGTAAAAGCCACGCCACAAGAGCGTAATATAATTATTTTACACGAAGTGCTTCATATACCTTTAGAGGTTGTGAGGGATAAAATCTGTTTATTGACAGAGTATATGAGCATTGAAGCATATAGTATGTTATCGAAGATGGTAGAGGTTCCGGCTTGTTTGAATTTTACATTGGAGCAGTTATTGGAGGGTACTGAAGAGGAGGATCAAAGTGATTAAGAAGCGCGGTAGGAAGTGGGTTCTTTACTCTAAAGATGGAAGGCGAATTTTAGGGGAGCATGATACTTACTGGCAAGCCTTAGCGCAAGAACGTGTTATCATGGCTAAATCAAAGGCTCGGCGGCAAAGAAAAAGGGGGTGAGGGTTGTGGAAAAGCCTAATCTACGGGATGGAGAACTTATCGTAGAATCATTTCTAAACTGGTTGGGTCTGGATTCGAACCATCCTGATTTAAAGGACACTCCTAGAAGAATAGCCCAAATGTATTTGGAGCTTTTTGACGGGTGTTATACAGAGCAGCCTAAAATGACGGTATTTGATAATAATGAACCATATCGAGATATGGTAATCATTAAGGACATCCCTTTTAGTAGTGTTTGTAGCCACCACTTTCTTCCTTTCGTAGGAAAGGCGCATGTAGGGTATATTCCCAAGGATAAATATGTTGGATTATCTAAAATTGCCCGTGTTTTAGATTATTTTGCGAAACGGCCTCAAATACAAGAACGATTAACTATGCAGGTGGCTGATTATTTATATAAAACACTTGGGGCGCAAGGAGTAATTGTAGTAACTGAGGCTCGGCATGAGTGTATGATAGTACGGGGGGTTAAAAAGCCCGATAGTGTTGCAATTACTTCGGCCATAAGGGGTAATATAGATAAGAAAGAGTTTATTCAGCTAATAAAGGGGGGGAAATAACATAGAAAACGCGAAGGAAAAAGAAACTATGTTTACTGCGGATGCCATCTATCCGCCGATATTGGCTGTTGATTTCGATGGTACGATTACAAAATACAACAATTATAAGGACTTTTCTTATAACGATCCGCCTATGGAAGATGTAGTAGATGTGCTTAATCGCCTCTACCGTGACGGGTGCGTAATTATTATCAACTCTTGTAGATGCTATTTATCTGATATTATAGAGGCGAAAAACTACCTATTGTTTCATGGAATACCCTTTGACTTTTTTAATAAAAATGTTCCTTGGTTAGGTTTTGATAGTAAAAAAGTGTATGGAGATTATTACATTGACGATAAAAATATTTTTGGTTTTCCAGGTTGGTTGGTCTGTGAGCGTGAGATCAGAAAACACCCCTTCTTCACTGCAGAAGGAGAAAGGATGAAATTCTATGAAACCAGTAAGCGGACATATTATTATAAAAGACCAAGACAATAAGTTTGTTTTTAAACCGTTTGTTTTCTTTGAGGAAGGTTTTCAGACTGTACCTCTTAATGAAGTAATGGCTTATGTCATTTCCAATGTTTACGGATTTAATGTTGTTCCACCTACTAAATTTGATACGGTGACTCTTACCTTCGGTAACCAAGAAGTTACTTGGGAGGGGTCTTTACAAGAGTATGTGCAGGGAGGGGTTATCCCTGCACACTTGTTTACTGAGAATTCATTTAATCCACAGGATGCTACTAAAGTGTTTTTACTTGATGTCTTAATCGGAAATACAGATAGGAAGGCTGATAATCTACTTGTCACTCCAGAAGGGTCTCTTTGGGCGATTGATAACGGGTTTTCTTTAGGTTTTCATGCGGAAACAGAGCGAGATAAACGTAATCCTAATTTTTATTGGAATTTAAGTATGTATCAGATAGAAAACGCGGATTTAGAAATTTATCATCCGCTTCTTGAGTCTATAGATTACGACTACTTACACAAATTAATCTCAAAAATACAAAGAACGCCTTTTCCTTTTAAAACAGATGAAACTGATGATGCTCTTTATATTGAAGTTCTTAATATGTTAAGATACAGGATTAAATGGTTGCCTACTTTAGTATGGAAGCAATTCGAGGATAGGTGATATAATGGAGAAAAACATACTGCTTTTTAGTGGTGGCTTGGACTCTCTTATTGCTTGGTATTATTTAGATAAGCCAGTATGTTTATACGTAGATATTGGTCATAGATATAGCAAAACTGAAAAAGAGTCGATACAAAGGGTTGCAAAGTTGACAGAAATGACTATAATTATAGATAGAAGGATATATTTGGGCGATCAGGAAAGAGGGGATGCTTTTATTCCAATGCGGAACTCTTTTCTCTTACATACGGCGGCATTGTATGCGGATAATATTTGGATCGCCATACAAAAGGGTGAGATGGAAATACCCGATCGGTCTGATAAATTTCTAGAAGCTATTGGCAGTTTGCTATCTTTCTTGCAAGAAAGAGAAATAAAAGTTGACACACCTTTTCGCGAGATGACAAAGACGGAGATGGTGCGTTGGTATTTGGAACAGGGACATCCAGTAGAGGCGCTTTATACTACTACCAGTTGTTATAACGGGAATAGTTGCGGAGAATGTGCTGCTTGCTTTAGGCGGTGGGTAAGCATGGAGCTAAATGGTCTTACAGAATGTTATAGGATTGATCCCTGGACCACTCCCTTAGCAAAGGAGTACCTAAAACGGGCAAAGAAAGGGCGGTATGATGAGGAAAGAAATAATGAGATTTTAATGGCTTTGAAAAGGAAACATATAATTTAAAGGAGGCCCTGTTATGAAATTCCCTAATAAGAAGTATGAGATTATTTTAGCAGATCCACCCTGGAAATATCGAGTTCGTGATAAGGAAGGGTCGGGGCAAGGGGTAGCAGCAGGTCATTATACTACAATGACCACTAAAGAAATAATGGCTTTACCTGTTAAAGATATAGCAGCGGATAATTGTGCATTATTCTTATGGATTACGTGTCCCAATGTTGTTTCGATTGGGAAAAAGGTTTTAGACGCTTGGGGGTTTGAATATGTAACTGTTGCTTTTGTGTGGGTGAAGCTTTGGGAATCAAGTGAAGTAAAACAAATTGTATTGCCGGGGGACAGAAAGAAATACATACAGATAGCGCCTAGGAAGGGGTTAGGCCATTGGACACGATCAGGTACAGAATTATGCCTTCTTGGACGAAAAGGACGACTTAGACGGGCGGATAAAAATATAGACCAATTAATTTTCGCACCTGTTACCAAACATAGCGCTAAGCCAGAGGATCAATATAGTCGTATAGAGGCTTTATTGGGCGCGACTGAAGAAACTCCTAAGATCGAATTATTTGCTCGGCAGCGCGTAGCTGGTTGGGATGGTTGGGGTTTAGAATATCCTTCACAAGAAGGGGGGTAAGGAAATGGGTCTGAAGGTGAAATTTTCTTCGGGCGAAAAGCGAATTTGTTCAGATGAAGACATTAGTAATTTTGGTGCTGATCAAATTACTGAGATTAAAGTGCTACCCAAAACACCCTTAGAACTTGGAGTATCTCGCTATGATTCTTCCTTTGGCCCAAAACACGCAAGTTTTCATTCAAGGAAATTAGTTCGTGAAGAAGGTCAGCGGAAGAGGATACTAAAGTGGCGTAATTTAACTTTTTAAGGGGTGGATAAATTGCGGGAGAAGTTTTTCTTATGGCTAATAAAGCTATTCAAAGTCCCAAAGGGGCAGCAACTACCTAAAGCACTTGTGGTGGTTCGTTGTATTTTATTTCCCATATTACACTTTCGTTTAAAAATGTCTATGTTTAAATATGATCCAAGAACCCATACGGTTAGCATTTTTGGAGTCAGATTTACAGTTCAGGCTTTATGGCTATTAGCTAAGGAAGCAGAAGACGGCGCAATACTTAGACTTTATAAATCGCACGGTAATGCTGTCACCTTAGAATTAATTGATGAATCTAAAGAGGAATATAAGTGATTATTTATTTGGCCGGGGTTGAATCTTGGCATAAAAAGATGAAGGAATGGAACGTTAAACACGCTTTGAGTTCCTATTACTATTTACGCGGTAAAGGTGAAAAGGTTTATAATAGCATTTTAGATGGGTCTTTTGAGAATTTGTTCTTAGACTCTGGAGCATTTACTCTTCGGCAAAGCATGGCTTATATGACACATAATGAAACAGAACATGACCAAGCCGCACGTTTATATCTAGACGAATATGCGGAATTTATTAATAGATACGGTGAGGGGTTTACTTTGGTGGCGGAGCTAGATGTAGGTACTTGGCAGCAGAAAACGCGGTATAGGGAAATGTTAGAGGATAAGATTAAAGCCAATGTTATTTTAACACCTGTTATACACAGAGCTGACCCGCCTCAATATGTTGACTATTTGTGTAAACATTACCCTTACGTAGCCTTTGGGGGGTTGAGGGGATATTCTATTAAAGATTCCATTTCATATATGGGTAAACGATTAGTACACACTAAAAAGTATGGTACTAAATCACATGGTTTTGCCATGACTATTGTGGAAGTTATGAAGAAATTTGGACTTACTTCAGTTGATTCAGCATCGTGGGTACACGGTAGCAAGCACGGAATGACATTTTATTTTGATGGACGGGATTTGAGGTCATATGATAAGTTTAATAAGTGGATACGGTTACGGTTTAAGAATGAAGTCAAGAATTTAGGCATCTCTTGGGATGATTTTATGGATGATAAGGCAAGGGCGGTAGATTCATGGAATTTAGCACAGTGGGTTAAATTCCAAGAATACCTTGATGATGAAGAACGGGGGCTAGGCAAATTTAAAAGGGTGCAAGAGGCGTATTGGCGAAATAAAGACGAAGGAGAAAAGAGATGAAACAGATTAAAGTTATGACCTTTAAACAGGCTGTGTGGTATCTTAAAAACAAATTTAAGGGTAAAGAGGTTGAGGTAGTAGATAGATATTCTATTGTTGGTATACCCAGACCTAATCCATGGACAGTTTGTCGGGGTCATTGTGAGGGTATGGGATTTTATCCTTCTAATGACCCATCTTCGTGGCCTCCTGGAACGCGCCCATTGGGTATACCGATGGAGGGTGAGGGTGTTGATGATGGTTGGCGGTTTATCTAAAAATAGCAAGAATACT